>OQVT01000353.1_pt1 | contig 24448 bp, 19 predicted proteins | sample 1691561 | NCBI WGS metagenome assembly OQVT01 (sample SAMN03418260, study PRJEB22391) | human gut metagenome | biome: human-gut; feature: organic feature; material: feces | host: Homo sapiens | place: Tanzania | collected 2013-01 | reverse complement strand
CGAGGACCGTTTTCCGAAAAATACTAAGCTGTATCAGCTTATGACAACAAAACCTGCGGAACAGGAGCCGAAAGGAGGTCCCCATGCAGACTGATGTGATCTACAACATGGACGCACTGGAAGCGCTTCGCAGCTTGCCGGAGGAAAGCGTCCACTGCTGCGTGACCTCGCCGCCGTACTACGCACTCCGGGATTACGGCGTGGAGGGACAGATCGGGCGGGAAAATACGCCCAAAGAGTATGTTGCGCGTCTGACCGAGGTGTTTGCCGAAGTCCGGCGCGTTCTGCGTTCGGACGGAACGCTGTGGCTGAATATCTCAGATACCTTTGCCGGAAAAGGCGATCAGGGCGATGCGCTGGACCCGAAGTATCCCAACGGCAGGACCGGTCAGGCCGTGGCGCTGAACCGCACGGTAGAGGGCTGCAAGTCCAAGGATATGATCGGCATTCCGTGGATGCTCGCCTTTTCGCTTCGCGCAGACGGCTGGTATCTCCGCAGCGACATCATCTGGCGCAAAGGCAATCCCATGCCGGAGAGCTGCAAAGACCGTCCTTCCCGCTGCTATGAGCATATTTTTCTGCTGTCGAAATCCCGAAAGTATCTCTATGATGCCGACGCGATCGCAGAGCCGATGGCTCCGTCCTCTGCTGCGCGGTATAGGCGTAGGTGCTGCGGCGGCAAGTATGCCGAAAAGGTGCCGGGACAAAACAATGTGCAGGGACTCAATATGATGCGGACCGGCTCATACTATGCGGACAAGCCGGAACCCACCATGCGGAATAAGCGGGATGTGTGGGACATCAATACGGTATCCTATCGCGGCGGGCATTTCGCCGCCTATCCGCCTAAGCTGGCGGAAACCTGCATCCTGGCAGGCTGCCCGGAGGGCGGGATCGTTCTGGACCCGTTTTTCGGCAGCGGCACCACCGGTGCCGTAGCGAAGCAGCTTGCACGACATTACATCGGAATTGAGCTGAACCCGGAGTATTGCAAGCTGGCACAGAAGCGGATCGAGGAGGCATCCGCATGAAGTGGAAGCGCAATATCTACGATGCGGATGATGCCGCCCGCAGTAAGCGCCTGAAATTCACGCCGGAGGAACGGGCGGAAAACGCCAAGAAAAAAGCCGAGGTGCTGGGCGGTAAGCTGGAGCAGGCAAAGCAAGATTTGCCCAAACAGCGCCGCCCTGCCCTCAAGCGCACCGTAGACCCGGAAACCGGCAAGGTAAAGCACAGTGTTTATCTGGCGGAAGAAGTAAAGCCCCGCGGCAAGCGCAGTACAGCCGGTCGCGTAGTAACGGCTTCCGGTCGCATGGCAAACCGGCAGCTGCACCGCAAGCTGCGGCAGGTGGAGCAGGAAAATGTGGGCACCGAAGCTGCCCACAAGACGGAGCTTGTGACCGAGCGCACGGTAAGCAGCGCCGTCCGGCATGGGCATCGCTATATCAAAGACGCGCCCTACCGCAAGGTAGAGAAATTGGAGCGCAAAAGCGCCAAGGCGACTGTGGAAGCGAGATACCGCGAAGCCATTCGGGATACCCCGGAGCTTCAGGATCACACTTTCAAGGCACAGCTTCAAAAGCGGCGGCTGAAACGGAAATATGCCAAGGAACTCCGCAAGGCGCAGCAAGCGGCAGGCGGCGCGACCGTGTGGGAGCGTGCGAAGAACGCCGTGACCGGTGCGGCGCAGACGGCTGGCGATTTTATCGTGCAGCACCAAAAAGGCGCACTGTGCATGGCAGGTATCCTTGCTCTGATGGTCTGTCTGCTGATGTCCGGTCTGTCCTCCTGCTCTGCCATGCTGGAGGGCGTGACCGGCGCGATCACCAGCACCTCCTACACCGCCGAGGACCCGGATATTCGTCAGGCAGAATCGGACTACACGGCCCTGGAAAAGCAGTTGGAGCGCGAGCTGGGCAACATCGAGCAGACGCACAGTGGTTACGATGAATACCGCTACGACGTGGATACCATCGGGCACGACCCCAATGAGCTGATCGCCTACCTCACTGTGAAATTTGGCGACTTCAAGCCGGATGAGGTGCAGGCGGCGCTCAAAGACCTGTTTGAGCGGCAGTACACGGTCACGCTGACGCCGGTATCCGAAACACGGTATAAAACCGTGAGCCATACCAACAAGGACGGCACAATTAGTTCAAGGCGCGTGGCGTACACCTACAAGATATTGTATGTGACCGTCCGCAATCGCTCGTTGGGAACCGTTGTGCGGGAGCTGCTGACCGAGGATGAGTATAAACGGCATCAGGTGATCTTTCAGCAGAAAGGCAACCGACCGGATATTTTCGGAGATAACATCTACGCAAACCCGTCCGAGGGGCCGAAGTATGAGATCCCCGGTGAAGCACTGTCTGACCCGTCGTTCAAGGCACTCATCACCGAAGCGGAGAAATACTTGGGGTGGCCCTATGTGTGGGGCGGCTCGTCACCGTCCACCTCGTTCGACTGCTCCGGTTTCGTGTGCTGGGTCTACACGGCCAGCGGCGTTCACAATCTGCCGCGTACCACGGCGACCGGCATCTATAATCAATGTACAGTCATCTCGAAAAGTGAAGCAAAACCGGGCGATCTTGTGTTCTTCACAAAAACCTACGATTGCGACGGTCCGGTGTCGCATATCGGCATCTATGTGGGCAACGGCATGATGATCCACGCCGGTTCGCCTATCAAATACGCCAGCATCGAAACCTCATACTGGCAGGAACATTTTTACGCATTTGGCAGGCTGTGAGCCTGTCTTTTTTGTTAGGAGGTATTGTATGAACCCCAGAATCAAGAAGATCGAACAGGAAATTGATAAGCTCAAGGGCAAGGTCGCGTCGTACCAGACGCGCTGTCGAGAGCTGGAACAGCAGAAGCGCGAACTGGAGAACACGGAGATCGTCGGCGTGGTGCGGAGCATGGATGTTTCGCCGGATGAGCTGGCGGAGGTGCTTCGTTCGCTTCGCAGCGGCACACCGCTGCCGCAGAACCATCTGAACAAGGAGGACGACACCCATGCGAACTAAATTCCGTACCTTGGCGGTCACACTGATGACCGCCCTCTGCATGACGCTCTTTTGTGTCCCTGCTTTCGCCATGAGTGAGGAACCGGCGCAGTCCGCTACATCTTCCGCAGAGGCGACTACGCCCGCTGATGCAGAAACCGGCACTTCGTCCAATCCCTTTACCCCCAACGGCACGGGTACGGTGGTGGATAACGCCACCGATGAGGACGGCAAGGAGTTTTACACCATCCAGACCGCAGATGAAAATGTGTTTTACCTCGTCATCGACAAGCAGCGCGGCACCGAAAATGTGTATTTTCTGAACGCCGTCACGGAAAGCGACCTGATGGCGCTGGCGAAAAAGGACGATTCCGCTGCGACCGCACCGGTCGAGCCGGAACCCACGCCGGAGCCGGAAAAACCGGCAGACGAACCGGCACAGCCGGAGCAGCCTGCTAAGACCGGCATCAGCACGGGCATGATGCTGCTCATCGGCATCGCGGTGCTTGCCGCAGGCGGTGCCGGTTACTATGTGAAGATCTACAAGCCGAAGCATGAACTGGACGACGCGGAGGATTGGGACGATATTTCCTTTGCCGGGCCGGAGGACGAACCCGTGGAGGAGGACTTTTCTGAACTGACCGCCGAGGAAGAAGCCGAACGCCGCAGACGCTATGAGGAAGATGCAGATGAGGACGAGGATATGGACGGTGACAGCGATGCCCCTGTTCAGTAACCATCCGGGCATGGAGCGCATGATGCAGCAGAAGCCTGCTGGAGGGAAAGAGCCGGAAACCCCGGCTCTCCCGCCGGAGCATCCCTGTCATGACTGCGGCTATGGCAGGCAGCGCCCGTGCATCGGGATCTGCTATAAAGAACTCATGGAACAGCACTTTGGGAGGAAACAGGAATGAAACTCATTATAACCGAGAAGCCGTCCGTCGCGCAGAGCATCGCTGCGGTGCTGGGCACACGGCAGCGGCAGGACGGCTATCTGGAGGGCGGCGGCTATCTCGTAAGCTGGTGCCTTGGGCATTTGGTGGAAATGGCGGCGGCAGACGCCTATGACCCCGCCTATTCCAACTGGCAGATGGACGATCTTCCTATTCTGCCGGAGCTGTGGCAGTATGTTGTGACGCCGGACAAAAAGGCGCAGTTTGCCGTACTGCAAACTCTCATGCAGCGGGACGATGTGGAGAGCATCGTGTGTGCCACCGACGCCGGACGTGAGGGCGAGCTGATTTTCCGTCTGGTCTATGAAATGACGAACTGCCGCAAACCCATTGAGCGCCTGTGGATCTCCTCGATGGAGGAAAGCGCCATCGAGGACGGTTTTGCCAATCTTCGTCCCGGTGCAGAGTATGATTCGCTCTATGCGGCGGCGCTCTGTCGATCCAAGGCAGATTGGCTGGTAGGCATCAATGCAACGCGCCTTTTTTCCACACTGTACCATCGGACACTGAATGTGGGGCGCGTGATGACGCCCACCCTTGCTCTGGTGGTAGAGCGTGAGAGCGCCATTGAGAACTTCAAAAAGCAGAAATTCTACACGGTGGAACTGGACTGCGGCTTTCGTGCGGTGTCAGACCGGTTTGACCAGCGCAAGGACGCGGACAAGCTGTGTGCCGCCTGCGAGGGACAGTCCCTCACCGTAACCGCTGTGGAGCAGACGAAAAAAACAGCGCGTCCGCCGAAACTGTACGACCTCACCACCTTGCAGCGGGACGGCAACCGTCTGTTCGGCTACACCGCCCAGCAGGTCTTGGACTACGCACAGGCGCTTTATGAGAAGAAGCTGCTGACTTATCCCCGCACGGATTCCAATTACCTGACCGAAGATATGGCAGATGGCGTTCCGGCTCTTGCCGAGCAGTCTGCAAAGCTGCTGCCATTTGCGCCGCCCTATGCGATCACGGATGTGGGGCGCGTTGTTGACAGCAGTAAAGTGTCCGATCACCATGCGTTGCTGCCTACCATGCAGGTCACAGAGGATGCACTGACGTCACTGCCTGCCGGTGAGCGCAATGTGCTGACGCTTGTCATGGTGCGGCTGCTGTGCGCGATTGGTGAAATCCATCGCTATGAGGATACCGCCGTCCGGCTGGAACAGGACAGCGCAGTCTTTACCGCCAACGGGCGCACGGTGATAGAACCCGGCTGGAGGGCGACGGAGAAAGCGTTCCTCTCCACACTGAAACAAAAACCGGAGGCGAGCGAACCGCCGGATACGCTGCCGCCGCTGACACAGGGCCAGACCGTATCCGTTTCCCGTGCCGTGACAAAAGAGGGTTCTACCACACCGTCCAAGCATTTTACGGAGGACACGCTGCTCTCCGCAATGGAACACGCCAGTGCAGAGGAGTTTGCTGAGATCGAGGGCGTAGAGCGCACCGGGCTGGGTACACCTGCGACCCGCGCCGGAGTGCTGGAAAAGCTGGTAAAGGGCGGTTTTCTGGAGCGAAAGGGCCGTCAGCTTCTCCCCACGAAAAAGGGCCACAATCTCGTTGTGATCCTGCCGGAGAGCATCAAGTCCGCAAAGCTGACCGCTGAATGGGAGTCTGCGCTGAAAGAAGTCGAGCACGGCGCTCTATCCCCGGAGGAATTTCTGGCCGGCATTCAAAAGCAGGTGTCCGAGCTGGTGGCGTGCTATAAGAATGTGCAGGTGGAAACCGAACTGTTCGATGAGCGCGAGAGCATTGGCGCGTGTCCCCGATGCGGCGGGAGCGTCATGGAGCGCAAGCTGAGCTTCCAGTGTACCAGGCAAGGCTGCGGCTTCACCATGTGGAAAAATGACCGATTCTTCAAGGATAAGCACAAGGAACTGACGAAATCTGCGGCAACGGCACTGCTGAAAAAGGGGCGCGTAAAGATGTCCGGCCTGTATAGTGAAAAAAAGGGTACGACCTACGATGCCATTGTCGTTCTGGCGGATACCGGGCGATATGTGAATTATAAGCTGGAATTTGAGAAGAAGGCAGAAAAACGCACAGCCAAATGAGGCTGTGCATCAATCATTGTCGAGGTCAGCAAGCAAAGCACGGGCGGAATCGTAGTGTTTTGCGGGAACTTTTCCGTTTATGATGTCCCGTGTTTCCTGCATGGCAGCTTCGGTTTCTGCATTGAACCGAGGCTGCTGCTCCCGGCTTTCCTGATCTTCCGGAACATGGTCAAATTTATCCTTCTTCATGCGCCGCACCTCCATATTTCTTGCTTTTATCATATCAAATATGCACACGAATTACAAACGATTCAGAAAGGATTTATTATGAACGAAACACCCAAACGGTTAGAACCCGTCCCGTTCGACACCTTTGCCGAACATCTTGGACGCAAGCACGAAAATGTCAAGGACGCCGAGTACATTTTGAGCGACGGCACGATGCTGACCTCCATGCCGGATATTCCGTGGCTGTATCAGTCTGCGGAGCATCTTGTGACCGGCGAAGCCGCCATCCCGAAGGTCTACGCTCCGGTGTACGCCGGTGCATCAGACCTCCAGCCGGCTGCTTTTGATGAGATCGGACCGCTGGCGCAGCTCTCCCGTATTACTGCTGAAACCGTCCCGATGGGGCTGCCCGGATTCGGGCAGCGGCAGGAACCCGGCTTTGTGCTGGACAGCGGCTATGTGCTGCTGAACAGCGAGCGCACCCCGGACGGCGGCTACAAAGCCGGTGCCGGAATGGATGGGATGTACATGATGACGGGTCAGGTCTTTCAGCCGCTACAAGACGAAAACGGCAGAATCGTCGCATTCATGGCACAGACGCCGGAGCGTGAAAAGCAGATCGTCCATCAGGGATACGCTATCATCGACCGGATGCAGGCTGGAGCCGTAGAGTTCGTGCTGGGCGAAAACCCCAGAGCGCCGCAGCCCTATGTCACATGGCGGCATACCATCGGGGATGCGCCCACGGACTTCTATTGGGGGCATTACTTCGGCAGCTACCACAAAGCAAAAGCGGATCTGAAAAACCGGGCAAAGGAGTACATCCAGATGTACAGCGAAGAAAAGCCGACTTCCGTTCGTGCGCAGCTTGCCCGGATGCAACAGGAGCAGAAACAGGCATCCCCAAACCCTGCAAGAGTGCAGGAAGAACGATAACTACCATTTTGCGGGCGGTACGGAAATGACGCGCCGCCCGCAGCTTTGAAGGAGGCAACCGAATGTCGAAAATACAAACGATCTCCGGCCTGTTTGCACATACCTGTGAACAGGTCACACATTCGCCGCAGGCGTGGATGGACTTCCTCACCACAGCGTCCCGGTTCTACAAGGCCTATGATTTTGACGATCAGCTTCTTATCTATGCCCAGCGTCCCAATGCTACTGCCTGCGCGGACATCGGGTTCTGGAATGATGAAATGCACCGCTGGGTCAATGCCGGAACAACGGCGATCGCTCTCATCCGCAAAGGCTACGGCGGCAAGCCGTATCTGTCCTATGTCCATGATATTGCAGATACCCACCCGGTCAAGGACGGCAAAACGCCGTGGATCTGGCAGATGCGCCCGGATCATGAAACAACGGTCTGTGAAATGCTGCGAGAGAAATTTGACGGTAATGGCGCAGACCTCGGCGCTCTGCTGATGGATACCGGCGAAAAGCTGGCGCTGGAGGTCTGTGCAGATATGACACAGGACCTCATTTATGAAAAAGCGGACAGTTTTCTGGAGGAACTGGACGATCTCAACATCGAGGTCGCATTCCGCAATCTGGTTCGCGCCAGCACCCAGTACGAACTGCTGACCCGCTGCGGTGTAGACCCTGCGGACTATCTGGATGAGGATGATCTGCGAGGTGTGACGGACTTCAATACCCCTGCCGTCCTTGCCTACCTTGGCACAGCGACCGCACAGGCAAGCCGTACAGCACTTCTGGAGGTCGGACGCACGGTGCGCCAAGCAGAACTCGACCTGCGAAAAAAAGACCTTGCAAAACCGCCGCAAGTCCTCTATAATGAAAACACGAACTTTATCACATTAGCGCGTGAAAGGAGCATGGAACATGGAGAAGTTGACTTACACCGAGCAGAACGGATTTCTGGTGCCGGACCTGACGATGGACGAGATGCCGGAGCAGACGCAGTTGGGACGCTTCGGGAAGCTGCGGGAGAAGTACCTGATGGAGCACCGCAAGGGACTGTACAGCTCGATGCTGATGACCGGCAAGCTGTGGACGCACCTGACGGAGATCGACCGGCAGGCATCGGAGATGCTGGACCGCGTGACGGAGCAGCAGGCACAGACGATGGGCGTGACCGAGAAGCTGAAAGCGGAAAATCAGATGGCGTGGGTGCAGCAGATGAACAACATCCGCCACTCCGCAGAGGAAAGCGTGCTGAGCGACCTGATCTACGCTTAACCGAAATCGACACACCGTTTTCCACACCGGCAGACTACGGGCAGGTATCCCTGTTCCGTACCCCGGAGGAACAAATTGAACAGATCGCAGACAGCGCAGAGGCACCGGCCCCTGCGCTTTTTGCTGCCCGTCTGACGGATTCCATCACGGACCGTATCTTAGCGGCGGGCGGAAATGAGCGAAACAGCAGCCTGCGGATCTATGCTCGGTATCAGGCAGCGGACAGTGCCGGAAATATTGCGGCGTTTCTGAAAAAGGAATACGGTGTCGGCGGTCGCGGCTTCACCGTGGACGGCGCACCGTTTTCACTGTGGTTCGATGAAGCCGGTATCTGCATCGCTGCCGGAAAGGCGGCGCGATTTGCGCCGTCTGCGGTGCATTTCACATGGGAACAGGCAGAGCAGCGCATCCGAAAGTTGGTGGAGCGTGGCGCATACCTGCCCGCGGATCAAGTTCCTTGGGCGCGAGGCAATGAGTATAAGGAACTCTCACAAAACTTGTGGTACATGATGCAGGACACCGAAAGCGGTTCTAAAATCAAGGAATTGATGCCGGTGCTGTCTGACTTGTACGCCGGTCCGCCGTATGGGTTCCCGGATGCAACGAAGCGCATTTTGGACACGCTGCAAACGCCGGAAGGACTGAAAACCATTACGGATGAAGTGCGCGTGTTCTACTCTGCCTACGCCGCAGATCCTGAGCTTATGCGATGGAAGCGGTATGCTCCAGTGCGCCAGCTTCGGACGATAGAGGAACTGGCGCAGCCTGCGAGAGTATTTGCGGCTGACCCGGATTTTCAGCCGGTCAAGGTCAGCTTTATCACGCAGGATGAAGTGGATGCGATGATTTCGGAGTATCCAGGCAACACAAAATATCGCCTTTCTGTATCCAGCTATTTCGCACTGCATCCGGACCGAAAAGAGCGTCAGGATTCGATGAAAAATCGCTTCGGGATCAGCGGTCAGGGGGATATAATCCGGGATATTTGGTGTGATGGTAAAGGGATGCGGCTGGAACGGTCAGACGGTAAAAAGTATGATACCGTTCTGCTCCACTGGCCGCAGGTGGAAAAGCGTATTTCAGAGCTGATCGCCGCAGACCGGTTTCTCACAGAGGAAGATAAACAGCAGATTCCAGACTACACGAAAAATGTTTTGGCACGGCGCATCGATCTGCTGTTTTCCTACGCTTCGGCGACCGCAGAGCGCCCCTATCAGCGGGGGGATAATTTCTCTGACAATACCCCGGAAATCGAAGCGATGCTTATGGAGCCGAAGGAAACCGAGCGCTTGCAGGTGGCTATGCAGAATGTTCTGCAAGGCATGACGCCGGAGGATCGCGGCTACGATGTCTGCATCCGTGCCTATGACAGTCTGACCGCATACCGAAACGGCACCTTTGACCTCTGGAAGTCTGATCCGGCAGTTTCTGCACAGGCCAAGCAAGAGAAAGCGCAGACAGCCGCACAAAAGCCGAGCTCTGCACTGGATGAAGCTGCCCGCAAGCTCTTTCGAGGAACTGCACCGCTGGCGGACGGAGATCAGCTTTCCTTGGATATGTCCTCGCAGCCGACGACGCCCGTAGAGCCGACCGAAGAACAGCCGAAGCTGCGTACCATCACCATCGATCTGACCGCACCGAGCAAGGAAACGGAAAAGCAGTACGATCTTGGCTATGGACATCTTGGCAACGGCATGACTGTCTGGAATAAGGCAGAATTGGCCGATGGCGATTACAAGACTGTGGCGCATATCCAGCCAGACAGGACCGTGACTTTCTACGAGGATATGCCGGACGCTGTGCGGGCGGAGATCGAAAAGATCGCCCGCACCACGGAAATGAGCGTTTCCGCAACGCAGGATGCCCCGGTGTTCTCCACACCAGCTCAACCGGAGCCGGAAAACGAGACGGATGGAGAAATTCCTACGGAGCAGGGCGAAGATAAAACGATAATAATTCCTAATAACGAGAGCGAATCAGCCGCACGATCCGAAGAAACAGCAGACGAACCGGAGTTCCATATCAACAGTGAAGCATACCTCCGTCTGAAAGCAGAATACTCGACGCACATGATCGGTGTGCAGGACGGTCAGTACATCCTGTTCTGCGGCGCAGATGCCACGCAGATCGTCAAAGATTATCCACGCAAGGTCTACGAACAGGACATCCACGGCATGGGTAAGGTCCCTGTCACCGGCTTTGCCGAGGGCTGGCAGGCTGTGGGCAGCAAGCTCCAGCAGCGGGGACACAGCGTCACCTTTGGGCGGGAGAATGACAGAGAGTATGAGGTCATTCAAAGTCTGGACATCAGTGAGTATATTCCTCTGCGGATGAAACTGGAGGAAGACGGGCGCATCTTCACCGTGGAAAGCGTGGATTACAGTGCCGGTAAGGTGGAGCTGCGGGATGATACCTTTACATCTCACCGGGGATTTCCTATCTTCCGTCATGAGCCGGTGTCGTATGTGCGGGAATGGGTGGAGCAGCAAAGGGATGCAGACTTGACTGCTGCCGCAGAAGGCAAGGAGCCGCTGAACCCGGTCCTTACCGGAGAGGACGCACTGAATGCCGCGCTTCTGGGACAGGCAAAAGGCTTGATCATCAACTACTGGAGTGATGAAGGTTTTGCTGATGAGAGCAAATTCACCCCGGAAACCGATCTGCACCATGTAGGGCTCGCCTACTCCACGGCGGGAGATAACAATGAGTATGAAATACAGGTCGAAGCCGACCTCATTGACTATGCCATCAATTATTATGTAGACGACGTGTTGGTGCTACAGGAGAAATGGGACAGTCTGCAAGAGCTGATCCACAACGAGCTTGAAATTCTGGACTTCGACGTATTGTATTCGACAGCGGTTCATGCGGCAGAATTCCCGGAGGAGCCGGAACAGTCTGAAAATTTTCATCTGACGGACGGCGACATCAATGTTGGCGGTCAAAAAAGCAAGTATCAGGACAATGTGGCGGCGATCAGACTGCTGAAAGAGCTGGAAACAGAGCAACGCCAAGCGACACCAGATGAACAGTCCATCCTTGCCCGCTACTCAGGCTGGGGCGGCATCCCGCAGGCGTTTGACGAACAGAACGACAAATGGGAAAAGGAATATTTTGAGCTGAAAACTCTGCTGACACCGGAGGAATACGCCGCCGCCCGCAGCTCCACGCTGAACGCCCACTACACCTCGCCTACGGTGATCCGCGCCATGTATGCCGCGCTGGAGCACATGGGTGTCAAGCCGAACACCGTGCTGGAACCGGCGATGGGCATCGGCAATTTCTTTGGTCTGCTGCCGGAGCAGTATCACAGCGCCAAGCTGTACGGTGTCGAGCTGGACAGCGTCACGGGTAGGATCGCAAAGCAGCTTTACCCGGAGGCAAATATCACCGTGGACGGCTTTGAGCGCGTCGAACTGCCGGACAACGCCTTTGACCTTGCCATCGGCAATGTGCCCTTCGGCAGTTACAAGCTGTCCGAGCCGCGCTATAACGAGAACAATTTTTTGATCCACGATCACTTTTTTGCAAAATCTCTGGATAAAGTACATCCCGGCGGCATCGTTGCTTTCATCACCTCCAAAGGTACATTGGATAAAAAGGACCGCGCTGTGCGCGAGTATCTGGCGCAGCGAGCCGATCTGCTGGGCGCGATCCGCTTACCCAGCAATGCCTTTGCCAAGAACGCCAACACAGAAGTCACCTCGGACATCATTTTTCTCCAAAAACGGGAGCAGCCGCCGGAGCAGCTTCCGGATTGGGTGGAGCTGGGTCAGACCGCAGACGGTATCCCGGTCAACCGCTATTTTGAGCAGCACCCGGAAATGATCCTCGGCACGATGGTCTGGGACAAGAAGATGTACAGCAACGATCTGGAAACCCGCTGCCTGCCGGTAGAGGGTGCCGATTTGGGGAGCCAGCTTGCAACAGCGATTCAGCACCTCGACCAGCCGGATACACAGCTTCTTTCCACTGACACCGCCGAATTGCCGGAGATTGTGATACCGTCTGTGGAAGAAACGGAACCGGTTCGCAGTTTTAGTTACACCGAGCAGGACGGCGTTCTGTACTACAAGAACGCGACCGAACTGGAACCGGTCAGCGAAGCCGCGACCACGATGGAGCGCATTCGCGGGATGCTCTCCATTCGGGATATTACCCGCAGCCTGATCGACCTCCAGATGCGCGGCGGCACCGATGCAGAGATCCATGAATTACAAGCAGACCTGAACGATGCTTATGATACCTTCACCGCAAAGTACGGACTGCTGTGCAGTACGGCGAACAAGCGAGCCTTTGAGCAGGATTCGTCTTACTGCCTGCTGCGGTCTTTGGAAATTATTGATGAGGACACCGGTAAGCTGGAACGCAAGGCAGATATGTTCACCAAGCGCACCATCAACCGAGAGATCGTCATTGACCATGTAGACACGGCAAGCGAAGCACTGGCGGTATCCATTGGGGAGCGTGCCTGCGTGGATCTGCCGTTTATGGCAAATCTGCTGGGGCGCGAGAATACCGAGAGCATCATCGCAGAGCTGCAAGGGGTCATCTATAAGGACCCTACGGCCGGAGAAGATCCTCTTGTCGGTTGGCAGACGGCAGACAAATATCTGTCCGGCAATGTCCGAAAGAAGTTGACTGCCGCCCGTGAAGCGGCGGAACGCGATCCTGCCTTTGCCGGAAATGTGACGGCGCTGGAAAAGGCGCAGCCTGTGGATCTGACAGCGGCGGAGATCGATGTGCGCATCGGCGCAACGTGGATCGAACCGGAATATTACACGCAGTTTGTACATGAGCTGCTGAAACCCTCTCATTGGGCGAAACGGGAGGTGCGTGTGCTGTACTCCGAAGTTTCCGGAGAGTGGCGCTTGACCGGAAAGACAGCAGACAGCGAAAATAACTCCCTTGCCTATGTGACCTACGGAACCAAGCGCCGCAATGCCTACACCATCATCGAGGACAGCCTGAATCTTAAGGACAGCCGTGTCTATGATACCGTGACCGACGCCAGCGGCAAGGAAACGCGGGAGCTGAATACCAAAGAAACGATTCTGGCACAGCAGCGGCAGGACTTGATCCGGGAAGCATTCAAGAGCTGGATCTGGAAGGACCCGGAGCGTCGGGAAACGCTGTGTAAAAAGTACAACGACCTCTATAACGCCATTCGCCCCCGTGAGTACAACGGTGAGCATCTGCGCTTTACCGGTATGACGCCGGATATTGCGCTCCTGCCGCACCAGCGAAACGCTGTGGCGCGTATGCTCTACGGCGGCAACAGTCTGCTGGCACATTGCGTGGGTGCAGGCAAGACCTTCGAGTGTATTGCCGCCGCAATGGAAGCCAAACGGCTGGGCCTTGTAAAGAAAAACCTTGTAGTAGTGCCGAATCACCTGACCGAACAGTGGGGCGCGGATTTTCTGCGGCTGTACCCCGGTGCAAACATTCTTGTAGCAACGAAAAAGGATTTTGAACCGGCAAACCGTAAGACATTTTGCAGCCGGATCGCCACCGGCGATTATGATGCCGTTGTGATTGGTCACACGCAGTTTGAGAAGATTCCACTCTCACCGGATCGGCAAAAGGCGGTCATCCACGATCAGATCGACCAGATCCTTGAGAGCATTGACGAGGCCAAAAGCCAGAACGGCGAGCGTTATACCATCAAGCAGTTGGAACGGATGCGAAAAACGCTGGAGACCCGTCTGGAAAAGCTGAATGACCAGAGCCGTAAGGATAATGTCATTTACTTTGAGGAACTTGGCGTGGATAAGCTCTTTGTGGATGAGGGACATCTGTTCAAAAATTTGTTCCTCGCCACAAAAATGCGGAATGTTGCCGGCATTGGTCAGACGGACGCGCAGAAGTCCTCGGATATGTTCGCAAAGTGCCGTTATCTTGATGAGATCACCGGCGGAAAGGGCGTTGTCTTTGCCACCGGAACACCGGTCAGCAATTCCATGAGCGAGCTTTACACCATGATGCGGTATCTGCAATACGATCTGCTGGAGGAAACCGGACTGCTGCATTTCGATTCTTGGGCGGCGAACTTTGGCGAAACCATCACCTCAATGGAACTCGCCCCCGAGGGCACAGGGTTCCGATCCCGCACCCGATTTGCGAAATTCTTTAACCTGCCGGAGCTGATGGCAATGTGGCGTGAATCGGCGGACATCCAAACAGCAGAAATGCTGAAGCTGCCCGTTCCGGAGCATGAGAACATCACCGTCGTGACGAAGCCCAGCGCGTATCAGCAGGATATGGTAGCCGAATTGGGTGAACGCGCCGAAGCCATTCGCCGCCGCATGGTGGAACCCAAAGAGGATAATATGCTCAAGGTCACATCGGACGGACGCAAGCTGGCGCTGGATCAGCGTCTTGCAGACCCGACGCTGCCGGACGACCCGGAGAGCAAGGTCAATGTGTGCGTTCAGAATGTGTATCAGGTCTGGCAGGACACGGCGGAGCAGCACGGTGCACAGCTCATCTTCTCTGACCTGTCTACCCCAAAGGGTGACGGCTCGTTCAATGTGTATGAGGACATCAAGCAAAAGCTGATGGAAAAAGGCGTCCCGCCCGAAGAGATCGCGTTTATCCACGACGCGAAAACAGAAAATCAAAAAGCGGAGCTTTTTGCAAAGGTACGCAAGGGTCAGGTGCGCGTTTTGCTGGGTTCTACGGCAAAAATGGGCGCTGGAACCAACGTGCAAACGCGGCTTGCGGCACTCCACCATATCGACTGCCCGTGGCGACCGGCAGACATCGAGCAGCGTGAGGGACGAATCCTGCGGCGCGGAAATTCGTTCAAAAAAGTCAAGCTGTTCAAGTATGTCACCGAGGGTACCTTTGACGCTTATAACTGGAGCATCTTGGAAAACAAGCAGAAGTTCATCGGTCAGCTGATGAGCAGCAAGAACCCGTCCCGTACCTGCGAGGATGTGGACGCTGCGGCACTGAGCTACGCTGAGGTCAAGGCGCTTGCCTCCGGCGATCCCCGCATCATCGAGTACACGGAACTGGACGCACAGGTCACAAAGCTGAAACTGGTCAAGGCAAACTTTGAAAGCCAGAAGTACGCTCTGGAGGACAAGCTGCTGAAATTCTTCCCGCAGTCCATCCTGCGGGAGCAGGAGTTTATCCAGGCGCTCACCGAGGACAGCGCCCACCTTCAGGAGCATACGCCCATCGAGTTTTCCATGCAGATCGGCGGCGTGACCTGCACCGAACGCAAAGCCGCAGGTCAGGCGATTCTGGATGCCTGCACTGCTATGCAGGATGTTTCCGAAAAGCACACGATTGGCGAATATCGCGGTTTTCCCATTACCCTGTGGGCGAATGTGCAGACGCAGAAATTCCAGCTTACGCTCCATCACAAGCTGTCCCAAGAGGTAGAATTGGGTGCGGACGCTGTGGGCAACACGACCCGCATAGACCATGTGCTGGACGAGATCCCAAAGAATCTGGAAAAGCACAAGACAGCGCTGGAAAACCTGACCGCCCAGCAGCAAGAAGCACAAGAGGAGGTAAAGCGTCCCTTTGCACAAGAGCAGGAATTGACCGACAAGACCAACCGTCTGAATGTGCTGCGTCTGGCGCTCCACATGGATGACGGCGAGAAACCGCAGCCGGAGCACACGGAGGAAAAGCCGTCTATTCGCGGAATGCTCAAACGCATGGGCATGGAATCTGCGGCAACGGCAGCTGCACCGGGCCGATCTCACAGTCAGGAGGCGGAACTTGCATGAAGCCGGACAGCGGACGCACGATCCCACTCTACTTTAAGGTATCTCCCGAAGAAAAGGCCAGGATCGATGAGAAGATGGAACAGCTCGGTATCCACAACCGCCGTGCCTACCTGCGGAAGATGGCAGTGGACGGTTACGCCGTCCGAGTAGACATGGCGGACTTTAAGGCGCTGGTATCCTTGCTGCGGATCTGCTCCAACAACCTCAATCAGATCGCAAAGCGTGTCAACAGCAGCGGCAACCTCTACGCCGAGGATGTCACAGATTTGCAAAGTCGTTATGGTGAACTGTGGAATGCGGTCAGCACGATTCTGAGCAAGATGGGAAATCTCTGAAAAAGCTTTACTTTACTGCTTTAGTGTGGTATATTAAGGGCGTAGAGCAGAGATTGGAGGTTTGGAAAGATGAGGATCGTATTCAAGATTTTATTGTTCCCGGTTGTATTTGTTCTGTCGATGCTGGTTTGGTTCTGCCGTGCAATGTGCTGGTTCTCGTCCGGTGTCCTGAGCCTTGCATCCTTTGTATTCTTTGTGCTGGGCATTGTGGCGCTGTTTGAAAAGGATTATTTCAATGTAGGCGTTGGAATCATCACCGCATGGCTACTCAGTCCCTTTGGCCTGCCGCTGGCTGCGGAGTGGATCATTGACCGGGTAGAAAATGTAAAAGACGCGATTGCAGCGATATAGCAATATAAAAAGTGCGATACCAGTGAGTATCGCACTTTTTATTAGTCCTTATAAGCGTTCCAATCCTGCATTGCATTTTTATAGATAGTAGGAACCGCCTTTTTTGAGTAAAGAAAATATCTATACGCTGATGTGAGTAAAGAGCAGATAAAGAGGAAAATGCTGATTCCCAATAACATTTTATTTGCTTCGGAACTCTGAGAAAAGTTATTCATCGTCGCAGCGATCCATAACGCTGCAAATGAAGCAATCGTCATCTGTGCAGAACAACAGCTTTGCTGAAGTTCAAATACTTGAATAAACCATTGTTCTATATGCAGAAAGTAGGCACTCAGTTCAAGAAGCCCATTGATGAATAGGCTAATAGCAAGCACACAAACTCCGATGATTATGAAACTACCTATATTGGCAGACAACAAATCAAGCGCAGTTCCGTTTACTATAGAATTTAGAAAAATATCGACCTGAGGTATGAATGGTAATAAGGAACAACAGCCAAGTATGATAGGATAAAATATTGCAATGTATAACAATGTTAGCACCTTTTTATAATCGACCAATGACAGGACGATAGACTTTACAAGGTGAAAGAGAGCAACAAGAAGTGTGGTGATAAAAAGCAGAATTCGTCTAAGTGATTTAATGGGTTTGTCCTCCTTAGGCAAAGTATACATAATATTATGATATAGATTGGTTAAAATGTCAATAACAAAAATCAAACCTCGACACGCCAGCGAGGGGAAAAGCATCGCGCAGATACTCAAAGACCGTTTGGATTACAATGAAAATCCAGACAAGACGCGGGATGGTCTGCTGGTGAAAACCTATCAGTGCAATGCTGATACCGCTTGGAAGGAATTTACCGTCAGTAAGCAGATTTACACCTCCATCACCGGACGGACGCGCAAGCCGAAAGAAGATGTCATTTCCTATCTGCTGATCCAGTCCTTTAAGCCCGGAGAGATCACACCGGAGGAAGCAACGGAGCTGGGGTATCAGCTTGCGATGGAGTTCACCGAGGGACAGCATCAGTTTGTTGTTGCGACCCATACGGACCGGCATCATATCCACTGTCATATTGAGTTCAACAGCACGACGCTGGACTGCACCCACAAGTTCAACAATTACAAAGACACCTACCTGACGATTCGGAAAATCAGCGACAGACTATGTACGGAGCATGGCCTGTCTGTCATTTCCGAACCAAGGGAAAAGGGGCAGCACTATGCGGAATGGGCAAATGAGCGCAAGGGCACGAGCTGGAAAGCTGCACTCAAAAATACGATTGACCGCACTCTCCCAACCGCCCGTACCTTTGATGATTTCCTCTCTGCAATGCGCCGCGAGGGATACGAAGTTCGGCAGGACGGAAAGTACCTGAAATTCCGCGCAGGCGGTGCCGGACAGGAGCGTTACACCAGAGCGAAAACATTGGGCGCAGACTACACGGAAGAAGCGCTGCGGGAGCGCGTCGGCAAGCCGCCGATCCACACAAAAAGCCGCACCGGACGAACGGCTGACCATGCGAAAATCAACCTCATCGTGGATATTCAAAGCCGTCTGCGCGGGCGCGGTCCGGGGTATGAGCGTTGGCTGAAGGTCCATAATCTGAAAGAAGCGGCAAAGACGCTGACCTACCTCACCGAGCACGGAATCACGGAGTACGCCGCACTGGAAAAACTGGCGGCGGAGCAGACCGCAAAACGGGATGCGGCGGTGACAACGATCCGGCAATATGAGCAGCGCATGGAGCGCATTGCGGATCTGCGGACGCATATCGTGAACTATGCCAAGACCCACGACATCTATCTGCAATACCGCAAGCTGCCAGCCGCGAAGAAGGCGGCGTTTGCCTCAGCACATGAGGATGAACTGATGCTGCACCGCGCAGCGAAGCAGGCGTTTGAGAAATACGGCGAGAAAAAGCTGCCTGCAATAAAGGATTTGCAGGCTGAGTACAAGGAACTGCTGGAGAAAAAGCGTGTTGCCTATGCGGAATACCGTCCTCTAAAGCAGCAGGCACAAGAGCTGGAAACCATAAAGAAGAACGTGGACAGTTTGCTTCAAATCGATGCTGCACAGCAGGCGCGTGAAGCGGAAAAGAGCCGGAGCGAGCAGTCGCAGGCGAGATAAAAACTATGCCGCAGGCGGTATCATTGCGATACTGCCTGCGGCATTTCTTTGCGCCGACCGGCGCAGGGCTTGTCGGACTTTGGACGGCAATCGAAAACATCCGTCAGGATTTTTCGGGGGTTTGGGGCGCTCCCCAACAAGCGGAAAGCGGATAGCCTGTCGGACAATGAGCAAAGCGAAATTGTCCAAAAGGATATCCCTTTCCATTGCTTGCTAATCCTTCGTTTCGGTGCTCCCGCCCCCGCTTGCGGGAAAACTCCAAGTATGTTGGTATTGTAACACCTCATACAAATGAGAGAAATTGGAAGAAAACGGATGGTGGTGAAAATTCAGCTTGAGAATTGACATTGATGCAGCGGCATGATATACTGCGCCACACAGGGAAAATGCAGACAAAATAATTTTCCAGCGTCCCTTGTTGACTTTTCTGCTTATTTTGCATATAATAAAGATGGATAGAGGGCGTCATCCCTCTGGTGCGACTGGCACCTAAAATCCGAAATGGATGCCGGACTTTGGGCCGGAGCGTTGGCGGGCAACAGAAAAACCCGATAGAGATGCAGTAGAATGGTCATTGACCAGATGGAACTGAGCGTCGGCGGACGACAGAAAAACCAGTCATGTAAGAGAAGACGCGTGACACTGCGGTGTCGCAGTCTTCTCTTTTTTTGCAGATTTGGGGACTGATAAAGAGATGAAAAAATTCACAAAAGACGAAGCCATTAAAATCGTTGTCCAATGCGCGCAGGCATATCAAAAAGAACTGGACGGAAAGAGTTTGCTGTTCCTTTGCGCAGACAAACATAAAAGAGTCTTTCACTTTGAATTTTCGTTCTATGGGAATAATTATTTGCACCTGACCGGTTTGAAAGCACCGAAAGGCGCGGATGGTGAGAGTGCTGGACTGTTTGCAAATGACTTCTATCAAAAGTGTTTGGACCATAAGCTGAGTCCAGCAGATTTTGAGTTTTCCGAAGATGGTACGACACACATGAAACTTGAAGTGCTGCCGACCGTGATTTCCAAAAATCTGCAAGCGAAAATGATTGGCGATTATAATTCAAGCAAGCCTCGCCTTTACACAGAAAAGGTTGCAGGCAGCACCAATGCCTGCGTTGGATTTATTCTGGATCAGACAACGCAGAAGTATGTACCGAATACTGTTTTACAGGAAGATGTCCGGGATATGACGAAAAGTGCACTACGCGTAATTGCGGTCTATCGGAAAGCAATTACAGCGCTGCAATACGAAGAACTGACCTATACGGCAAAAAAAATTGATTTTTCCGAAGTTGAATTTCCGGAGGAATTCAAATATTTAATGCCTGAAACTACATAAAAATACTAAGCGAGAGCATATTCAAGTGGATATGCTCTCATTTTTTCTGTTCACCGCAGATTTTAGTTTTCCTATTGACAAGGTATGTTTCTATCTGTTACACTTCTCGCAACACATTGCACGATTGGAGGAAAACCCCATGAAACAAAAATGGCTTTTGACCGGAACAGCGGTCATGCTTGCGGCGGCGCTGGCCGGATGCGGTAATACGCCTGCGGCGGACCAGACGGCGAAGATCAGCATGGAGCAGGCGCAGACGGCGGCGCTGGAGGCCGCCAACATCGACGCGGCGGACGCAGACATTTCTTCCGCAACGCTCAGCGAGGTGGCAGGCGTGACCTGCTACAAGGTGGAGTTCACCTCTGGCGATTACACCTATGCGTATTCCATCAACGCCGAGAACGGCGAGGTGCTGGAGGCGAGCTACCGGGACAAGAACGCCGCGCCCACGGACAGCGCTCAGACGGACACCACTGCATCCGGCGTGACCACCACTCCGGCACAGACTGCGCCCAACACAAACACCTCCACCGGCGCGGTGGACGAGGCCAAGGCGCAGGAGATCGCCCTTGCCCATGCGGGCGTGAACGCGGCGGACGCCACCATCACCAAATCCAAGCTGGACTATGACGATGGCCGTCAAATTTACGAAATCGAATGGTACGCGAACGGCGCGAAGTACGACTATGAGATCGCTGTGGCTACCGGCGAGATCGTCAACTCCGGCTACGAAGCGAAAACCGTGGTCGGCACCGGCAACAGCGCCACTGTCAGCGAGGCCACGGCAAAGCAGACCGCCCTTGCCCGTGTGTCCGGTGCTGCGGAAAAGGACATTTACGAATGGGAGCTGGATTACGATGATGGACGCCCGGAATATGAAGGCAAGATCATCTACGACGGCGCAGAGTACGAATTTACGATTGATGCAGCTTCCGGCACCATTACTGAATGGGATTCTGAAGCACTGAACCGATAATCCATACATACACTTACGCCCTGCGGACGAGATTTGTCCGCAGGGCGTTTTGTCGTTTTCGCCGGAAATTCGGAGTGGCTGCCCATATGGAGGAGTACACTATTGGTATTCACTTTTGGGAGGAACCGCTATGGATACCATTATGATACAAACCGATATTGAACGCTACTGTGCTGCGCTGCGGGCTGACGAAAAAGCGGCAGGCACGATTGAAAAATACCGCCGGGACCTGACTGCCTTTGCCCGCTGGCTGGAGGGCAGACCTGTTACCCGTGAAGCTGCCGCCGCATGGAAAGCGCACCTGCTGAACCGCAGCTACGCACCGCGCACCATCAACTCCATGCTGGCGGCGCTGAACGGCTTTTTTCGTTTTATGGACTGGAACATTAAGGTGAAATTTTTGAAAGTCCAGCGGCAGCTTTTCCGGGATACGAGCCGGGAACTGACCCGCCCGGAATATGACCGCCTGCTCACGGCAGCACAGAGCAGCGGGCAGGAGCGCCTTGCCCTTATCATGGAAACGCTCTGTGCGACCGGAATCCGCATCAGCGAGCTGCGGTATATCACCGTAGAGGCGGCGCAGGCTGGACACGCAACAATCTCTCTGAAAGGTAAAATCCGCACGATCTTACTCAGCACGAAATTATGTCGGAAGTTATTGAAGTACGCCAAGAAACAAAAAATCGCCGCCGGTGAGATTTTTCTCACGAGCAGCGGCAGGGGCATTTCACGCCGTCAGGTATGGTACGAACTCAAGCGGCTGTGCAGGGCGGCGGGCGTGGAACCGAGCAAGGTATTTCCACATAATCTCCGCAGGCTGTTTGCGGTGACCTACTACAAATCCTGCAAGGACATCGCCCGCCTTGCGGATGTGCTGGGACATTCCAGCGTGGAAACGACCCGCATTTATTTGACGGTCAGCGGAGCGGAACAGGCACGGCAGCTTGACCGGCTGGGTCTGGTGTCGTAGAGAACGAAATCAGCATTTTGCGATTTCGTGGCAAAACTGCCTCGACGATAATCTACAGTATTTTACCGTAATTCTACCATGACTTCCCTCAAAATGCAATACCCACCGAGCCAGTAGGCACGACAAAAAGACCCACAAAAATCATATTTTTCGTGGGTCTGGTTTTTTGCGCCTTTGCACAAGTGCTTGGCGGTATGTAAAACGCAGCCTTTTTAATTTTTTGAGGAAATCAGCTTTGCCGGTACTGGTACGATCAACGAAATGCTGATTTTGTTGACCGTCCCTCATGGAGCGGCTGCTGGATACGAGTCAATTTTTTTGACGGAATTGATTGGCAAGTGACACAGGTATCTATTGCAGGGAGGAAAACACAATGCAGCTAAACATCACGACAGATTACGCCATTCGGCTGATCCTATATCTCGCAACCGTTCGCCGTGCGGCGGGCAGCGCAGAGATCAGCGACGCGATGAGTATTCCCCGCGGACAGTTCGGCGCGATCTCCAAGCCGCTGCGGAAACACGGCATCATCGACACGCAGCGCGGGACAAACGGCGGTTATCTGCTGGCGAAGCGACCGGAGGATATCTCGCTCCACGAGATCATCAACATCATGGAGCCGATCACCCGCATCAACCGCTGTCTGGAGCCGGGAGCGCCCTGCTCCCGCCATGCGGCGGATACTTGTCCGGTGCGGAAGTTCTATGTCCATGTGCAGGAATGTCTGGACACGGCATTTGCGAACAAGACGATTGCATCCTTATTAGCGGATGCCTGATAAATCAACGGAAACGGAACGGAGGTGAGGACCATGCTGTGTGAAGCAGCGAGAGAACGGATACGGCGCATCCGTGCGTATGCCGCCGAGCGCTGTGCGGCGCTGGCGCAAAGATACCAAGGCTGCCGCATGCATTTTTACCGCCGCATTGCGGCGGACGATCCGCCGGATCACCCGGCGAGACCACCTTGCACCTTGAAAAACTGGTGGAGCACTGCTCCGCCGAATCATATGCTCCCCGCTTACACGGGCGAGGCACGGGCAGGTCCTTACCCTGCCCGCCGTTTTGCTGTGAGAGGGGGTGATGGATGATGAGATACGAAGCAGAGGTCATTGCCATTCTGCCGGTGCCGGACACGCCGCCCCAAAGCTGGGACGAAACGCTGCCGGTGCAGGCAAGGTTCGACACGCGCTCCCTCGGATATGAGGTGAGAGCACCGTCGCTGACCGAACACAGACCCATGAAATTTGAATGAAAAAGGAGAAGTAATTTCACATGAGAAAACGACTTTTATCATGGCTCTTAGTGCTGACCATGGTAACTTCCCTCATCCCCAGCACTCTCGTTACGACTGCGTTCGCGGCGGATGTATCCGGCATCACTGATGAAGTAGAATTTGATACCAGCGGTGTGGCGACGATCAATCGTGACGGCAAGTACACCTTGACCGGAGCGCAGGGCGCAAAGGTGATCAAGATCACTGACAACGCGGATGTAACGCTGCTGCTGAAGGGCGCTGAGCTGACTTCGTCCACATCACCGATCCAGGTGACAAGCGGAGCCAGTCTGACGATCATCGTTGCAGATGATACGGACAATAACCTTGGCTGCACCGCGACGACGGCGGATGATACCAACAACGGCATGACCGCCGGTATCTATGTGCCGGACGGCGCGACGCTGACCATTGACACTCCGACGAACGGAAAAGGCAACGGTAAGCTGACTGTAACCGGCGGCTACGGCGGCGCAGGCATCGGCGGCAAGGCTGGTGTTGGCACGATCGCTGGACAAACTGCGGCTTCCGGTAATGTTGGCCAAACGACCTATTGGGTCGATGAGAATGTTGCTCACGATAACCGGACCGACGTAAAGCCCAAGGGAGGTGCTGCGGGTGCTGGCGGTGAGCAAGGCAATGCCGCTGAAATCGCAGGTGCGATCAATATCCTGAATGGCGTTGTTTCTGCGACTGGCGGCACCGGCGGGATGTTGCCAGCAGCACCTCCGACACCACCGGTGCCGCCAGCACCCGCAGCACCTCCCTTTGGCGGCACCGGCGGTGCTGGTATCGGCGGCGGCATGGGTGCTGCTGGTGCTGCGGGCAACGCGGGTTCCGCTGGCGAAAACAGCGACAGCAAGAAAATGAACGTCTCCGTCGGCATAGCACAATACTCAGCTACGTCTTCGTGGGACGGCGACTGGGGCGGCGCCGGCGGCGGCGCGGGCGGTGCCT
>OQVT01000352.1_pt1 | contig 24455 bp, 15 predicted proteins | sample 1691561 | NCBI WGS metagenome assembly OQVT01 (sample SAMN03418260, study PRJEB22391) | human gut metagenome | biome: human-gut; feature: organic feature; material: feces | host: Homo sapiens | place: Tanzania | collected 2013-01 | reverse complement strand
TCCAATGACGCAAAGCGCACAGTCGCACCGCCAAATGCGAAGCATTCCACATTGCTCCAAGGCTGTTTTTTATGTTTTTGTTTTTGATTACATTCACGATTCGGCAACAATGCATAATCTATCCCCAGGAATTTTCCACTTAACCACAATGCCCTAAGTAAAAATAAATTCGTGAAAATTTGTGCTGGTTTGTGGTTAAGAAAGCAAACCACGAAATGCACTAATTTTCACGAATATTTTTTGTTGAATCTTGTTGAATCTGTGTGAGCTGTTGTTATTTCTTTTTGTTTAGGTGGTTGAAGATTTCGCCTTGTTTTTTCTTGGCGGCGGCAATGCTGGCTGGGTCGCCTGCTTTTGCGCCGTATTTTCCCAGTTGTGGAATGTGGAGCACTGCACCCACTGGAATGGTGTTGGGGTTAGGATATTTTGCCTTGTTTTCTTCGTAGATGTAAACCCAGAATTTATCGGAGCCATAGTGTTTGCGGCTCATGCGATAGAGGTTGGTGCCCGGCTTAATGGTGTCGGTGGTACCGGCAGCCACATTTGCCGTAGTTGGTTTTGCAGCCTCGGCTTTTTGCTTTTCTTCCTCGGCTTTCTTCTTTTCCTCTTCCGCCTTTTTCTTATCTTCTTCCGCTTTCTTTTGCTCCTCGGCAGCCTTCTGCTTGTCGGCATCTGCTTCGGTAGAGTTTTCGGCTAATGCTTGTTCGGAAGTTGCCACCGAATCGGTCGCAACATGTTCGGTGAAAGGTTCCTCGTCGGCTGGCGTAGCCTCGTAGCCCTTCATCAAATACAGACGATACGCAAACAGCGTAACAATCAGCGTGGTCACCACACCCACAACGAAGCCCTCCAACAGCGAGCGTCGAGTGATGCGGCGTTTGTCAATCTCCTGCCCCACACGCTCATCTGCCAATTCCTCGCTCACCATTTCACCTTCGGATTCTGCATCGGACTCACCTTCTACTTCGGCGTCTTCCGCCTCATCTTCAGGCTCTGCCACAGCAGATGGCTGAACTTCCGTTACTGGTTCTGACTCGGCTTCTTCCTCTATTTCGGCTTCTTCCGGCTCGTCAGCAGGCTCGCCAGCAGGAACTTCGGCAGGAACCTCTTCCTCTGCTGGCACTTCTTCCGATGGCTCAACAGGAGCCTCAGCCTCTGGTTCTGCTTCCTCTGACTCAGGTTCTTCCACAGGAGCCACGAACACAGGAGGCATCACCACTTCTTCCTCTGCGGCTACGGGTGCTTCAGCGGCTGGTGCCTCGGTGGCGGCGGTGTCGTCGGTTTCTTCCTCGACTGGGGCGGCCTCGGCTGGTGCTTCGGTTGGCTCACCGGCATCGATGGCGGCGAGTTGGTCGTCGGTCACATCATCGTCGAGGATTTCAGTTTCAAAGTGCATAAAAGGCTGATTGATAGCCTCTGCCATATCTTTATCGGGGGCAAACGACAGTTTCTTATGCCCCGGTATCTCAATTTCTTCGCCCGTGTTCACGTCCACGCTTTTTCGAGGACTCACTTCGGTGAGTTTAAACGTGCCAATACCCTTCACCTTCACGCTCTCGCCATCGATAAGCGACTGTGAAATAGTGGCAAACAGTTCTTTCAGAAACAGTTCGCTCATGCGCTTTGAAGTATTGGCATATTGTGCCACTTGCTCAACAAGTTCGGGAAATGTTACCTTATTGTTCATGTCGTTACAGAATATTCAAGTTCAACGAAATTACTTCAAGCGGTTTTTCAACACGTTACTCACCTTGAATGCCAACACCACTTTTGGTGGAACGAGCATACGCTTTCCATTACTGGGGTTTACCACCACACGTTCGTTCTTCTTTTTAGCCTCAAAATTTCCGAAACCCGGTATTGCCACGCTGTCGAGCGCACCGCATCGGGCTTTCACCACTTCTGCGAAAGCCTCCATCAGTTTAGCCACATCGCCTTTACTTCGTCCCAGATTTTCTGAAACCTTTTCCAAAAGTTCCTTGTTGTCCATAATAGTAATTTTATCATACAAAATTAATCAAACCTACCGCAAACTGCAAATAATTCCCCCAAAAAAGGCTTCACACGGATATTGCTCTGATAGAAACTGGGGATCTCACGGATCTCACGGATCTCACGGATTTTTTTGTGGGTGGGAAATCTCACGGAAGTTGGTGGAAAGGGAGTGTGGGGTTGTCCGAGTGCTCTGAGTGCTCCGAGTGCCAAGGCTCACACAGATTCAACGGATTCAACAAAAATTATTCGTGGGATTCGTGAGATTTGTGGTTTAATTCTTTGGGGTGAGGGATGAAAAAAAGGCTGCGGGAGCATCGGGGGGATGCTTCCGCAGCTGGGTTTTATTTACCGCCTAAGGGGCGGTGTGAGGGGGACGAGAATCAGCGTTTGGGGCTGATGAGCACTTTTTGAGTGGAGGTGGTGCCGTCTTTGTAGTAGGTGCGCACGATGTTTACACCCATTGTTGGTTGAGAGAGCACCATACCGTTCATGGTGATGTAGTCAACGTGGTCGATTTCCTTCTCTGCATCGATTTGCTCTGTGCCGCTTGGCTGCATAAGTGTGATTTCGTATTCACGGCTAAATGCATCGTTGCTGTCGAGCGATACCTTCAAGGTGGCAGTTTCGCCGCCATTGGCATTTGCCAAGAGCACTTGACCTTCGTTGCCCAAAAGCAGGTTGCTTGACACTGTCCAGGTCACGCCTTCAGGAACACCCACATAGAAGCCCTTCGACACCTGACTGCGTGTGTCGAGAGAATCAAGCACGAGAGCGGCCGAGTAGAACTTCACCACAGCAGTATCGGCGAGCACGCTCATCACTGGATAGCAGTTGCTGCGCTTGGTCCAAGTGCTGTCGAGGTCCAAGGTGGTGATTGCCACGGTTGGCAGAGCCATACTGTCGGCATCGTTGGCGTAAACAGATGTTACGGTCTGACGGTCGTAGTACACGTTGGTGTACACAGTGCTTGCAATGTCCTTGCCACCGTAGATATTACCACAAGATGCTGAATCGGCAGTCGATGCGCAATCCACATTACCGGTATTGTAGGCGTTGGTCACTTCAGTGTAATATTTCACTGGCAGACCAATAATGCCGCCCACTTGCTTGTAGCCATGCACCAAACCGTGATTAAACACATTGGTGAGGGTGGCTTTACCTGTACCCATCACACCACCTACATTGTAGGCTGTGGAAGCAGATGTGCCTAACGACCAAACTTCGCCGGCATTGCCACTCTCTTTGATGATTGCGCCAGAGGCACTATTGCCACACACGCCACCAAGATTGTAACGAGCCTCTACGCTACCCACATTGTAGCAGCCAACCACATTACCGGAGTGGTTACCAACCACGCCACCAGCCTGATAGTCAGCTACTACATGGCCGTAGTTCACGTCAGCCACAACATTTGCGTCAGAGCCAGTAGAACCCACGACACCACCAGCGTTGTTCTTGGTGGCAATCACTTCGCCATAGTTAGCGCAATTAGTGATCAAAGTAGGAATCTCTTCGGTGCCACGACCCACGATGCCCACGATACCGCCAGCGCCATTTGTCTTGGCGAGCACGGCACCATAGTTGTAGCAGCTGTCGAGCAGATTGAATGGAGTGCCACCGCAGTTACCTACGATACCGCCAGCACCGTATGTGCCCGACTCCACTTCACCATAGTTCACATTGCGCTTAATGGCATCGGCTTTAGAAACACTGCCGATAATACCGCCTGCGGCATAGGTGTTGGTCACGATTTTTGCGCGATTCACACAGTCGGTCACTCCGCAAGCATCATTTGACTGGAAGCCTGCGATACCGCCTGAATAGTTTTGGCTTGAATATACTGTGCCCTCATTGAGCGAATTGGTAATATTGCCCTTGCTTGAGCCCACGATACCGCCATTAGAATACTTACCTTCAATGGCACCTGCATTATAGCAGCTGTCGAATGCCACATCAGTATCAGTAGAGCCAGCGATACCACCAGCCTGACCATTAGCAGAGGTAATCATACCATAGTTGCGGCAGTTGATGAAGCGCGCCTTAGGATTAGCGGTGCCTACAAAGCCACCCACGAAGCCCATCTTCAGCGTTGCCACCTGTGCACGGTTCACACAGTTGCGCATGGTGCCTGATGAACGACCTGCGAAACCGCCGATGTACCAGTAACCGCCAATTGAACTGTTTGCGCCAAGAGTGAGGTTTTCAATCACGCCATTGTCGCCAACGAGTCCGAACAGGCCCTTGTTGCTACCGGTTTTCTGATCTTCGTTGTAGTATTTGAAACCGTCGATAGTCTTGCCGTTGCCGTCGAAATGACCTTGGAAACGAGTAGCACCATCGTCAACGAGCATCAGCGATGCTTCGGCGTCGCTACCGAAGTCGAGGTCGTTGACCAAGAGCAGGTATTCGCCGTCGAATGAAGCTTCATAGTTCTTAGAGTAGCGTGCCACAGTTTGCCAGTCGGCAACAGATGCAATTCGCCATGGGTTGGTCTTGGTGCCTTCGCCATTAGGGAGCATCTTTGGAGCAGCAAACAGAGGGTATTGCTTCGTGTAGTTGCCACTTGTGAAAGTGAGCGTGTCGCGCTCAACCTCGGTGATAGCAGCAATGTTCAAAGTGGTGCCGCTAAGGGTGAAGTTTTTAGCATTCTTCAACGCGAAAGTCACGCCCTTCTGTGCCACCACTTCTGAAGCGTAGCGCACCGAGAATCGAGAATCGGTTTTTCCTTCAGATGCAAACAGAATGTAGTTGCCACGGTTGAATTGTGCGGCAGGTTCGCTTGCAAACGCCTTCAAAACAGGATATTGACCTTTCACATAATCCCATTGCTCGGCATCAAGTCCCTTGAGTGCTTCGCCCGAAACGAGCGATGCAGTTGGGAGTTTGCTCACGCCATCCACGGCAAGGGCATTGCCAGCGTTTTTGCCAGCAAGTTGTGAATCGTAATAGCAATCTGCGGTCACTGTGTTGCTGGCATTGTAACTGCCGAATACGGTGCCCAACTTATCGAGGTTTGCAAATGAATAAACCACGCCTGTTGAGAGCAGTTGCTTGTTAGTGGTGCGGTAGTTGTTGTAACCAATCACGCCACCCACGCTGTTACCGCCACTCACATAGCCCTGGTTGAGCGAGTTGGTGACGATGGCGTTGTTCAAACCAATCACACCACCCACATTTTCAAGTTTGGTGCTGTCGGATTCGAAAGAAGTGAGCACAGCAGCACCCACCACGCCATCGTTCTGGCTGCAGTCAACGGTGCCGAAGTTTGCACCCACTACACCACCAGCCACCGACTGGCCAGTGAGCACTGTGCCGGCATTGTAGCAGCCAGTCACGGCAGAGCCTTCAGCATTGTAAGCCACAACGCCAGCCGCGCCTGTCTTCACAGCCTTTACAGAGGCATAGTTGCGGCAATTCTCAATGCGACCGCCATTATAGCTTGCCACACCTGCCACATAGCTACCTGCCTCGATTTGGCAATCGGCTGCGATATTCAAATTCTTGATTACTGACTTATGACCAGTGTAAATCATCAAACCTGCCATAGCAGATTCCATGTCGTTGACATAGCCACCGTCAGCAGCGAAACTGCGGTTCACTTTCCAATTCTTGATAGCATGGCCGTCGCCGTCGATGGTGCCATTGAACGCATAGTCCACTCCGTGCACGCTAAAGCCGAAGAAGTCGGTTTTGCCACCCATATCAATGTCGTTGGCAAGTTTGAAATAAACGCCTGTGTAATCGTAAAGCTGCACATCCACAGCATTCTTGATTTTGAGGATATCGTCCTTGGTCTTAATCAGATAAGGACTGGCGGCAGTACCCTGACCATCAAACTCGTCGGGAACCACCTTTAAGATATAAATACGGAACTCATTGCCCAAAGTGGCGGTGAGGGTGTCGCTCACTGCTGCGGTGGCAGTCACGGTCACGTTGTTGCCATTGAGTTTCAAGCCATGACCTGTTGAGGTCAACTTGCCTCCGTTGAAGAATTGCCATTTCACATTATTGTCGGTGCACACAGTGAATGTGCTCTTGAGGCGTTTCACGGTTTCGCCAGCAGCAAGTGTGAATGGCGCTGCATCGAGTTTCGACTTTTTTGTGGCTGCGCATTTTGCCAACTGTGGATAGTGACCGGCTGCGAGTGCCCACGCCGAAGCGTTGAAACCTTCGGGCGCATCACCTGAAGCGAGGGTGGCGGTAGGCAGACTGTGCTCGGTTGAACCGTTGAAGCAAACCTGACCGTCGAAGTAAGTGTTACTGATAATGGCAGTATCGCCCTCGAACGAGCCAGCAAGTTCGTTGTTCTGTGCTGATGGAGAGCAGAATAGCATGCCTGTATTCAAACAACCGTTAAATTCGGGCGCATCGCTTTCGGTGGTAGTGCCAGCCTTGCCCATTTCGAACTTACCAGCCAAACCACCTACAACATCACTCTTATAACTGCGCACGATACCAGAATTGTAGGAATCGTTCACCTTAATGCCTATACCACGACCCACAATACCACCAGTGGCACCAGTGTGTGCTTGTGTGAATGAGGCATTCACCTGACCGCCATTCCAGCAGCGGTTGATGGTACCCAAATAGAAGTAGCCCACAATGCCGCCGATTTCGCCTTCACCGTATGTGTCGGTGATTACGCCAGTGAAGTAGCAGTCGTTGATTGATGAAGTGGCGCGTGATGACGAACCGCAAACGCCACCAGCACTACCATTCTTGGCAGTGACATTGATTGTGGCATCGCTCCATGATGAGTTCACTGTGCCGTAGTTTACGCCTACCACACCACCGTCCATGCCTTCGCCTTCCACAGTGCCGGAGTATGCTGTGTTTTCTACCACACCAGTGCCATTGTTTATACCTACAATACCACCATTATAGAATGCGTCAGAGCCAACATAACCGCCAGTGACGGTAATGCCGCTCACCTTGCCGCTGTTTTCACCCACCACGGTGCCGATTCTCGATTTATTGGTGCGCACCGATGAGTTCACAAACTTGATGTTAATTACCTCAGCATTTTCACCTGTAGATCCGAACAAACCTGCGTTGAACTCATCGCGACGGTCTTGGGTGAGGTTGCTGATAGTGTGGTTTTGTCCATCATAGCGGCCATTGAATGCCACTTTGTCCACACCGATAGGCTCGTGATTGAGCACCGATGCCATATCAATGTCGGCTGTCTGCTTGAAGTAAACGCCTGTGAACACATTGCCATTGGCATCTTTGTACGATGCATTATGGTTAACGGCATTGGCAAGTGCTTCAAGGTCTTGAGCGTTGGTCACCAAATAAGGGTCAGCCTCCGTACCAGAGCCGTTCAGTCCAAGCGCAACAGTAAATGGTGCGAATGTATCTGGCACCTTGATCACACTCTTGACGAGCGATTCCACAATCTGGCTCCGAACTGTGCTACGAGACATAGCCCATGCGCCAAAGGTGATGCTGTCGGCAGCGAATGTGCCATTGAGTCCCGACGCCTTCAGCTTTACGTCGCTGGCATTGGTATATTTGGTGATACAGTAGTTATAGAATTCAGTTAGGCCCGATACGGCAAGCACCTGGTGAGGCATATACACTGCACCTGTGCTATCCACAGTCATCACCACTTCCGAACCGCAGTTGTAGAAGTTGCGCACCGCAATCTGAGTTTTGCTTTCACGAGTGTAGCAAGCTGGATAAGTGCGTACCTTCATGCTGTCGACCGTTTGCGACAAGCTGTGGTCGGTAATCATGGCATTGGCTTTGTAGAAGCGAGATTTGCTACTCACAATCTGCACCCCCTTATACTCTCCACTGAGCACAAAAATACCCCATGAGCCCACACTGATGTTGCCATCAGCACTCACATTAAATTCAATCTCGGCATCGGAGTAATAAACCTTTTTGTCGAGGTCGACGAGACAGCAGTAAAGCGAGCCATACTTGCTGTCGACATAAGTAACCTGTGGCTTAACCTTAATCACGCCGGTTGAGGCATTATAAACGCCCTTCACAGCACGCTGGCCGCCCATCAAGTTGAAGATTTCCACCGAGTCGGTAGCGAATGGCGTGATTTGCACCATGTAGCGACGCGCTACTGATAGCGGCACACTCGTACCAAAGTCGGTAGTGTAGTAATAGCCTTTAAGACTCGCCAGCGTGGGAGCACGCTTGGCGGCTTTAGGCACCGATACCTGTAAAGGCGACTTCTCGCTGGTCGCTTGCACGAACCTCGTCGTGCCAATCGACTTGCTCATCACCTCCCGGTCAACCCCTAATAGGGTCACCCCATTGCGGACGATGGTGTTTGCCGTAGAAGTAAACAAGCACACCGTCAAAAGCAACGAGGTCAAGAAAAATGTGACTTTTCTCATAAGGAACCTGTTTTTAGTTAATAGTAATAATTATGAAAATACTCACAAATTTATATAAAATTCACATAAAATACAACGTTTCGTAGAAAATATTTAACTTTATTTAATAAAGCGTCATTTTGCCATTCAAGACAAAACAAAAGAAAATAATCGATGATAATTTCCTTAAATATTCTATTTTCTAAGGCTATCGTTTCACAAAAAAATATTTTTTAGTATCTTTGCACCTTATTATAAGGGCACTACACGCAGCCGCTCTGCTTGTGCCTTATGAATCATTAGCAATCTCAACATCTATAAGATATGGCTGAAAACAACATTCAACTCAACGAACAAGAAGAGAAAAAGAGCCTGAACTTTGTTCAGCAAATTGTTGCCGACGATTTGGCAGCTGGCAAGAATGGTGGACGACTTAGCACTCGTTTCCCACCCGAACCTAATGGATACCTGCACATTGGCCATGCTAAGGCTTTCTGCATGGACTTCGGGGTGGCTGAAATGTTTGGCGGCACCTGCAACTTGCGTTTCGACGACACCAACCCTGCTAAAGAAGACACTGAATATGAGCAAGCCATTATGCGCGACATTAAGTGGCTGGGCTACGACTGGGGCGACCGTCTGTACTACGCAAGCGACTATTTCCAGCAACTCTACGATTTCGCTATCCGCTTGATTAAGGAGGGCAAGGCATACGTCGACGACCAAACCAGCGAGCAAATTGCGGCTCAAAAGGGCACTCCTACCACTCCTGGCCAGGAAAGTCCGTTCCGCAACCGCTCTGTGGAGGAAAACCTCGACCTCTTCACTCGCATGAATGCTGGCGAATTTCCAGAAGGCAGCCATGTGCTTCGCGCAAAAATAGATATGGCGAGCGACAATATGCACTTCCGCGACCCTATCATCTATCGCATTATATTGAGCCCACACTGGCGCACCGGCGACAAGTGGAAGGTGTATCCTATGTACGACTTCGCACACGGCCAAAGCGACTACTTCGAGGGCGTGACACACTCTATCTGCACCCTCGAATTTGTGCCTCACCGTCCGCTTTACGAGAAATTCGTGAAGGAGTTGGCTGGCGACAAGGTGGACGAATACTGCCCACGACAAATTGAGTTTAACCGCCTCAACCTCACCTACACCGTGATGAGCAAGCGTAAATTGCTTCAGTTAGTAAAGGAAGGTTTGGTAAACGGTTGGGACGACCCTCGTATGCCTACACTCTGCGGCCTGCGCCGTCGTGGCTTCACCCCTGAATCAATCAAAAACTTCATCAACAATATTGGCTACACTAAGTTTGAAGCGCTCAACGACATCAGCCTTCTCGAACACTCAATTCGTGAAGACCTCAACAAGAAGGCTAACCGTGTGTGCGCCGTGCTCAACCCTGTGAAGGTGGTGATCACCAACTATCCTGAAGACAAGGTGGAGATGATGGAGATGGACAACAACCCAGAGCAAGAAAATGCTGGCACTCACCAGATGCCTTTCTGCCGCGAAATCTTCATCGAGCGCGACGACTTTATGGAAGACGCTCCTAAGAAGTTCTTCCGCATGACTCCTGGCAAGGAGGTGCGCTTGAAAGGTGCCTACATCATCATGTGCACTGGCTGCACCAAAGATGCCGACGGCAATATCACCGAAATTCAATGCACCTACGACCCCGACACCCTCAGCGGTATGGAAGGTGCTAACCGCAAGGTGAAGGGCACGCTCCACTGGGTATCGGCTCGCCACTGCAAAGATGCAGAAGTGCGCGTTTACGACCGTCTGTTCGCCGTTGAGAACCCAAGCGCCGACACCGAGCACGATTTCCGCGACTTGCTCAACCCTGAATCGCTCAAGGTGATTGAAAACGCTAAGATTGAACCATTCTTGGCAGAAAACGCTAAGGAAGGCGACAAATTCCAATTCCAACGCATCGGTTACTTCTGCGTCGACCAAGACAGCACCGCTGAAAAACTCGTGTTCAACCGCACCATCGGCTTGAAAGACAGTTGGTCGAAGCAAAACAAAAAATAAGCCGCCCCAAAAGAGCCGCTCCCCCCAAAAATCCACAGCCTTGGCACGCCACACCGCGCCAAGGCTGTGATTTTTATATTTTCCCCTCCAAAGAAAGCCGTTTAGAGGGCTTTATTCCGAATCACATGTGGGATTATATTCTTCTGTTGGTTCAGCTGCACCCACAATGGTGCTATCGGTTTGCCCTCCACACAAAGGCTGAATGATAGTGATGCTTAACGCTTTCTCTATTTTGCTGATTGTTTCCAAAGAAAGGTTTTCTCCACCTTTCAGCAATTTTGACACATACTGCTGACTGCATCCCAGTTGCTTTGCCAATGCGGTTTGCGACATTTTAAGTTCGTCCATTTTATTGAGCATTGCCAATGCTATTTCCTGACTGTGCCGAATCCAGTCACGATTTTCTCTTCGCCACTCAGCTTTCTCCCTCCAATTTGAAGGAGTGGCAGGCTGATGATTCTCCAAATATTCCAGAAGTTTATTTTCCATGTCACAAACATTTATTCATTAACAAATTCCATAAATCCCGCATCATCTACGACATCTGCTTCGATAAGCACATTTCGCACTTTCTCCATTCGCGTCAATTGCATGAGCGTGTGTTCTCTTTCCTGCATTGTTGCTGTTAGTTTAATTGCTCCCCCTGTTACGATAAACACGCCAGGAGACAGTTTTATTGCATAAATCCTTAACCATGATGCATGTTTTGGACGGTTCCTTAAACGCGCCTTTTCTTTACCTAAAAGAATTTCGCCAATTTGGCTATTGCTTAATGGACGAAACAATTCATCAAGATTTGCTTCAGGCGATAAATCTAAAATAAGGCATTGCAGCTTCTCATTGTCATCTAACGTGTCGTATATTGCCTGATTGACATCTGTGATATGAAAATAAGAAGATAGGTCTGATATATTATTTTCAAAAAAACTCTTTAACCACGCCACATCTTCCCATTGCGAGAATGTAGCATCAAGGGTATTCGTTTCCTCTCCTTCATATACCGTGGCCCAAAGCCTTCCATTAGGTAATATTTTTTCAAATCGCATCATCATTTACTATTATTTCTGCAAAGATAATTATATTTTCAAAATTTCACAACCTACAAGTTGTGTTTTTATGTTAAATCTTTGCATTTTTTCCTGTATGCCTTGCCTTATGGGTGGGTTTGGAGGTATTCCACTACGGCGTTTTCGAGTTCTTGACCGCGGAGACCACGGTGAAGGATTGTGCCGTCGGGGGCGAAAACGATGATTTCGGGAATGCCGGTGATGGAATAGGCATCGCTGCCTGCCTTCTGCGTGTTGAGCATTTGTGGATATGGAATCTTTAGTTCTGCAATGGCTTTCTCTGTGTCTTCGGGGTTGTCCCAAGTGGCAATGCCGAGCACCAGCACCTTGTCGCCATACTTCTCGTGTATGTTGATTAAATTCGGAATCTCTTTTCTACATGGCCCGCACCAACTTGCCCAGAAGTCAGCCACCACCAGTTTGCCCTTGCCCACATAGTCGCTCAAACGCTGGGTTTTGCCGTTGTAAGTGGCTGCGAAATCCACAAATTTCGCACCGGCAAGCGTGCTGCACGTTTTGTCAATCGCCACCTTAATTTCTTTGCCGTAAGCCGAGTTTTTCAACTTTGGGCTCATCTGCTCAAACAGTTTCTGCATATCGGTTGGGGCCGACATACTGCGCACAGCCTCATTGCCCAACACCAAGAGCGCACGCAAATCAGCGGCATTGTCGGCGATGTAGGAAGCAAGCGCCGAAGCCGTCTGTTCGTTCAAAAACGACGAAACCATGCCACGCACATCGTCGTTGATGGGTGTGCCCACCGCACACTGCGTATCGTTGTCCACACTAATGGTGCCAGCCTCCAATGCCGCCAGCACATTTGCCACAAACTCCGAGTGATTGATGTAGGCAGTGACCTTTGCCACAGCGCCATCTTCCGCAGTGCCCTCAAACTTATAGATGCCGTCGGCCGCATCGGTCAATGTCTGCACATGCTTGCCATTCACAGCCATCACCACTGAATCGACGGTGCCGCCAGAGGTCAGCACGGTTTGCAAATCCCACGAGAGCGTATAGTCGCCAGCCTCGCCCTTGTTAGGCTTCTCATTACAAGCCACCAACGCACAGGCAGCAGCCACAAGTATCAAATATCCAAACTTCTTCATATCTAAAATATTTTTCCCCAAAATTACAATATAATCCATTAACCTCAAAATCGCCCAACAAAATAAGCCGCAAACCACAACAACTCAAAAACAAAAAAAAACGAAAATAAGACATAACTATTTGCATACGCAAGATATAATTCCTAACTTTGTCAAAGCGCAGACCACATCACAGAGGCCTAAAGCGAAAGCTGGCTAAGTGGGAAGAGGCTGTGTATAATTATAAACAGAAAGCGTTTACTCGACGCTCATTCTTGGCAATTGGAAATCTGGAAAATTTCATTAGGAGGCAGGAATGTGGCAGACAGTGGATGCCTTGTTGGATATGTAGTATCATGCAGGCATTTAATCATAATGGTTAAATACAGGTTCATATACTCATATTTGCGTGAGGCTTCTGCGAGTTTGTCCATTTTTACTCCTAAGGGCAATTCCAGAGCCTCCAATTGTGAAATGGGCAGAACAGTACAGCTCCTCACGCTTTTTTATTTTCGGTAAACTATTAACATGACTACGACCTACGGTGGAGGAGCGCGCGTGAGTTACAAACTACAATAAAATGAGAAAAACTTACAAAAAGCTAATCAAATCAATGATTATCGGCGTGGCTATGCTCACCAGTATCAATGCCGCAGCACAAGTGAACTGGCAGTTTCAAATTGGCGGTATGTATTCAAAAAAATATGGCATGTATAGCCTTGACGAAAAAAGCGGCAGTGGAGAATTGTCAGGAACCATTCTGCTTCAAATTCCAGTCAAGCAACAGTTCTTTATCGAAACAGGTTTAGGCTGGCGACACAAACTCGTGCTCTGTCAAGCAGAAGACTGCAAATTCGACCCCGACAATTACAATTACAAAGACTTTGACAGCGACTTCGCCGATTTTCTCGAACTGCCCATAAAGGCTGGTTACAAGTTACAACTCAACGAGAAGAATGCCTTTGACTTCGGCTTCGGTCCTTACTTGTCGCTGGCATTTAACAAACCCGAATGTTTTAATAATTCATCATTCTCCGCAGGTCTCAACGCTTCCGTTGCTTTTAGGCACAGGTGCATGAGCTTCGGCGTATCGTGGCAGAACCCAATATTCAAAAACGGGCTGAACGACTACCACAGAAATTCAGTCACGGTCACCATTGGCATCAACTTCAAAGGACGCAAGCCAAACTGGGACAAAATCATGGACGGACTGAGTGTAGCAGGCGCTGTACTCGAAGGTGCAACCCAAGTGGCCAGTGCCTTCACTGGCAATTCTAGCACATCAGAAACTATGATGAGTAGTTCTTCCTCTACGAACTATAGTTCTTCCTCTACGAACTATGAGGCTCAGTATCGACAATGGGAAAAGAGAGCAGAGAGTCACTATAATTCGCTTACAAACATTGGACTTAGTGTGGAAAGCAAGAAGGCTGCTGCTGGCAGTACAATGGGAAGCATGAATGGCGGTAATTATGTTTCTATGAAAAAGTCGCTTCGTGAAGCCCAAAAACAGATGAAATCAATAAGAACGAAGGCTGCAAAGGATGGCGTTATAATTCCACAGTCAAAGTGGGAAACTGCCACGGTTTCATATTAAACATTGATATTTATTAAGTAATTGACTGAAATTGTCGGTTAAGATGGATGATGGCGTGTCAAAATGATGCGCCATCACTTATTTTAATTGTTACGAAATGAGGAAAAACATGCCCTGAATGTCGTTATTATTCGTAACTTTGTTTTTGGTTAAACGAATATGGAATTATGACGAAAAGATTATACTTTTTGCTTGCGTTGCTTCTGTGCTTCACCACAATGTGCGCAGCCAAGACTACGGTGGTGAAGAATGCATCATCGATGACGCGTACTGGCACTTACCGCATTACTAAGGAACTGAAAGCCAACAATATCAAAATCGGCGATGGCTCTACCATCATTTTCGCTGGCGGACGCATCACGGGTGCCACTATCAAGGCTCGCAACTTGAAAGTGGTGGTTCCCGATGGCAAAACGTATTTCAACGGCTGTCGGTTGTCGGGCAATATCGTCAACTCCAAACTGAAAGCCACCAACTTCGGTTGCAAGGCAGATATGCGCACGCTTAGCAAAAGCAACTGGACCTACAAAGGCTTGCCTCGGCAAACGCTCAAATACCGCACCGGCACCGACAACTTCAAGGCTATGGCGCGCCTTGCCACATTCCTTAGCGGTAGCACTAATGTGGATTTTGAATGGAACGGCAATTTCTTCACCGTCCATCAGCCATCGGCGGCCATCTATGCCCCGCCCTTTATCCGCATTGAGGGTAGCAAAAATATGAAGATGCACGGCGGCACGCTCATCAGCGGCATTCGCTTCATCGACTGCGCCAACATCGAGGTGAGCAATATGCGCTTTGTGGGTTATCACGAATGTCACGACTTTCCTGCCATCCACATTTCGGGCAGCCCTGCGAAGGCAATCAAGGTGAACGGCGTGGCATATTCCGTGGCTCGTGGCGGAAAATACGAATGGGCTAACAACTGCTACTACTACGGCACCGACGGCACAAAAGACCTCGGTTTGGCGGGTGAAGGCATCATTTTCGACACAAGTTCGCCAAAAACCTCTTGCACAGGCATCAATGTGCACGATTGCCACTTTGAAATGCGGCTCAATGGTGTGGTGCTCGGCATGAAGCGCACCATCTATAACCAGGTGGGCAAAGTGAGTGGCGCAAAAATTACCAACTGCACTTTCTCGCACCATTATTTCCAGCCAATAGGTATGCACGCCGAAAATGTGGTGGTGGAAAACGTGAGTGGCGACTATGCGCTCCAGCCCATCGACATCTCCACCCTGTCGCACAATGTGGTGGTGCATGGTGCTTCGTTCACCGACCTTTTCTACGGGCCAAAGCAAGAGGCAGAACCTGCCTACGCCAGCCTGTCGTACAACAACCGCATTGAGAACAGCAGTTTCACCATCAACAGGAAATACCACCTCATCGGCATGGACAGTTACGCCCTGAATGCGGCTGAAGGCAAAGTTGGCGACACGTTTATCGTTAAAAACTCCACCTTCAATTTCTTCACCGACACCTACGGCACTTTCGTGGTGCGCACCTGTGCCGACCGTGTGCGCTTTGAAAACTGCAAGTTGAATATCAACCTCAAGAAGCAGACCGACGGCAGCAGTCCCTACTGCATCATGAGCATCTTTGCCGCTCTTGCCACCAAAGCCACCAGTCCGAAAGTGGAACTGGTGAACACCGACATCGAAATCAACGGCGCAGCATCTTCAAGCGCAGGACTAATTTCCAACCCATTTGCCTATCTGTTCAGCAAAATCGGAGCGAAATCCTATTCCGTCAGCCTCGACCAGTGCAATATCCACGGCACGGCAAGGGTTGATTGGAGCCTTTTCGAGCAAATGGAATCGGTCAGCATCAGCAATTCACAAATTTCAATCGGCGGTTGCGACTACCACGGCTACTACATCAACGCGCCCAAACGCCTGCAAATCACAGGCACCACCTTCACAGGCCGACTTGGAAAATACAACACCCTCGTGGGCGTGCCCAATGTGAAAGACTACAGCCACAGCATCGACAACACCACAGTAGATGCAAGCGTGAGCAAACTGTTCACCACATCGCCCGACCGCCGCCACACCCGCATCACCAACGTGCGCACCCGCACCACCAACCGCCCCATCACCAAATAACGGCGGCACCCCCCACTGTAATGGCACGGTTTTTGCTATGTTATTAAGTAACGCACAATAAATTATTCTCAAACCAAAACTTTATACTATGGGAGATTATATTTGGCTATTAGTTATCATCATTATCTGTGCCGGTGGACCGGTGCAGTATCTGAAGATTCTCGCAATCTCCGCCATTCCGTGCTTCCTGTTGTACCGGCTTATAATATGGGTGATGTGCGAAACCGAGTGGGGTATTCGCTTTCAGCTAAGTACTGACCGCCCCACGTTCGGTAAAGATGCCCAAAAAATGTACGACGAGCTGGTTATTGAACCACGCATTAGAGCATTAAGAGAGAAAAAAGGAGAAAAGCATCTTCTCAAAATAATCCGCAAAGCCCGCTCCCACCAACAAAAAAACCTCAAATAAACCAAGCATTTTTTCACCACCCGATATATCTAGGGGAAACGCCGAACAGTGGAAAGTCACTGGGGGCATAGATGATGCACTGTGGTCGAATCATCAATGGAATCTAAAACAAAAACATAAAAAACATCCTTGGCGTACTGTGGAATGCTTCGCATTTGGCGAAGTGTGACTGTGCGCTTTGCGTCATTGGAAACTCGTTTCCATGCCGCCAACCACACACTCCCACTGCCACCCTCTTACAAGGGCCATCCACATTGTCCCAAGGACAAAAACCGCTCGCCACTTCACGGTGAAAGACACCTTGATAAAATAATATAAATCTCCAGAAACGATAACGCCATAGCGTGGGGATATGTCTTTAGATTATTTCCAACGCATTGATACATTGATGTTTGCATCGAAACATGCCAAAGGCATGTCCCTACGTTATGATTCAATTTGCCTCCTATCGCCTATTGTGGCAGACCTAAACTGTCGTATCTGCCATGCGAATGTTGTTTGGATGTCTTTTTATTTGACCTATTGGATAATAATATTTCTGAGGATTGGTTTTTCGCCGAAGGCGAGCGGTTTTTGTCCTTTTGGCGATGCCACCGACCTCGAAGAGAGTGGCGACATCGCGGTGGTGTGTCTGATTCAAGCCCTCTGCTTGAAATCAGACATGCCACAGTGCTGACGACTGGTGCGAAGCACTGGCATCGGTAAAAGGATGTTTTTTATGTTTTTTGTTTAAGTTCCCCCACTATTTTTCCACTGAACCCAAAAATTTTGGCTCATGGAAGTGGATTTTGGGTAAAAAAATAAGGTGGGAAAATCTTTGGGATTTTCTCACCTTTGGAGGATTGGTGATTCGGCTGGGACTCAAACCCAGGACCCACAGCTTAGAAGGCTGTTGCTCTATTCAGCTGAGCTACCGAACCAGATTCTTCTTGGCTTGATGCGCAAGAACGTTCTTTAGCGCAGTTACGGGGAGTGCCCGATACTTTTGCGACTGCAAAGTTAATAACTTTTTTGTTCCCCACCAAAATTTTCGCCAATTTCGCCTAATTTTTCGGGTGGTAATGCAGTGGAAATGCGCAATGAGTGCTGTCGTGTGCCGTAAATTAGCGTTGGAAGTAGGATTTTGGGAGTTGGCGCATGTTGTAGCGCGATGCCATGGTTTCGCCGTAGGCACCTGCCGAGCGAATGGCGAAGATGTCGCCTCGCTTCGAGATGGGCAGTTTTTCGTTGCATGCAAACACGTCGCTTGATTCGCAAATCGGCCCTACCACATCATACACATCGCTGGCAGTGTCGCGTGACGAGATGTTTTGAATCACATGGTGCGCCTGGTAAAGCGCAGGGCGAATCAGGTCGGTCATGCCGGCATCGAGAATCACAAATTTCTTGTTGCGGTTTTCTTTCACAAACACCACACGGGCTATCAGCGAGCCGCATTGTGCCACGATGGAGCGTCCGAGTTCGAAGTGAAGTTCCTGACCTTTGCGGAGTTTGAGTTTGTGCTTGAAAGTGTTGAAGAAATGCTCAAAATCGGGAATGGCATTCACATCGGGCTTCACGTAGTCGATGCCAAGTCCGCCGCCCACGTTAATCATTTCAAAATGAATGTCGTGACGGTCGAAATAGTCGAGCAAACCATTCACACTGTCGCAAAGCATACTGAATGGTTTCATGTCGGTGATTTGCGAGCCCACATGGAAGTGCAAGCCACGCAAGTGGATATTGGGCTGCGAGAGTGCTTTGTTCACAGCCGTGGAGAGCATTTCAATGTTGATGCCAAACTTGTCTTCCGCCGTGCCTGTGGTGATGTAGCGGTGGGTGTGGGCATCGATGTCGGGGTTCACACGGATTGAGATATTTGCAACTTTCCCTTTTTTGCCAGCCAACTCATTGATTACTTCCAGTTCAGGCACCGACTCCACATTGAAGCTGTAGATGTCGTTGTCCAAGCCAAGGTTGATTTCTGGGTCGGTTTTTCCCACGCCTGAATATACCATGCCATTAGCGGCAAAACCCGCAGCGAGTGCAGCACTGATTTCGCCACCACTCACGAGGTCAACGCCAAAGCCCTTTTTCGCGATTTCTTCAAGAATGGTCTTGTTGCCGTTTGCCTTCACGGCATAATGCACCTTGAAAGGATGGCCTTTGATTTGACGGTTGATTTCGTCGAGCGTCTTGTTGAGCAACTTCAAATCGTAGTAGTAAAATGGAGTTGGCGTGTCTTGAAATGTTTGTAGCGGAAAACGATACATAATGTTATTATATTTGAGTAGTAGAACATTTCCTCTCGAAAATGATAGAAGTCTAAATTTCTTGAATATATGGTGTTTCGGGAAACACATCATAGCGTGGGAACATGTCACCTACGCTATGGTGTTATCGTTTTTTTGGTGATGCGCCCATTGAGTTATTCCGTTTCCTCTTCTGAGGTGAAAGCGTTCCAGCCTTGCGCGCGAATGGCTATTTCAGCATCGTCGCGAGTGACCATAAATGCGCCAAGTTCGGGCTTGGTGATGCGTCCAATCAGTTTGGCTGACTTCATCTTTTGCACTTTCTCGTGGTCGGTGAGCGGAACGGTGAAAAGCAATTCGTAATCCTCGCCGCCATTCATAGCCGCTGTCACGAGGTTCATGTTCAGTTCCTCTGCCATCACTGCGGTTTGATAGTCGATAGGAATACGGTCTTCGTAGATGCGGCAGCCCACATTGCTATCCTTGCAGATGTGGAGCAATTCGCTCGACAGACCGTCGCTCACGTCCATCATGGCAGTAGGCTGAATGCCAAGTTCTTTGAGTTCGGCAATCACATCACGGCGAGCCTCAGGCTTGAGTTGGCGTTCGAGAATGTATTCACGCCCTGAGAAATCGGGTTGGAAGTCCTTCTCTCCTGCGCCAGCCTCACGCTCGCGCTCCAGCAGTTGGAGTCCCATATAGGCTGCACCGAGGTCGCCACTCACGCACACGAGGTCGGTGTCTCTTGCACCGCCACGATACACAATCTTGCCCTCTTCGCCCTCGCCAATACAGGTGATGGAGATAATCAATCCTGTGACCGATGCCGAGGTGTCGCCACCCACAATATCAACGCCATATTGCTCGCAAGCCAAGCGAATGCCGGCGTAGAGTTCGTTGATATGCTCAACGGTGAAACGCTTCGAGATGCCGAGCGACACGGTGATTTGCTTTGGCTGACCGTTCATGGCATACACATCGCTGAAGTTGACCACAGCCGCCTTGTAACCCAGGTGGCGAAGTGGCGTGTAAGTCAAGTCGAAGTGAATGCCTTCGAGCAGCACATCGGTGGTGACGAGTGCGCGCAAGTTGCAGTCGGTGCTATAGTCGAGCACCGCGCAATCGTCGCCCACGCCCATTTGCGTAGTTGAATTTTTGATTTGAACATCCTTGGTGAGTTGCTCAATCAGTCCAAACTCACCAAGGGTAGAAATTTCAGTTTCGTTCATTTTAGTGTTGTTACGCCTCACACAAATCTCACAGATTTTTCTGCTTTGTCCTCTCGCAGATCCCACAGATCTCACAGAGGTTTATTTTGTTCACACAGATTCAACGGATTCAACGGAAAAACATCAAATCATTATTCCGTGAAATCTGTGAGATCTGTGTGAGGCAGTCGATTATAACTCTTCAAATTGGTTGATGATTTCTTCCATTACCATCGACATGATTGGCTCTGCCTTGGCTGCTGCGATTTGCACTTCTTCGTGGCTTACCTTCACCACTTCGATGCCTTCGCCGCCGAGGTCGGTGATTACCGACATGCCAAACACCTCCATGCCCATGTGGCGTGCCACAATCACTTCTGGCACGGTGCTCATGCCCACTGCATCACCACCAATGCGAGAGAAGTAGCGGTATTCGGCTGGGGTTTCGAATGTAGGGCCTTGTGTGCCCACATACACACCTTCCATCAGGCGAATATTCTTCTCTGCCGCAATCTCTTTCGCCTTCTTAATGAGGCGGTGGCTGTAAGGCTCGTCCATGCTTGGGAAACGTGGACCAAGTTCGTTATAGTTTTTGCCACGCAATGGATGCTCTGGGAAGAGGTTGATGTGGTCGTTGATAATCATCAAGTCGCCGATGCGGAACTCTGGGTTCATACCGCCTGCTGCATTCGACACAAAAAGTGTCTTAACGCCCAACTTGTTCATCACACGCACTGGGAACGTGGCTTCCTTCATGCTGTAGCCCTCATAGAAGTGGAAACGGCCTTGCATAGCCATGATGTACTTGCTACCGAGGTTACCAAAAATCAAGCGGCCACTGTGCCCCTCAACTGTTGACACAGGGAAGTTAGGAATTTCCGAATAAGGGATTGCCACCTTAATGTCGATATGCTTCACAAGTTCTCCCAAGCCAGTGCCCAGGATAATTGCTGTTTTAGGCATTTCGCCCACTTTTTCTGTAATATAAGCTGCGGTTTCGCTAATCAGTTCTAACCAGTTTTTTTCTTGTTCCATAATATTATTGGTTTAGTTTTAAAATAAATAATTGGGGATATATCACGCCGGTGCCACATGTCGGTAAAGTGTGTGCTGCACCGTCATTTGTTGTAAAAAAAATATTATTCTTCAGTAGGGGCGTTGATTTTCGCCTCAAGCACGTGTATAAACTCGTCTTCGTTCACATTCACCGTCACCCTGATAGGAATGAAGTAGATGTATGAGCGCATTTCAATCGGGAAATATGGATTGTTGAGAATGCGCACCGCGTCTTTCTCGGTGGTGACAATGAATTTCTGCGCACCTTGCAACTCGTTGAAAATCTTGATAATGTATTTAAAATCCTCACGAGTGTAGTCGTGGTGGTCGTCGTAATGAATCACCTTCACCTGCGCATTGAAGCTACGCAGATACTTCACGAATGGGCGCTGGTTGGCAATGCCGGTAAGTCCTAAAATCAGGTCGTTCGGTCCGAGGAACGACAGGTTTTCGAGCAGCACCTGCGAAATGGGGAACACGGGCTTAGGATAAGCGTATTCGATGCGCGAGAAATAGAGCTTTTGCGATGGATAGAGGTCCAAGTTCTTACTGCTCAGCTTCATATCCAGTGGCGAAATGTCGTAAGGGCACTTGGTCACAATCACGATATCCGCCTTCAATATATAGCGGAATGGCTCACGGAGCGTGCCCAAAGGCAAGAGGCGGTCGTTGTAAGGCGGACGGTTGTAGTCCACCAGCACGATGTTCACCTTTGGCTTCACATAGCGGTGCTGGAAAGCGTCGTCGAGCAAAATCAAATTGATGTCGGGATCGAGTTTCAGCATTTCGTGAATACCCTTTCTGCGGTCTTCACACACAGCCAGCGTAATCATGCCCAAGAACTTATGGTAAATTTGATACGGCTCGTCGCCCAGATCCTTTGGTCCGAGCGTTTCACGCGCCATGATAAAGCCGTGAGTTTCGCGCTTGTAGCCACGGCTGAGCACACCGATGTGGTACTTCTGGCACAGTTCCTCCACGATGTATTCCACATGTGGCGTTTTGCCAGTGCCGCCCACCGTGATATTGCCCACCGACACTACTGGCACATCAAACGACTCCTGCTTGAGTATGCCCATGTTGAAGGCGGCGTTGCGCAGCCAAACCCCAGCCCCGTAAAGCCACGAGAATGGAGTGAGGATCAGCTCAACTGCGGTCTTGCGCTGTTCTTTGTTTAATATTTTAGTTAAAAATTCCTTCAATTTCAGATTGAGATAAAATGAGATTATTTCAGTTCGGTTTCAGGGAGCAGACACAAAATGTGGTCGCGGTGCAGAATAGCCTGAATGCTCTCGTAGTAGGTGTAGAACATGCCCATGTCGCGCTTCATCTTCTCTGTGGTGCGCATTTGCATATACTTTCCGAGCATCGCCATCATGTTTTCCTCCATTGTAGGATAACATTCCACGCTGTAGTAGCCGGTGTTGAGCCCCGCTTTCTTTGCTGTCCACTCTATGGCGTCGGCAAGCGAGCCAAATTGGTCGATTAAACCTATCTTTTTAGCAGAGATGCCGTCCCATACGCGTCCACCACCTATTGCCTTAATTGAATCCTGCTTCACTTTTCTGCCATCGGCACAGCGTTTGGTAAACAGTTCGTAACCTTCGTTCACGCTGTTTTGAATCGACTGGCGTTGGGCTGGCGTGAGTCGTTTCGAGAGCACGCCCATCGCCAAGAGGTCGGCGTTTTCGTTGGTTTTCACCACTTCCACATTCACGCCAATTTTGTTTTCCACCAAATCCTGTGCGCAAGGTATCACGCCAAATATGCCTATGCTGCCCGTGATGGTGGTGCTGTCGGCAAATATACGGTCGGCGCCACACGAGATGTAGTAGCCGCCCGAAGCCGCATAGTCGCCCATCGACACGGCGAACGTCTTACCCGCCTTTTTGAAGTTTTCGAGGGCGTGCCAAATTTGCTCAGAGCCAAATGCGCTGCCTCCGGGCGAGTTCACACGCAGCACCAGTGCCCTCACATCATCGTTGCGCTGGAGTTTGCCGATGCAGTCCACCAGTTGTTCGCTGTCGATGCCTTCGCCTGGTGTGCCGCCGTCGATTTCACCGCAAGCATACACCACTGCTATCACGCCGTCTTTATTTTCGCCAGCGTCGTAGTTGGTGGCAAGCATTTGTGGCGACACGAAGTTCAGGTCGTCGGTCTCCTTCACGTTGGTGAGTTTGCGAAGACGGTTCTCAAATTCGGGGCGATAGATTTTCGCGTCCACCAAATGGCGCTTAATCAGAGTGTCGGCTGGCTGCACCAGCAGTATGCTATCCACGTATTGGTTGAACGCGCCACGGTCAATCTTTCTGGCGTCTGCCATCTCGTTTTCAATCACGCCCCAGATATTGCCCAGATACAGTTGCTGCTGTTCGCGGTTTTCGGGACTCATGGCGTCGAGCATGTAAGGCTCCACGGCGCTCTTGTAGGCTCCCACACGAATCACCTGCATTTCCACGCCTATGTTGTCGAGCACTTTCTTGAAATAGGGCGTACACGAAGCCATGCCGTGAACATCCACCGCGCCCACAGGGTTGATGAAAATGCTGTCGGCTGCCGTAGCCACATAGTAGTCGCCTTGGTCGAAGCCCATGTTGCCGTAGGCATATACCCATTTTTTGCTTTTCTTGAAATTGACGATGGCTTTTCTGATGGCACGCAGTGTGGCAGGAGCGGCTTGCACGCCATTGCAGTTGAGCACCACGCCGTCGATGTTGTCGTCGAGCATCGCCACACTGAGCGAGCGTTCAATGTCTTGCAGACTGGCGCCTTTTTCCGATCCTTGAAGTATCGCTATCAATTCGTTGACGCTACTCACTTCCTCGCTGCGCTCTTCCACAGCACCACTCAAGTCGATTTTGAGAATGGAATGGCTTTTCACCGTGGCGGTGCCGCGACCCATCGACAGCGAAATCGACACGCCGAGCATCAGCACGCAAAGCATAGCCACCATGATAGCAATAAAGGAGCCCACAAACGAGCCACATATAATCAGGAAAAATTTCTTCAACATAGCGTTAAAATTTGAGCCAGTGGTTTTAAAAACACACCCTTTTCCGAAAGGGCAGATATTCAATTATACAAAGATAATGGTTTTTTCACAACTTTCCCTCCATAATCCATAAAAAATCACGCTTTTCACATTAATAAAGTAGAAAATAGCCAATTCCTCTGCGCAACAGACCTATAATCTCCACCTAACTCAACATGCCAAAGGCGAGAGCACTGAAAAACTATAAAAATAGTGAATGAAGAAGTAGAGGTTTTGTGGAGGCTTGTAGCCGTTGGAAACGGCTGATTATGGTTAACTCCATGCAA
>OQVT01000351.1_pt1 | contig 24464 bp, 17 predicted proteins | sample 1691561 | NCBI WGS metagenome assembly OQVT01 (sample SAMN03418260, study PRJEB22391) | human gut metagenome | biome: human-gut; feature: organic feature; material: feces | host: Homo sapiens | place: Tanzania | collected 2013-01 | reverse complement strand
CATCACAGCCGATGCCCCAAACGGTATCTGTAGGATAGAGAATCACTCCACCCTTGCGCATGCATTCTATTGCATTCTTAATATCTTCCTGTTGAGTCATTTTTTATTCTCCTTTATTATTATTTTTCCTTATATATGAAGGAATTGATTCGTCCTTTGTTCCTCAGAAAACGATTCTTGATTTTCATGAAGTCCTTCGTTTCTCAAAAACCTATTTTCTATTTACAAGAAATTCTTTGCACCTCAAAACCGATTCTTGATTATATATTAAGGTGAAAGTACTTCCTTATTAAATACTTCTGTACTGCTCGATATCTCTCATTCCGTTGAGGAAATCACGGGCTTCCATTCTCTTTTTGCCACTAATCTGGATTGTGTCGAGCTGGAGCCATTCGTCTGCACAGGCTATTTGCAGGCTCTTGCCTTCTACTCTCAAGGTTCCAACTACAGAAGAAGCGACATTCTCTGAAGAAGCAGCAACTGCCTTTCCTGTTTTGGAAGTCTTGAATACTTTCAGCACCTGCGCCTTACCGCCTTCCTTCTGAATCTCAGTCCAGGCGCCTGGATATGGCGAAAGACCGCGAATGAAGTCATACACCTTCTTGGCTGGCTGATTGAAATCGATACGGCAGGGATCCTTGAAAATTTTCGGAGCAGAATGAAGCACGGTGTCTGTCGTGATCATCTCATCCTGCGGCATTGAGTCGATATTTCCGTCGGATGCTATCAGTCGGTCGATGGTCTCTACAGCTATCTCAGCGCCTAAGTGCATCAGTCCGTCATAAACATACTCAACATCAGCATCGTCAGGGATGGCGAATGGCTTCTGCATGATGATGCGACCGGTATCGATGTCGTGGTCGAGGAAGAAGGTGGTGACGCCTGTCTCCGTCTCACCATTGATGACAGCCCAGTTGATTGGGGCAGCACCGCGGTACTGAGGAAGAAGGGCTGCATGCACATTGAAGGTGCCGAAGCGAGGCATATCCCATACTACTTCTGGCAGCATTCGGAAAGCTACCACCACCTGCAGGTCGGCCTGATAACTGCGCAACTGCTCTACAAATTCCGGATCCTTCATCTTCACAGGCTGCAATACAGGCAAGCCCTTTGAGAGGGCATATTGCTTGACCTGCGAAGGCTGAAGAGTGTCCTGATGACGACCCACCGGTTTGTCGGGCTGGGTTACTACAGCCACCACATTATATCCGCCTTCTACAAGGCTCTTGAGGGATTCCACCGCAAACTCCGGGGTTCCCATAAATACGATTCTTAAATCTTTTTTCTCCATAAACTAATATTTTGAAGTTAAAAACAGTAAAGCCGTAGAATTCTTCACTCTTCACTCTTCACTTAACCTACTCCGCCGACATATCCGCCACAATCTGGCGATAAGTCGAATAAAGGCGGGTACGGCTGATATATCCCTTCAGCACGCCGTTCACATCCACTACAGGCAACTGGGCGGCATCACTTTCGTCAAATTTCTTCATCACTTCCTGCATCGGTTCGTGATCGCTGAGCACGGCTGAAGGCTGGAGCATCAGCTGCTTTACCTTGAAGCGCGTGTAGAGTTCCGAACGGAAGATGATGTGACGGATGCGGGTGATATCGATGATGCCCAGCAAGACGCCAGCCTGATTGACTACCGGAAGGAAATTATTGTTGCTGCGACTGATTTCTGACACCAACTTACCCATCGGGAGGTCGGGACTTACCGGATGATAGTCCTTCTCCACCACGCTCTGCATACCCATCAGCGTGAGGGCTGCCTTGTCGATATGGTGGGTAAGCAACTTGCCTTCCCTTGCCAGTCGGAGCGCATAGATACTGTGGCTCTCGAAGATGCTGATGGTAAGCAGCGAGCAGATGCACACGATCATCAGTGGGATGAAGAGCAGGTAACCGCCTGTCAGTTCGGCTATCAGGAAGATGCCCGTCAGCGGTGCATGCATCACGCCCGTCATCACGCCTGCCATGCCCATCAGCGTAAAGTTCTGCTCAGGAATATAAACGCCTAACTTGTAGATGTTCCAGATGCGAGCGAAGAAGAAGCCTGCAAAACCGCCGATGAAAAGCGATGGAGCAAAGGTTCCGCCACAACCGCCTGAACCATTGGTTGCTGAGGTGGCAAACACCTTGGTGAAGGTTACCAGTCCGATATATAGCACGAGCAACTGACTGTGGCCATAGAAGAGCGAATTGCTCATCACCATGCCCCAGTCGGCCTCGGTTCTACCCTTCAGCAGGATGTTGACTGCCGAATATCCCTCGCCATAGAGCGATGGGAAGAGGAAGATGAGACTGCTCAGGATGATGCCTCCGAAGAGCAGTTTGACATACGGATACTGCTTCAACTTGGCGAAGAATCCCTCGCAGGCCGACATGGTTCTCATGAAGTAGAGACTCACGAAGCCGCAGAATATGCCCAGCAGGATGCACGCCGGCACACGGTCGAGCTCCCATGGGTCGGTGAGCGTGAAATCGAAGAGCGATTTCTCGCCCATCAGGATATAACTGAAACAGGTAGCCGTAACACAGGAGATGAGGATAGGCAGCAATGAAGCCATCGAGAGATCTACCATCAGCACCTCAAGCGTGAAGACGAGACCTGCGATTGGGGCTTTGAAGATACCAGCAATGGCGGCACTCGCACCGCATCCTACGAGCAGTATCATCGTTTTCTTGTCCATGCGGAATATCTGTCCCAGATTACTTCCGATGGCTGAACCCGTGAGCACAATCGGCGCCTCGGCTCCTACTGATCCACCGAATCCAATGGTGATACCAGAAGCTACTACCGACGACCAGCAGTTGTGTCCCTTCAGTTTCGACTGCTTGGTAGAAATCGCATAGAGCACTCTCGTGATACCATGAGAGATATTGTCTCGCACCACATACTTGATAAAGAGCGAGGTAAGATAGATGCCCACGATAGGGAACAAGAGGAAAAGCAGATTGTAGGTGCTTTTCTCAAAACCCGAAGTGAGCAATATCTGTATCTCGTGCACGATACTATGCAGGAAAAATCCGGCAACGGAGGCAAGCAGACCGATGACAAAAGCCAGGATAAGCGTCATCTGGCGGTCGGAGATATGCTCCTTCTGCCACGCTACCATTTTGGCTATTGCGCCCGGTTTTTCTGCCATTTCATCTATCATCTCTTATTATTTCTTTAAAAAGTTATCCTTTTATATTATTAGAATTCCGAAGTAAAGTGGAACTTGATATGCTCGAAGTCCTGCTGCGCCATGCTCAATACATAGCCTGAATCGGCCAGGAACACATCCCTGCCCTCGATATCCTTCGCCATGTACTGGTACTTGCGCTTTTTGAAGCTCTCTAATTCCTTCTCGTCGTCGGCCTCTATCCAGCATGCCTTATGCAAGTGAACTGGCTCCCAACGGCACTTGGCATTATACTCGTTCTCCAGACGATACTGGATCACCTCAAACTGAAGCTGACCCACGGTTCCCACAATGCGGCGACCATTAAACTGGTTGACAAACAACTGTGCCACACCCTCGTTCATCAGCTGCTCCAATCCCTTCTGGAACTGCTTGCTCTTCATCGGATCATCATTCTCGATATACTTGAAGAGCAGTGGAGAGAAGGATGGCAAACCACGGAAGTGAATCTTCTCACCCTCGGTCAGCGTATCACCGATCTTGAAGATGCCATTGTCTGGCAAACCTACGATATCGCCCGGATAAGCCTCGTCGATGGTACTCTTGCGCTGCGCCATAAACTGGGTTGGCGAAGAGAAACGCACGGTCTTGTCGAGGCGCACGTGATAGTAAGGCTGATTGCGCACAAACTTGCCCGAACAGATCTTGCAGAATGCGATGCAGGAACGGTGGTTAGGGTCGATATTGGCAGTAATCTTGAAGATGAAACCCGTAAACTTAGGCTCCTCAGGCTCCACCATGCGCTCCTCTGCCTTGGTAGGTCTTGGCGATGGAGCTATCTGAACGAAACAGTCCAAGAGTTCCTGCACACCGAAGTTGTTCAATGCAGAACCGAAGAACACAGGAGCCACCTCGGCAGAGCGATAGGTCTCGACGTCAAACTCAGGATATACGCCATCCACCAGTTCCAGTTCCTCGCGCAACTGGGCAGCCTCGCGCTCGCCTACTCGCTGGTCGAGCTCCTCAGACTGCACATCCACCTCCACCTTTTCGGTTACGCGCTGCTTGTTAGGCGTAAAGAGGTTGAGCTGGTGCTCGTAGATATTATACACACCCTTGAATCGGGCGCCCTGTCCGATAGGCCATGAGAGTGGACGAACGGAAATCTTGAGTTCCTCCTCCAGCTCATCGAGCACGTCGAACGGATCACGACCCTCGCGGTCCATCTTGTTGATGAAGATGATAACCGGCGTATTGCGCATACGGCACACCTCCATCAGCTTGCGGGTCTGCGCCTCCACACCCTTGGCAGAATCCACCACGATGATGGCTGAATCCACGGCAGTAAGTGTGCGGTAGGTATCCTCGCAGAAGTCCTGGTGACCAGGAGTATCGAGGATGTTCACCTTATATGGTTCGCCAGACTGTCCGTCTGGGAGATAATCAAACTCCATCACAGAAGTAGATACAGAGATACCACGCTGCTTCTCGATGTCCATCCAGTCGGAAGTGGCAGACTTGCGTATCTTATTATTCTTTACGGCACCAGCCACCTGTATCTGTCCACCGAAAAGCAAGAATTTCTCGGTCAATGTTGTCTTACCAGCATCCGGGTGAGAGATAATGGCAAACGTTCTTCTTCTTTCTATTTCTTTCATCTATGATTTATATGATTTTAAAATGTATATATAATAATGTACAACTACATGTCGTCGTCGTCAAATTTCAATCCCTCGGTACGATCCTTGATATAATAGTCGCTGAGCAGTCCCACGAAGGTGGTTATCTCCTTGATGGCACGCTCTGTTTCCGGGGTAATCGGCTTCTTCTGCAGTCGGAGCAGCATCACTCCGTAGAGGGCATCCAGACAGGTTTCTATCTCGTTGACATCCTTGTCGCCCCTGTTGCGCAGTTCCACGATGAATGGCAGCACCTTGTAATATTCGCCATTATAGATAGGGAACTTGGTGCTCTGCAGCAGCATGCCGTGCAGGTCGATCACGTCCTGGAGCAGCACCTTGTTAATATTGAGATGTCCCGATTCGCGCTTTCCCTCCTCATTCATCATGCGGATGAGATTGCCAAACCAGTCGATTTCCTCCTCCTTCTGTTCCGGAGTGAAATCAAAATTTTCGATATAGTGCTTCTTGATAACCGGGAGCGAACAGCCGCAGGCACGGATGATATCCTCCACCTGCCACATATACAAGAGGTATTCTGCAATACTTTTCTTCTTTAATTCCTGAGCTACAAACATCTTTTTTTAATTAGAAATTAGAAATTAGAAATGTTATATTTCAAATCAGAAATGTTATATTTCAAATTAGAAATTATACATACTCCCTTAGAATTCCGGGAGATGATAGAGATTGAACACGGTTCCGACGAGTGCGATGAGCGAGAAGATGATCACGATACTTCCTATTACCTTATTAATAATAAGGATGCCGTTGGTATCAAACTTGCCCCTGATCTTGTCGATGAGCCATGTGAGACCGAACCACCACAGCAGCGCTCCGAACATGATGCTCAGATAGCCCACGCTCATCTCCAGCGGCATATCCGGCACTACGAAGGCAAACTGGGCAAAGGTGGCCATGAAGAGGAACACGATGAGCGGATTGGAGAGCGTGACGAAGAAGGCGGTGATGGCATTGTGCCAGAGCGTACCCTGCTTCTTGCTACTCTGATGCATGTTCTTCGTAGGATTGCTCTTGAAGCAATATACGCCGAACACCAGGAGCAGAAGGCCTCCGAAAATCTGCAGATAGAACTTGTTTTGGGCATTATTGACAATGTCCATCACGAAACTCATTCCCAAACCCGTGAAGAGTGCATACACGATATCGCTGAAAGCGGCACCGACACCCGTCACGAAACCAAACCAGCGGCCCTTGTTCAAAGTGCGCTGGATACACAAGATGCCAACAGGCCCCATCGGGGCTGAGGCGATCACACCTATGATAATTCCCTTGAATATGAAATCAAGTATATTTATCTGAATCGGAAACACTAAATTCATAACAAGGCGCAAAGTTACAAAAAAAAGGCCATATCTTGTAATTTTTTCGTGTAAAACTTTGTTTGTTACAAACTTTTTTATATCTTTGCACCATAATTCTAACTAAATAAATAGAAAAACATGACAGAGAATGCACTTAAGCCATATGTTATAGGTTTGGACCTGGGAGGTACCAATTCCGTATTCGGCATCGTAGATGCTCGTGGCGAAATAAAAGCTACTACTGCTATCAAGACAGGTGGTTATGATGATGTTAATGACTATGTAAAGGCTGCCGTGGAGGCTCTCCAGCCTATCATCGATACCGTGGGTGGTATCGATAAGATTAAGGCGATGGGTATCGGTGCTCCTAACGGCAATTACTATAGCGGAACTATCGAGTTCGCTCCTAACTTGGCTTGGGCTCACGATGGTGTAGTGCCTTTGGCTAAGCTCTTCAGCGATGCGCTGGGTGGTCTGCCTGTGGCTCTTACCAATGATGCCAACGCTGCTGCATTGGGCGAGATGACCTATGGTGTGGCTCGTGGTATGAAGAATTTCATCGACGTGACACTCGGTACGGGTGTTGGTTCCGGCATTGTGATCGATGGCAAGATGGTCTATGGCTGCGATGGTTTCGCAGGCGAGTTGGGCCATGTCGTCATGGTTCGCGGCGAGGAAGGTCGTCTCTGCGGTTGCGGCCGTAAGGGATGCTTGGAGGCTTACTGCTCTGCTACTGGTGTGGCTCGCACAGCCCGTGAGTTCCTCGAGAAGAGCGATGAGCCATCTTTACTTCGCGATATGAAGCCTGAAGATATTACTTCTTATGATGTCAGCGTAGCTGCTGGTAAGGGTGATGCTTTGGCTAAGCGAGTATATGATTTCACTGGCAAGATGCTGGGTGAGGCTTGCGCTGATTTCGCTGCGTTCAGTTCTCCTGAGGCATTCGTATTCTTCGGTGGTCTTACCAAGGCTGGTGACCTCCTGATGAAGCCTCTCAAGGAATCTTACGACAAGAGTGTATTGAAGATTTTCAGGGGCAAGGCTAAGTTCTTGATCTCTACTCTCGATGGCAGCTCTGCTGCGGTACTTGGTGCCAGTGCAGTGGGCTGGGATTTGTAAGATATTTCTCTTTAATAAGCATAAAGTTTAAAAAAAAAGCATTTTGTATATTGATATTTTCGGTATACCGCTATCGTGAGATAGTTTTTTTGTGTGAATAGTACTCCCGGAGATTTACTCTGGGAGTATTTTTCGTATTTGCAGACTGTAAGTAAATGACACGATCTTTAAGTTCTTAGTAAACAGAGATTTATAGTCCATATCAAGGGATTTGCATCCCATATTCAGGAAAGAATTATATCCCATGTTCAGGTAAGAATTGTATTCAATGTACAGGTAAAAATTGTATTCAATATAATAAATAATCAAACAAGTAAAAATGAAGAAAATTTACACACTGGCTAATATGGCCAAAGGTATGATGCTCGCTGCCCTTTTGGCAGTAGGCACAACTGCTCTTGCGCAGAATGTTTCAGGTAACACAGAAAACGGTACTGTTGAAGGCAATGAAAATGGTAGCAACGAGAATGAAACTTTCGCTCCTGCTGCTGAAAGCTCTTGGCTCCAACCTGTAAAACTCGTTGGTAATGGTCAGAAGGCTTACATCTACAACGTGGCTACTAAGACTTTTATCACCGGTAAGACTGCTACCGTGAAAAATATCGAGAATGCAGACGTCTGGACGATTGATGGCGATAAAACCCGTTGTTTTACTTGCGATAACAAGACAAAAGATCACCTGTTCTTGGAATATATCTATATATTTCCTGTCCACCAGTGGCATGCAGAGGTATCTGACGACAGAAAAGCAACAGATTTTACCATCGTAAAAGGTTCTACAAAGAATAGCTATAAACTCACAAAATATAAAAAAATCACATTAAACGGCTCACAAACTGCCTACTTCAGCGTCAGAGGTGAGAAATACATGGCAAGCACAAACCCTTCTATTGACAATGACTGGTATATCATTTCTGCAGACCAGAAGGATGCCTATACAGAATATACTTCCCTCTTCACTGAGGCTGCAAGCCTGCTCAAGAACGAGAAGCTGAACGATCAGGAATCTGTTCTGGGCGCTATCAAAACTGCATTGCAGGAGACTGCCAAGGGTACTTTCGATACCTCCAACGCTGACATCAATACGCTCAAGACAACTATTGCAGCTGCCAAGAAAGCAATCGAGGACATCACTAATGGTATCAGCAATACCTCCGACAATCTCGAGAATGCAGAAATTACTTCTATCTATAGCGTCAACGGTACCCGCAAAGCCCAGCTGACCAAGGGTATCAACATCGTTAAGATGAGCAATGGTGCCGTCAAGAAGATTTTAGTGAAGTAAACAATAAGATTCAGACGATGGTGATCCAGACCGCCTCACCCTGATTGCTCGCCGCCATGATGGTGGTGATGAGCTTCGTCAGCGTGACACGAGAGGAGGTCAACCTGCCCACTATCGTGTTCTCACCCACGAGAATGCAGCCCCGCGTATCTGCCGCCATGTTGCCGCAATGTATGCGTATACCAGTGAAACCCGGCACGCCTACCAGTAGCGGAAGCCAGCGACGGAAGCGGGGCGATTTCGTTATGACCACAGGATAACTGCCCTCGGGAATGGCCGTCAGACCCACTACCTTGCGAGCCGGAAACCTCCGAATTAATTCCGTGTCCATCCGATGAACAAAAAAAATGAATCGATGAGACCTACTTCTCCAAAACCAGCAAATCCTGATAGAACCAGACATTCATCTGATTAGCTCCTCTATGATTCCAAGCATAATAAGGAATCAATGTGAGTTTCTGATTCTTCACAGAAACCTTGCCATCAGCAGCCTGATCGAGCACCTGAGCATCAGTCAGGATAGCCTTTACAGAGAACGCAGGAGCACCCTGAGACTCAGTATTAGAGATGCTATAACCATCTATCACCGAAAAAGCCGGATTCTTGGCTACAACGCTGCGAAGTACAGGAGCACCATAATTATCCACAGCCTCTGCGCAATATACCAATGGTCCACGCTCTACTGCCACCTTGCCTCTGTCGTCAGCCACTTTTCCGTTAGCCACAACCGTGCGTACAGGCATATCAAAATGGATGCGGATCACATCACCCTTCTTGATATTCTTCACAGGCAGATACCCCTTGTTGGCAGCCAGATCACCCTCCACAACCTTACCGTTCACGCTCACGCTATAAGCAGGTTGCTCGGCATCACTATACTTATAAAGGTCGCTCGGAACCACCTGATTGCGAATCCATCCAGGAATGCGCACCAGCAGATTGGCACCTTTCACACCACTCTTCTTCACCAAAATCTTGATATCGCCATTCCAAGGATACTCAGTAGTCTCCTCCAGCACCACTTCCTTGCCCATCACCTGGATGGTAGAAGTATTTCCGGTAAAGAGATTCACGTAGATATCCTTGTCCTTCACGCCATAGAGATAACCCGGCAATGAAGGGATGAAACGGCTCAGATTGCTCGGACAACAGGCGCAGCCAAACCAAGGCTGGCGGGTGGTGGTACCATCGGCATTAAACTTGTATTTGCCATCGCTCGACAATGGATTCGGATAGAAGAAGCGGCCTCCGTCCATGCTCATGCCCGAAATCACACCATTATAAAGTGTGCGCTCCAGACAGTCAATATATTTGCTATCGCCATGCAGGAGGAACATGCGCTCATTGAGATACACCTGAGCAATGGCAGCGCAAGTCTCGTTGTAGGCAGTCATATTAGGCAACTCATAGTCGGCACCGAAAGCCTCTCCGCCATGACGGGCACCCACACCACCCGTGAGATAATACTTCTTGGAAACGATATTGTTCCAGATGCGGTCGATGGTCTTGATATAATCCGAATCACGTGTCAGGGCAGCCACATCAGCGATTCCGGCATACATATATCCGGCACGCACGGCATGTCCCCAAGCCTCGTTCTGCTTCAGGATAGGCTTGTCGCTCTGGCTATAGGCATCGTGGATAGAGGTAGTACCGCGGGCATCGAGGAAGTATTTAGCCTCGTCGAGATACTTCTTTTCGCCCGTAAGGGTATAGAGGCGGGCAAGTGCCATTTCGGCTATCTGATGACCCGGCACAACCCTGTGCTGACCGGCTTGAGGACCCACCTCCCTGATCACACAGTCGGCATATCGCTTGGCTATATCGAGGAATTTTCTGCTGCCCGTAGCCTGAAAATGGGCGCAGGCTGCATCCACCATGTGACCAAGATTATAAAGCTCATGGCTCAGCACTTCCACCTTGCTCCAGCGGGTAGCACCCGACCAACCGTGAGGATGTTTCGGATTGATGGTTCGAGCGGTATAGAGATATCCGTCAGGCTCCTGCGCAGCGCCCACCACATTGAGCACACTGTCGATATAGGCCTTCATCTTCTTGTCGGGATAAGTCTGCAGGATATAGCTGGCTCCCTCGATGGTCTTATAGACATCGGTATCATCAAAAGAGAAGCCCATAAACTTGCTCACGTCCCACTCCTTGGTATCGAGACCGGCATGTCCCGGATGCTGCAAGGTATAGGCAGCCATCTCGAAATTCTTGTAGCGGTGCTCGCTCTCGCACTTGCTGAAAGCCAACGGCACAGTTACCTCTCTGGCAGCCTTCAGACGCGCACCCCAAAAGGTATTCTGAGCGATTTTCACACTGGTGAAAGGTACCTGAGCAAAGGGATAACCATTGTCCAAAACCTTGGTTTTCTGGGATGCAGAAGCCTTAGACTTCACTGAAGAAGCCTTGACTAAAGCATTCGCAGACTTAGCTGAAGAAGCCGTGGTAGATGCACCAGCAGACTTGGCTGAAGAAGCCGTGGCAGCCATAGCCGAAGCCTGCAAAGCAGCAGGAGCTAACATTGCAGCAGAAAGTAAGACTGCAGAGAAAATTCTTTTTTTCATCATTTTATTAGGTATTTTATAGTTATATTATTGTTGCGACTAATAAATCTATCCATAGTTGTATCAGAGTCCCGATATGGATGCAGAAACCCAGAATGGATTCAAAAACCCAATTATTATATAATACGTTTAACGTAGCATATTTACTTTTTAAAGTGTGAAATCAACAACAAAGTCGTTTCGACTGCAAATATAACAAAAAATTAAAACAAAACAGATAATTATAAGTAAAAAATGAGCATTTATCACGAAAATCACAACAAATACCCAATTTTAAGAATCATTATACCCTATCGGGAGTAGCCTATGTTTTTGAAGCTTAGTTTATACCCCATCGGGATGAAAATAGATATACAAAAAACAGTTTTTTACCACTCTCAGCGATATCAATATCAGTAATTTCAGTTTTTTTGCATAAACAAAGAAAGAAAGGTTCAAGAAACTATCCAAGACCCCTTAAAAAAAACAAGAACCATTTAAAGAAAATCAAGAACCCTTTAAAAAAAAATTCCCCAAAACCTTTTAATAAAAGATTTCAAGGAACTTTTTTCAAGACACTATTTTGTAACTAATACGATTCTCTTTGTTTTCAGATTACCTTTCTGAACGCCCGATGCAGCAGACTTTTGACCAGACACCGCATTCTCGCAAGCAACTGTCAATTCAACCTTAGACGGCTGAGTTCCTGCTCTTAAAATCACAAGCGCAGAACCCTGATAGAGCGCACGCTCGGCAGTCTTGTTCAACTGCTTCTTGCCTACATGCAACTCATCCGAATAGATATTTCCGTTATCCACCGCCACGATATCCGCGTCACCCTTTACCATGAAAGCCAACTTGCAGAAAGCGTTCTTATCCTTCAGATTCATCACTCTCCTGCCTTTCTTATCTACAGCATACACTCTCACGTGCATCAGATCCTGTCCGTCAGCATGCCAGGTTTCAGCATCAGGCACCATCTTCAGCGCCACTGCCTCGCCCGTAGTCTCTATCTGATGGCGAGCCACAACCTTGCCATTCTTCCGAGCCACAGCCAGCAGAGTACCAGGCGCATAAGCGATGCCGTCCCACTTGATGCGGACACGCAACTTAGGGTCATCACTATTCTTCTTCACACCCAAACTCTTGCCGTTCAGGAATAGCTCCACCTCGTCACCATTGGTATAGGTATAGAGCGAAACCTTCTCGCCTTCCTCCCGGTTCCAGTTCTCAGAAAGCTTGCCAGCCGAAACATTGATGCCGTTCCACTGCACATTGCCACCAGCCTTCTCAATGATGCCGATATGCACAGTAGGTTCGTCAGAGAACATACTTTTCACGAAATAAGCATCCGGTTTCGGTTGCAGAGACAGGTCGAAAACACCCTGATTCCAGCCCTTAACAGGCCATCCCATACTCTCGCCCAGATAGTCGATGGCGCCCCAGTAAGCTAACCCGAGCACCTTGTCACGATCCATCTCATAGAAGTTAGGACCCATCGCAGCCGTGCTCGCCTCACTCTGATAGAACGTCTTTTCCGGATAGCGCTTCATGTCGCCAGGGAAGTACATATACCTATAATTATAGGAATTCACCTCGGTTGCCACAGCCAGATCAGCTGGAATTGAATCAGTATCCAGATTGCGATAACGCGGATGCATGGCCACGGTAGTGAGACGGGTGTCGTCGTAGCGATGGAGCAGTTGCTTCTGCAGTTCATAAGCCGTCACACCCCAGTCGTTGAAAGGCAGATTAGAATACTGCTGCAGTTCATTGCCCAAACTCCAGAGCACCACAGACGGATGATTTCTATCTCGCTTCACCCATTCTGGAATATCCTTCTGCCAGAGACTCTCCCAATCTACTCTGCCACCGGCATACTGCGCCAACCACTTATCGTAGAGTTCATCCACTACGAGAATGCCCAATTTGTCGCAAAGTCTAAGGAAGTCTTCGCTATAGGGATTATGGGAAGTTCTCACATGATTGAATCCGAACTCTTTCATCATCTTGAGTCGCTTCTCAATGGCACGTGGATAGGCTGCTGCACCTAACGCACCGAGAGTATGATGATTGGCAAAACCCTGCAGGAGCACCTTCTTGCCATTAACGAGCAGACCATGCTGCGGATTCATCTCGATGGTTCTCACGCCAAACGGTTCTCGTATCTGGTCAGCCACCTTACCCTCGTTATCGTAAAGCGTAACCTCGGCAGTATATAGATAAGGTGTATCGCACGACCAGAGTTTGGCATTCTCTATCTTGATAGCTGGCAATTCATACTCTCTGTCGCGCCACTTGGCATTGAAATCCACATCCGTTTTCTGCTGCGCTACCACATGGCCGTCAGCATCCAAGATTCTGACTTCTACAGGAATGAAAGTTCCAGGAGTCTTCAACTTTTTCTGCTGGTTGAAGATGTTAGCCCGAATCTTCACTTCCTGATTGTTGACGGTACGGATGAAGAGCGGATGGCGAGGGAAAAATAAATCCTTGTCGGTGACGATAAGGTTGACATCCCGATAAAGACCGGCACCGGTAAACCAGCGGGAGTTGTTCGGATTGCGGGTATTTGCCTTCACTGCAATCTCATTGACTTCGCCAAACTTGAGCAACTTGCTCACATCTACATCAAAGCCGAGGTAACCATAGTCAGTACCTCCTATTCGCTTACCATTGAGGTAAACATCGCCCACGAGCATGATGCCCTGGAAATCGAGGAGAATGCGCTTGCCCTTCCACTCGGCCTTCGGAGTCAGTTCATAGCGATACCAGCCTATACCCATTTCCTTAAAGCCACGTGGACTCAAACGGCTGCGAACATTGCTACCTGCATCACTATTATCAGGACGTTCGCTGGCATTAGGAGCCACCCAGTCCTGTCCAATCAGGAAATCGTGAGGCAGGTTGACTACCTCATCGTTAGCCTGCAAATTCTTCAGCATATTCACGTCGGAAACATCCCCACGATGGAACTGCCAACCTCTGTCGAGAGAAATCGTATCTCGGACTGATGCAGAAGCATTGCCAGCAAATACAGAAGTATTACCAGCAGATGCAGAAGCATTGCCAGCAGCTGAAAGCAACATCAGCAGGCCAGAGTAGAAAAAATATTTTGCTGTCATATATTTCATTCAAAATTATTATTTCAAATATTTAGCCAATGGGCTCTTCATTTTCTTCAATCCTTTCGCCACACACTTTGCGTTATGACGGGCACCCTTGAGAGAGGTGTGTGTATGATCCTTCTTGTAATATTCTTTCACTTTCTCCTTACCTATCTTATCATAAGAATCGGCAGCAATATTGTGAAGGTCGAGGAAAGGAACTTCGGTCTCTGCCACCACCTCTCTGTACCACTTGCCATAGGTATCGTTGCGACGCTCCATCTTGCCGTGTGGCCACTCATTGCGAGGAGTCAGGGAAACCAAAATAGGATGAGCTCCCTTCTCGTAAACGTCCTGAATGAACTTCTTCAGATACCAGCCGAAAGAATAAACTACCTCAAACTGCTTGCTCTCCTGCATCTGATAGACATTGCAAGTATCCTTAGCACAAGGAATGGAACCGCGCATCTTCTTATCGGTCAAGGAACAGATGTCGTTATGACCGAACTCAATGAGCACGTAGTCGCCCGGCTGCAGACTGTTATATACCTTCTCCCATCTGCCCTCATTGAGGTAGGAACGGCTGCTGCGACCCGCCTTGGCAGCATTCACACAAGTAATCTTCTTAGGATTGAAAATGGTATAAGCCTGAGAGCCCCAGCCCCACATACCATCCTCTTCCTTGTCAGCATTCTTTACGGTACTGTCGCCAGTAAAGAAAACCACCGGCTTGCCCTTCTCTCGCTGAAAATTCTCCACCGGCAGAGCCACATTGATCATCATCGCCTGCAACGGAGCCAGACTCGGGTCCTTACTCTCTGCCAATCCCTCTGCAGCCGAACGGGCATTCATCATCGCTCCGAAACGGGAGGTGTGGATATGGTCCTTGAAGAAGTGATACTTCTCCTTCCAATGACCGTAACTGTCGAGTTTGGCTGCCGAAATCTCATTCAGATCTACAAAAGGAACGCCCTCCTGCTCTGCCACCTGCTTCGCCCAGAGACCGAAAGTCTTATTCACGCGCACAATCTTATCATTCTCATCATAGGCATCACGAGGAGTAAGCGACATCAGGATAGGATGAGCACCGAGCGCCTTGCAGTCGTTGATATACTTGCGCATATACTCGCCGTAGGTATAGACGGTCTCCTTTATGCCCGTCTCCTTGATGGTGACATTGAACGAATCCTTGCCGATGCCAGGAATGCTGGCACGCGCACGACCGCTATCGTAAGGACCGTTATCGTTATGACCGATAGAGATGATCACCCAGTCGCCAGCCTTAATACCCTTGCGCACATCTGGCCAGAGACGGTTGTAGAAAGTACGGCTGCTCATGCCTCCGAGCGCCTGATTCTCAACCGTAATCTTATTCTCGTCAAAGAACTCGTGTTCGTAATAGCCCCAGCCCCACTGGCCGTTATTTCCATTGCCCAGGGTGCCATTGCGCATGGTAGAGTTGCCTATCAGGAAGAGTACAGGATTGTTGCCCTTTCTGCTGGTTCCAGGAACAATGCGGGCGGTCATCGCCTTGTTGAGACTGTCCACTGTATTGTCAATCACATGGTTTACATCTTCCATCGGTTTTGCCACCTGGGCAAAAGAAGCAGTTGTTGCCGCCATCAGCGACATTGCAAACAATATTCTTTTCATTAGCTACGTATTTTTATCAAATTATTATCGTTATATTATATACAAGAGAATTCTTCACTCTTCGTTCTTCATTCTTCACTTAATCCTTTCTGCATGATCAGGCAGATAATATCCCAGATGAGGAGGTTGATTATATCCCACATTTTGCCAAGCCACACTCAGGCGATAGATGTGATCGTGCATGAGCGTAGGAATGCGGTATTCCGTCGGGATATTCGTAGTGAAAATATTCAAATGAGAGGCATCGCTCTCGTCCCAGTAGATCACCTCCTCACGCCAGTCGCCGAGGATATCAGCCTGCAGATTAGGCGTAGCCTTCGTCCAGTTGTTGCTCACAGAATGCCCCATTTCGCTGAGATGTTTTCCGTTGCTCAAAGGCAGCGGTACCGCCTTCTTTCCGTTCCATTTCTGCAGATACGGAGCAAAATGCGGTCTGCGACCGTTGGCAAGCAGTTCGTCCTGCAGGTCACCGTCCCAGTAGATTCTGAAGTTCATCGCTGGCATTTGGGATGGATCGTCAGCAATCACTTTTCCATGACAATCCCTTACTTCCTTACTGTCCAGGCTCCACATTTCAAAGCCCCGATGCCGCCCGTCAATATCCGCAGCCACACCCCTTCCGGTATCATCTCTATCCAGCGTGCGGTAGAGAATCTCGCCAGTACGGGCATCCCTATAATCAGAACCATAAGGCCGCTCTTCGTGTACCATAAAGACTTCCAAACCCGGTCTGTCTGGGTCGAGATCAGAGAGATGGAGCGCATCACCATGACCGAGCCCCGTAGAGTACAACAAACTTCCATCGTGATTGATCGCAGCCGAACCATAAGTAATCTCGTCGCATCCATCACCATCCACATCTCCTACTGCCAGGCTGTGTGCGCCCTGTGCAAAGGCCGTCGCCGAGAGACCATGCGCCTCCTTGATTACCTTGCCTTCGCCATCCATCACCACCCAGTCGTGAGGAGTGAGAGAAGCATGCAACCACTTCGTCGTCAGTTGTTTACCATCGAAATCCACTGCCCAGAGATAAGAACGGGTGTAGTATCCTCGGCACATCACGGCACTCGGCAGATGGGCAGCTCCATCAAGATAAGCCACGCCAGCGAGGTATCTTTCGCCACGGTTGCCATAGTTGTCCTTATCGCCCCAAACAAACGAATAAGCAGGAAAGCCATCAGCCTCAAGTCGTTCACCCTCAGCCACTTGTCTTCCCACACCGAAAGCTCTGTTAGGATTATACCAGATGGTATGCATTGCCTTACCCGTCTCGCCATTGAAGACCGTGAGCAGTTCCGGACCATTCTTGATGCGCCCCCTACGGTTGCGATAATCAGCCGCGTTATCGAGCGAACGAATCTCTGTATCAGTAGCCGATTCACTAACAAATCTGCCCTGTCCATCGATACTTCCAGCCGAAGTCTTGCAAATCATTTCAGACTTTCCGTCGCCATCAAAGTCGAAAACCAAGAACTGGGTATAGTGAGCACCGGCACGGATATTCTTGCCCAGATTGATGCGCCAGAGCTGTGTTCCGTCGAATTTATAACAATCAAGAATCACATCGCCCGTATAGCCATCGTGGGAATTGTCGTGAGAGTTGGAAGGGTCCCATTTCACTATCAATTCATACTCACCGTCACCATCCACGTCGCCCACACTACAGTCGTTCGGAGTGTAGATATAGCCCCTGCCATCTGGAGCAGTTCCACCCTCAGGACGGTTGATGGGCAGCGACTTATACAGATCAGTCCAAGGCTTCACTAGTTTAGAAACCTCCCGTTGCATCGGGGCATCCATCTTCGGCTCATCCTGATAACTGATCAGGCGATAAGAATGTGCAGGAGAGCCTTTTACGTCAGTAAAGTTGGTTGCCCAGATATGATGAGCAATCACTTTTCCATCCCGCTCTATATCAAAACAGACATTCTTGCTATCCGTACCGAGGAGTCGCCAACTGAGATAGATTCCCTTTCCGACAGCCGGCAAAGCCACCAGTCCACGGTCAAGGCGTTCCATCGGGAATTGTGAAGATTTCTGCTCAAATGCATTACTGTTCTGTCCATAAGCGCAATCATTTCCAAAAGCGCAAAAGACAGTAAGAAGCGAAAGAATATATAATTGTCTTTTTCTCATCAGTAGATTGTCTTTTCAGACATTTATTATAAATTTAGAACTTCTCTGCAAAAGTAAAAAAAATAATGCAATTTTCGCTTTATATTTTGCTTATTTTTCTCTATTTTTTGGCAGCGGCTTTTTTAAAGGTAAAAAAGTAAAAAGGGATAATGAAGTGAGAAGTGAGAAATGAGAAGTGAGAAATGGAGGAAAGAGATGGAAGGGAAGGAAATTGAAGCAGGAAAAATCTGTGCAAATCTGTGAAATCTGTGGGACATATTCCACTCTCAGGGGGTATCTGTAACGACCGAACAGGTCGCCTCCGCGTAAATCCGTGAGTAATCGACGTAGCAAGAATGCCTCCAATGCAAAAAACATGAAGAAAAATAAGAGGGCGTGCCATAGACTTATGACACACCCTCGTTTAGATTTCATTAACTATATTATAACCAGCAAACTAAAGTCTTTACTGAATTTTTTTCTTGGATTACTTCAAGGCAACCTTGATAGTTCCCTTAGCAGTACGGACAATGTACAAGCCAGGAGCCAAGCCACGACTCTTCAAGTCGCTCTGCAAGGTAGCCATAGAAGTCTGCAAACTTGTCATGCGGAAGCCGTTGAGCGTATAGACATCTGCCTGGAATGAACCAGCGTCGAAACCGATCTCACGGATACCTGTAGCATTGGCTACATAGACAACTCCCTCTGTAAGGAACTTGCTTGTATCCCAACCCAAACCAGCAGGGAGCGCCTGCAAGTCAAATTTAGGAGTACCGCTGATCGTGCCTGTACAGTCAACAACACGCACATAGTCACCCTCAGCTGGAGTCCAACTATTCGCATTGTATGTGACATAGATGGTACCATTCAGAGTTGCATTGCCGCCTATCTTCAGATATGCCCAGCCGAGACTTTTGCTTCCTGTATATGCATTGACAACGAGAGAATCTGCCTTTGCCTTGTTCACATAAATGCTGGAACCATCGTAGGCTACCAGGTTCTTCTGGATATTGATAATGCCCGTATTGCTGGTCTGAGATGTAGGCAAATTGCTTCCAGGACGCAAGATACCGCCTTTCTGGAGATTAATACCCAAAGAGCAACCTACTCCGCGAAGTTCACCACTGCCCTGTACATAGAGGATTGTTGGAGCAGTCATGGATGCAGTTGCAGCTGCCTTGTTCAGTTTCACGGCTCCATCCAGAATCTTCAGCGACTTGGCATTGGCAAGTACATTCTCAGTAGAGATGGTCCAGATACCCGTACCATTCTTCACCACATTGCTACCATTGATAGAACCCTTGAACTCAAAGTTCGTGTCCTTGCCACCAATGGTCAAAGTATTGGTTCCTGAACCGAAGTTTCCACCATTACTGATATATCCATTACCCGTCAGAGCACCAATGGCAAAGCTCTTGCCATTTGTGCAGAACGCATGGTCCTTGGTGAAACGTGAATCAACGTTGAGCGTTGCCAAAGGAATACCATAACTATTGTAGAAATCGAATACAGGCTCGTAAGCATTCTTGCTTCCACGCTTTGCATTGATGGTTCCGGCAAACTTACTCCAGTCGCCCTTGAAAGGACAGCGGATCCAGGTGCCGTAGATATCAATGGTTCCCTCACCGGTCAGCTTACCGGTATAGTCACATCGGCCATCAGGATACCAGATACCCGACTTACCCTTAGGCACCTCGATATTCACATTATCTGAGTTGCTGCTATAGATACTGTTGGAAGCCTGCAAAACCACCTTGCTGCCATTCAGCACAATCGTCTTGCCATTGAAATGGGCATCCTGGAAGTCATAGACAGTTCCGGCATTGATATAGAGCTTGTCGAAATCGGCTGCACAGTTGAGCTGCAGTGTACCACTACCCAACTTGTAGAGATCGCGGTTGGTTCCCTTATTCATCTTGCTGATACCGCCATTCACAATCAGGGTTGTACCAGTATAAGTCTCTATCTGACCGCCATTCTCGCCCAACACGATAGGATGAGAAGAAGTCATGGAAGCATTTAACCACAACTTACCCTGGTTGGACATGGTAATGGTATTGTCGGCTGCACCTAACGAACCATATTCGAGACCATCCTTATTGGCAAGCGTTGCTGGTCGGAGATAACCGCCATCAATATAGGTGCCGCCCGTATATCGGTTGGTATTCTTGATATTGACTGCACTCTTACCCTTCAAAGTAACAGAACCTGTACCCTCGATGGCACCATTACCAGACAAGGTATATACCTTACTGTTATTGTTGAAGACAATGTTGCCAGGAGCGAGTTCCTCATTGATCTTTACGTCAGACTTAACGGCAGTATCATCGAAGGTTACGTTGTCACCCGAAACGAATTTCTTATCGGAAGAATTGAAGTTCTCCGACTCCATCAGGTCCCATATAGAACCGTTGGCACCAGTCCAGACTACAGACTCGCTGTCGCGTGAATCGCTCACCGTAATAGTCAACTTGCCATCAGCATAATCTAAACTGTATTTCTTGCCAGAGAGGCCTTCCACAGTGATGTCAGCCAAGTTGCCGGTCAGTTCGCTCACCTCTGCCAGTGTATAGGTACCAGGCTGAGGAGCCGATGTAAACTCGAATACCGGAGCAGAATACTGAGGACCATTCTCCCATTTCTTCTTCTCGATACTCATCTTGGCAGCAACCAGCTTATCTACATTCTCGCCGTTCACATCGAAGACGACGCGGGCACCGAAACCGAGCTGGAGATCGGAAGTAGTCAGCGTACCTATCTGGTCCTTTCCGCCAGGACGGATGACAGAACCATAGTCGGCCTTGATACCGCCCTTGAAGTTACCGCCGTTGGAATTCAACTCAGCAAAGCGGTTCAGCCATACCGGACTCTTCTCCATCGTTCCGTCAAACTGCAGTGTACCTGCCCATACATCGGTCTTGCCAGTGTAGGTCTGGATTACGTTAGGAAGAACGAGTGTACCATCGCCCTGCTTCACTAAGCGCATGTTGCCAGAGAAGGCACCGCCAGTGAGCGTATGAGTATAGTAGGTATATTTGATTTCAGTATCCTTGGTTCTGCACTCGCTCGGAGCCGTACCCTGCACCCATGAAGGGGCATTGTCGGTGAAGACAGCAGGAGCAGCACCATCAGCCACAGCTACCGTGGCATCGCCAGTGGTAGAAAGCAAGGCGTGCTTGCCGTCCAAAGACTTGGAGATGGTAGAGGAAACCTCTTCACGACCCGTAGTGGTGAGTGGTGGAGGAGCTATCGTGATGCCTTCCAGTTCACCGAGAAAGTAAGATGTGTGAGGAGGCTGGTTGTATCCGCATGGCTGCCATACCATCGCATTGCGGTACTGATGATCGTACCACAGCGAGTAGTTGCGCCAAGGAGTCGGAGTGGTCGTGGTATAGATGCGGATATTGTTGCTACCCGTGCGCTCTATCACTTCCTCACGCCAGTCGCCGAACACATCGCCCTGGAAACAAGGAGTAGCCTTGGTTCCGTTGTTAGAATAGGCACCCATAAGAGTTTCCAAAGTACCCTTTCCCGGCTTGGTGATCTCGGTATTATTGAAACACTCCTCCTGCAAATCGCCATCCCAGTAGATACGGAAGTTCATGCTCAGACCATTCGTATTCATTGTTACATGGTCATTGGTAATGGTAGATATCGGCGTATCATGCGCACTGTGACCTACTGCACCAGGAATGTCATTATAGAAATTACCAGCCAGACAGCGACCATCATCATTGGTATCTGTCTTGCGATAATATATCTTGCTCGTAGTTGCATCGCGATAGTTGTTGGAAGGAGCATCCTCATTGCAGGCAAACATCTCCTGACCATGGATATAAGGATTAAAATCACTTACATGCTGGGCATCGCCATGACCGAGACCTGTAGTGGAAAGTCCCTTGCCATTATCGTCGATAACCATAGAACCGAATACAATTTCATCACGTCCGTCCCAATCCACATCGGCTACGATATAGTTGTGATAACCCTGACCATACCAAGGAGACCCCGGCTGGTTATTGGTCCACTGCCAGCGAACTTTCAGGGCATGAGTCTTAGGATCTACATCGTATGCTATAAACTTATGACGGGTATAGATACCACGCGCCAGGAAGATACTTGGATGCTTGCCATCGAGATAAGGAGCACCGAGCAAAGCTTGGTCAAAAGCAAACAGCACTTCGTTTATTTCAAAAATGAGGAACTCGGCTTTGGCAGTGTTGACTTCAATAAAATCATCCCCATGCCGGAAAGCCTCAACATTGAAGCTGGCTCCCGCACAGACGAGGCTCTGTATGTCTGCATGATGGCGCTGAACCCAGCCGCACCGGACATGGGCGTTCCCAAATTGAGCAGTGAGGAATATCAGAAGTTGGCCGGCATTGTTGGTCGAAGCAAAGGCGAGCAGTTTATGACGCTGGATGCACAGCGGATTTCCAGAGCCAGCAAATACACGCCCCTTTCAGATGTCATTGCCATGGGGCAGGTCGTGATCTCCAACTTCCTGCAATATGGCTGCGGAGATTGGTACGGATGGTGCAATCGGAACTGGGGAACAAAGTGGAATGCTTATGACGTTCACTTCGATCAGGAATCACAAAGCATTCACTTCCTGACAGCATGGGATACACCCATGCCAGTCATAGACAAGCTATCACAGATGTTCCCGGAGGTGGAAATTGATCTGCAGTGGGCGGATGAAGATATTGGTCACAACGTCGGTCATGTTGTCCTTTTAGCCGGAGAGCCGATTGACGGGAATATCCCGGAGGGCGGCAGCCGGGAGGCTTATGAGATGGCGTTTCAGATTCACGGCGCAGAAGCTGCCGATTTTAACATGGTGTTCGACGAAAAGAAAGATACCTACGTTTATCAGGAGCCAGAGAAACGTACTCCTCCGCAGACAAAGGGCGATAAGCCGAAAGAACCGGAGCGATGATTGGCATCAAAGATCAATGCTTCGGCGTGGAGATTGAGCTGACCGGCATCACGCGAGCAGAAGCGGCAGAGGCACTTGCTGCGTATTTTGAAACAACGCCGCAGCGCAGCTATGATAATTATGATAGCTGGTATGTACCGGATCGGGAGGGCAAGCAGTGGCGCATCATGAGCGACGGCAGTATCCGCGCAGAGTGGAATGACGATGGGCACTATCGCAGAACGACCGATCCGGAATATCGCGTGGAGATGGTAACGCCGAAGCTCACCTATGACGAGATGGAGAAATTTCAGGAGTGTGTGCGTCGCGTCCGGCAGGCAGGCGGAAAAGTCAACGACTCCTGCGGGATGCACGTCCATGTGGACGCTTCCAATCATAACCGCCAGAGTCTCAAAAATCTGCTCAGTATCATGTATTCCAAAGAAGATCTGCTGTTCAAAGCCCTGAAAACGGACCCAGCCCGCGTCAACCGCTGGTGTCAGCGGGTGCGCGAACCCATGCTGCAGCGGGCAAGGCGGCTGTCCAATGAACCGACGACAGATTTGACGCAGTTGGAGAACATCTGGTACGAAGGCTGCATTTCTGCGCATGAGCATTACAACTGGACGCGCTATTACGCGCTGAATCTGCATTCTGTCTTTTATCGCGGTACCATTGAATGGCGCTGCTTTAATTCTACCCTCCACGCCGGTCGCGCAAAAGCCTACGTCAATCTGTGCCTCGCCATGTCCGCGCAGGCCATCGCCCAGCGCACCAGCGTCATGCGCAAGACGGTGAGCGACAATGAATTGTTCACGTTCCGTGTCTGGCTCGTGCGGATGGGGCTGAACGGCGATGAATTCAAGAACACGCGCGATCATCTGCTTGCCAATCTGGATGGCAACCGCGCCTGGCGATATGACAAGGACTGCTATGCAAGCAGTCACAAAAACCGAACATCTCAACAGGAACAGGAGAGGTGACCGAATGAGAATTTGTATTGAAGAATCTACATACGAGGGTACGCCCATCGAAATTTTAGCCCAGCTCCGTGCCTTACATTTTGATGCAGGCACGTTCGACGGCACGGAAGGATATATCCGTTATATGCAGAACACGATCCGCCGCATGACGGAGCAGCCCTGCGAGCTGCCGGAGGGCAGCACGGAAGAACGCGCAGCCGCGCTCATTCATGTGCTGGGTGAGATCGGTGCGCTGGAGCTGCTGGAGGAATGATGATGGAGAAATCGCTGTATTTTGCCTATGGCAGCAATATCAATCTGGACCAGATGCAGTACCGCTGCCCGGATGCGACCGTCTACACCGCCGACCGCAGCGTGTTGCAGGTGCTGACCGGCTATGTGCTGACCCGGGGCGTGCTGTGCGCCATGCGCCGCCCTGCGCCCCACACAGCCGAGGAACTGTGCCGGAACGCCCACCGCGTCGCCGTTTTGGAAGGTATTGTGGACTCTACCAACATCGGCGCGATTTTCCGGGGCGCAGCGGCTCTGGGCATGGACGCTGCCCACGGCACCTGGAACACCGTGCCCATGCTCACGCGCACGGCGCGGCGGTAGAGCGGGTCG
>OQVT01000350.1_pt1 | contig 24477 bp, 13 predicted proteins | sample 1691561 | NCBI WGS metagenome assembly OQVT01 (sample SAMN03418260, study PRJEB22391) | human gut metagenome | biome: human-gut; feature: organic feature; material: feces | host: Homo sapiens | place: Tanzania | collected 2013-01 | reverse complement strand
CTTGCCCTTATGTACATCGAAATCAGCGAGAGCTGACTGTGGTTCGATGAATGACTGATGATACTGGCATGAATAGAACTCTTCTTCGATTACGAGATCTGATTCAGCGAGGATAGCATCTACATCACCGTTCTGCTGAGTACCCTGGTGAGCGATATTGTTTGGCTTATCTTAGTGAATGAGGATACCAGTTTCTTCAGATTATCGCAAATAGTGTTCACGTCTTCCACATCGTGCACGTATAGCTGGATGCGGCCTTCGAATATACCGTCGTTCGACTCTACGTTGAGCTTGTGTATGTTTACGTTGAGCTGTCTTGAGATTACTTCGGTCACATTGTTCAGCACGCCTATTCCGTCTATACCTTTTATATATACGTTGACCGGGAATGTCAGTGCCTTGCCAGTTTCCCATTGCACAGCCAACAGGCGGTTGCCGAAGCTTGTTTTCAGTTGTGCCGCTATCGGACACTGTCTCTTATGAATAACGATACGGTTGTTATCGTCTATATATCCTAATACATCATCGCCTGGGATAGGCTTGCAACAGTCGGCCAGAATATACTTTTTCATATCGTCTGGCGTAAGCTTCAGTATCTTCTTCTTGTCGATATTCAATGCCGGAGCTTCTTCCTGCTTAGACTCTTGTTTCTTGTTACCACCGAAAGCGAAAGAGATATATTTCTTCCAGCTGGTGGTAGTAGGCTTTTCTTTCAGCTCATTCTTATCTGCTTCGCCCAGTTTGATAGTGCCTTGTCCTACGTTTAGCGCCAGTTCTTCGAACTTCGATACATGATGCAGGGCGCACAGTTTCTGAATATTAGCGTCGTTCTGAGTAATTTCCTCCTGTTTCAGGAAGTCGCTTATAATGTCTTCTCCTTTCTGCTGAAGCTCTTTGCGCTCTCTCTTCAAGATGGCTTGTATCTTAGATTTAGCCTTTGCGGTAGTTGCGAAGTCAATCCACGACGGCTGTACCTTTTGCGATTTAGACGTCAGAATCTCTACCTGATCGCCGCTTTGCAACTTATGACTAAGAGGTACAAGTTTATGGTTTACCTTTGCCCCGATACAATGACTTCCGAGGAAGGTATGGATGGAGAACGCGAAATCGAGTGCCGTACAATTCTGCGGCATGGTCTTGATTTCGCCTTTCGGTGTAAATACAAATATTTCGGATGCGAAAAGATTCAGTTTGATGGTGTCGAGGAAGTCGAGCGCATCCGGCTGCGGGTCATCAAGTATTTCTTTGATGGTCTTGAGCCATTTTGTCAATTCGCCTTCGTCTTCGCTACCGCCACCTTCTTTATACTTCCAGTGAGCAGCGAAGCCTTGTTCGGCTACATCGTTCATGCGTTCGCTACGAATCTGGACTTCAATCCACTGTCCCTTGTTGCTCATCAGCGTAACGTGGAGAGCTTGATAACCATTAGCTTTAGGATGGCTTACCCAGTCGCGCAGGCGGTCGGGATGAGGCTTGTATATTTTAGATATGGCTACGTAAATATCAAAGCAGTCATTCAATTCCTCTTCCATGTTATTCGGAGTGAAAATGATTCTGACCGCCAAGATATCGTATATTTCTTCGAATGAGATGTGCTTAGTCTGCATCTTGTTCCAGATGGAATAAGGCGACTTTATTCTTGCCTGAATGCGGTATGAGATTCCCATCTTATCGAGTTGCTGTTTGATGGGAGCGGTGAATTCGGCGAATACGGTGTCGCGTTCGGCCTGTGTAGCTTTCAGTTTCTCTTGTATTTCCTGATAAGTCTCTGGATGTTCATATTTAAAGCTCAGGTCTTCGAGTTCGGTCTTGATACGGTTAAGTCCCAAGCGGTTGGCCAGCGGAGCGTATATATATAATGTCTCTCCCGCAATTTTATACTGCTTGCTGGGAAGCATAGACCCAAGAGTACGCATGTTATGCAGGCGGTCGGATATCTTTATAAGAATAACCCGTATGTCATCGTTCATGGTAAGCAGCAACTTCTTGAAGTTCTCCGCTTGCGCCGATGCTCTATCTCCGAATATACCTCCAGAGATTTTAGTCAGTCCGTCTACAATCTGTGCAATCTTAGGGCCGAACAGGTTTTCTATATCTTCTACCGTATAGTCAGTATCTTCTACAACATCGTGCAGAAGGGCAGAGCATATGGAGGTTGAGCCTAAACCGATTTCTACACACGCAATGCGTGCTACCGCAATGGGGTGCAGTATATACGGTTCTCCCGAACGACGTCGGACACCCTTATGCGCTTGTTTGGCGAAGTTGAAAGCCTTGGTTATTATTTCTACTTTCTTACGGTGCCTACTGCTCAAGTATCGGTCTAATAATTCTTGAAAAGCGTCATTTATTATCTTTTCATCAGCCTGCTCTTGTGATAACTTATCGTCAGCCATTATATTACCTCCTAATGTTCATTTCTATATCTTGCAAATGTATACAAAATAAGGAATTTTACAAATATTTCGTATTGAAATCGGTATGTTATTTCACACGAATGGAGCGGCCTACGCGTATATTATTGCCCTTGATTCCGTTAAGTTGTCTTATCTTTGATACGCTTGTGTGGTATTTGGCGGCTATGCCTCCCAAGGTATCTCCGTTACGTACTTTATGATACTTGGCTTGTGCCGAAGACTTTGGTGCTCCCGATACGGAAACGAAAGTCCGTCGGTTAAGATATACATCACTTTTGTAATTGAAGATGCTGTCTTCTTGGTCGATGAAAGTACTTACCATATTGGCCGGAAGGCGTAATGCATATGGTTCTTCGTTGCCCGGTATCAAGTCTTTTTTATATTCCGGGTTCAATGCACGCAGCTGATCCATGCTTATGTTGCACACTGCCGACACCTGCTGCAGATGAAGCGGGCGGTTTACGTGGATGGTATCAGTACTTTCGGGCATTCTCATCTCCATCGGCTTGATGTTATGCTCGCAGTAGTATGTCATGATGTAATTGGCCGCTACGAATGCCGGCACGTATCCTCTGGTTTCTTTAGGAAGGAAGTTGTATAGTTTCCAGAAGTCTTTTTCTCCTCCAGCACGGTGTATCGCCTTGTTGATGGTTCCTGGGCCGCAGTTATAAGCCGCCAACACTAAGTTCCAGTCGTGATAGATATCGTACAAGTCTTTAAGATAGCGTGCCGCAGCTCTTGTTGATTTCAGCGGGTCGCGTCGTTCGTCTATCCAGCTAGTTTGTTTCAATCCGTATATTTTAGCTGTAGGAAGCATGAACTGCCACAGTCCTACGGCTCCTTGGCGCGATGTAGCCATTGGGTTCAGTGCCGATTCTATTATAGGCAGGTATTTCAGTTCCAGCGGGAGGTTATATAAATCGAGTGCTTCCTCTATTATCGGCATGTAGAAATTATTTGCGCTTAGCATGAACGCCACTTTTGTACGCAGGCGATTGGCATACATATCTATAAACTCGCGTATTACGCTATTGTACGGCATCTCGATGATGGCCGGTATGCGCTTCAGTCGGTCTATATATACAGAGTCGCTTATCTGTGGTCCGGCAGATGTGGGGATGCAGTTATCTCCTAAATTGATATAGTTTTTTGATATCCAGTCGAGGTAAAGGCTGTCCGAGTTGGAGAGCATACCTTCGGGCAAGTCGATAACATCTTCAGTTCCAGAGTCCGTGCGTACGGTTATGCTTTGTCCTGTTTGGGCAAAAAGTGAAGTGGTGCTAAGCAAGGCCACCAAGCCGATAAAGAGTTTTTTCATGTCTTAAAATTTAATACTGCATTTTAAGCCTACACCGAGTGGGGCTTTACGGTATGCATCGTTAAGAATAGCAGGTTCCCATGTCATGCTCAAATCGTTGCTTATATCAAAGTTGGATAGTTCAGCGTCTACATAAGCATCGATTACCGATAACAGATATACACCGATGAAAGCGATTACACTTAGGTCTCGCTGTCGGCGGTATACGTCTTTTCGTTTCTTGAACAAGTCTTGGTAATATGATTTTCGCGCCTCAACCATTTCTTTGGTATAGCTGGGCGGAAGGAAATCCATGTAGCTGTCATTGTTGGGATTATCGCTCATAATGTCTTGAAACGCCTGCATATAGTCTTTATACATCTTGCCGTTCCAGGTCAAGGCGTACGCACATCCCACAAATCCACCATATACGATGGGCAGTTTCCAGTATTTACGATTATATATTTGTCCGGCACCAGGGATAGCCAACGCCAACCATACCGATTTGTTCGGTTCGGGCAGCCATTTTTTCTTCTGCTGCTTAGGTTGCTTCATGGCAGGACCGTTTATCGAGTCGTTCATCGCTGCTAGTCGTGCCGTATCTATAGGAGCCTCAATATCTATCCGGCGTTTCGCTATATCGTCGTTATTGAGCAAAGCCAAGCTGTCGGCTTCATTCTTCGCCCTTATAGAGTCGGCGCTTAGTACCCCGTCTCTGTGCTTTTTAGCTCGTTGGGCTTGACAATCTATGCTCCCAATCAGCAGAAACGTGATAAGCGCGATTATAGACATTATATATGTAGACCAATTGCTATTCAATGTTCTGTCGGGTTTATTCGTTTGGTTTCAGTGTGTCTAATATTTCCATGATGCGTTCCAAGTCGGCTTCGCTGCTGAAAGGTATGCTGATTTTTCCTTTTCCTTTAGCCGAGCACGACAATTGCACTTTGCTGCCGAAGAAGTTGCAAAGGTGATTCTGCAACATGGTGTATTCTTCAGACAGTTTGGCGCCTTTAGGTGCAATTTTCTTTCCTCCCGATTCCACGCTTTCGCCTACGGTGAGGGCTTTCACCATATCTTCTACTTTTCTTACCGAATAATCGTGCTCAAGAATTTCGTTGAATATGCGGATTTGTGTTTTCGGGTCGTCAAGAGCCAGAAGCGCACGTGCGTGTCCCATGTCTATTTCTTTGTTCTTAAGAGCCATCTGTATGGTGGCTGGCAGTTTAAGCAGTCGCAGGTAATTGGCTACGGTAGTACGTTTCTTTCCTACGCGTTCGCTCAGTCTTTCCTGTGTAAGCTCATATTGTTCCAGCAAGTGCTGGTAAGCCAATGCAATTTCAAGTGAATTTAAGTCCTCGCGCTGAATGTTTTCTATCAGCGCCATTTCCATCACGTTCTCGTCGTCGGCAGTGCGTATATAGGCTGGTATGGTTCTCAGCCCTGCCTGTATCGATGCGCGGTAACGTCTTTCTCCGGCTATGATTTGATAAGAGTCTTCGTCAGTCTTGCGTAGAGTGATAGGCTGTATGATACCTATTTCACTTATCGAGTCGGCCAACTCTTGCAGTGCTATCGGGTCGAAATCACGGCGCGGCTGGTTCGGGTTAACCGAGATTTTGCTCAGTTCTATTTCGTTTATCGACGACGATCCCGATGTCTTGACTTCAGTTTCTGTAGAAATCAAAGCGTCGAGTCCTCTGCCTAATGCAAATTTTTTCTGTACGGCCATGTCTTTATATAGTGTTCTGCAATTCTGTTACTTATTTGTTCTTGTTAATTATCTCGTTGGCCAGGGCCAGATGGTTTTTCGCACCTGTAGAGTCGGCGTCATAAAGTATGGCCGGTATGCCGTGGCTTGGAGCTTCGCTCAACTTCACGTTGCGCTGAATGATGGTCTTGAATACCAATTCCTGGAAATGTCTTTTCACCTCATCATAAATTTGGTTAGCCAAACGCAGACGAGAGTCGAACATGGTTAGCAGGAATCCTTCAATTTCCAGCGACGGGTTAAGTTTTGTTTTGATGATTTTTATCGTATTAAGCAGTTTACTGATACCTTCGAGGGCGAAATACTCGCATTGTACGGGTATGATAACCGAGTCGGCTGCCGTTAAGGCATTGATTGTTATAAGTCCCAACGATGGAGAACAGTCAATAAGGATGAAATCGTATTCTTTCTTCATCGGGTCGAGAGCCTTTTTCATTATTTTCTCTCTGTTGTCCAAGTTTAGCATCTCTATCTCAGCTCCTACCAAGTCGATGTGCGACGGAATTATGTCGAGTCCATCAATGTCTGTTGTGTAGATAGCTTCGCGTATGTCTGTTTGGTTGATCAAGCATTCATATATGGAGCAGTCTATATCTTTCAGGTCTACACCCAAGCCCGATGAGGCGTTTGCCTGCGGATCGGCATCGACTACTAACACTTTCTTCTCGAGAGTGGCTAATGATGCGGCCAAGTTAATAGTAGTGGTAGTTTTGCCAACACCACCTTTTTGGTTGGCCAATGCAATAATTTTTCCCATATTAATCAGTTTATCTGAATGCGAAATAACAAATAAATCATGAAAACGTGCGCTTCTGACTGCTGTTCGTGACTCTATTTTGCTGGATTTTGAGCAATACAGCGACAAGCAGAATTTCGCAGATGTCCCGTGCTGGAATACGTTTGCCGGCAAGAATAGTCCTGACAATACATGGGCAGTGCAGTCGGGTAGTGCTTACAAGGGAGCCATGGCGGCTTATCTCAATAATTTGTCTGACAACGCCAAATCTGCGGTGTTGGTAACACCTGAGTTGGAGATTCCTGAAAAATCAGAACTGAGTTTGTATGTTAGATCGGGCTATAGTTCGTCATCTACCGCCGATGACAGCTTGATTGTTTATATCAATGCCAATCCTACGTTGGAGGGTGCTACCCGCTTGGGTAAAATCACCGAACTGACCTCGGATTATCAGTTCTTCCGTTTCAGTTTAGAGACCTTCCGCGGGAACTATTATGTGCTGATTGAGTCCTATAGCTATGGCTCTGTTTTGGTGGATAATATCTTGATTTCTCCGGAGCCTGCCTGCTTGCCGCCTACCAAGTTGCTATTGGGCGACGTGGCTGCACGCCAAGCAACGTTCAGTTGGACACCGGGCAAGAACGAGACCCAATGGCAGATCGTGGTAGCAAACAACAGCCAGTCGGTTTATCGTGAGGAGACAGTAGATGAACCGTCATATGCATTGGATGATTTAGAGCCTGCCACTACCGACACATTCAACATTACGATCAATTCGCTATGCAGCGAGGTGCCGAGCGTAGAGACTCTAAAAGGTACGCTGATTTTCACCACTATTTGCGAACCCGCTGACCACACTGCAGCCGCTCCCGGCGATACACTGCTCTTTACTTCATTTGAGGCTGACGATGAGAATGAAGCGTTCAGTCCGGACGAAGCAGCCTATTGGGATGCCGATAAGCATATCTGTTGGACTAACGAGCGTGTAGGCGGCAGTTCGGGAAATATATGGCAAGTTCAGCAAAGTTCGTATCGCGCTCATTCCGGTGACCAATATCTTACCATTCCAAATTCAAGTAATGACAGACCGAAGGTGTTGTTTGCATTGCCTGCAATGACATTCAGTGCAGGTCAGGAGATAGGTTTGGATTTCTGGCTCAAGGGTGATAGCAGCGATTCTCTGATTGTGTATGTCAACAGCACGGCATCGCTCGAGGGTGCAACCCGCGTCGGATGTACCGGCAAACTGAAAAGCGACTATGTGCATTATGAGTTCGACCCGATTCAAACCTTGGAGGGTGTAAACTATATTCTCCTGTATATTGAGCACCAGATTAGCGGCGATACCTATTTGGATGACATCGTGGTACGCATGCTGCCTAATTGCCGCAAGGTGAAATCGGCGGAGATTACCGACATCGCCACTACAAGTGCGAAACTGGCTTGGAAACGGGCACACGAAGAGAATACATGGAATGTGGTGGTAAAGAACGGCAAAGATACGTTGCTCAATACGCAGGCAACTACTCCGTCGGTATTGATAGAGAACCTGACGCCTGCCACCAAATATACGCTCGATGTTACTATCGCTGCCGTATGCGATGGCGTAGAGGCTGCCGAGAAATATGATGGGCAGTTGTCTTTCACCACCGAGTGCGAGGTCATCACCGCTTTCCCGTGGCGCGAGGGCTTCGAGAATATGCCTACCGGCAGCAGTACTTCCGACGGGCCGCTTTGCTGGAATATCTTGGATGCCAACCAAGGCGGAAATGCATCGGTATTCGTAGCATATAGTTATTCTCCCAGTCAGTATATTACAAGAAAGGCTTATCATACGGGTAGCAAAGGCTTGGTAATGGCATTGGCTTCCGGCAGTAATGCGGCTGCGTATGCGTTGCTTCCCGAAATGGAAAATGCCGCAGGCAAGCAGTTGGTATTCTGGTATAAGTTATACGAAACGAAGACCTTGGAGGTAGGCTATCTGACCGACCCTGCTGACAAATCAACGTGGAAAACCATTGCTTCCTATACCCCCGCAACGAGTGATACATGGGAGGAGATAAAAGTTACTCTGGATGTCCCCGAAGATGTAGTGAACCCGCATTTCGGTTTCCGTTTCGCAGCATCGTATTCAAATACAGCAGCCTACATCGATGACATCAAAGTGCGCGAGGTGCCTGTCTGCGATATGGCTACTGACCTGCACGTCATTGATTCGCTCAGCACTGCGACCACTGCTACCGTGGCTTGGGCGGGCTTGGCAGACGCCGGTTATACCGTTATCTTCCGTGGTAACGATACCATCACCAAACAGGTAATCGACACCTTCTGCGTCTTGGAAGGGCTGACCGCATCACGTATTTACAAGTATGAGGTAAGCGTTGTGGCACGCTGCGTCGCAGGCGAAGCCGTAGATACATTGACTGCCAACCTGCAATGGCTGACCGACTGCGCCGGGGCTGTTACCACATTCCCCTACAATGTCGGCTTTGAGGAGGAAGAGGGATATAAGGCGTCTACCAGTGCAGACGAGATTGTAATGCCAAATTGTGTGGTTTCAGAAAAATTAGGAGAGAATAATTATACTTTGGTTCCGTATAATTCCGCGATTTCTAATGTCCGCACAGGCAAACAATGTTTGTTTATAAATGGCTATAATGACTCTGGTTATACTCCCAAACGTATCAGTTCATTTGCTTTTCCTGAAATGATATTCCCGGAGGGAGAGCAATACGAGTTTGTAGTTTGGTCAAGAGCCCAAGCAAGTTCGTATGCCACAAATGTCAATAAAGATAGTGTTGAGGTATTCTACAATACAGAGAAACAATCGCTGGATGGGGCAGTAAAGATAGGTTCATTTAAACCGACATACAATTATACCCAACATTGTATAACTATTCCCCAAACAGGAAAACAATACATCATTATTAAAGTATGGGCAAGAAATATGTGGTTCTTCGACGATGCTTCGTTCCGTAAGATTCCGACTTGTTTCCCTGTCGAAAATGTACGTGTAAGTGCAACGGGTTTGGATACTGCTCGTATTGTTTGGGATACCCGCAACGATGGTGCAAGTTATCGTGTAACTATCAAGCAGGGCGAGAATGTGTTGTATAATGGTCTTGTTAATGATACAGTACTTGTACTTCGCAATCTGAACCCTTCAAGTATGTACAACAATCTGCAAACCACTATCGTAACCGTCTGCACAGATGGCGAAGAGTCTGCTGATATCTATACGGGTACAATCTCATTTGCAACCGAATGTGGTGTTGTTACTGAATTCCCTTGGGTAGAAGATTTTGAAGGATATGAGAGTAATAATACCAAAGATGGTTTGGAGTTTGTTCATCCATGTTGGCTCAATGAACATATAGAAGGTCCGGGTAATAAGTTGTTTGCAATATCTCACAAATTGGGTGCTACACACAATTTGGTGGCTCCTGATAATAATGCTACCACATACACTCGCCTTACTTTGCCTACAATGGACATTCCGGAGGCAGGCGGATACGATTTCTCTATGGATATATATCGTGAAAGTTCTGGTAAGGAAACAGAGGGGGTATTCGTGATTGTAGGTACAGATACTTTGGGCTTTGTCGCACGTAAATATTCTGTTGCGGGGCTTAATATCCCTGCAGAAGATTCGTATAACAAATGGTTCCACTATACCTTTACTTTGCCTAAGGCTGGTGTGCAAAACATTGTTATTTTGGGACGTGCAGAGTATGGTTACGCCATTTATATGGATAACTTCACCGTCAAAGCCAATGGCAAAACGCCTACGGCTCTGCCGACCACAGGTGCTGATACCGACTTGGCAATCAAGTTCATCAGCAACGGGCAAGTGTACATCTTGCGCAACGGTATCATCTACAATGCCCTCGGGCAGCGTGTTGAGATGTTGAAATAACCGCTATACAGAGCGAATACATCGGGCGGACTGCTTTCGGGCAGTCCGCCTTTTGTTTCCGCTGTATCCATATTCGGCTGCTATATCAAGCCATCTTCTACGATACATATACGAGAGATATACGAAGGATACACGAGAGATAACGTTGTTTTTGCTATACCGTTCGGCTGATAGTGGCGCAAAGCACCGCTTTGTGCGCAGCACGTGCCACGGTCAGCCGCCTGTGTAAAAACGTTTTTCCTTTATTTCTTTAATTTCTCTTGCGCCGCTTGCGTGCGCATAGGAGATTTGCTACCCCGCCTTTGTTCCGTAGGGGTTGCATATATCGGGAAAATGTAGTAACTTTGTGCGCTATTTGTGCAAACAATAAACAAAGAATATTAAGTCTATTGAGATATGAAGAAATTTAACGAGTACAAACAACTGAACTTACCCGAAGTGAGTCGCGAAGTGTTGGCTGATTGGGAGAAGGAAGACCTATTCCACAAGAGTATCGAAACACGCGAGGGACACCCGCAATTCCTATTCTTTGAGGGACCTCCCTCGGCTAACGGTATGCCGGGTATTCACCATGTGTTGGCGCGTACTATAAAAGATACTTTCTGCCGCTACAAGACGATGCAAGGCTATCAGGTGCATCGCAAGGCTGGGTGGGATACCCACGGACTGCCTGTGGAATTGGGCGTGGAGAAGATGTTGGGTATTACTAAAGAGGATATTGGTAAGAAAATCAGCGTGGACGAGTATAACGCTGCCTGCCGTCGTGAGGTGATGAAATATACCCGCGAATGGACCAACCTGACCAAACAGATGGGCTACTGGGTGGACCTCGAAAATCCGTATATCACATACGATAACAAATATATAGAGACACTCTGGTACTTGCTCAAACGCTTGTACGAGAACGGCTATCTCTACAAAGGCTACACCATTCAGCCCTACTCGCCGGCTGCGGGTACGGGGCTTTCGTCGCACGAGTTGAACCAGCCCGGTTGCTATCGCGATGTGAAAGATACTACCTGCACGGCACAGTTCAAACTTACTACTTTGAACGCTCAACTTGCTGCTGCTCTCAACTCTCAACTCTCAACTCTCAACTTATATGCTCTCGCGTGGACTACTACGCCGTGGACTTTGCCCTCGAACACTGCGCTTTGTGTTGGTCCGAAGATTGACTATGTGGTAGTGTGTGGCGAGAACCCCTATACCAAAATTCCTGCCCTCTATCTGTTGGCGGAGGCTCGTCTCGGCGCATACAGCAAAGAGTTGGGAGAGACACCGGAGATATTATGGCGCGGCAAGGGTACAGACTTAGTGGGTATTGAGTATGAGCAACTTATCCCGTGGGCAAGACCCGATGGCGACGCGTTCCGTATCATTGCGGGCGACTATGTTACCACCGAAGACGGTACGGGTATCGTGCATATCGCACCTACTTTTGGTGCCGATGATGCGTTTGTAGCAAAGAAAGCGGGTATCGCAGGCATGGTGTTCCTGACCAAGAAAGGCGAGCAACGCCCGATGGTGGATATGACGGGTAAGTTCTTCACGTTGGAGGATTTGGACGAGGCGTTTGTTGCAAAGCATATCGATGTTGAGGCATATAAGCCGTGGGCGGGACGCTTCGTGAAGAACGCCTACGACCCCAACCTGACGGACAAAGACGAGACACTTGACGTTTCTATCTGTATCGCGCTGAAGGCAGAGAACAAGGCGTTCCGTATCGAGAAGCACGTGCACAACTATCCGCACTGCTGGCGTACCGACAAACCGGTCCTCTACTATCCGCTGGATTCGTGGTTTATCCGTTCTACCAAAGCGCGCGAGGAGATGATTCGCCTCAACGACACCATCAACTGGCAACCCGAATCTACCGGCACGGGGCGTTTCGGCAAGTGGCTTGAGAACTTGAACGACTGGAACCTCTCGCGCTCACGCTATTGGGGTACTCCGCTGCCTATCTGGCGCACCGAGGACGGAAAAGAAGAACTCTGCATAGGCTCTATCAAAGAACTGTTTGAGGAGATAGATAAGGCGATTAAAGCGGGCTTTATGACCGAAAACCCATGGCCGAAACATATCGTGGGCGACTATTCCAAGGAGAACTACGACCCTGCTGTGATCGACCTGCACCGCCCTTATGTGGATAATATCATTCTCTGCTCGCCGAGTGGCAAACCGATGAAACGCGAGTTGGACCTGATAGACGTATGGTTCGACTCGGGCGCAATGCCATACGCACAAAACCACTATCCTTTTGAGAATCAGGACGCTCCGCGCACAGCAGATTTCATCTCCGAGGGCGTGGATCAGACCCGCGGTTGGTTCTTTACACTGCATGCTATCCATACGATGATTGAGGACAAAGTGGCGTATAAGAATGTGATTTCCAACGGATTAGTGCTCGACAAGAACGGCAACAAGATGTCGAAACGATTGGGCAATGCTGTGGACCCGTTTGCGACATTGGATAAATATGGTGCCGACCCTGTACGCTGGTATATGCTTACCAATTCCAGCCCGTGGGACAACCTGAAGTTCGACCCCGAAGGCGTGGACGAGATACGCCGTAAGTTCTTCGGCACACTCTATAATACGTATGGTTTCTTTGCACTTTATGCGAATGTGGACGGGTGGTCGCCTGTCACCGAGTGCGCGGAAATGCAGGAAATCGACAAGTGGGTGTTGAGCCGCTTAAATTCTCTGATTCAGGAAGTTACGGCGGATTATGAGGCGTACGAACCGACCAAGGCGGGGCGTGCTATCTCCGATTTTGTGCAAGACGACTTGAGCAACTGGTATGTGCGCCTCAACCGCAAACGTTTCTGGGGAGGGGAGATGAATGCCGACAAACAGGCAGCATACACCACGCTTTATACCTGCCTCAAGACCGTGGCGCAACTGATGGCACCCAATGCACCGTTCTATGGCGACCGTCTCTACCGCGATTTGACAGGCGAGACCGTACACCTCAGCAACTGGCCTAAAGCCGATGAAACGCTGATAGACAAGCAGTTGGAACGCAGTATGTATCTGGCGCAACAGGCTACATCGATGATTCTCAGTCTGCGCAAACGTGCGGAGAAGAATGTGCGCCAACCGTTGCAGAAAGCGGTGATTCCTGCCTCCGACAAAGAGACCTTGCAGGCATTGCTCCATGTGCAGGACCTTATCAAGAGTGAGGTGAATGTCAAGGAGTTGGTCATCACCACAGCCGAGGACTCGGAGGTGAAATTGGTGAAGAAAATCAAACCGAACTTCAAGGTGTTGGGCAAGAAAGTGGGAGGCAAGATGAAAGAGTTGGCTGCGGCTATCGGCAAGATGACGCAAGACGAGATTGCACAATTTGAGGCTGCGGGCACGTTCCGTCTGCTGGATATCGACCTTGTGGCAGAGGATGTGGATATCATCACTGAGGATATGCCGGGCTGGCTTGTGGCGAACAACGGTATTCTCACCATCGCCCTTGATATCGAACTTACCGACGCCCTTGTCGAAGAAGGTATCGCGCGCGAGTTGGTGAATCGTATTCAGAACCTGCGCAAGACATCGGGCTTGGAGATAACCGACCGTATCACTATCGAGATTGAGCGCCGCGATGAGATTGCCGCTGCCGTAGAGCACTGCCGCGAGTATATCGCTTCGCAAGTGTTGGCGACCTCGCTCACATTGGTAGATAAGGTGGCAGAGCCGCAAGTACTTGACATGGACGACTATACCGTAAATATCAACATCAAAAAAGCATAACTATATGAAAAAGAATATCTTACGTATTGCCATTGTGGCATTGGTAGGTGCGATGATGGCATCGTGTGTGGGAACAAATGATGTAACTTTCTCGCAAAGCGACCTGCTTGGACTTTGGCAAGAGGATAACACACAGCATTTTGTGCGTTTCACTACAGAGAAAGCCGACGAGGTGTATTCGTACGGGCGCGAGTGGGACGAGGCGGATGATGTAACCGAGAGCGACTTGAAAGATTATGGCAATGGTTGGTTTATGTGGAAACTGGTGCAAGCCAACCTGACAGAGATACATCTGATGGATAACGGCGGTGCTGAGATTCCTAAGACGTATATCGTTACCAAACTGACCGACACCGAGTTGTCCTACTACGAGAAGGACCACAAGGAGATAAAAACCTCGTTTACTAAGGTGGCAGAAAAGAAATAATCTGCATAATGAAACGTTTTTGGAAGATATTCGGTATCACATTCGGTACAATAGTCGGGCTATTGTTGATTGTGGTGTGCGTGGCTATCTGGCTGATATTCACGCCCTCACGCTTGACGCCTATTGTTCGGCAAGTGGCGGATAAGTATATCACTTGCGAACACGCGTTGGGCGAGGTGGACCTGACGTTCTTCTCTACCTTCCCGGACTTCGGTCTTCGTGTGGACGGACTCTACCTCATCAACCCCCAAGAGGGTGCGCAGAGTGATACGTTGCTGGCTGCCCCGGAGGTGGTGGCAACGGTGAATGTGGTTGAGTTTCTGAAGCATAGCAACTTGATTGTCAAAGAGTTATCGTTACCGAATGCGGTGGCAAATGTGTATATTGCAGCCGATGGTACGACCAATTTCGATGTGTTTGCGTTGTCGGCGGATACGACGGCGACGGACACAACCTCGTCGGGACTGCCTTTCGACCAAATACGGATAGACGCCGCACGGATAGAGGGGAGATATATCTCGTTGGTAGATGAGAAAGACAGCCTTTCTGCTTCGTTGGCAAATACCACTTTGTCTCTTCGGGCAAGCAGTTGGGACGATATGTTGCTCACGCTCTGTTCGGAGGCGGTGAGTGCCACAATGGGTGATGTGCAGTACGCTGATAGTCTGCAAGTTGCGATGTCTATACCCGCTTCGGTGGACTTGGAAAATATGCACTTTGCACTCCACAAAGCCGACCTGCAAGTGAACGAGTTTGCTTTGCAGTTGGACGGAACGGCGGATGTGGCAGACTCTATCTCCTTAAATATACGCGCATACGCGCGCGAGTGGCAGATTGCACCTTTGCTGGCGTTGTTGCCTGCCTCGCTGACGGATATGCTCAGCGACATAAGTGTGGACGGGCGCATATCGTTTGTCGCGGGTGTATGCGGGGTCTATAGCGGGTCGCAAATGCCGCTGGTGGACGCACATATCGTGTTGGAAGACGGTTGCGGGAAGTATGCAGCCTTGCCCTATACCTTGCGCGATGTGGCACTGAATGCTGACGCACATATCGACCTTAACGACGACCGCGCGAGTGCAGTGCAGATACATTCTCTTTCTGCCAAAACGCTTGATACACAGATAGATGCAACGGGTGAGGTAACCGAGTTGTTGGCTGATATGTTGCTTGACCTCGAACTGACTGCCGATGTGCATCTGCCCGATATTGCCTATTTTCTGCCGGAGAATATGCTGACCACAGGGCAAGGTCAGGGTAAGGTCAGGGCAAAGATACGCTTGAGCGACTTGACGGATATGCGTTTGGAGCGTGGGCAATTTAGTGGAGATTTGCACCTGAAAGGTGCTGATTTCCAAATGGATAGCATGTTGGCAAAACTGCCCGATACACATTTGCATTTTGCATTGCCCAATCCGAAACCCTCGCATAAGTCGGTGGGGTGGTTGGCGGCGCAGATGTCTTTGCAAAGCCTTGATTTTGAGATGATTGACGCTCTGAAAGCCCAACTCGGGCAGACGGATTTGCGTATAGAGGCGAGCAATGTGTTGAGCAATAATCCTGTTCTTTGTGCGACCGTCGGTTTGCAGTCGGCGGAGCCTCTCAAGGCGGCGATGGACAGTATGGAGGCGACCATACAGGCTCCCCGCCTGACAGCGTATGCCGAGTACAATATGCGGGATACAACGGTGGTTCCGACCGTACAAGCGGATATTTCGTTTGATGACTTAAAAGGCTATTATACTGATATTCAGGCACATCTGGCGCAGTCAGTACTCAAGGCAAACCTGCGTCCGAGCAGGCGCAATAAGTCCGTACCCCGTCTGGAAGCGTCGGTGCAAACCCAAGCCCTTAATGCTTCGATGGGCGAAGATATGCAGGTGAAGACGGCGGCGTTGTCGCTCAAAGCATCGGCGCGCTACAACAAGAAAGGCGACAACCTGCTGTTGCAGTGGAATCCGAAATTGGACGTCGATTTGCAGGCGGGTGAGGCACATCTGGCAGCGATTGAACAGCCGGTGTATATCCCGCAAATCACATTTACCTACTCCAACAAAGATTTTTATATCGCGCAGTCGCAGGTGCGATTGGGCAATTCGGACTTTGCTTTGTCGGGCGAGGTGCAGAATATCGGCGCTTGGTTGCGCAACAAGGGCACGCTGGAGGGCGAACTGGATTTTGTCTCCAACCATACCGATGTAAACGAATTGATGGCACTCTTCTCTGCCGACTCCGGTAGCGAGGAACAACCCGCCGACAATGCAACCGCCGAAACCGACACAACCACTGAAACCAATGGCGAGGCCCAACCGTTCCTGGTCCCGTTGGGTGTCGATGTGGCACTCAACACGCACATCAAAGAGGCGGTGGTCTTCAACGAGGTTGCCCACGACCTGAAAGGAAAACTGTATGTGAAGGACGGTATCTTGGTGTTGGACGAGATGGGCTTTGTCTGCAATGCGGCAAAGTTGCAACTGACCGCCATGTACCGTACCCCGCGTCGCAACCATATCTATGTCGGATTCGACTACCACATGATAGACATCGACATCGCCGAACTCATCCACATGATTCCGCAACTCGACTCTATCGTGCCGATGTTGCACTCCTTCAAGGGGGCGGCGGAGTTCCATCTCGCTGCCGAGACCTACACCAACGCGAAGTACGAACTCAAACCTTCCACCTTGCGCGGGGCGTGCAGCATTTTTGGAAAAGACCTTGTCGTGATGGATAACGAGACCTTCAGTAAAATATCTAAGTTGTTGTTATTCAATAAGAAAACTGAGAATAAGGTGGATAGTATTTCTGCCGAACTTACGGTATATAAGAAGGAGATTGACGTCTATCCATTCTGTGTGTCGATGGATAATTATATGGTTGCCCTTGGTGGCAGGCACAATTTGGACATGACTTTCAACTACGATGTGAACGTGCTGTCGCCTATTTATCTGGGTGTGAATGTATCGGGCAATCTGGACGACCTGAAGATCAAGTTGGCAAAGTGTAAGTTTGCCAAAGATTTCCGCCCAATCTTCCACGGCAAAGTGGATACCCAGTCGGCAGAACTCAGACAAATGATACGTAACTCTATGCGCAAAAACGTTAAAATCAAATAGATATGAAAAAACTGTTTTTAACGAGCCTCGTGCTCTGTTCGCTTATGGCATGCAACAATCAGAACCCGTTACTGTCGGAGCAGAACACCCCCTATGGTGTACCTGCGTTCGACAAAGTGAAAAACGAGCATTATATGCCTGCTTTCGAGGCAGCGATTGCTCAGAACAAAGCCGAGATAGAGGCTATAGTTTCCAATCCCGCAGAACCTACCTTTGAGAATACCATTGTGGCGCTTGACCGCAGTGGTGGACTGCTGGAGAAAGTGAGTGGCGTATTCTTCAATATCTTGGATGCAGATGGTAACGACGAGATGAACAAGATTGCCGAGAAGGTAACCCCTATGCTCTCCGACTTGAGCGATGGTATCTTGCTCAATGATAGTCTGTTTCAGCGTGTTAAGTTTGTGTATGACCAGCGTGAGCAATTGGGACTCAATGCAGAGCAGATGCGCTTGGTAACCGAGACCTACAAACATTTTGCACTCAATGGTGCCAATCTGTCTGCCGAGCAGAAAGAGCGACTAAAGGAAATCAATAGTGAGTTAGGCTTGCTCTCGCTGCAATTTGGCAATAATGTGGTAGCGGAAACCAATGCCTATCAACTCTTTATCACAGACGAGAACGAACTCAAGGGCTTGCCGGAGAGTGCGAAAGCCGCTGCCAAAGAGGAGGCTACCGCTGCCGGTCGTCCCGACGCGTGGTTGTTCACTCCCAAGCGCACCAGTTTCACCCCGGTACTTCAATACTGCGAGAACCGCGAACTGCGCCGTGAATTGCTGATGGCATACACCACGCGCGGCAACCATGACAATGAATATGACAACAAAGCCGTGATTGTCAAAACAATGAAACTGCGTGTGGAAAAAGCGCACCTCTTTGGATACGACTGCCCCGCTGACTATATTTTGGCAGATTGTATGGCAAAAGACGCCAAGACCGTGGACGCTTTCTTGCAATCCGTATGGGAGCCAAGCCTCAAGGCTGCTCAGAAAGAAGCCGCTGAGTTACAAGTGCTTATGGACGAAGATATGCCCGGCGAGACACTCCAACCGTGGGATTGGTGGTACTATGCCGAGAAACTCCGCAAGGCAAAATATGACCTTGATGAGGAGCAACTCAAACCCTATTTCGAGTTGAGTAATGTGCGCAAAGGCGTGTTTGAGTTGGCACACAACCTGTATGGGCTTAATTTTGAGCCGCTGACTGATATGCCCGTTTATAACCCGGAAGTAGAGGTGTTCAAAGTAACGGATGCCGAGAATAATCTGGTGGGTATTCTCTATACCGATTATTTCCCCCGCGCAGGCAAACGTCCGGGTGCTTGGATGAACAATATACAAAGCCAGTATGTGGACGCCGAGGGCGTGGACCATCGTCCGGTGATTATCAATGTAGGCAACTTCAACAAACCGACGAAAGGCAATCCTTCGCTCCTCTCTATGGACGACGTGGAGACGCTCTTCCACGAGTTCGGACACGCGCTTCATGGTCTGATGGCAAAGGCTACCTACAAGAGCCTTTCAGGTACCAACACCCCGCGCGACTTTGTCGAACTGCCCTCGCAGTTTATGGAGAACTATTGCTACCGACCCGAGATAATAAAAACCTATGCAAAGCATTATCAGACAGGTGAGGTTATGCCGGACTCGCTGATTGAGAAAATCAACCGCGCCGCGACTTTCAACCAAGGTTTTGTGGAAACCGAACTCTTGAGTGCGTCTATTCTCGATATGGATTATCATGAGATGACCGACACGGCTGATTTTGATGTCAATGTATTTGAGGCAGAGGCTATGGCTAAAATGCAGATGATTCCGCAGATTATCACCCGCTACCGTTCTACGTTCTACAACCACATCTTCACCACCGGCTACGAGGCTGGCTATTATAGTTACACTTGGTCGGCAGTATTGGATGCGGATGCTTTTGCGGCTTTCGAAGAGACAGGCGATATCCTCAATCCCGAGGTGGCTAAACGTTTCCGCCATTTGTTGGAGCAGGGTGGTACCCGCGACGCTGCAGAACTCTATCAGGAGTTCCGTGGCAAACCCGCCGATCCTAAATATCTGCTGGAACGCTTAGGCTTTACTGAATAAGTCTTTTTGCGTATGAGAATGGGCTGTCTGACAAGTGCAGACAGCCCGTTTTTTATTATGTTTGCTTTATTGAGTGCTGTCAGGTGTATGTGATTAGTATGTGATTAGTGGGTGATTCAGCAGAGGATGAGCATAGGATAGCAGGTGCTTTTAGATGTTTACTGGGCAGGTGCCACCATAATTAGAGCAGCCGGAGTATATCGATAAACTCCGGATAGGTGTACGCCCCGTCCTCTTTTCGGTTTTGATAGACGAGAAAATAGCGGTACTCGCTGCCTGCTTTGTTTGCCCACATATTGCCGAGCAGAATCTTGTCTGCCGCATCGAGGTGGTCGCCTTTGGTCTCAAGCAGTACCGTCTTTCCGCGCTTGGTATGAATGATAAAGTCAGGGTAGTGGTTGATAAATCCGTTGATAAAGAAATCCTTGCGCTCCCTGTTGCGCGTCCACCATTCCACGTTCTCAAGGTTTGCCACTTCGTTGATAACCTGTTTCTCAAACCCGTTGACATCTTCCTCGCGTGTGTGCAGCATCTTTGTGATACTGTCTTGCGGGGCGGACAGCACTATCTCGTCAGTGATAGAGAAGGCGGGGCGGACAAAGATTTGGTCGGTGTCTAACCCACGGCGGAACTGCTGCTGTTTGTAGCGGTTCTCCAATGCCACTATATCCTGCTTCAGCGCTTGCGTGTATTCGTTGATGTGTAGCAGAAACTGCTCAAAATCCGCCTCTTTGAAATCAATAAACCGCTGTTCGATATAGTATTGCACATCTTTCTGTGTGAGAGGAATCATCTTGCCCATCAGTGCTGCTACCTCGCTGCTGCAACGGGTGCGCTTGCTGTCTATATTGTCTGCATCACGTATGTAGTTCAGTATCAAGTCGTAAGCCGAGCCTTTGATTTTCTCGTAGCGGGGCGTGTGGTCGTCTGTTTGGTCGGATATATCCACCTTGTAAAGGCTTGTCTCCGCCCTCTCAAACGAGAAAGGCGGTGTCTCCTGTGCGGAAAGGCGGAAACCCTGCAGCAGGTCTTCGCCCTCCAAGAGATGGTCGCTGGCTTCGCCGAAGATATTTCCCGGCGAACTCACATCGCGAATGAAGAACTGCGGCAGGCAAATGGCTTTCGCAGTCTCGGCATAGAGAGATTGGATAGTCGCCCGTTTGACGCTTTCGGCTAATTCGACGGGCACTTGTTCGCCTGTCTGTTGTTGCATTTGTGTTTCCATATCTGTGGCTTGTTGTTGTGCGGTGGCAAGTATCTGCGCCACCTCCTTATTGTCTCCTATGATAGGGGTTTGCGTCTGCTCTGCCATGTCGGTTCGTCCGTCAAAACGAATGGCGGTCGGGTCTATATCGTCTATATTCGTAGTGGTTGTCTGCGGGTGTGCCTCTTCGGGGAAAAGCATTTGCAGTGTCGGGGCGGCACTCGGCGTAGGTGCATCGCTTTCCGCCATATCCATAGAGCGGTAGTCGCGGGCGGAGAAACCCGCATGGTTGAGTCCCGCCACCACACTCTGCAACGTATCTTGGAACTTCGCCGAGGCGGTCAGTACGTAGGACAGGTTCAGTACATCGGCATTGTTGCGCTGTGCGTACGGCAGACGCAGCACACGCCCCACTATCTGCTCCACGTCCACGCTCGACGACTTGTCCGCCAGCGATGCCAGTATATACGCAAACGGACAATCCCATCCCTCTTTGAGGGCATTGATGGTGATGATATAGCGCACGGGGCAATCGGGCGACATCAAATCCACGCCTGCCAGTTCGTTGATATCGGCGGTCTTGATTTTTATCTGCTCTTCGGGGATATGGAGTGCCGTCAGTTTCTCGCGTATTTTGTCGAAGGTCTCGCGCTCCTCGGCTTTGTTCTTCGGTTCGGCTTGAAACAGCACTATCGGGCGTATGTAGCGTGTCGGGTCTTGGCGGGCTGTCTGCTCCAGCGAGCGTTGCAGGTGCAGTGCCGAGTCGATGACCTGGTTCTTGTTGGTGTGGTTATAGACAATCACCGGCAGTTTGACCATGTTGTTGCGTTTGAGTTCCAGTGCGTCGGTGAAGCAGATGATATTGCTGTTCTGCTTGGGTGTGGCGGTCAGGTCGAGCACTATCGACGGTGCCATATCGTTGAGCATATCCTCCGACAGCGATGTGTTGGCGTTGTGGCTCTCGTCCACTATCACCACGGGGTGCAACGCCCGCAGGACAGACATCAGTTGTATCTCGCCCGCCTCGTCTGCCGTGGCACCGGGCAGACCGGCAAACGACTGCAGGTACCCGTTGTCCTGATAGACCTTGCGCCCGTCTTTGTTGGTGGTACGGAACGAATCAAACGTGGCAATCATGATACATAGGTTCTCCTTTACTGCGGAAAGGGAAAAGCCCTGCCCGAGCAGTGCCTGTTGCTTGTCGAAGACCAGGACACGGCTGTTGAAATCCACATCTATTCGTTGCCGGTACGGGTGGTGCGGGTTGCTCAGGTGGTGCAAAGTCTGGTCGAGAATTGTAGTGGACGGCACCAACCAAACCACCATTTGGCAGGCGGTGTGTATATGGTTGAAGAGCACCCGCAATGCTGCCGAGGCAAGCAGCGTCTTGCCGCCGCCTGTCGGCACTTTGCAGCAGATATGTGGGGCGTGGCGCACATTGTCTTTGTAGGGTTCGATGGCGGTGCCGCGGCAAGGCTCGTAGGCGGGACGGTTGGTGCGCCAGAAGGTGCGGAACGCCTCTACATAGTTGTGCTTCGGGTCTTGCTCGATAAGGGTGAGATAACGTTCTATCTCATTCAGGTTGTGCTGTTGGTATGATTTCAGTTCCATGTTTGTTTGCTCTTTTGGGGAATATATAATTAGCCATATAATTGAACCATTAATGGGTAATTCGTGGAAATTATATGTTCTAAAAACGTTAATTAACCATTAATTTGTAATTCCCCTACACTTTTTTGATGTCGCGGGGGATTTGTTTGAAGGTGATATGGTGGGTTTGCATAAACTCGCGGCTCAGGCGGCAGCAGTCGGCATAGATGATATACTGCTCGGCTTGGTCGGCAGGGGTGAATGTGTTGAGAAACGCCCTGTCCAACACGGTTTCCTCGCCACGTTTGTAATAAAAATAGTAGTTGGTGCCGTCTTTGCGCCCTAACAAGTAGGGGTGGTGCATACTGACGACGCGTCCCGCGTCGTCCCAACAATCTTTGGGACTATGGTAGGGCGTGTTCGTCTCGCTGTACCAGATGTATCGCCGTATCTGCTCGGTGTCGGCGTTGTCGTTGAGCAGTCCTGTTTGTGGGTCATAGATGGTGTCGCCTAATTCGTAGAACGAGAACGAACCGCCCGTACCCTCTACGGCTTTGCTGCCCTCACCGTAGCCGTCTATCACACGGCGCACCCGCTCGGCAGTGATGGTCTCGGCATAATCGCACATCTCCACCAAGATGAACCGCCTGTGCCCACCGTCCTGCTTGTTGAGATTCAACACCGCCTGTGCCGTAGTCCCCGACCCTGCAAAGGAATCAAGGATGAGGGCGTCTTTATGCGTGGCTATTTGTAATAAACGAGAAATTAATGTGGTTGGTTTTGGAAAAGGAAATGGAGAGTCCCCAAAAATTGCATTTAGTTCCTTTTTGCCTGTGATAGAGGTATGTACATCTGTAAATAGACTACTTTGGATGAGTTGTGATTCTTTAGTTGGAAAAATCTTTAGTCGTGGTACCCCCGCTCCATTTTTGGCAAAATAAATGCGTTTATCATTAAGAGCCTCTTCGTATTCTTCTTTTGTCAAAGTCCAATTCCTTGTAAAACTTTCTCCTGCAGGATTGGTGATTGTGTAGTATTTGGTTCCCGTTGTTGTTTTGATGCCATTTCTTGATATATTTCCTGAAAACCAAGGTCCTCTCGGATCATCGTCAGGATTACTGTGAATAGTATCTGCAAAATCACGCTGTCCTGTATACTTATTGAAACGTGTGTCTGCTTTATTGAAACAGGCAATAATGTATTCATGTTCTTTCCTCACTGTTAAACCTGCAGTTTTCACAAAGGATATTCGATAGAATTGTCTATCTTAAAGCTCAGCTCGGGTACATGTCTGAGCTTTACGTTCTTGCCTATCTCTCTTCTGATGACGCCTGACGCACTCTTCATAGCCTTCAATATATCATCTTTTTCTTTTTCATCAGCATCATCGCTTATGCTTTTGCCGAGAACAGAAAGGTATACTGTCGCATAGCTTCCGTCATCTGAAACATCAACGCCGGAAACACTGACCATCTTGCCTTTCAGTCTCGGATCCTTCAGTTCAAACAGGAGCATGTTTCCTGTTATCTTTCTTATCTCCTCAGCGAGTCTGCCTGTTCTGTAGCCTTTGGCCATTTTATCTGTCCTCTTTTTCTTTTATATCATTATAGTTTTCAAGAGTAATACCACATTCAAATCCTTTTTTAACTTCTTTAGCTTGATCTTTTTCTCTAGCTAAACTACCAATGGTACTATCTATTACAACAACACCATCTCTTATCACTCTGGCTTTGGCTCCTCTTCTTATTACTCCTGATGTTACATAGGAACCGGCGATAGTACCTACTTTAGAGAATTTGAATAGTTTTCTAACTTCGGCTTCTCCTAATACTTTTTCTTCTTTCTTGTGCTCTATCAGGATGTTCTTCTGGGTTGTAGTAGTTAGGTGATTTGAACATACCGGCTAGTGTTGCTGCTTCACTCAAATTCAATTCACTAACTGTTTTTCCAAAGTAGGTTTCTGCTGCTTCTTGAACTCCATATACGCTTCCAGATAGGTAATGGTTATTTACATAATATTCAATTATTTGCTCTTTGCTGCAATTCTTTTCTAGTTTAAATATTGCTAGGTAGATATCTTCAAATTTACGAACAATACCAGTTATTCCTTCTGTAGCATATGCATTTGTTAAACTGTTTTTTACAACTTGCATTGTTAGA
>OQVT01000347.1_pt1 | contig 24517 bp, 14 predicted proteins | sample 1691561 | NCBI WGS metagenome assembly OQVT01 (sample SAMN03418260, study PRJEB22391) | human gut metagenome | biome: human-gut; feature: organic feature; material: feces | host: Homo sapiens | place: Tanzania | collected 2013-01 | reverse complement strand
GCGTATGGTACGAGCCAATTCTGAGTTTCCTGGAAGAATGCCTTAAATTCGGCACTCTTCATCGTCTTTTTACCTTCTTGAAGATAAAGCTTCTGCAAATATGCTAATTTCAATCTGTTTACAGCTTCGTAATCAATCTGTGGCAAAGCGTTCAAACGCTGACGCTCTGCCTCGAAAGACTTGCGATCTGCCTCATCTGCCAATGCGGGTAAAGCGCGAAAATCGGCATACTGAGGATGGATGGCAAAGATGCTGATGCAACTGTAGGGATAGGAGTCTGTCCAGGTGTGCGTAATGGTTGTGTCGTTGATGGGCAACAACTGCAATACGCGCTGACCAGTCTTGGCTACCAAGTCTATCATCATCTTCAAATCGCCGAAATCACCAACACCCGCACTGCTCTTGCTTCTCAGCGAGAATACGGGTACCAATGTGCCTGCCAATTTGCGGTTGTAAATCTCGAAAAATGCCTGATCGAGATGATATACCACTACTTGGCCCTTCGACATGGTGGGCAGACTGATGCTGCGGTTGTAGCCACATTCCCATTGTTGGATGCTGCCTGAAGCGTCGATGATGACGAACTTCAGTTCTACAGGACCGTTGTGCAAGGGGGCTGCATCAATGTCTATCGCCCATTCACCATAGTTATGGAGGGTCATGGGAAGTGACTTCTCTGGATTCCAACCGCCCAATGAGGGAGCAGAACCTATTACTGCCAATCGCTCGCCATTGTGCAACTGTGGCGCACGAACGGTGATTCGCACTGTTTGGGCGAAAGAGGTAGCCTTCATCTGTTGAGGCTCCTGGTGGTTGATGCAGTCGGTAAAGGCGCTACTGTATAGATATGAGTCATCGGGCATACTGTTCCATCGGTCGTAGATGGTATATTCAGTAGCCGTGGTGCTGGTCATGTCCAACAGGTGTTTTACCATCTGCCATTCGTAACGGTCGCCGTTGCTGCCGCCAGACACCTTATAATAATAGGTGAGGGTAGTGGTTTTGGTTTGTGCTAAATCGCAGTACCAATCTATGCCGTTGATGGTTGTCATGCGGTACGACTTCACCTCATGGCCTACTATGATGTTCAGCGATACTTCTTCGCCGAAGTTTGTATTGTATTCAATATGGAAATGTAGAGTCATATTTATATGAGTTATTGGGTTTCTCGGTGCGAAAGTAAGAAAAAAAACTGTACCTTCTGGTGCTCCAATCAAACTATTTTTATCTTAAGACGTGCAAACGTTTGCATTTCTTACGCTCACTTTTTGTCTATCAAAGACACAAAAACGGCACCACAAACGAGTAAAATACCGGCTACAACCATCATGTTGCTTTGGTGTGAACCTACCAGATGCAACAAATGACCACCGCACAATGCTGCGACAATCTGTGGAATACAGATGGTTCCGTTGAATAGTCCAAGGTATGCACCCATGTGTCCATAGCCTTGAAGTGCATTGGTGACGAAAGTAAACGGCATGGCGAGCATGGCTGCCCATCCTGCACCAATCATCAAGAAGGGAATGAATTGCAGGTATTGGTCGTGCAGATAGGGTATCATGGCAAAACCTATACCGCCGACCAGCAAGCTGATGGCATACGCTACCTTGCTGTTTTTGAACAAGGGAAGTACTACTGCCCATAGCACACTGCCTACGGCTTGGACGGCAAAGAGAATGCCTACCCAGTTGCCAGCTTCCTGAAATTCAGCCGATTTTGGGTCTGTAGTGCTCCAAACTGTTTCGGCTATAGCACCTGTTGAATAGTTCCAAAGGTAGAGAAAACCTGCCCAACAGAAGAATTGTACCACTCCTACTTTCCAAAAAGTAGAAGGAGCTTTCATCAGCAATGTCAGCCAGTTGGCTTTCTCTTCTTCTGCATTTTTTTCCTTTTGGTCGGTTACACCATTATATATAGCATACTGTTGAGGATTCCATTCCTTGACCTTCATCGTAGTATAGATCACGCAAAGTATCAGTATGGCTGCGCCAATATAGAACGACCAGATAACAGAATCGGGCACAACACCTTTCTCGGCTACGTTTTTGATGCCCAGAAAGGTGAATAGGAATGGGAAGATATAACCCATCACAGAGCCTGCATTACAGAGAAAGCTTTGAATAGAGTAGGCTTTTGCCTTTTGTTTTTCATTGACCATGTCGCCCACAAGCATCTTAAAAGGTTGCATCGCCATGTTGATACTGGTATCAAGAAACATCAATGCGATGAGGCCGAACAACATAGCACCGCCTACGGTTAAGCCCAACGAACCGGCATTGGGCAACAGACACATAACAAGTACTGCCAGTGTGGCGCCTATAAAAAGGTAAGGGATACGTCGGCCGAAACGGCACCATGTCTTGTCGCTGAGACTACCAACTATCGGTTGTACGAGGATTCCCATCAATGGTGGAAGAATCCAAAAGTAACTCAAATTGTGGGGGTCTGCTCCTAAAGTGGCAAAAATACGCGAGATATTTGCGCTTTGCAGGGCGTAGGCAATCTGTACGCCGAAGAATCCGAAACTCAAATTCCAGAGTTTCCAGAATGAAAGATCAGGTTTTTGTGTCATTGTTATTATTGTTTTTTTTATTGTTTAACGTATGTATGAATGTTTTGTGTCGTATTGTATCATGTTGCTTGCCGTATGTGATAATATGGTATGTTAGCGTGTCGTACCTCTGATAACCAGTCGGGTACGAACGACACGCAGTTCTACTTCGTCCTTGGGAATACTGCCTTCCACTTGTCCTATTAGAATGTTGGCAGCCTCTTCGCCTACGGCAATACCGCGCTGCTCTACTGTTGTCAGCATTGGGTCGCTGGCTTTGGCACGGTCACTATTGGTAAATCCGCAGATACTGATGTCAGTAGGAATGCGGAATCCCATGTGTTTGGCGGTATAGAGTATGCCGATAGCCGTGTCATCGTTGATGGCAAAGAATGCATCGGGTCTTTCGCCTTCTGGTAATGATAGAATTTCTGGTGTAATAGCCTCGGCTTGTGCGCGGTTGTCACATAGTTTAACGAAGCCTTCATGTTCTTTCAAACCATGTTTTGCCAAGGCATCGTGGTAGCCGTTATAGCGGTTTTTCGACAGTTCGAGATTCATGGGAGAACCATAGAAAGCAATGCGTTTGCAGCCGGTATCTATCAGATGGGTCACGGCTGTATATGCTCCCATATAGTCATCTACCACAACTCGCGAACCATTCACACCTGTACAGATGCGGTCGTAAAATACCAAAGGTACGCCATTGTCCATCAGTTTGCGGAAATGGTCATATTGCTTGGTGTCCTTGGCTTGTGATACAATGATGCCACACACCTTATTCTTATAAAAGGAGTCGCAGATAGCCACTTCTTTATCATAGCGCTCGTTGCTTTGTGCCACCATCACACGGTAGCCGCGTGCACGTGCTTCTTCCTCAATGCCCGAAAGTACTGACATGAAATAGTAGTGCACAAACTCAGGAACAATTACTCCTATCACCTTCATGGGCTGTATCCTACTGTGACGCAGGGCTTCACCAATGACATTAGGATAGAAATTGCGCTCCTTTGCATAGGCTTGGATGCGTTTCTTTTGCGATGCGCTAATGCGTGGACTGTCCTTCAAGGCACGGCTCACGGTAGCTACGGAAACGCCCAATTCGCGGGCGATATCCTTCATTGTTATAGGTATTTTATCACTCATGGTTTTCAGTTGTTGGCACAAAAGTACTTATTATTTTTGAAAACAAAGGTGATTTTTGACGTAAATCAATAAAATCAGATGCAAACGTTTGCACTGAAAAAACATCGGATTTGCCCTAAAAAAAGTATAAACATAGTATAAAGGTCTTAATTTTGCAACCAGAAAGGCTGTTCGGTGCGTGTCACCGATGTCAGACACCTATTATATATGATAGGTCCATCCGAACCTAAAACGATTAGTATTGAACTGTTTCTTCAAACAATTAAATCGAAGCGTTACGTCAAGAGTGGAATGACAATAACAGTATAACATATTAACTAAAAACAAAGTAAAACATGAAGCAGGTGAAAATTAAATTGCCTATGAAGATGCTGGCACTGGCTGGTGGTCTTCTCCTTGCAACAAGTTCCTTGGCACAAAACAATGCCATTAAGGGACATGTGAAAGATGCTTCTGGTGAGCCCGTCATGGGTGCTACCATCACTGTTAACGGTAAAGCTATTGGTATTACCGATATGGATGGTAACTTCTCTGTCGATGCTGCTCCCGGAACAGAGCTTACGTTTACCTTCCTGGGAATGACTCCGCAAACAGTGAAGGCTTCTGGAAACATGAACATTATCCTTTCCGATGACCAGAACCTATTGAATGAGGTCGTGGTAATCGGTTACGGTTCGGTGAAGAAAAACGACCTCACCGGATCTGTAAGTACTGTAAAGCCCAGTGAAGTACAGGCTGGACTTGCAACATCTGCACAAGATTTGTTGGTTGGCCAGGCTCCTGGTGTTGTTGTTACCACTGCAGGTGGTCCTGAAGGTAGCGGTACAATTCGTGTACGTGGTGGTTCTTCACTGAATGCCAGCAACGACCCATTGATAGTAATTGATGGTGTGCCCCTCGACAACTCAAGCGTTCAGGGTATGGGTAACCCCTTGTCAATGATTGCTCCTGACAACATTGAGAACATGACTATTCTGAAGGATGCCTCTGCAACTGCTATTTACGGTTCACGTGCATCTAACGGTGTCATCATCATTACCACTAAGCGCGGACGCGGTGGTAAACCACAGGTTAACTTCTCTGCCAATATGTATATCAATACAGCGCGCAAGACTTACGAGTCATTGTCAACTGCTGCATTGACTGACGTACTCGTTAAGCAGTTTGGCGAGGATAGTGATCCTGTGAAATACATCCAGAACAATGCACAGAAATATGGTGCACTCAATACCAATTGGCAGGACGAAGTGCTCCGCACTACCATATCTCACGACTATAACTTGAGCGTAGGTGGTACCACTGGTTGTCTGCCTTATCGTGTGGCAGTGAGCTATACCAATAATAATGGTATTTTGAAGAATTCGAAGATGGATCGTGCCACTGTAGGTTTCAATCTTACTCCTGAATTCCTCGATCATCGCCTCAAGATTAAAGCCAACGCTAAAGGTTACTGGGTAAAGAACCAGTTCTCAAATAGCGGAGCTGTTTCAGCAGGTATCTCTATGGATCCTTCAGCACCTATTTATAATGATGCACAGATGAAGGGTGGCTTAGATGGATATAAACTTTGGAACGGCTACTACTCACAGATGAATGGTAACGCTTTCAATACTAATGGTACGAACAACCCCGTTGCTACTGTTAACGACAGAGACGATAAAGCAACTATTCTCCGCAGTAACGGTAACCTTCAGATTGACTATGCACTGAAATGGCTGCCTGATTTGCACTTCAACTTGAACCTCGGTTATGATGTCAGCAAGTCGAAAGAGAATATCTATACTGCAGCAAACTCACCAACGGCATGGGACGGATGGCGCAATGACGGTGCCGGAACATACCAGCATATTGAAGAGTTTAAGAGCAATACTCTGCTCGATTTCTATGTCAACTACCAAAAGGAAGTAAAGAGCATCAAGTCGTTCTTCGATGCAACTGCTGGTTATTCATGGCAGCGCTTCTATCGTGATGGTAACAACAATGGTACTATCTTCACCACAAACGGTTTCAATACACCGACACTTAATGATGACGGAACATATACGTTGAGCTGGGGTACAGAACGTGAAGGCACTACCTACACCAACCCTGAGACAACCAAATGGGCTAAGCACCTGCAGCTGTTGTCATTCTTCGGTCGTTTGAACTATACTTTGATGGATCGTTACCTCTTGACCTTCACAGTACGTGGCGATGCTTCTTCACGTTTCAAAAAAGAAAACCGTTGGGGTGTATTCCCTGCAGCAGCCCTTGCTTGGAAGATCACAGACGAACCTTGGATGAAGAATACTAAGGATGTGATGAACGAAATGAAACTGCGTTTGGGTTGGGGTGTTACCGGTCAGCAGGATATTGGTGATAACTATTATCCATACCTCGCTACTTATGTAGCTTCAACACAGGGATCTAAATATCCTTCGCTCTCAGGCAACGGATTCATCTCTACTTTGTATCCTACTGGTTACGATCCCGATATCAAGTGGGAAGAGACTACCACATGGAACGCAGGTATCGACTTCGGATTCCTCGACAACCGCATCACTGCCAGCTTCGATTACTATCTGCGCAAGTCTAAAGACCTGTTGAGTTATGTATCAGTGCCCAGTGGTTCCTCTACTACCAATATGATGAACCAGAATATCGGTACTTTGAGAAATGAAGGTGTTGAATTCTCACTGACTGCACGTCCTATCGTTTCTAAGGATTTCACTTGGACTGCCAACTACAACATTGCCTATAACAAGAACGAGATTACTAAACTGAACAACGATGGTTCGTATGTTGAAGTTGGAGGTATCTCTGCTGGTACAGGTGGTACTTGTCAGGTACATGCCGTAGGCTATCCCGCTTACTCATTCTTCCTCTTCGAGCAGGTATATGATGAAGCAGGCAAACCCCTCGAAGGTGTATATGTTGACCAGAATAATGACGGTGTTATCAACGACGATGACCGCCGTATCTTCCGCAGCAAAGATCCAAAAGTAACTATGAGTTTCTCTTCTACCTTCAATTGGAAGAACTGGGACTTCGGTTTCTCACTGCGTGCTAATATTGGCAACTATGTATATGCAGATGCTATCTCTAACAACTCAGTGATTGACAACTGCTGGAAGAATGCTAAGGTCAACAACTTGATTAAGGCCGATAACTACTTCACAGGTACCGCCAATCCTTCTGTAGGAGTTCAGAAGAGCGACTATTGGTTGCGCAATGCCAGCTTCTTGCGCTGCGACAACATCACTTTGGGTCACACTTGGCCACAGTTGCTCGACAACAAGATGCGTCTTCGTCTCTATGGAGCCGTTCAGAATCCATTTGTGATTACTAAGTATAAAGGCCTTGACCCAGAAGTAGCAGATGGTATCGACCGCGATCTCTATCCTCGCTCACTTACCTTCACTGTAGGTCTGGTAGCCAGTTTCTAAAACATCAATAATAGCGTCTAACCTTATAAACGAGACAACAATATGAAATTATATAAGAATATTATCATTTCAGCTTTGTTTGCAGGTGCGGCACTGACCGTTACTTCCTGCATCGGCGATTTGGATCTTGAACCAAATGATCCGAACACCACCACTGCTGGAAATTTGACAGAAGAAACTTATGAGGCTGTATTGGCTAAGTGTTATTCTTCTATGGCAGTGTCTGGTCAGACTGGTCCCGACGGAGACTCTGATATTTCAGGTCTTGATGGCGGTACAGGTCAATACACTCGTGCCCTCTTCATGCTCAATGAGTTCCCTACTGATGAAACAAAATGGATATGGGCAGACGAAGGTGTCTTCGACCTGAACACCAATACATGGAGTAAGGGTAATGCCAATATCTTCGGTACATACAGCCGTTTGTATGTTCATATCGCTATCTGCAACGACTTCCTGCGTCTGGTAAATGGTAAGGAACAGTTTGCACAGATGGCATTGGAGGCACGTACACTGCGTGCCATGAGCTACTATAATGTAATTGACTTGTTTGGACAGGGCGGATTCATCACCGAAAAGGATGCAGCCGGTTCAGCTCCTAAACAGAAGTCACGTTTGGAACTCTACAATTGGTTGGTTGAAGAACTTGAGGATATTGTAGCCAATATCTCTGACGAAACACCCCACTATGGTCGTGTAGGTAAAGATGGTGCAGAGGCTCTTCTCGCCCGTCTGTATCTCAATGCCAAGGTGTTCTCAGGCACTGCTGCTTATGACAAATGTGCCCAGCATTGTGAAAATATCATTGCGCGTCATAAGGGTACCGGTTTCCAGGGTTCAGGTCTTGTTGACCACTACCTCTATCTCTTCTGCGGTGACAATGATGTTTATATGCCCGGCGGATCTGATGTCAACGAAATCTTGTGGGGTATTCCTTACGATGCAGTTGAAATCACTCCTTATGGAGGTACTACCTTCCTTTGCTGTGCAGGTGTCAGCAACTTGACATGGGACACAGACAAAGCTTACATGAACTGTGAGGACTACGGACTCAACCAGCAGTGGGGTTGTATGCACGCCACAGCTGAGTTTGCTGACAAGTTTGGCTCAGAGTCTAATGATATTCGTTGGTCTATGTGGAAGAAAGATGACGATGGTTTCAAAAAGGCTAATACCCAGTTCTCTAAGTTTACAGAGGGCTATGGTGTAGTGAAGTTTACTAATTTGCAACGTGGTACTAATGGTGAGCTTAAAGCACCCAACGAGATCACTAAGTTCCCCAACACCGACCTTCCCCTTATCCGTTTGGCAGATGTATATCTGATGTATGCAGAGTGCGCTATGCGTGGTGCAGCCGACAAAGCCAAAGGTGTAGAGTATGCCAACTATGTGCGTGAGCGTGCTGGTGTTTCTAAGTGGACTGAAGCTGAACTCACAGAACAGAATATTATTGATGAGCGTTGCCGTGAATTGTATTGGGAGAATGTACGTCGTACCGACCTTGTTCGTTTCGGACTGTTCGCTGGTAACAAATACCTTTGGTCATGGAAAGCCAATGTTGCCGCTGGTGCAGCGTTCCCTGAGTACATGAACTTGTTCCCCATTCCTTCTTCTGTTATAGCAGCACAGCCTGACTTCAAGCAGAATCCGAACTATTAAGCATCAATCACTATTAAATAGATTAAGCAATGAAAAAATTAAGTTATATACTGTTCAGCCTTCTCGGCATGGTGCTTGCCACCACGTCGTGCACTGGTCCTGAAGAGGAGAACCCTGTGCTTCAGACCCCGACCAAGTTTGTGTTGAACACACCAGCCGCTGCCAACCAATACGTTGACCTTGGCTATGACAAAGAAAATGGTACGGTGAACTTCACCTGCTCTCAGCCAGACTATGGTTTTGCAGGTTCTGTCACCTACACTATGCAGGTTTCGCTCGACGAATCGTTTGCCGAATATGAAGAACTCGGAGAGAGTTATTCATCATGTAATATGAATGTAAAGGGCAGCGAGATTGCACAAGCTATCTGTAAGTTGCGTGGCATAGAGGATGAAGACGGTTATACCGACGAACCTGCTCGCAAAGTTTTCTTCCGTACAAAAGCCCAGATTCTTAATCTCGAAAATACTGTTATCCTCTCCAACATAGTAGCTATGGAGAAGGTAAAGGGTTACTTCGCTCTGCGTCTGCCAGGATATATCTATCTGGTTGGTGCACCTGAGGGATGGACTGGACCTACCGAGGCTAATAAGGAACACTACAGTGCATGGCGCCTCTACGAGAGCAAGAATGCTATTGGTAGCAAAGTTTACTCTGCAGTATTCGATATTCCAGCAGGAAACTTCCAGTTCCGCTTCTACACCGCTCTTACTGGTTGGGATACCGACTCTTATGGTGTTCAGGCAGATGACAACCCCAAGGAGATTGAACTTGTTGATAATATCTATAGTGGTGAACTTGTTAAGGGTAAAGGAAGCTACCAAGTAACCGATTGGGGTGGTGGCCAGGTTAAGATCACCGTCAACATGGCTGATGCATCTAAGATGAGTGTTAAGTTTGAAGCAGGTGGCGTTGATGTCAGTGACAAGGCGTTTATCTATCTCGTTGGCGCTCCCGAAGGATGGGCAGGCCCTACAGAGGATAATGCCGCACACTACGAAGACTGGAAACTCTACGATATGGCTGGCAACGGAGTATATACCGGAACCTTCACTATCCCCGCAGAAAAATTCCAGTTCCGCTTCTATAAGGCTCTCACAGGATGGGACAACGACTCTTATGGTTCGCAAGCAGATGACAACCCTGTTGCTATAACCTTAGAAGATGGTGTCTATGAAGGCGCAGCAGTTGCTGGTAAGGGATCATGGCAAGTTGATTCTTGGCCTGAGGATGCCAAAGTATCTATCACTGTAGATACTGCCAATGGCAAAGTGACCTTTAAAAAATTATAATCACATTACATGAAACGTCAAAGCGTAAATATTATGAAGAAACTGACAATATCTCTTCTGGCTCTTCTGACCCTTGGTTTCGCATCGTGCGAAGACGATTGGACAGAAGCCACCCCGCAGGTAAATCCGCAGGAAGCACTCATTGCTGTCGATGACATCATGCTGACCAGCGCGCTTCCAGAGGCAATCAATCTGCAGACCGCATACATGACCGACAATAAGGTAAGGCTCTTCACCGACAGTGTGAAGAACCTGCCTGCCGGCAGTCAAATCCAGTATGAACTTCAGTTCAGCAAGACTGAGGACTTTGCAAACTATGGCACATTGCCCGTTAGCGTAGAGTCAGACACCGCATTTGTGCGCGCTTCTGATTTCGAGACTGCTTATGTCTCTAACATTGGACGCAGCCCCAAAGCCAAGGATATCTACCTTCGCTATGCTGCCTATATTGTGAAAGACGAGACTTCTACCGTTCGTGTGGGTGACCCCAATACCTATATCGGTGCTACTCGCGTCAACATCACTCCATATCCCAGTGACTTGGTGATTGAAGAAAACTACTATTTGCTTGGTACCATCAATGGATGGTCAGTAGCAGAAGCTATTAAGTTCAACCACACAGGTGATCCTTACGAGAATCCTATATTCACCATCAAGGTTGATATCAGTAAGGAAGCAGCCAATGACGGTTGGTGGTGGAAGATCGTTCCTGAGTCAACCTACAAGAATGGCGACTGGGTAAGTGCTGACAATGCTGCGTATGGTGTGGCAGAAAACGGTTCTGAGAAAGAAGCAGGTATGCTCAAAGCTCGTACAGCAGAGGCCGATTGCGGTGCTGGTTGTCTGAAGATCAGTGGCGAACTGCTGTTGACTATTAACATGGAAGAGGGAACATATTCATTCATTCCCGCAGCCGAGAATCTCTATACTCCCGGCCAATCCAACTCATGGAAGCACGCTGCATCGCAGATGCTCTACACCAACAACTACTCTGACTATATGGGCTTTGCCTATCTCGATGCCGGTGGTTTCAAGTTTACTAATGCTCCTGACTGGGATCACACCAGCTATGGTCTTTCAACAGAAGGTGAAGGTAAATTGGACACAGCTGGAGGTGCTGGTGACCTGAAACCGAAGGCTACAGGTCTCTACTGGTGTAATGTAAATGTTGCTGCACTCACTTACAGCCTTTACGAAGTAACCACAATTGGTATTATTGGCGATGCAACACCTGGTAAATGGGATGCATCTACCGCTCTGCAACCTGTTGACGACAAGAAACTCGTATGGGAAGGTGAATTCACCTTTGCTGGAAGTGGTGAATGGAAATTCCGCGCCAACAACGATTGGGCTGTCAACCTCGGTGGTTCACTCGACAATCTGGTACAAGATGGTGGTAACATGCCAACTCCTGGAGCCGGTACCTATAAGGTTAAGCTCGACCTCACCAAGTTGCCATACACTGCAACTGTGACTGCTGTGAAATAATACACATACATTTTTTAATTCATAGTTTCATTTTGAAGAGGCGTTTCCTGCACAGGAAGCGTCTCTTTGCTAGTATGCTACCAGCCTGCATCGGTCGAAATGAACGTATGCAAATTTTTATTTCATGAAAGTATGCAATCGATTGCGCACAACATTTCCAATGATTTGTCATGTTGTAGATACAGGGTAGGGCAAATAGTCGTAACTTTGTGGCGTATAATCAATAACTGTTCACAAAACCCACTAAGAACTCATGATGAAGTATCTGAATTATCCTACTGCCGTTAAGCGCTGTGCAATGATTCTCGTTGCCTTGTTTTCTACCATTGTCACTTTTGCCCAAGGTTGGCCCGCCAACTATGATGGTGTCATGTTGCAAGGATTCTATTGGGACTCCTTCCGTGCTTCGAAATGGCAGAATCTTGAGGCTCAGGCAGATGACCTTGCGCCTTATTTCAGTTTGGTATGGATACCGCAGAGTGGTAATTGCGGCGGAAAGTCTATGGGTTATGACGACCTGTATTGGTTTAGCAATTACGAAAGTTCGTTTGGTAGCGAGGCTGAGTTGCGCTCCATGATCAAAACCTTCACCACTAAGGGCATCGGCACCATTGCCGATGTGGTCATCAACCACCGCAACACCTTGACCAGTTGGACCGATTTCCCGGTAGAAACCTATAAGGGAGTGACCTATCAAATGTATTCCACCGACATCTGTGCCAACGATGACCAAGGAAAGACACTGTCGTGGGCCAACAAGCAAAACCCTAAAGTGGAACTCAGCAAAAAAGGAGACTCAGGTGAAGGATGGGATGGCATGCGCGACCTCGACCACTATAGCGACAATGTGCAGAAGGTGGTGAAAGCCTATCTCGACCTATTACTCAACGATATGGGTTATGCTGGTTTCCGCTATGACATGGTGAAAGGCTATGCCTCTAAGTTTACTGGCATATACAACACTGCTGCCAAGCCCCGCTTCTCTGTGGGCGAGTATCTCGATGGCAATATATCGTATGTGAAAACATGGATCAACGGCACCAAGGTGAACGGACAAATCACTTCGGCAGCTTTCGACTTCCCCATTCGCTATGCTGTGCGCGATGCCATCAATAATAAGTGGAGTGGGAAAACCAAGGACGGACTGGTCAGTGATGCTGCCTATCGTCAATATGCCGTATCTTTCGTGGAAAACCACGATACCGAATACCGTTCTGAATCTGCTCAGCAAGACCCCATCCGCAAAGATACCCTTGCTGCCAATGCCTTCATACTGGCATCGTGTGGCACCCCCTGTGTGTTCTACAAACACTGGATAGACTGTGCTACCGACATCAAGATGATGATCAATGCCCGTCATCTGGCAGGCATCACCAATACCAGCACCACCACTTTCAATGCTTATACTGGCACGCAATACAACGCGCTGACTACCGCTGGAAGTCGTGCCACCCTGTTGGCTGTGATGGGAGCGAAAGCCAACAGCATGTCGGCACCTGCTGGCTATACCGAGATTATCAATGGTTATCACTACCGCTATCTGTTGAGCAACAGTGCCAATGTGGCGTGGGTAGATCTGCCTTCGGGACAGTATGACGATGTGCAGAAGGCACGTCTCACTGCTGTGAGCGATAAGTCGGGTGCCCAACTGGTATATACAACCGACGGAACCGACCCCACTGCATCAAGTCGCAAGGTGGCAAGTGGCACAGTGATAGACATTCCCGTGGGCACCACCACCCTCAAAGTGGGTCTGTTGGTAGGTTCTACCGTATCAGCCATTGTCAGTCGCACCTATCAGGTGACGCTTCCCGAACCTTTCACTCCGTATGACATCACTGTTTATGTCAATACAGATCAAGTGGGATGGAACGGTGTCAACTTCTGGGCATGGGAAGAAAACAGTGGTGATAATCTGACTGTTTCAGGCAAATGGCCCGGCGATGCAGTGACAGCCACCAAGACCGTGAAGGATAAGAAATGGTACTATAAGACTTATAGAATCAAGTCGCGCGACTACATGATTTCGCTGGTGTTTAGTAAAGGTACTGACGGTAAGCCACAAACAGCCGATGTTATCGACTTGCAAAAAGACAGCTACCTGGAGATTACCACCGATAAGAACGGAGAGGGACACTACTTGGTAAAGAATGTCACTGCCGATTATAGCACAGGCATCAACCGTCCAATGGTAGAAACGCAACAGCAATCACCCTATTGGTATGACCTTGAGGGTCGTCGCAGTCTTCAGCGTCCCACTCGCCCAGGCGTATATATCCATCAGGGCAGAAAGGTTATAATGAAATAAAAATCATCCATATAGCTTATCTGTATTGGTACTTTCGTTGTTTTCTGTCGTTCAAAAATATCGGGAGCATACCATAGAATACAGTGAAAGGAGTCCGTTGCGACTCCTTTTTTTGATGTGCTCCAGTTATTTTAGTTTTTATGAAAATTTCGACCACACGACCACAGCCGCTATCTAACGTGCAGTGGTTTAGGTCTTTAAGTTGTGGTCGAAACCTGAAATTACGGGGTTTTCGACCACACTTCGACCACACTTCAACCACGCGGATTGCCATCTGTTATCAATATAGAAGGGCAAAGCCAGTCATGTGTATCAATGTTTCAATTGGATGTAGTGATGTTTATCAATGCTTTTTCAAACCTTGATAATACTATTATCAAACGTTAGATAACACCTTTATCAAACGTTGTATAACACCTTTATCCAACGTTGTATAGCACTTTTATCCAACGTTGTATAACATAATTATCCAACGTTGTATAACACCTTTATCAAACGTTGAAAACACCTTTTTCAAACGTTAGACAATACCCTTGCCAAACGTTAGGCAATACTTTTGCCAAATATTGGGCAATACCCTTGCCAAACGTTAGACAATACTTTTGCCAAACATCTGAAACTCCTTGGCAAAACATGATTTCCTAATACCAATCAGTTTTATTTCTATGTGATATTTATTGCTTTTGATGGACAAACAGTAGCACCACAGATACGCTTACGGCCATGTTGTGGTCGAAGTGTGGTCGAAATCCCATGATTTGAGCATTCGACCACACCGTAAGATGCTAACAGATAGGATATTGCAAATATCTGTGGTCGTGTGGTCGAAATTTCTTAAAAACTAAATTAACTATGCGCGAGAGCATGGTTGCTTATTCGGCATGACTTCTCATCACTTCGCCGATGGCAACTGGGTGCTCGATGTTCTTTTAGGTACTTGCGTTCGGAAATGAAAATAAAATAGCGATTTTATTTTGCATTTCTCTCACTTAATCGTACCTTTGTAATCAAATAAACGTACTACAATGAGCACAGTGCCACAGCAATGGAATCAGTTTTATCTGAAAGACGTATCGTTTGTCAACCTCATGACACGACGCATCTTCAATGTACTTATAGTTGCCAACCCCTATGACGCCTTTATGTTGGAGGACGATGGCAGAGTGGATGAGAAACTCTTCGACGAGTATATGGAACTCGGCATGCGCTATCCACCATCGTTCAGCCAGGTGTCAACCACCGAAGAGGCAGAGCAAGTGCTTAAAACCACCGATGTCGATCTGGTGATATGTATGCCAGGTAATGCCGACAACGATGCCTTTGCAGTGGCGCGTGACGTGAAACGCATGGCACCACAGATTCCCTGTGTGGTGCTGACACCATTCTCACACGGTATTACCAAACGTATAGAAAACGAGGATATGTCTATCTTCGACTATGTGTTCTGCTGGTTGGGAAACACCAACCTCATACTCTCTATCATCAAACTGATAGAAGACCGGATGAATATCGAGCACGATATCAACGAGGCTGGCGTGCAGATGATACTCCTCGTGGAGGACAATATACGTTTCTACTCCTCTGTATTGCCCAACCTCTACAACTATATTCTGGCACAGAGTAAGCGCTTTTCTACCGAAGCGCTCAATCCACATGCTGCCGCACAGCGCAAACGAGGACGCCCCAAAGTGGTGCTTGCCACCAACTACGAGGATGCGATGCGCATCTATGAGAAGTATCATGAAAATACGTTGGGCGTCATCAGCGATACCCGATTCCCCATGCATACCCCACACGGACAGTTGGCACATGTGCAGGATGGCGATGCTGAGGCAGGACTGAAACTGTTGCGCGAGATACGCAAGCGCGATGAATATGTGCCACTCATTCTGCAAAGTAGCGAAAGCGAAAACCGCGCAAAGGCAGAAGCCGGGGGTTTCGACTTCATCGACAAGAACAGTAAGAAGATGAATGTTGACCTGCGACAGGTGATAGAAGAACACATGGGATTCGGCGACTTCATCTTCCGTGATCCGCAAACCCATGAAGAGGTGTGTCGTGTACGATCGCTGAAGGAACTGCAAGACAATATCTTCAAGATTCCCAACGACTCGATGCTCTACCATATATCGCGCAACCACATGAGTCGCTGGCTCTGTGCAAGAGCCATCTTCCCCGTATCGGCATTCCTCAAACATGTCACCTGGCACAAACTACAGGATGTCGATGCCCACAGACAGATCATCTTCGATGCCATCGTGCAGTACCGGCACATGAAGAATATCGGCGTGGTGGCAGTATTCGACCGCCTGAAATTTGATACCTACAGCCACTTTGCACGCATTGGAGAAGGTTCGCTCGGAGGAAAAGGCCGTGGCCTGGCATTCCTTGACAACATCATCAAGCGCCATCCCGAACTCAACCAGTATCCTAATGCGCGAGTCATGATACCGAAGACCGTTGTGCTCTGCACCGACTACTTCGACCAGTTTATGGATAAGAACAATCTCTGGGGCATAGCCCTCAGCGATGCCAGCGATGAAGAGATACTCCATCACTTCCTCAAAGCACAGTTGCCCGATGCACTCATTGCCGACTTCTTCACCTTCTTCGATGCGGTCAAGTCGCCAATCGCTGTGCGCTCGTCGTCGCTGCTGGAGGACTCCCACTATCAGCCCTTTGCCGGTATCTACAGCACCTATATGATCCCTTATCTCGACGATAAGTATGAGATGCTCCGTATGTTGGCATGTGCTATCAAAGGCGTGTATGCATCGGTCTATTATAAAGATTCGAAAGCCTATATGACGGCTACTTCCAATGTGATCGACCAAGAGAAAATGGCTGTCATACTACAGGAGGTGGTGGGCAAGACCTATGGCGATAAATACTATCCGACCTTTAGCGGTGTGCTCCGATCACTCAACTATTACCCGATAGGCGATGAGACAGCCGAGGAGGGTATTGCTTCGTTGGCCCTTGGACTCGGTAAATATATTGTTGATGGAGGACAGACGCTGCGCGTTTCGCCCTATCATCCCAATCAGGTGTTGCAAACCTCAGAGATGGAAACGGCACTCCGTGAGACCCAGACACGCTTCTATGCTCTCGATATGAGTAGGGTGGGCGATGATTTCCAGGTGGATGATGGCTTCAATATCAAGAATCTGAGAGTGAAAGAAGCCGATAAGGATGGAGCGCTCACCGGTATCGCTTCCACCTTCGATCCCTACGACCAAGTGATTCGCGACGGCATCTACGAAGGTGGACGAAAGATTATTTCCTTCTGTGGCGTACTCCAACACGGGGTGTTCCCATTGCCCGAAATATTGCAGATGTCGGAGCGCTTCGGTGCCGACGAAATGCGCCGTCCGGTGGAAATAGAGTTTGCTTGCAATCTGGAGAATGGCGAACAAGGCAAGATGAACGGCAATTTCTATCTGTTGCAGATACGGCCTATTGTCGATTCCAAGCAGGTGCTCGATGCCGACCTCGATGCCATCAGTGATGAGAAATGCCTGTTGCGATCTGCCAACTCGTTGGGACATGGCATCTCGGAAGATGTCACCGATGTGGTATATGTCAAGACCAGCGATGATTTTACGGCTTCAGAAAATCCGTATATCGCCGACGAGATAGAACAAATCAACAGACGATTCCTCAACGAGGGACGCAACTACGTACTGGTAGGACCGGGACGATGGGGATCAAGTGACTATTGGTTGGGCATTCCCGTCAAGTGGCCGCACATCTCTGCAGCACGCGTTATCGTGGAAGAGGGTCTCAAAAACTATCATGTCGATCCCTCGCAAGGCACTCACTTCTTTCAGAATCTCACCTCCTTTGGCGTGGGTTACTTCACCATCAATACCTATACGGGCGATGGCGTATTTCAGAAAGAGGTGCTCGACAGTATGCCTGCCGTGGAAGAGACGCCACATGTGCGCCATGTGCGCTTCGACAAGCCGTTGAAAATCATGATGGACGGCAAGAAGCAGAAGGGTGTTGTACTTCTGCCTGATGCCGGAGAGTAAACCGAAAATAGGTCGTGGGAAGGGGTGACAGACTTTACTGTCCGCCCAAACGCGAGAAGTATTCTATCACCTCTTCCCATGTCTTGAAGGTATCGCTGCCGTATTCCAATAGCGTTGCCATGGTGTCGGGAGTTTTATCGCGAGCTATCAGATAGTCGCCATAGAGCAGATGGCGCTGGTTGGTGAATACGGTGTGGCCCCAGGCAGGAACACCCACATACTGCGTCAGCCAGTCGGTGGTGGCGGCATACTCTGCAGCATCGCTACTGGGCGATGGTGCTACGAAATACACCTGATAGTGCTCAATGAGCATGCGGATGGCTTTTGCCATCGAGCTCGTTGGTTTGTGGTAGCTGTCGGCAAGGGTCTCAGTACCTATATATATAATAGGTCGTTCGCGCTGCTCCTGACTGTCGTCAATCCAACGGATGACAGGCAGCACGGAGTGCATAAACGATTTGTCGTTCATGCGGTGCTCACCATGGAAATGCAATGCCTGGCGATAGTGATCATGGAAGTCGGCATAACCATCTACGGTTGTGTCTTCATCGCCAAACAGTCCATAGACCAGCGATTGTTCATCGTCGGTCACTCCCTCAAAACAGTGTTCACAGAAGTCTTTATACTCTTTAGCCAAGGCCTTGGTCACGATAAACTCCTGCACTCCGTCCTGTCGGGGGTTCTGAAAAGTCTGTGCCCCGATCATGCCATGACTCTTCATCGTGTCGCCCATCTGTAGGGCTGGGTTCACACAGATGCGAGCATAGCCATAGAGACGCTCGGCATACATGCCACCCATCGACGTGCCGATAATCAGATGAGGCTGTTCCTTCTGACAGATGTCCTGTAGCAAGGCGATGGCTTCATCGGGATGCAAAGGCAGATCGGGTGCAATCACATGAGCGTTGGGCATCACTTCGCGAAGGCGTGCCACAGTGCCCGACTGTCCGCTTGAAGCAAAGCCATGAACATAGAGTACGGTCTTTCCCGACATCAGTTCGGGATATTGTTGTATGTAAGGATTTTCCATTGAAGTGAAATTTTTTGCAAAGTTACTGATTATTTGCGAAATATTTCGTAACTTTGAACCCAAATATGACTAACAAATCGTAACATGAGAAAAGTATTACTACTATTGACGACATGGGTGGCTGCTATGACCGTTTCTGCTCAGCCCCTGCGCAACCCTATCATTCCAGGTTATCATCCCGACCCAAGTATCTGTCGTGTCAACAACGACTTCTATCTTGTCAACTCTTCGTTCCATTATTTTCCCGGTGTGCCTATCTTCCATTCCACCGATTTGGTCAATTGGAAGCAGATTGGCAATGTGCTCGACCGTTCTTCACAACTGAATCTGAAGGGTGCATCGTCATGGTTGGGCATCTATGCACCTACCATTCGCTACCACGAAGGTGTGTATTATATGATCACCACCAATGTGGGTAATGGCGGCAACTTCATGGTAACAGCCAAGGATCCAAAGGGACCATGGAGCGAACCGATATGGCTTGAGCAACAAGGCATCGATCCGTCGCTGTGGTTTGAAGATGGCAAATGCTATATGATGTCTAATCCCGACAATACCATCATGCTGTGTGAGATAGACCCTGCAACGGGCAAAAAACTCACCGAGAGCCGCCCACTGTGGCGAGGCACTGGTGGACGCTATCCAGAAGGACCGCACATCTATAAGAAAGATGGCTATTACTACCTGCTCATCTCGGAGGGAGGCACCGAATTGGCGCACCGTCTGACCATAGCACGCAGCAAAGATATCTATGGTCCCTACGAGTCGAATCCTGCCAATCCGATTCTCACCAACTGCAACATGAAGGGACAGACGATGCAAATACAAGGCACCGGACATGGCGATTTCGTTCAGGCTGCCGACGGAAGTTGGTGGATTACCTTCTTGGCATACCGCAATTTCGGCGGTTCATACCATCATCTCGGCAGAGAAACCTATCTTGCACCCGTTGAATGGAAGGAGGGTGAATGGCCTGTGGTCAATGGTGGTAACGCTATCGATACACTCATGCAGGTGCCGGCGCTCTTTGGCACACTTGCCGACAGCGTGAAGAGTCAGCATGACATCAATCCCAAAGACCCACAATGGGTGTATATCCAGAATCCCATCGCCGACAACTATCGCTTTGCCAAAGGTGGTGTCACACTGAAAGCGTCAGCCAGTACGCTGACGGAGAACAGTCAGCCGACATTCATCGGACGCCGACAGGAAAGCAACACCATGGTTATGGAGACCGAGATTGATGTGGCTTCGCTGGATAAAGGATGTGAGGCTGGCATCACGGTCTATCAGATCCATGACGGACACTTCGACCTTGCACTCGTCAAAGACGACAAGGGTGGGGTGGAAGTACAAACTGCCTATACCGTCAAGACACTCCATCAGGCGCAGAAGGCAATGCTGGCAAAAGCCAAGAAGGTGCGTTTGCGTATCACTGCCGTTGCCGACCACTATGTGTTTGAATATGCTGCCGACGGTGCACCGTTCACAACGCTGTCCCGTCAGGCCTGTTCGTTGGTCAGCACCGAAGTGGTGGGTGGCTTCACAGGAGTTGTCGTTGGCATGTATGCCCAAGGCAAAGGCGCAGCCCGTTTCAATTATTTCGACTATATAGAAAACTAATCATCAGCAAATATATTCACTAAACACGTAACACGATGAAGAAGTACTTAGCAGAAATGGTAGGCACATTCGTGCTGACCTTCTTAGGCTGCGGTGCAGCAGTTAGTTTGAATTGTGGTGTCGATACGGCATCAGTAGTGGGAACGGCTATGGCTTTCGGTATCTCGGTCATTGCCATGGCATATACCATCGGCGGCATTTCCGGTTGCCACATCAATCCTGCTATTACGCTGGGTGTATTCCTCAGTGGACGCATGAATGGCAAGGATGCCGGCATGTACATGGTGTTTCAGACCATTGGCGCCATCATAGCGGCTGCAGTGCTATCGCTCCTGGTATGGACCGACCCCAGTTTGGTGGAAGGTACGGCAACTGGTGCAAATGTGTGCGCTTCCAATAATGTGTTTAATGGATTGTTGGCAGAGGTGTTGCTCACCTTCCTTTTCGTCCTCGTGGTGTTGGGTGCCACCAGCAAGACCAATGGTGCTACCAATAATTTTGCAGGTCTTGCCATCGGTTTGGCGCTCATCCTCATCCATCTCGTAGGTATTCACTATACCGGAACATCGGTGAATCCCGCTCGTTCCATCGGTCCTGCCCTCTTCCAAGGCGGTCAGGCATTGAGCCAGCTATGGGTTTTCATCGTCGGTCCGTTTGCCGGTGGCGCATTGGCAGCAGGGGTGTGGAAGATGATTGCACCCGATGGAAAATAAGCCTATCGGCTCTGTAGCAACAGAAACAGTTTGATGCGGTCGTTCTGACTGTCATCCGTCAATATGGCGTGGCTCCTGTAGAGGGACCGCGCCATTGCTATGTTAAGCAATGTCAATGGCGTACAGCCATCATGGGGTGTTGTGTAAACAGAGTGAAAAGAAATATAACAATACTTGCAAAACGATGGCGTTGGGCAGAATCTTTGTATTTTTGTCGATGAAATGGAAGCACAAACATATCATACAGGCATTGCCCTGACACTGTTCACACTACTGTTGGCAGTGGTGGAAAGTCATGCAGAAGAGGCTGACAGCTGTAGCCATCAGCGCCAACTGGTAGTGGTCGATATGGAAACGGGTGTGCCGCTGCGCAACGTGGAGGTATCTACCGACGACGGACAGCACATGCGCACACCGTGGAATGGGGTGTTCTGTCTGCGCAATGGTTATAAAAGAGTTGATCTGGCTTGCCCCAACTATCAGAGTCGCTATCTGTTTCCCGACGAGGTGAAAGGCGACACCATCGGACTGTTGCCCAATCTTAATGCCCTGCGCGAAGTGATCGTCTATGGGCATCAGCGTGACAAAACGGCTGCCATCAATGCCCATCTCAATAAGGTGGATGCCCAGTTGATGCAGAAAATACCTGTCGGTTTCGATCCTTTGGCATTGGTGGGATGGGCTATCGGCAAGATAGTTGGTCCGAAAGGACCTTCCAAAGCTGAGCGCCAACGGCAGAAACAGCAGGCTCTGCTCGATAATTATTAACCCACCTTCGGGTATCTAAAGCGTAAAGAGCAGGTGGCGGATGGATATGAAGAATAGCAAAAAATGGAATGTGGATTTTGCAAAATGGCAATTGACCAACTGATATATATTAATAATGTGTAAAGATGGGCCACAAACGGATAACTTTTTGTTACCACATCTGACACTTTCAAATATTTTTTTCTACCTTTGCATCAGAATTTAACTAACATATATAAATATATAAAAGAATATGGTAAATTACAAAGACCTCGGCCTCGTAAACACTCGTGAGATGTTTAAGCGTGCCGTTGCTGGCGGTTATGCTATCCCAGCATTCAATTTCAACACTATGGAGCAGATGCAGGCTATCGTACAGGCTGCTGTTGAAACAAAGTCTCCAGTTATCATGCAGGTTTCTAAAGGTGCACGTAACTATGCTAACGGAACTATCCTCCGCAACTTGGCTAAGGGTGCTGTAGAGTATGCAAAGGAACTCGGTTGCGAGCATCCTGAGATTGTGCTCCACCTCGACCACGGAGACACTTTCGAGCTCTGCAAGGATTGTATCGACAATGGCTTCTCTTCTGTAATGATCGACGGTTCATCACTGCCTTACGAGGAGAATATCGCACTGACCAGAAAGGTTGTCGACTACGCTCATCAGTTTGATGTAACTGTTGAGGCTGAGCTCGGCGTACTTGCTGGTGTTGAGGATGATGTAGTTGCTGCTGAGTCTCACTATACCAAGCCTGAGGAAGTTATCGACTTCGCTACACGTACTGGTTGCGATTCACTCGCTATCTCTATCGGTACTTCACACGGTGCTCACAAGTTCACTCCAGAGCAGTGCACGCTCGTGAACGGTGTGCTCGTTCCACCGCCACTCGCATTCGACGTACTCGCTGAGATCGAGAAGAAGCTCCCCGGATTCCCCATCGTTCTCCACGGTTCTTCATCAGTTCCTATGGAAGAGGTTAACACGATCAACAAGTACGGTGGTCACCTTGAGGCAGCTATCGGTATTCCTGAGGATCAGCTCCGTCAGGCGGCTAAGTCTGCTGTTTGCAAGATCAACATCGACTCAGACTCTCGTCTTGCCATGACTGCTGCTATCCGCAAGCACTTAGCTGAGCATCCTGGAGATTTCGATCCACGTCAGTATCTGAAGCCTGCTCGTGAGAACATGAAGAAGATGTACATCCACAAGATTGTGAATGTGCTCGGTTCTGATGGCAAACTGGCTCAGTGCTAAGTCTATTCATCGCGTAAGCGATAGATAACAATACTATAAATCACTCTGTTGTCCGATGGACGGCAGAGTGATTTTCTTTCTGTCAGGCTAATCAGTGGATGCGGTTCGTCAAAGAGGCAGTCAGCGTTTATCTTTTCTGTTTCTTCACTCTGGCTTTGTAAGATCGCAGCGAGTCTTCTCCTACACATAGTATTTGTGCTATGTCTTTGTTGGAGTAGCCCATGTGAGAGAGTGTTTCAAAAAACTGAAGTTTGGGTGAAAGGGTGTTGTATTCCTTTTCTTGTTGTTCCACAAAGGTTGGTTCTATCATGCGGTAATACTCCATAAATGCCATGAAGTCTTGTTTATGCCATAGCGCAGTGTTGCCACCCTGCATAATTTCATCGTAGCGTTGTTTGCCTTTAGCCAACAGCTGCGACTGTTCGGAGCGTAACATTTCCATTTCCTTATGCAGGTGTTTAAGGTCTTTTGCCGATTGTTCCGATGATTTTGCAGGTAGTGATCCTATTAATCAAGCTTTATCAGCAGCTCATGTTGCTCTTTACGGATTGGTACACAGTGTAATAGCTGCCCTAGGTCTGTCACCAGGCTTGGGATTTGTGCATACTGGTCATGAACGCTCCTTTGTTTATGATATTGCAGATCTTTATAAAGCAGAAGTAACAGTTCCCATTGCTTTTTCTGTTGCAGCTGAAATTGAAGAGGGGCAGGATGTAGGTAAAATTACTAGGCTGAGGACTAGGGACGCCTTTGTGGATGGAAAGCTGTTGAAGCGTATAGTAAAAGATTTGCAAGCATTGTTGGAAATACCAGAGGATAATCAAATAGAGGCTGAAACATTGAGCTTGTGGGATGATAAAACAAAATTAGTGCCTTATGGTGTCAATTATAGTGAGGTAGAATCATGCCCATGACAGTTATAACCTTGAAAAGTGTGCCACAATCCTTGCGGGGAGATTTGACACGGTGGATGCAGGAAATTGCCACTGGTGTTTACGTAGGGAATTTTAATAGTCGTATCAGGGAGTATCTTTGGAATCGAGTGAAGGAGACTATGGGGCATGGCGAGGCTAGCATGTGCTTTGCTGCAAGAAATGAATTCCTGAATAAAAAAGCTGTATTCTATCAGAATGGTACATGGGAATATACACAGCTGATCGATGGCGGTCTTACAGATGATGATCTGACCATGCTTCCGATTTACATCGGTGCTGAAGGCGAAGAGAACCAGGGTCTGTGCACC
>OQVT01000343.1_pt1 | contig 24541 bp, 23 predicted proteins | sample 1691561 | NCBI WGS metagenome assembly OQVT01 (sample SAMN03418260, study PRJEB22391) | human gut metagenome | biome: human-gut; feature: organic feature; material: feces | host: Homo sapiens | place: Tanzania | collected 2013-01 | reverse complement strand
AGGACGCATGGGTGAAAAAACACTAAAAGCGATGAATGAAGCTAGGGCCAAAGCCAATGCAGTGTCGGAGATAAGGCAATTGGAAGCACAGTTCCATCCCCATTTTATTTTTAATACCCTGGAAAATATTAAATTTATGGTTAAGCTGAATCCAGATGCGGCCATGAAGATGATTGTGGATTTGTCCTCCATACTTCGTTATGGTATTAACAATCTGGCTCAGCAGGTAACTTTGACTGAGGATTGGCAGTATACTACCCGGTATCTGGAAATTATGAAGTACCGTTTTGGCAAAAGACTACAGTGTGAGTTTGATATTAGGGTAGATATGGATACCGTCATAATTCCCAAGCTGATTTTTCAGCCTATTTTGGAAAATGCCATTAAATATGGGGAAGGGCCAGACGGTACTATCCATGGCCATTTCGCAAAAGCTGTTAAAAGGCAAGGATAATAATACTATCCATACGGGGATTTATAATGTACATAGAAGGCTAAGACTGGCCTATGGCAAGAAATACGGCTTGTCCATTGAAAGTCCTCAGGCAGGGGGTACTGTGGTAGAGCTGAAATTACCCTTTGTTTGTAGGAATGAAAAGGGATAATAGAACATTAGGAATTTTAGGAAAAAGCAGAGGTGAAGATTGGGAATGTTGAAATTGGTCATAGCTGAGGATGAGGATATTATTCGCATGGGATTGGTGCAGACCATTGATTGGCAGGCTATGGAGGTGGAGCTGGTAGGGGAGGCCGCAGATGGCATGGAAGCTTTGGAGCAGGTGAAGAAACTTCAGCCGGATGTGCTGCTGACAGATATTCGGATGCCTCGTCTTAGCGGCTTGGAATTGGCAGATAAGGTATTGGCAATGGGGCAGAGAACCAGAGTGGTATTTCTCACCAGTTATGCAGAGTTTGATTATGCCAGGGAGGCGTTAAGGCTGCAAGCGGTGGATTATCTTCTGAAACCGGTGGAGGAGGAAGAGCTGACTAGAGTAATGAAGAATATTGCTAAGGATTTGGCTAATCAGGCAGAATTGGAGTCTGGAGGGGAAAAGGGGACGTCCTTTAACAGCGAGGTAAAGGAGCTGACGGATTGGCTGGAGCTTTTGCAGGAGTCAGGGCTGAATCCTCATGTTCGCAGAGTTTTGGAACGGATTGTGACAGCATATAATCAACATCTAAGCATAGAGGAGCTAGCTGGGGAATTGCAGGTTAGTACCAGCTATCTTAGCCGTAAGCTAAAAGAGGTTACGGGACATACCTTTGGTGGGCTTTTGGCCAGGTATAGATTGCAAAAGGCACTAAAATTGCTGGCTGAGGGAGAGTATCGTGTTTATGAAGTGGCTGAGCAAACTGGCTTTGGGGAGTACAAGAACTTTTGCCAGACCTTTAAAAAATATCTCCATGAATCTCCTAAAAGATATATGCAGCAGAGAGAAAATCAGGTATTACAGAGTAAATAACGAGGTGTAAATATGGGCAGATATGATAATTATTTATTGGTGACGGATATGGATGGCACTCTTTTAAATTCTCAGCGTCAGGTATCAGAGAAAAATCGGGCTGCTATAGATAGATTTACTGCAGAGGGTGGCAGATTTTGTGTAGCAACAGGCAGAACGGCAGAAAATGCGGCGATTTTTCTTCACAATGTCAATATTAACACCTCTTGCATATTTTTTAATGGGGCCATGCTTTATGACTACAAGAAGCAAAGGATAATGGCTAAGGAGGCCTTGGTGGGAGAGATATGGCAGCAGTATATAGACTTGTTGCTGGAGAAATATCCTGAGATTTGTGTACAGATTTATGCCATAGATACCTGCTATGTGGTTAGTAATACGCCTCCAGAAGCCCCTGTCCTACAGGCCATGAGCTTTCCTTATAAATTTAGTAGATGGCAGGATATTCAGCATCTGGATTGGTTAAAAATGATGCTGGTAGGAGAGCCGGAGCTTTTGTACCAAGCCAGAGAGGAAGCAGAGAAAATGGGGCTGATGAAAATTTCTAACAGCTTCTTTTCGGAAAGTAATTTTTATGAATTTGTGGCTGCTAATGCCTCCAAAGGGCATATGTTGGAGGTGTTGAAGGCATTGCCAGAGAATCAGGGGCGAAAAGTAATTGCTATGGGGGATTATGCCAATGATGATTATATGTTGAAAATGGCGGATGTAGGCATAGCCTCTGGTAATGCTATTCCCCAGACAAAGCAGGCAGCAGATAGAGTAGGTGTTACCTGCGACGAAGGTCTGACAGCCTATGTAATTGACCTTATCGATAAAGGAGAAATTTAGTTTTTCTCTTAGGATGTACAAATTGCCCTTATCCCAGAGGGAAAAGCCCTTGGCCTAGGTACTTTGTTCCCTTGTACAATAGACACTAATAAGATATAATATAATGTACGAAAATGTATTGTAAAATAAGGAAATACTGGACGGGAGCAGATAACAGGATGAAGCAAATGGGATTTTTGGGGCCTTTGGGAACCCATAGCGAAGCAGCAGCGATATATTTAAAGGGTATGGTGCCAGAGAAATATGAGCTGGTGCCCTGTGCCAATATATATGAGGCCATTCATCAGGTGGAACAAGGACGGCTGGATTCCTGTCTGGTGCCGGTGGAAAACTCCATTGAGGGCTCAATAAATATAACTTTGGATACTTTGGCTGGCAGTGATAATCTGCAGGTGGTACGAGAGCTTATTTGGCATGTACACAATAATCTTATGATGCGGTCTGACATAGGGGAGGATGTGCCTGTTAAGAGGATACTTTCCCATTCTCAGCCCTTGTCCCAGTGTCGGCAGTTCATCCGTTGCAATTATCCCTTGGCAGAGCAGGAGGCTGTGGCCAGTACAGCTATGGCGGCCAAGCTGGTGGCAGAAGCAGCGCCTACAGATGGCTGGGCGGCTATTTGCACCCGCAGGGGAGGCGAGCTGAATGGGCTGAAACTGGTGGCAGAGAATATAGAGGATTTGCCTAATAATTCAACCAGATTTTATCAGCTGATTCGCAGGGATAGCAAGGAAAATACTGACTATGGCCAGCCGGAAAAATCCCTTATCATATGTCAGATTGATGGTAAGGATGCTGGACGCTTATGTGAGATTTTGACGGAATTGGCAGATAGACAGGTGAATTTGACTAGAATTGAGTCTAGGCCTGCTCGAACTGGACTAGGAGAGTATATATTCTTCCTGGATGTGGAAATGCCAGAACATAGATGGCAGCTGGAGGAGGCTTTGGCAGGTATTCGTCAAAGGAGTATCTGGCTTAGGCAGCCGGGAGAATTTCCAACCATTAATGCTGATAACTAAGGGCAATAAGGCGGTGCGATTATATGGAAAGCAAAGAATATATAGATAGCAGGGATGTTACCAAGGAAGATATTGATAAGGCTTGGCAGAAGCTTGATTGTCGAAAGCTGTTGGCCCATACCAGCCATGATTTGCGCTCCTCCTTGAATAATGTGCTGGGGTTGACTGAGTTGGCCAAATCCCAGCTGGATGATAAGGAGTATGTGGAGTATTGTCTGGAAAAGGTGGGGGATACCACTCATTTTCTCCTGAATATTGTTAATGATATACTATACACTGTTAGTCCAGCCAAGGAAAATATGACAGCTAAGGATACAAGCATTAATATGAGGGAGTTATTTGAAACGGTTGGCAGTGTTATTCGGCCTATGGCCCATGAGAAAAAGCTCCATTTTCATACTCAGATAGATGATAATGTGGCTGTTTATGTAAAGTCTGACCGGGGGCGTATTAGACAGATTTTGCAGAATCTCCTGTCCAATGCTGTAAAATTCACCCCTCGCTATGGCAAAATAGATTTCCAGCTTCATCAGTTGGCAGAGCACGATAACAAGGCTAGAATGGAATTTGTGGTGCGGGATACCGGTATTGGTATTGCCCCAGAGGTGCAGGAACATATCTTTTTGCCTATGACCAAGGAATATCGAGGCAGCACTACCGTATACGGCGGTGTAGGTCTGGGGTTGGCCATTTGCTATAAGCTGACAGATTATCTTGGTGGACGACTTGAGTTCAAGAGCAATAAGGGCCAGGGGACGGAGTTTAAATTGTATCTGGACTTGGAGCTGGACAATGAAATGCCAGAAGTAGCTCAGATACCGGAAAATCAAGGCTATAACTTTGCAGGAAAAACTGTTCTTTTGGTTGAGGATGATGAAATTAACAGTGAAATTGCCAGGAATCTTCTTTCTCGCAGGGGCTTGTTGGTGGACACAGCAGAAAATGGCCGGGTGGCATTGAACAAATTTATGATGAATGCTCCAGGTACCTATGATTTGATTTTGATGGATGTGCGGATGCCGTTGATGGATGGCTTGGAAGCTACCCGCAGGATTCGTGCTTCTGGCAAATCTGATGCTAAGAGGATTCCTATTGTAGCCATGACCGCCAATGCTTATGAAAAAGATGAGCAGTGTTCTATGGAGGCAGGTATGGATGCTCATTTAACCAAGCCAGTGGAGACTGGGATTTTGTATGAAACCGTTCAACGAGCCTTGGACGGGGAATTGTAAAAGAGAAAATAAAAAGCCTATCTATGACAGCAGAAATGTGTCAGATAGGCTTTTATTATGGGATTGTATTGGTGCCGTAAGATTACAAGGGAATAGAATGTAAAACAAAAAGGCTGGAACTATGTTCCAGCCTGAATTATCAATTGGTGACGCGTAAGGGATTCGAACCCTTGAAGCCGCCGTGAGAGGGCGGAGTCTTAACCACTTGACCAACGCGCCAATGACAATAACAATAATACAGCATTATTGTTATTATGTCAAGAAAAATTTTATTTTTTTATTGAACTTTTTCTAAACCAAGCTGCAGGCGGCGGAAGGATTCCTCACGGCCCAGGATATAAAGCAGCTCAGTTACGCCACCAGGAGTAACCTTCTGACCAGAAAGGGCGATACGGGCAGGCCACATAAAGGTGCCCATCTTGATGCCGGATTCAGCCACACCTGGCTGCAATACAGCGTCAATTCCCTCTGGAGTCCAGTCCTGAACCTTTTCCAGAATCTGCATAACAACGGGGAGAATCTCAGCAGCTTTTTCAGGATTTACCTTGTTGCGCTTGTTGGTAAACAGCTCTACATCATAATCAGGCAGCTGGCTAAAGAAGCCAATCTGCTCTGGAATCTGATTGTAACGGCTTACACGGGTGCGGAGCAGGCCAGCCAGATACTGCCATTTGTCCTGACCAAGCTGTTCAGCCAGTTCTCCGGCAAAGCTCTTGGCACCAGCAGCAAAGTCCTCATCACTCATGGCCTTGAAATACTCACCATTTACCCAATCCAGCTTGTTGTAGTCAAAAACAGCTGGGGATTTGCTAAGGCCATCCAGAGAGAAGCGTTCAATCAGCTCATCCATAGTGAAGATTTCCTGCTCGGATTTTGGACTCCAGCCCAGAAGTGCTACATAGTTGGTAATGGCCTCTGGCAGATAGCCCATATCCACCAGCTGGCTAAAGCCGGTGGCACCGTGGCGCTTGGACAGCTTGGATACAGAGCCATCCTCATTCTTGCCCATAACAGGTGGCAGATGAATGAAGGCAGGTGGCTCCCAGCCAAAGAACTGATACAGCAGGACATGCTTTGGTGTAGAGGTAATAAATTCTGTACCACGAATAACATGGGTGATATGCATCAGATGGTCGTCAATAACATTGGCGAAATTATAGGTAGGCATACCATCCTGCTTTAGAATAACCTGATCCTCCAGCTCCTCATTCTTGAAGCTGATATGGCCATGTACCGCATCAGTAAAGCTGGTTTCCCCAGTCAAAGGCATTTTCTGGCGGATAACATAGGAACGACCTTCAGCCAAATATTTGTCAATGGTTTCCTGGGGCAAATCGCGGCAGGCTCTGTTGTAGCCACCAAAAGCCTTGGTATCTCCAGCTTCCTGAGCCTCATGCTGCTGTTCGCTGCAATCAGTGCAGAAGCAACGGTAAGCGTGTCCCTTGGCAATAAGCTCCTCAGCATATTTCTTGTAGATATCCAGACGCTGGCTCTGGATATATGGGCCGCAGTCTCCACCAATATCTGGTCCTTCGTTAGGAACGATATGAGCAGCAGCCAGAGTGCGATTGATGAAATCTACAGCATCGGCCACAAAACGCTTCTGGTCAGTGTCCTCGATACGCAGGAGAAAATCTCCCTTGTTAGCTTTGGCAAAAAGATAAGCGTACAAAGCAGTACGCAAATTGCCGATATGCATATAGCCAGTAGGGCTTGGTGCAAAACGGGTACGAATACGGTCTGTCATTTTGACTCTCCTCTTTCTTTTATATAGTAAGTTTCAGTTAATTTCCTTATAAAAGTTTAATCAAAATCCACAGCTATGTCAAGCAACCATCATGGACAAGGTGCTTAGATAAGCTGTATAGGGAGAAATGGCTGGGAAATTGAGAACTGGCTATATTTTTGACCTTATAAGAAATATATGTATTGGCTATTTTGCCTATGTCCAAAACTGCTTATAATCATAAATAAAAAATCAACAAATCAACAGATAGAAAGCAGGTATTAATATGAGTGAAAATCAGGCAAGCAGATATGAATTAAATAAGCAGCTGGCTCAGATGATGAAGGGCGGCGTCATTATGGATGTTACCACTCCGGAGCAGGCTAAGATTGCCGAGGCAGCCGGTGCTTGTGCTGTTATGGCTTTGGAGCGGATTCCAGCCGATATCAGAGCAGCTGGGGGCGTGTCCCGTATGAGCGATCCTAAGATGATTAAGGGCATTCAGGAGGCTGTTACTATTCCAGTTATGGCTAAATGCCGTATTGGTCATTTTGTAGAGGCTCAGATTTTGGAGGCCATTGAGATAGATTACATTGATGAGAGCGAGGTTCTCTCTCCTGCTGATAATGTATATCATATTGACAAGCATCAGTTCAAGGTGCCATTTGTCTGCGGTGCCAGAGATTTGGGAGAGGCTCTCCGCCGTATCGCCGAAGGTGCTTCTATGATTCGTACCAAGGGTGAGCCAGGTACTGGTGATGTGGTACAGGCTGTTCAGCATATGCGGAAGATTAATGGTCAGATTGCCAAGGTGGCTTCCCTGCAGGCTGATGAGCTGTTTGAGGCTGCCAAGGAGCTGCAGGTGCCATATGATTTGGTACAGTATGTTCATGATAACCGTCGTTTGCCAGTAGTAAACTTTGCAGCTGGCGGTGTAGCCACCCCAGCTGATGCTGCTCTGATGATGCAGTTGGGGGCCGAAGGTGTATTTGTAGGCTCTGGTATTTTCAAGTCCGGCAACCCAGAAAAGCGGGCTGCAGCCATTGTTCAGTCTGTAACCAACTATAAGGATGCAGATTTGATTGCCCGTTTGTCTGAGGATTTGGGGGAAGCTATGGTAGGTATCAATGAGGATGAGATTAGCATTCTCATGGCAGAGCGTGGCAAATAAGTTCTACGCAGCTAATTTGGAGGTCTTATTATGAAGATAGGTGTGCTGGCGGTTCAAGGAGCCTTTATTGAGCATGAAAAGGTGCTTAGTGAGCTGGGGGCAGAGTGTGTAGAGCTGCGGAAGGCTGAAGATTTGCAGGCGGATTTTGACGGTTTGGTATTGCCTGGCGGGGAAAGCACCGTGCAGGGAAAGCTCTTGCGGGATAGCAATATGTTTGCCAACCTGCAGCAGCGGATTACAGATGGCTTGCCAGTGCTGGCTACTTGTGCAGGTATGATACTTTTGGCAGAAAAGCTGGAAGGAGATACTGTTAGTCATTTTGCTACCATGCCTATAGCGGTTAAAAGAAATGCTTATGGCAGACAATTAGGAAGCTTTCATAGAGATGAAAACTTTAAGGGACTTGGCAAAATCCCCATGACCTTTATTCGCGCTCCTTATGTAGTTGAGGCAGGAGAAGGCACAGAGATTTTGGCCAAGGTAGACGGTCATATTGTAGCTGCCCGCTATAAGAATCAGCTGGCTTTGGCCTTTCACCCAGAGCTGGATAAGGACAGACATATTCATAAATTATTCTTGGATATGATAGGCAAAACAGCATAAAATAAAAACTCTTTTTCCTTGCTGACAGGCATGAGAAAAAGAGTTTTTGTTTTATTTTATATCATCATAGAACGTGGCGATGGTGCCTGCTGTGCGTTTGCTTTCGTACAAGGCTTTATCTGCCTGCTGATATAGGCGGTCAAATTCCATAGGTGTTTCTGGATGGAAGAAGGTTACACCCATACTAATATGGATAGGATGGTCGCAGAGCTGAGGGATATGGATTTTATTTACCTTGTCAAAGACATGCTGAATATGCGCCTTGGCATTTTCTTTATCCACAATGTTAATCATGTAGATGGCAAATTCATCTCCACCTAGCCGTAGGGCAATGTCTCCCTTGTGAATACCTTTGGAAATGGCTTCCGCCAAGGCAATCAGTACCTGGTCGCCTGCCATATGGCCGTAGGTATCATTGATACTCTTGAACCGGTCACAGTCAATCAAGGCAAGGGCGCCCGGTTGACCTTGCTGGAGAAGCTTCTTAACCTTTTGCTCTCCGCTGCCTCTATTGTTCAAGCCTGTTAACATATCAGTTTGGGCCAGATAACGGAGATGGTTTTCCCGCTTTTTGGCCTCATTGATAATCTCTATGGTATAGATAACATGAAGGATATGGCCTTTGGCATCTCTGTCGGCTACAATAAATTGGTGACGGCACCAGCCTGCTGTTTTGCCCACAAATTCATGCTCTATAAAGATACTGTTCTCCAGCCCATGAACCACAGCAACGTTCAATCATTTCCTTAGTTCTGTTTTCTGGCTTTTTTATTTCCTCAGCATTTGCTATTGACATGGAAAGTAAAGCAATAACATCAATTTTATCTTCCTTACTTAACTTTTCGAGTTCATGCCAATAAGGTACCTTACTTGCTAGCCTATTACTTAAAGCAACCATATTCATAATCTTCTCCTTTTAAATGTTAAACACTTCTGCCGCCAAAGTTACGCTTTTTTCTCGAAACCACCAAGAAAACCACAAGAAATCTGCAAGTTATCAGCAAATTACCTGGATATAAACTATAACCAGTCATCCCCATGCGGTCCCATCCCGCAAAATCTGGCGAGACCTTTGATGGTCCGCCAACCTTAGAGCGTAGCGGTTCCGAGCGACGAGGAGGAGCGGTTTCCTCCCTCTTCCCTGAGGGTGAGAGGGTCGGGGTGAGAGGTGGAGCCCTCTTTAATGGTAAAGAGGGACGGGGTGATTTTAGAAAAAACTTATTGCCCTTACGCATATTTGTGCAAATTACACTTATAATCATGTGTTTTATGATGTGTGTGCGTAAACAGATTGCATAAACGTGCAAACGTTTGCACAAATAAATAGAACCTTTTTGAAATATTTTCTTGTGTACTATAGAAATTCCTCTTATATTTGCAGCCGAAAAAAGATACCAACTACAAACGAAGGCTAAGTTTAATATAAACGGAACCAATATATAAAAGTAAAGATATGATGAAGCAAACATTCATTAAATCAGCTATGTTGCTGCTGCTAATCCTTTCAACGGCAACGACGCGAGCGCAGGAGGTCGCTCTGAAGACCAACTTACTGGGATGGGCTTCTACATTTGCCAACGCCGGCATCGAAATCGGCACAGGCAAGAAAACAACCTTCCAACTCTTCGGAACCCTGAACCCCTGGAAGTTCTCGGGCGACAAGAAGATGAGATTCTGGAATGTTATGCCAGAATACAGATGGTACACCTGCCAGAAGTTTGGAGGCCATTTCTTCGGAATCCATGCCCTAGGCGGTGAATACAACATTAAAAACATTGACATGCCTTTCGGCATCCTGCCGAAAACTCTGGAGGGCAGGCATTATGAAGGCTGGTATGTAGGTGGAGGCCTCACCTACGGCTATCAGTGGTTGCTCAATAAGCACCTCAATTTCGAAGGCTCTATCGGTTTGGGATATGCCTACAGTCCTTACAAGCTTTACGGACGATGCGAAAAATGTCTCGACAAAGACCACCGCAACTATGTGGGCCCTACAAAAGCCGCACTATCTCTCATATACGTGTTCTAAGAATGTAACTTAAATTGTTGTTTTAACTGACAATATAAACACGTAATAACTAGAAAGAATTCAAAAAATATTTAGGGAAATCATAATATGGATAAAATGAAGCTTTATGCGGTCATTTCGCCCCTCTGCATACTCTTTTCTCAGGGCATCATGCCAGCTCAGGCTCAACAGCTGGCAGGGGGCAAGATTCTGGTAGACAGCGTCTTGGCACGCAAGAACGGCAACCAGATGGACGTTGCCTTCCGTATGAATCTGAACGATTTGAAGATGAAATCAGAGCAGCAGATTGTTTTCACACCGGTAATGGTAGGAACTGATTCTATCGCTCTCAACCCTGTCATCATTCAGGGTAGAAACCAGGCTGTAAGATACCGCCGACTTGCCGACAGCAAGAAGAATCCGCAGGCACAGGTTCTTACCCGCAAGAACAAGACCAATCAGCAGGTTTACTTCGCCCAGTCTGTTCCTTACCAGAAATGGATGAAGAAGTTCAAACTCTCGGTGAAAGAAGATCTCTGCGGATGCGGCAACCTGATAGAACAGGACAATACGCCGATTGCGGATATCGACCGTACACCGAAGATTACGAAGGATTTCTTCGTGCAGCCGAAGGCGGAAGCCAAGAAGGTGAGAGCCGAAAAGGGTGAAGCCTATCTCAGCTTTGTGGTCAACAAGAGTAATATTCTTGCCAACTTCCGTGAGAATGCTACTGAGCTGAAGAAGATTACTTCCACCATCGACCTGGTGAAGAACGACAAGAACGTTGAAATCACAGATATTGATATCCACGGTTTTGCTTCGCCTGATGGTTCGTATGCCAACAACAAGCGCCTTGCCAACGAGCGTGCAGCTGCCCTCCGCAACTATGTGAGCAGCCTCTACACCTTAAACAGCAAGCTCTTTACCTATCAGGCTACACCGGAAGACTGGGAAGGATTCAAGAAGAAGATCCAGGCTAGTCATCTGGCTGATAAGGAAGCGATACTCGAGATAGCCAACTCTTCGCTGGCTCCTGATGATAAGGACCAGAAGATCAGAAAGCTCCATCCGGCAAGTTACCGCTACATCCTGGATAATATCTATCCTCGTCTGCGTCATAGCGACTATACCGTAACCTACACGGTCCGTCCGTTCAGCATCGAAGAGGCCAAGGAGATATTGAAGACGAAACCACAGCAGCTTTCTCTGCAGGAGATGTTCCTGGTGGCACAGACTTACGAGCCAGGTTCGCCAGAGTTTAACGAGGTATTCGACATCGCCGTCCGCCTCTTCCCAGATGATGAGACAGCGAATCTCAATGCCGCCTGCACCGATTTGCAGAAAGGTGATCTTACTTCTGCCGAAAAGCATCTTGCCAAGGCAGGCAACTCGAAAGAGGCAGAGCGAGTAAGAGATGTCTTCAAGCAGATAAAGGAATTGGAATAATAGAAAATTAGAGAATAACAATTATACACAAGCTTAACTTTCAAAGATTATGAAGATTAAACATTTATTTGGCTTGGCTGTCATCGCAGCTATGACAGCAAGCTGTTCAAGCAATGAGGATCTGGGAACCGCAGGTCCAAGTACTGGTACTAATGAAACTGGTGTTGGTTATGCTACTTTCACCATCAACTTGCCTTCAACAAGCGGTTCTACTTCTGGTGCAAGAGGTACTCGCGCAACTGGTGATCCAACAATGGATGAAGGCGATCCTACAGAGTATGCAGTAAAAAGCGCAACTGCCCTTATCTTCCAGAAGTATGGTTCAGATGAAGGCTCTTACAAGTTTGTTGAGAGCGTAACTTTACCTACTGCTGCTGCAGATTGGTCAGACGATACTACAGAGGGTATCACAACTACCTCTAAAAAGTTGGTAGCAAAGCTTACCAATGTAGATACCAAGAATCAATACAGTGTTTTGGTTTTGCTTAACAATGAAAAAACTGGTGGCGTAAAGGTAGAATTGCCTACTGTAGGCCAAAGCTATAATGATTGGAACACCAAAGTTTTGACACCTTCTGTAGCAGAATTGGCTGCTACTGGTGACTTCTATATGGCTAATGCTCCGTTGAATGTAGGTGCCTCACCAACAACTTTGGTAAATATTGACAATAGCAAGATTTATCCTACAGAGGAAAAGGCAAAAACATTAGAAAGTGCAGCAACAGTTTATGTAGAGCGTGGTGTTGCAAAGATGTCTGTTTCTGATCCTGCATCAAAAACGGTTAAAGATAAGGCTACAAAAGTTGATACAAAGAGTACTGTAGATTTCAGTAATTGGGCTTTGGATATTACAAACAAGAAGACATATGCTGTTCATAACATTGATGGTTTGAGCACAGATTTCTCTGCTATTTGGACAACTGCCCGCTTCACTGGTACTAACAGCCGTGTTTATTGGGGAAAGGATCCTAACTATGAGAATGATGATCTTAAGCTAACAGATAAAGATGCAGAAAGACAGGCTGAATTCAATTTTATCAATGCTACAAGTGAAATCGACAAAACCTTCGCAGAGTCAGCATATTGTTTAGAGAACACTTTCAACTTGGAAAACATGTATCAGGGTCAGACAACCCGCGTTATCTTCAAGGCAACATATACTCCTAATGATGATGCTGGTGTTAGCCTTGCAGATGGAGATGGAACATTCTACACCATCGGCAATATGACAACTATCCTGAATACGGCTAAGTTGAAGGCTGCTGTAGAGGCTGCTGCAACTGCTGTCCTCCCAGGTTGTACTGTTGACTATGCAAATCTCGAAACAGAAGGTTCACATGTGATTACCTTGGCAGATATTAAGGATGCTACTGGTGCAGCTCTTGTTGCCGGTGGAGATTATAGTGGTAAGACAGGTACACAAATCATTGATAAGATTAATGATAAACTCGGCTTGAAAGATGGTCGTGCCGAAGCGAAGGTTGGTATCAATACATACAAAAAGGGTGTTACATACTATATCGCTCGTGTTAAGCACTTCGGTGATGCATTACCTTGGACTTCTGGTGAAGCTTATGGAGCAGAAAATGGCAAGTATCTTGGCCGTTATGGTATGCTCCGTAACAACTGGTATGTATTAGAGGTTGGCAACGTTTATGGTCCTGGTTACCCTGGTGTGCCTCCAGTAGACCCAACTCAGCCAGATGATGAGAACGAGAAGTATCTCAGTGTCAGCGTAAAGATCCTTTCTTGGGCTAAGTGGTCACATTCATACGATTTGTAATCCATTACACATTATTATATATAGCTCAGCCGCTCCAGCGCTAAGGAGCGGCTGGCTATCTTGGAAGAATAGTATCAATTTATACATTTTACTTTTTCATAAAACAGATAAGCATCATGGCAAACAAGAAGTTTAACAGTTGGATCAAGAATATATGCATGGGATGGGGCTTCATCATGGCGGGCAGTATGCTCAGCAGCTGCAACGACTTGATGCACGACGACCTGCCTCCTTGTGACATGGGTGTTGACTTGCAGTTTAAGTACGACTACAACGTGCAGCGTGCCGACATGTTCAAAGATCATGTGGGTGGACTCAGCGTATTCGTATACGACGAGCAGGGCAACTTCATTGCTCGCCATGATGTCTATAACGATGCGACATCACAGCCGCTCAAGGACCCTAACTATGCCATGCGTATCAATCTGGAACCGGGCAAATACAGATTCGCAACCTTCGCCTTCCAAAAGAAATACGAAGATGCACTTGCGCAGCCAGGTGCCAAATTCCAGATAGCTCTGCCACAGCAGGGTGACAACATCACCGCCCTCCATGCACGACTCGACCGCGAACAGGGTAAGGTGAACAACCAGAGCCAACCGCTCGATACACTCTGGCAAGGACTCAGCAACGAACTGGTTGAAGTAAAAGACCTGCAGGTTACACGCCATACCATCGGTCTGGTTCGTGATACCAAGCAGCTCACCATCAGCCTGCATCAGACCGACGAGCCTGCCAACATCAATGCCGATGACTTCAGTTATCAGATAACCAATGCCAACGGCGATATCAGTTACGACAACTCTCTCCTCCCCGACGAGGAGTTGACATATACCCCATACTACACCTGGACCACTGAGTTTAAGGATACCGAAGGCAATGTAAAGGAGCGCACCGCTCATGCCGCCCTCATGTTCTCCCGACTCATCTGGCATCCGGCAGAAGAAAACGACAAGAACGCCATCCTCACCATCACAAACAAGACTACTGGCGAAGAGGTGGCACGCATCAATCTTGCTGACTGTCTGGCTCAAGGCCGTGGCGCCTTCGAAGCCCGTCATTATTCAGAGCAGGAATTCCTGGACCGAGAGTACGACTACAAGCTCGACTTCTTCCTCCAGGGCAACCAGTGGAAGTATGCGAAGCTCAGTATTTCCATCCTGGATTGGAGCAAGCGCATCCAGCCTGTCGATTTCTAACCATTTCAAGTGTCAGAGCCCCTTCCGGGCATTTAGCTCATAAGAGTATTTGACTTTAAAAATTAGGAACAATGAAAATACGAGATTTCATTTTAAGTTTAGTTAGTTGGTTTATATTGTTGGTTACAGTAAGTTGCTCTGACGAACTTGGAGGCGAGCGCGCTCCCATTTCGTCAGAAAGCAACTTGCATGTACTCGTGCCAACCGTGCTCAGCAGCCGCGGCACCCGTGCCGACGATGCATCCGGCCTTCCTACCTATAATGCTACGGTAGATGAATGCCAGATCAACGACCTGACCCTCTATGCTTTCCCTGTCCCTACAGGAAATGGAAATGATGGCAAGCTCCTGGTAGAGACGCTCCCTGCCCCATTGGCTACGATGATGGCAGAGCCGAATGTTGCTAACTATCAGCTCAATATCGAGCCGGGCACTTACCATATCTATGTGGTTGCCAACATGAACAAGGTGTTGAGTGGTAAGACTATCAAAACTGAAGAAAATCTCAAAGATATAGTACTGGGTTATGAAGTTGGAAAAGAACCGGGAATGCCTGTTTCTACAAACATCCCGATGATTTATGAGCCAAAGGATGTAAACGGTACTATCATCAATACAAAAATAGAAAAAGGTGGTAAGAAATATACAGAGGTAGCAGCTAACCTGAAGTTTACTTGCGTAAAGGTTAAGCTCAACCTCATCTTCGATCCTACTGCTGAAGGTTCTGCATTCAATGGTAATAGCTATATCATCAAGGATATTCTGGCTCAAAAGCTTTCTCCTAGCACCACGCTGAGTTGGGATGGAGCATTTAGCAAGCCAGCCTCTAGTGTTAGCCAAGATTATGCCAATGGTTTTGAAAATAAAGTTTATGCAACTCCTTCTGAGGCAAGCAATAAGGGTGGTTATTATAAGGCAGAAGACTGGACAGAGGATGCAACCAATGCCAATGTGAATAATAAGGACATCATCACCCTTGTTCAGGGTGCTACTCCTACACCTGCTCCACAGAATGCCGCCGATAAGTGGCTTTTTCAAGGCACTTACTATCTGCCTGAGCGTTATATCGCCGAAGCCTCTCAGCAGTCTACCCTCAAAGTTAATGGCTCTGTGAATGGTAACATTAAGAACTACTATAAGATTAAGCTGGGACATCGTCAGGACGAGAGTTCAACTTCCAAAGAAGTCCCAACTTTCCCTCGTGGCACCTATTATGAGATTATCGGCAAGATCAAGAGTCTGGGAAACATGACTCTCAACTGTAATGTGAGCGTAGAGGACTGGACTCCTGTAACGATAGATGCAGACTTCAGCCATACCACACTGTGGGTAAACAAGACAAGCGCTCAAATAACCTCCATAGAGGAAGACTCTATTTCCTACAAGTCAAATTGGGTGAATGTGGAGTTTGGTTGCGATGCGATTGTTGATGGTAAGCCCCTCGTCGTTGTAGATAAAAGAGATGAGGTCAATCATATTATCACCTTTAGGATTAATCCCGAGATTCCCATGAGTGCTTATGGAAATGGGGAAGGTAAATTTCCTCCGAAAGGAAAGACCAAGATATGGCTGAAGGCTAACAACCTGAAGAAGTATCTGGATGTAGACTACAATGTAGAACCTCTGTTTGAGGTTGATCCATTGGAGGTAATCATCTATTATGTGGCAGGTGCAGAAACCAACACAAAGGTATTCACTTGGGTTACAAACTTGGGAGGTATCGTGCTTCCTGACAATCTGACTTCCACCATTGGTGAATCAACTATCAAGATATCGAAGCCATCCGATGAAAACGCTCCCAAGGGAACATTCCAGGTGGAGGCTACAACCGACCCTGGAACAACTACAGTGCATACATTCCGAGTACACTCGAAAGACTTGTATAATAGCAACTATAAGTACAGAGATATTAAAGTAACAGTAAGACCTCCGGTTGACAATTACCGTATCTATTTCCGTGCCATTAATGACAGGTCGTCAAATAAAGACAAGTTTAATACTAACCAATTCCAAGGTATTTTGGAAGAATACTATGGAACTGGTGATAACAATAACAACTGGAACGATTCTTGGAGAGGAGAAGGTTGGGACAATAAGATACAAACAAGTAGACATAATGTATATATTTATTCTCAAAAGGGTGAAACGACAGGAACAGCAATACCTAAAGAAGATGTGTGGTACTTTAATAATAGATATAAAGATCTAAACGGTATGACTGGGGACACGAATAATCCAGGATGGTACTACAAGGACATGGATTTTAATGCTAAAGGATATAGAAGGGATAAAGGCGACGGTCAAGAAACTACACCGATCAAGCCTGGCGAGACATTGATGATATTCTACAGCTTCAACAACGATGGTGCGGACCTTCACCGCTGCCCTCAGCACATGGCGCCTGGTATCCCCCTTTTTAACTATGAGGATAGAGAAGGTTGGATACTTTACGACCCGACAACAGACCCCTATTATCGTATTTTCGATGAGAAGCCGATAGTTAAGGATATCAATTATGTTGTCTATACCAAGAAAGAAGTATTAGGCTGGGCGTTTAAGTTCGGTGTCGCAACAGACAATCCGACATCCTCAGGAGATAATAAACAATATGAACATTGGGACAACACTTGGGATGGTCACAGTGCCAAGAGTTTTAAAAGCGTACAAGAAGGAGGCTGGTGGAAGACAACGATAAGTTTAAAAGCGGTTGACGGCTATCATGAGAAGGGTATAGTCCTTCAGTTTGAAAAGGATGTCTATGAAGAGAAATATACCCTTTTCGGAGGTAGAAGTTATGAGAAGTATAACGATACAGGATATTATGACAATGGTAGCTGGCATCATGGTAAACCATCAGATGTATAAACAAGTAAAGTAAGTAAGGAAATGAAAAAGATAATATCTCTTTTAGTGGCACTGCTGACATTGGCAGCATGTAGCGACACTTTGAACGAAGGTTCCAACCCAAGCAACAAGAATGGGGTGGAAGATGGGGGCATCACGCTCACCATCACACTTCCCGACTTTTCAAAAGAGGAGCTGACAAGGGCTGGCGATACGGGATTGAAGAGTCTGAACGTAGTGGCTTACGATGATAAAGGAGTGTTCCTGTCGAACCAAAGCGTTTCCGCTTACGAACTTGTGTCGGGCACCGACAACACTTACGAAGTGAAAGTGCCAGTCACGGACAAGGCTACAATGATTCATCTGGTTGCCAATGCCGGTGATTTGTCAGATACTCAATGTCAGAGTGGTTTGGACAAGGCTGCCATTTCGGGAACAATCAACACAGAGAATCCTGTCTGCTGGGGAATGATCAGCGTGTCAGACTTGATGAAGGCAAATCCGGAAATCAGTCTGCTGCGCCAGTTTGCCAAGGTAAACGTCAAGTATGAGAAGACTACATCCAGTGATTTTAACGACGACAAGACGTTTGAATTGGAAAGCTTCCAGTTGTATAAAGCTGCAAACAAGGGAACCATAGCTCCCAAGGATTTTGACTATAATGCAGCAGCAGTCAATGTGCCAGATGATGCAAGCAAAGCTAATAGCGGATGGCAGACAGGCGAAACACCTTTCTATGAGACTGCCGCCGGTCAAGCCTATCTCATCGTGAAGGGTAAATATAATAGTGTGGAGTCTTACTATAAAGTATCCTTCCTTACCGACAACGACATGACAAAACCGATGGCACTGCTGCGCAACCATGCTTATACGGTGACTATCAAGCACGTCAATACCTACGGATGGCCCACAGTGGATGGGGCTATTGCAGACCCATATCCCGAGAACCGAATGAAGGTGGACGTGAAAGATGATAATCCTTTGGTTAACGATATGATAGCCTGCAAGGACTACCATCTGGGAGTAAGCGACCAAGTAAGCGGCGCATGGGATGATGAGAATATTATCGCCACTGTCGTTACAACTATCAAGAACAATGAGAAGCCGACTTTCTCTAAGTCCGGTGACTGGATAAAAGGTGTCACGGTCAGTGAGACTATCACCGTGCCGGATACTGACGGTCCAAACTCTACTACAGGTAAGAAATATAAGATTTCGATTGCGGTAGATAAAAATGAATACTCTGAGGTACCACGCACAGGAAAGGTAATCGTGAAGTCGGGCGACTTGACCCGCACCATAACCGTGACCCAGAAAGGTAAGGACTTCAAGCGTTTTGACAGAATCGTAAAGCTTGTGACATCAAGCAATGTGGGCACATCGGAAGAATATAATGACTATTTCAACAAATTCCTGCCAGGTACTCAAGGTATCAGCCCGAAGGATATGCAGAACGATATTGTCAGAAACGATGGTCTGCACTTCGGGGTGGGAACTAACGAGTTCAGCTATCTGATTCCAATGAAAAAAGGTGATGATGTGACTTATGGCGCAAACAGCAACTTGTTTAAGGTAACGGATAATGGAGACGGCAACTGGAAAGTGACGCTGAACAGCGGTGCTGACAACTATGACATCTGGATCGGCGACTTCACCATCACCTATCAGGAGAATGGACACGACATTGCTATCACGTATCCCGTTTATCATTGTGGACTCTTCCACAAGATAGATGACAGCAACCAGCAACCGCCTGTTGATCAATCTCATGTCAGCGGCCGTTTCTACTACGGTGTAGTGAAGGTGAAAGGAAATAGTAAAACATACGTCATGCTCGACCGCAACCTCGGAGCCTCCAGCGACAGATGCTATGCTCCGGGCACCAAGGCGTTGGAAGCTAACAAGGGTGCTATTGGCGGATACTTCCATATTGCTAAAGCGAAACAGGATCAGGCAAATGCAGGTAATCTTATCGGCAATCTGCCTCAAGGTTTCACTATTCCCGAGAATAGTGTGTTCCAAGACATCATAGACGGCGGTAATCTGAAAAAGGAGACCCGCTACACCTTGTCGGGCGAGGCGTACAACAGTGTTGAGATAATAACAACAGACAATTCGGAGCTGCCCGTAATCTATTTGCCAGCCACAGGATATGTGGAGGGTGAGGCTTTCAGAAATGTCACCCATGTCAGCCTATGGACCCGCACGCTACTCTCAGGAAATCAGGGTTTCGACACCACCAGTCCTGAGTATGGCTTCTGGTATCGCTATTTAGATGTGTATGGTAAGATTTGCACCATGTCGAATCTCCGCTTCGTCAGCGGTAATGCAGGTAAAAACACCGGGACTTACAGGGCCATGCCAATCCGCCTGGTACATGTCCTGTAATAAACATAAGATAAGTGATAAATATAATAACATCTTTTACTTATATATAATTAAAGTATAAAAGCAGCAGTTTTACAAAGAAGAGGGTGTGTCATAAGCCACACCCTCTTTCTTGATTCTTAGCTTCACTCAAATCTGCACTAGTGTCCCGTTTAGTCTGGACGATTATTATATAAGTTATTAATATCCAATATTTTATGTTCTAGAAGTTGTGTATTCGATTTAATTTTGTACCTTTGCACTCATATGGCATCCTATCCTATTTAAACCGATGATTTCTAAACGGGACAGCAGTGATTATCTTCTCTTCCCACGAATCTTGCCTTCTTGATAGCTCTATCAAAGCCCTTGTTAGCCTATGTATATTGTAATCTCAAAATTTAATTTCTAAATCAATCTGTGTTTTTCAAGGTATAAAAAGATTAGACAGCATCTTCATCATGATTAAAGTTCTCATAGAACTTCATTCGCTTCTTTTCTAATTCCGCAATTTCTTCCTCAGTTATTCTCATGGTTTATGCAGTATAAAGATTTAATTGACGCAAAACTGCTCGTCTTTCACGAACCCTGTTGGCATCAACCATAATGTCTTCTGTTTTCATCTCTACCTCAGATGAATCCTGTTCATCATAGCCTTCTCTTGCGTGTTTCCAAGAAAACTCTCCATGCGTTAAAGTACTCAAACTCCAAGACTTCTGTGGAGCATAAGTTTTAAACACCATATCAAACACTGGCTCATATTGTACAACCTGCTCTTTATCCATCAATTCTGGGAGAGAATCATTTTTATAATGCTGGCGAATCTGAACCATGACAGGACCATATTTCCAAGCCTCAAATTGTGCATCAAACATAGGCTCGCCCTTTTGAATCAAGCACTCACGCTGCGTGAAATAAAGTAGCTTATGCAACTTCATTTCATCAATACGAACGCCAAAATCATCCATATAGCGCTTGTATAAATAAGAGGCAACTTGTAATATTCCCATCATAGTCATTATTCATTTTATAGTTTATTGCCGCAAAGTTACGCTTTTTTATTGAAACCGCCAAAGAAAATCAAAAGAAATCTGCGAAAATCCGTGTAATCCGTGCCTTATCTATATCCTAAGAAGCTTATGACACACCCTCACAAAACGGGTGAATGAGAGCAAGAAAACGAATGAATGAGAGTAAGAAGAGGGGTAAAAGAAGGAAGAAAGGAGATAAGAGGAAGCCTGAAAAGAAATAAAAGGAGGAGAGAAAAGAAATAAGAGAAGGGTGAAAAGAAATAAAAGGTATAAGGAAATGAGATAAGGGGAATAAATGAAGAAAAGATGTTTTTAATTTGGTGGTTTCACCATTTATTCGTATCTTTGCCAACAAAGAGAATATCACTTAAAAGAAAGGCGAGCAATTATGGCAAGAAAACTATATCCGATAGGATTACAAACTTTCGAACGAATCAGAGTAGAGGATAAGTTCTACATTGACAAGACGGAATATGTATATCGTATGGCACATACTGATGGTACTTATTTCTTCCTGAGCCGTCCACGCCGTTTCGGAAAGTCGCTGTTGCTGACTACCATGAAGAGCTATTTTGAAGGAAAGAAGGAGCTTTTCAAAGGACTCGCCATCGAAAAGCTGGAAAAGGATTGGATAAGCTATCCGGTGCTGCATTTCGATATGAGCATGGGCAAACACATGGAGATAGCCCAGCTGGAAAGATATTTCGACCAGCAACTTGCAGAACAAGAGCAGAAATGGGGCATTACGAATCCGGCTGTTGATGCCAACGTCCGCCTCATCTCACTTATCCAGACTGCCTATAGGGAAACGGGCAAGCAAGTGGTAATACTGATTGACGAATATGATGCCCCTTTGCTTGATGTGGTGCACGAGGATGAAAAACTGGAAGAACTTCGCAACGCCATGCGCAATTTCTACAGTCCGCTAAAAGGATGCGAGAAATTGCTCCGCTTCGTATTCCTCACAGGCATCACCAAATTCTCTCAGCTCAGCATCTTCAGCGTATTGAACAACATCACCAATATCAGTATGGACGAGCCGTATGCCGGCATTTGCGGAATTACGGAAGATGAACTGGTGAACGGAATGCGGAATGACATAGATGCACTTGCTGAAAAATTAAACTTATCGTATGAGCAGACGTTAGCTAAGTTAAAGGATAATTATGACGGCTATCATTTTACATGGCCTTCTCCAGACGTTTATAATCCGTTCAGCTTATTAACCTGCTTTGCCAAGCAGAAGATTGATTCCTACTGGTTTGGTTCCGGCACTCCTACTTATCTGATCAATATGATGCGCAATTTCAACTTTCTGCCAGCGAACCTGGGCGAGAGTATGGAAGCCGGAAAGGATGACTTTGATGCTGCCACGGAAACCATGACCACCATCATGCCGCTGCTCTATCAGAGTGGCTACATCACCATCAAGGATTATGATGAAGAAACGGAACTCTATACCCTAGCCATTCCTAACAAGGAAATAAGAGTTGGATTGTACAGAAGTTTGTTGCCTCATTATCTGACCTCAAAGACTGCAATGTGCAATACCACCATCGCCAAGATGTCGGTGCTTATTAAACAGCGCAAGATAGACGAAGCATTACAGTTGCTGAAATCGTTTTGGGAGACGGTGCCTTATTGCAACAACACCCATTACGAAGGTCATTACCAGCAAACGATGTATATCATCTTTGCCTTGCTCACGAATTTCAGGATTATAGTGGAGCAACATACGTCAAAGGGGAGAATTGATATAACCATGGAGACTGACGATACTATCTATGTAATGGAGCTGAAGTTTGGAAAGACTGCCCAGGAGGCTCTTGAGCAGATAGAAAGCAAGCATTATGCCGATGCCTTTGCCATGAGCGGCAAGGAAATTATCAAGGTAGGTATGAGCTTCAATATCAAAGAAGACAACACCATCGTGTTCGATTGGAAATCATCAGAAATTTAGATGACAAAAAAAGCGTGCAGGCGACTATGATGTGGCTTGCACGCTTTTTCCTCAAAGATAGAGTTCTCACTTACATTAAGATTTATTATCTTATATATCCCAACAAATCAAGATACATCATTCTTGACTCTAAGCACTCATCTTCAGGAATATGATTTGCCTCTTTCTCCAAACTCTCAGTAGAGTACAATAATTTGAAGCCATTCTTTCCATAAAAACGCAATACATTTTCCTTGTTATAAGCATCAACAACAATGAAACGGCAACCAGTCTTATTGTCTGGTAACAAAAACCAAGATATGATATAGTCTATTGCTTGTGAGCCAATACCATCATTAGTACCTTGAAAATTCTTCGCAACTCCAAGTCTTCCTATCAATACTGCCGGATAACTTCTTGTTCTTTTGGAATTAGGAATTTTTCTCTGTATTTTGTTTCTTGAAGCATTCGGAATCAAAGCAGCCTTGATACTATCATTTGCCAATGTAAAAGCACAAACGATTTCATCCTTACCACTTCTTTCCGTGGCAAAGAAATATGTTTTTCCCAATAATTGCCCATCATAAAGACAAGCCTCCTGGTGAAAGAAATCATCAAGATCTTCATCACCACAGCTAAAAGTATCAAGCTCTTCTTTTGTCGTAACACGATAAAGCGAGCAATTACTTTGCAAAAGGACTCTTTCCTCCATGTGCTTTCAAATTAGCGGTTGAACGAACCAATATTTTCTCCACATCAGCAAATGACATTCGCAATGCCTTTCTTTGCGGATTGCGTTCATTTTCCTCAGCCTCACGAACAAACCGTTCAGCGGTCTCACCTGTCAAAACAGGAATGCTTCTTATCTCTAATGCCATAATCTTCTCCTTTTAAACGTTTAACTTTTGCAGCCAAAATTACGCTTTTTTCTTGAAACCACCAAGAAAATCACAAAAAATCTGCAAGTTATCAACAAATTAGTACAAAAATAACTATAAACTATAAACTGTAAACTGCTATTTCCCGGCGGTCCCATCCCGCACAATATGGCGAAGGGCTTTGATGCCCCGCCAACCTTAGAGCGAAGCGGTTCTGAGCACCGGAGGGCGGTTACATCCTTCCTTCTGAGGTTTCTGTCCCCTAGAAGGGGAACCGAAAGGGTCTTAAAGACGATTGAAGGTAGGTTTTCGAAAAGAGATACCACTTTACCGTTTCTTCAATACCCTCCTCAAACTGATAGGAGAATATCTGCCGACTCAAAAAAATGGAATGGTAAAGGAGCATTACTCGAATCTTGGTTTTAAGAAGATTGAGGGTGTTGAAACGGAAAAATATGAGCTTGATATAAAGGATTATGAAAACAGACATTGTTTCATTACGGAGAAATACGAATGGCAAAAATAGACTTATTTGAAAATTTTGAAAAAAATCTTTCTTTTGAAGTGACAGAAGATATTTACAGGGCATTTCAGAAATGCTCGTCTGATATGAATCCGCTGCATACGAACGAAGATGGCAAAAGCCAAAGAAGCAAAAAAGTAACTATAGAGACGACTATCGCAGCCGCCAAAGAAAAAACTCCTAAGGCCAGAGCTTGAATGGCATGAAAATGAACAAAAGGTTCATGTTTTTTCTCTCCCATTAAAATAATGGGACATATAAAAGGCCAAAGCGGATAAGCTAAGCCCGAAAGCATACGATCGTCTTCTTGGTAAGGGGGAAGAATTACAGCCACTTTTCGCTATCTCACAAACTACTTTGCACATGCTATTCAAGGATTTTTTCTTGTTTACCTCTTACTTTTCTCTTCTGACATATGTCAGACAAATACAAAAGCTGATGTCAGTAATTATAACTGACATCAGCTTCCCAACATA
>OQVT01000342.1_pt1 | contig 24543 bp, 21 predicted proteins | sample 1691561 | NCBI WGS metagenome assembly OQVT01 (sample SAMN03418260, study PRJEB22391) | human gut metagenome | biome: human-gut; feature: organic feature; material: feces | host: Homo sapiens | place: Tanzania | collected 2013-01 | reverse complement strand
CCTCAAAAAATCTCCGGGGGTTTATATTTGCAAAACATTCTATAACTTCTGCGGGGGCATGTACCATGTGTTTTTATGTTGCACCTTCCAGAAAATGTTTTTCACGTTTCCTATACGATACGGTTTTTGGGTTTTATTCCTTTCACCCTTGTTTTAAACCGGTACGTGTCCCTACAGAAGTTATAGAAAATAACTCATGAAAGGAAGAAAATCATGCCTAAAAGGAAGCAAACAGCCCCTAAGCAAGGACCAAAGCCAACACCGGCGCCAGCACTTACCCCTGATGGGCGTATAAAACAGATGACCGCGTTGGCAATGAATCTTGTAGAGGAGCGAATTCGTAATGGTACTGCATCTGCACAGGAAGTTACAACTATTCTTAAGATGGGTTCCGAACATGCTCAACTTGAACTCGATAAATTACGTGTTGAGACCGAACTCGCACAGGCCAAGAAAGAAGCTATTGATGCCCAGCGAGATACTGGCGAGAAATACGTTAAGGCTCTTGAGGCTATGCGCCGATATAATGGCAATAGTGTAGGATCTGATGATTACGATGACGAGGACATACACTGAGTTAATTAGCTTGCCGACATTCGAGGACCGGTTTGAATATTTACGACTTAACGGGTCGGTTGGTGCGGATACCTTCGGATATGATCGGCATCTCAATCAGGTATTTTATCATTCAAAAGAGTGGCGAAGGATTCGAGATATGATAATAATTCGAGATAATGCCTGTGACCTTGCCGTTCCAGGGCATGATATTTTTGGTCGATGTTACATCCACCATTTGAATCCAATCGCTAAAGATGACGTGATCTCACGCTCTAGCGTTCTTTTGAACCCAGAGAATTTAGTATGTGTTTCATATGACACGCATCAGGCGATACATTATGGTGATGAAACAATATTATCGAACGGGCCGATCATCCGCAAGCCGAATGACACGTGCCCTTGGCGGATTGGCGGTGAGACTAAATAACAATATCATTAATGCCCGGATAGGAGGTGGAGGTAGATGCTTTATGTAGAAGATAATGGCACTATCAGGTTAACGCGGGGCGATTCCGCATGGTTGAGCGTTGCTATTGATAATGTTAAAAGCGACGATTCGATTGACAGTTACGATGTAACTTCAGATGACACGTTGACTCTTAGCGTTAAGAAAAAAGTCAAGGACGAGAATTACTTATTCAGTAAAACCGTGACCGGTTCCACTTCGATTTACATCAAGCCAGATGATACTAAAGGAATACCCTTTGGAAAGTACATATATGACGTACAGTTAACGACTGCGTCTGGAGATGTATTCACGATTGTTGAACCAAGTACGTTTGAAATCTTGCCGGAGGTAACCACATGAACGGCGTGATTAAAAACCAGTACGGTGTATTGAAAGGAAAGATTCGATCTGAGATTTCAATTTCTGCGACAGTACGCTATCCAATCGACGTCTGCATTCCAACATACGACGGGAACTACCAAGTAGTCCCAAAATCAACAGAGCAATTATTATCCACTAAGGATAAGCAAATGACAGACGATGTAACGATCAAAGCGATTCCGTATTTCGAGACATCTAACGAAGACGGAATCACAATATTTATAGGCTCGGAGGTTGAATGACATGCCTGAAACTACAAAAAATATCAACAAAGTTGTCTATAACGGTAAGACACTTATGGACCTTACTGGCGATACTGCCAGCCCAGATAAGATTCTGAAGGGTATTACTGCCCATGATAAGAGTGGCGCGAAGATCACAGGTACGTGTCCTTATGATAGTGACACATCTGATGCTACGGCAGCCGTTGCTGAAATTCTGGCTGGTAAGACGGCTTATGCTCGTGGCTCGGAGGTAACTGGTACTATGCCGAATCGCGGTGCTGCTGGCGGCAGTATCACCACCGTTGACCAGAAAGTAACTATTCAAAATGGTTATCATGATGGATCGGGTAGCGTCTCTATTGCTGCTGCGGAACAGGCAAAGCTTATCCCGGCCAACATTCGTGATGGTATCACGATTCTCGGTGTAGCGGGTGCCATGTCTGGCTCTGAAGACATGAAAGCTCAGGCTAAGACCGTAACCCCGAAAGCTACTCAGCAGGAAGTGCTGCCAGACGAGGAATATAACTGCTTGAGCAGCGTCACTGTTGCTGCAATTCCGTACGCAGAGAGTGACAACAGTGCTGGCGGTGTTACCGTAACGATCGGTTAAGTTGTTGTACATCTTTCAAATCAAAATGGAGTGATTACATGCCAAACAACAAGTACATAAATAAAGTTGTTATTAATGATACAACTCTTCTAGACTTGACTGAGGATAGTGTTACCCCTAAAACACTGGTTGAAGGTGCTACGGCTCATGATAAGAGCGGTGCTGCCATTACGGGTACTGTCATTAATACTGGTAACGAGAACTATATTTGGGCTAAGTATGCCTATGGGGATATCTATGAAGAGACCAAGACTGAGTTGGGCTCTACTAAGCCGGATGACGCTTGGTCTTTTACATATGGCACAAGAACTGTTACGTCTAATGGCTTCTATAAACTATCTGGAAGTACATCTATTTCATATGCCTATGCATATATCAAAGGCGATGATACAACTAATGGCTCAAAGCGAGTCTATGCAGAGTTTACAAATGTGTTAACGGGTGATACTACCTATTATCTTTACACATTAGCAGATGAGTCTAGCGGTAAGGGTAAACTCGCCCGTTTAGGTTATGTATCTTCAGGTAATTCTTCCAGGTATCCGACCAATGGCGAACAGGATGGGTATTGGTATGTAAAAATCGAAGCTCTTGATACTACAGATGCTACCGCAACTACTACAGATATTGCAAAAGGCAAGACCGCTTATGTTGGCGGTAGTAAAGTGATTGGTGCGCTGACAGCACCTTCTTTCAAAACAGCTAAACCAGAATATCGCGTTGTGACTAGTGGTATGTTGATGCATTACATAGACTTAACGGCCGATCCTAGTACCGATGGCATTATTAGGACTAGCGATCAAGTGACTGTATCTGCAAGTGCTGATGATTTCGGAGATGCCTCCGCGAGCGATGTTGTTAAAGGTGTAACATTTACATCAATGCACGGACTCAAACTCGTCGGTACACGTACTCCTTCACTCGATACATCAGATGCTACTAATGCTGAAGCATATGTCGTGAATGCTACCAACCCGACTGTATCATTCCAGTCTACCAGTGGAACTATCAAAGTATACGGTTACGCATATAGCACCTCGTCTAGTGGCTGGGGCGGCACGAGAACCATAATGTATGCTTTCGACGGTGACGGTTATTACCAAAGCGTTTCATATGGAACCCCGTCTAAGACGAACTGCACATTTGGTATCTCCGATGGTAAGATTTCTGGTCTTCCAACCTTGAACGGCGGAAATCTATTAGTTGTGAGAGGTGTATAATGGACAGTATTCTTACATCTGTTAAAAAGATGATTGGTATTGATGAGTCATACGATGCTTTTGATGACCAAATCGTTTTGTTTATTAATTCGGCTTTTGCTACGTTACGCCAGTTGGGCGTTGGTCCTGAGAATGGTTACAGCATTGAGGATGACACTGAAGACTGGGACGATTATCTTGGCGATACTTTGATGCTCGAATCGGTAAAGCCTTATGTAGCATTAAAAGTCAAACTCGCGTTCGATCCGCCTACTTCGTCTATCGTACTTGACGCGATGAATAGAAATATTTCTGAGCTAGAATGGCGGTTAAATGCGACTGCGGAACACGAATCCAATTGATACGCAGATCAAAATAGAAAGGAGGGCGATATATGTGGACTTATGATTACGAATATGGAACGGAAGACGAGTTATACCATCACGGTATTCTAGGTATGCGGTGGGGCATTCGACGATACCAGAATGCTGATGGATCGTTGACCGCTGCTGGGCGAAAAAGAAGAACCCAACTCGAAGGAGAACTCAGCAAGCTCCCTTCGGAAAAAAAGTCGGAAGATTCTACTGGCCATGCCACCAGTTCTACCACCAAGCCGAAACATAAGTCAGTTAACGACATGTCTGACGACGAACTTGCAAATGCAACACGCCGTCTTCAGGCTGAAAAGAACTATTTGGATCTTCAGCGTCAAGTGTCCTCTTTCACACCGCAGCAGAAATCCAAAGGCCGAGAGTTTGCTGAAAATTTCGGCAACACCATTGTGGACAATCTCCGTCAAAATGTTTCAAGAAGCCTGAGCGAGTGGGCTGACAAGCAAATCCGAGACGCTTTAGGATTAGATAACACTCCGGAGGCTAGATTGAAGAAGGAAGTAGACATCCTAGATCTTAAGGTAAAGCGTAAGGAAAGTTTGGATAAGCTGAATAAGAAAGAGAGCCCTGACAAGAAAGCGCAACGAGAGTCTGATGATCTTAAACGCAGAGCCGAGAATGAGAAGAATCGGAGAACCATTGACGAGGTTGAACGATACTTTAAACGTAAAGCGGCTGAAGATGCGGCACAAGAATCGAGACCTCAGAATTCAGAGACACAAGACTCAAGAACTCAAGCGCGTCAAGAAACCCGCGAGAATAGTGGCCAAACAAATGTTAATGGTGGTAGTAGTACCAATCAGACACGAGCATCGTCTGAAGATTCACGTAATGCGTATACTTACACCGGAAATGTTCGAGGCGAAGGCGCTAGTCGTGGTTCTTCTGATGATGACGACTTCTTTAGCCGTTCAAATGTCGTTGATGTTGATTACCGTGACGTCGATTCTGGTCAGGAGTATGTCCAATACCTTTTGGGCGAAGCAAACCATCTCGATAAGCGAAAGTAGGGCATTAAATGGGTTTATCTAATACGGCGACTCCTCGGTATTATGGCGCCTTCCGTGATGCTGTTCTTCGAGGAGAAATTCCGGTATGCAGAGAAATCTCCATGGAAATGAATCGGATCGATGAGCTGATTGCAAACCCAGGGGTTTATTACGACGATAAAGCCATTGATGGGTTTATTGCGTTCTGCGAAGAAGAACTCACATTGACTGATGGCGAAGATCTTCATTTATTGGACTCGTTTAAACTGTGGGCGGAGCAAGTATTTGGATGGTATTATTTTGTTGAGCGTTCAGTATATATACCGTCTACCGATGGGTATGGTGGACATTACGAGAAACGACGTATTAAGAAACGCTTAATTAATAAGCAATATCTGATCGTTGCTCGTGGTGCCGCAAAGTCTATGTATGCTGCATGTATTCATGCGTTTTATCTTAATGTTGACACAAGTACAACACATCAGATTACGACGGCACCTACGATGAAGCAGTCTGAAGAAGTTCTAACGCCGATTAAAACGGCGATAACTAGAGCAAGAGGGCCGTTGTTCAGCTTTCTCACAGAAGGTTCCATCAACAATACAACAGGTAGCAGAGCAAAACGTCAGAAGCTAACACCTACGAAAAAAGGTATTGAGAACTTCTTAAACGGCTCATTGCTTGAGATTCGTCCAATGTCTGTAGATAAACTTCAAGGACTTAATTCTCGCGTAAATACCGTTGATGAATGGCTATCCGGTGATGTCCGTGAAGACGTTATCGGTGCTTTAGAGCAAGGTGCATCGAAGAACGATGACTATTTAATCGTTGCGATTTCTTCTGAAGGTACTGTACGAAATGGCCCTGGAGATACGATCAAAATGGAATTGTCGCAGATTCTTAAAGGTGATTATAAGAATCCTCACGTTTCTATTTGGTGGTATAAACTAGACAGCATAGAAGAGGTTGCTAACCCAGATATGTGGATAAAGGCAAACCCAAATCTTGGTAAAACGGTCACGTATGAGACATACCAATTGGATGTTGAGAAAGCCGAGAATGCCCCAGCTTCACGTAACGATATTTTAGCGAAGCGATTCGGTATTCCTATGGAGGGATACACGTATTATTTTACATATGAAGAAACGATTCCTCATCACAAACGAGATTATTGGGGTATGCCATGTTCTTTGGGTGCAGATATGTCTCAGGGCGACGATTTCTGTTCGTTTACGTTTATGTTCCCGTTATCCAACGGTTGTTTCGGTATTAAAACCAGAAACTATATAACAGAAACCACCCAGATGAGATTACAGGCTGCGATGCGTGCCAAATACGATGAGTTCGTTAATGAGGGCAGTCTGATAATCATGCCGGGAACTGTACTCGATATGATGGATGTTTATGATGACTTGGATCGCCACATTATCGAACGAGAATATGATGTTCGTTGCTTTGGGTTTGACCCGTATAACGCACAAGCATTCGTTGATCGATGGACTAGAGAAAATGGGACATTTGGTGTAATGAAAGTAATCCAAGGTATGAAAACGGAATCTGTTCCCTTAGGTGAACTCAAGAAATTAGCTTCAGAACGAATGCTCATGTTCGATGAAAACCTCATGGAATTCACCATGGGAAATTGTATTGCCTTAGAAGATACAAATGGCAACAGGAAGTTGTTTAAAAAACGTTATGAACAGAAAATTGACGCTGTTGCCGCCATGATGGATGCCTATGTGGCTTATAAAAACTTTCCGGATGCATTTGAGTGAGGCGATGTCGCCCCTTTCAATAAAGATCAAAATGGAGGAACCGAATGGATAATGTATCCTTGGGTTATCGGTTTAAGTCCGCGTGGAACGCGTTCCGAAATCGTGACCCGACGAAAAACGAAATACCAGATGGAATTGGATATTCATATAGACCGGATCGCCCTCGCTTAACACAAGGAAACGAACGGTCTATTGTTACGTCTATAATTACTCGAATCGCCACAGATTCTGCTAGCATGTCCATTAAACATTGCAAAATGGACAAAAACGGGCGTTATTCGGAAACAATTGATTCTGGACTGAATAACTGTCTATGTCTTGAAGCGAACGTAGACCAGGATGCACGTGCATTTGTGCAGGATATAGTCATGAGTATGCTTGATGAGGGATGCGTTGCCGTAGTACCGATTGATACTACAGATGACCCAGATCAGACAGAATCTTGTGGGATTCTTACGTTGCGAACTGGCAAAATTCTTGAATGGAAACCGACCAGCGTTAAAGTTCGATTGTATAACGACCGAACCGGTTATCGTGAAGATTTATGGGTGCCTAAGCGGAATGTTGGCATACTGGAAAACCCGTTCTATTCGGTAATGAACGAACCGAATTCGACGATGTATAGACTAACGAGAAAATTGGCTTTGATGGATGTGACAGATGAGCAAACGGCATCCGGAAAGTTGGATTTAATCATTCAGCTTCCATACGTCATCAAAAGCGATGCTCGACGAGCTGAAGCGGAACGGCGTAGACGAGACATTGAGTCACAGCTGGCTAGTTCTCGGTATGGTGTTGCATATGCTGATGGCACTGAGAAAATTGTACAACTGAATCGATCTCTTGAGAACAATCTCATGAAGCAGGTCGAGTATTTGACACAATTAGCTTTTAGTCAGCTCGGTATTACACAGACAATTCTCGATGGTACAGCAGACGATAAGACGATGCTGAACTATTATTCGAGAACAATCGAGCCAATCATTGCAACAATTACTAACGAATTTAACCGAAAATTCTTATCTAAGAATGCTCGGACTCGCGGACAAGCCATTGTGTCATTCCGAGACCCGTTTAAACTGGTTCCGGTAAACGACATTGCCGAGATAGCGGATAAGTTTACCCGCAACGAAATTATGACATCCAATGAAATCAGACAGGTCATCGGTATGAAGCCGAGTGACGATCCAAAGGCTGATGCATTGATTAACAGTAACATTAGTCAGTCTAAGGATGAAGCGGCTCGCTATTTAAACGAACCGAAACAAAACTATGATGAAGGAGGAAACAGTCAAAATGAATAATGCTGACTTTGGCGGGTGGGTTACTCGCAATGATCTGCTTTGCGCTGATGGTCGCACTATTCGCCAGGATGCATTCAAGGATAACGACGGAATGGAAGTTCCGCTTGTGTGGATGCATCAGCATAACGATCCCGAAAACGTACTTGGCCATGTGCTTTTGGAAAATCGGGACGAAGGCGTATACGGTTACGGCGTCTTTAATGGCACCGAAGCTGGCCGAAACGCCAAGGGACTCGTTTCGCATGGCGATGTGCGATCGCTATCTATTTGGGCGAACAAGTTGACGCAGAACGACAAAGGAGATGTACTTCACGGAACGATCCGAGAAGTAAGTCTTGTTCTGGCTGGCGCTAATCCGGGCGCATATATTGATACGTTCTTTGCCCATGGCGAAGATGGTGAAGATGCAATTGAGGCTTGCTATGATGAAAACATCTTGATTCATAGTGACATCCCCGTCGAGAAGAAAGACGATACTCCGTCTGAAAACAAAACAACCGACGACAAGGACAACAAGGATGACAAGAAGAACGGTAAGACGGCTCAGGAAGTTATCGACACGATGACCGATGAACAGAAGACTGTACTGTATGGACTTATCGGCAAAGCAATGGACCGTAAAACACCGGCCGAAAACAAAAATAAAAACAACAATGGAGGTAATGAAACCATGAAGCATAATCTCTTCGATCCAGAATCTGGCGAAAAGGACACTCTCATGCACGATGCACTCGTTCATGATGCGATCAAGGATGCTAAGCGTTACGGCTCTATGCGCGAGTCTTTTATTGAGCACGCAAAGGCTTCCAACATCGACAACTACGACTACATTCTTCCGGACCCGAAGGAACTGAACATTCCGCCGAGATTCATTAAGGACGATGAACGTTGGGTATCCGACATCATGACCGCGGTTAAGCACACACCGTTTAGCCGAGTAAAGACCACCTTTGCAACTCTGGATGAGAACGAAGCTCGTGCGCGTGGCTACATCAAGGGCAAGCAGAAGAAGGATATTGCGTTGGCACTGTTGAAGCGCGTTACAACTCCGACAACCGTGTACATCAAAATGAAGATGGACCGCGACGATGTTGTCGATATTACAGATTTCGATGTTGTTGCATGGCAGCGTGCTGAGATGCGTGGTCAGTTGGACAAGGAACTGGCTCGTGCTTTTCTGATTGGCGACGGTCGTATTATTTCGTCTGAAGATAAGATCAATGAGCAGAATATTCGACCGGTTGTATCTGATGATGACCTGTATACCATTAAGTATACCGTTACTGAAGGCGTGGACTATAAGATCAAGGGTAACTCTTATTCTGATAATGACTCCGTTGCCAAGGGCGTAATCCGTGCTGCTATCAAGTCCCGTAAGAAGTACAAGGGTTCCGGTAATCCGACGTTCTATACCACCGAAGATATGCTGGCCGACATGCTGCTTATCGAAGACCAGAACGGCAGACTTATCTACGAATCGATTGAAAAGCTGGCTACCGCTATGCGCGTGAAGAAGATCGTTACAATTCCGGAAATGGAGACTCAGTGTAAGGATGTTTACGGCATTATTGTAAACATGAACGACTATACTTCTGGCGCAGACAAGGGCGGCGCTGTAAACATGTTCGATGACTTTGATATCGATTACAACCAGATGAAATATCTGATGGAAACCAGATGCTCTGGCGCGCTGACCGTGCCGTACTCGGCAATCGTGCTTAAGAAGGCTGTGACATCTGCTACTGACCAGACTGGTGACCACACTTCGGACGGTGTATAAGTTATGAAATGGTACGGCGAGATCGGGTTTGCTACAACCGTTGAGACAGAGCCTGGTGTATACGAAGAAACGACGACTTCTCAAAAATATTATGGCGAATTGTTATCGGACCGCCGAAAGCGTCAAAATGGCGGCGAAGTCAATGATAACATTAATGTGTCAAATATGCTGAGCGTTATTGCAGATCCGTTCTTGCTGGCTAATACTTCGAGCATTGCCTATGTGACGATGCTGGGAAGTAAATGGAAAGTATCGGATGTGGATATCCAGTATCCGAGGATCGTTTTATCGATTGGAGGCGTGTATAATGGCTGATCGCAGACTTAAATTACAGGATTTGCTTGAGCAGATGCTAGGAAGTCGATCGGTTTATTATCAGCCTCCAGCATCGGTAAAGATGGCATATCCCGCAATACGATACAGTCGAAACGATGTGTACAAGGGTAATGCCGACAACATGGGGTATCACAGAACAAACCAATATCAGCTCATTGTGATAGCAAAGACCCCCGATCTTCATGTGATCGACGAATTGCTGGCGTTGCCTATGTGCTCGTTTGATCGATCGTATATTACTGATAACCTTCATCACACAGTATTAACGCTATATTATTAAGGAGGAAACACTAATGGCTGCTAACAGAATGGTATGGGACGATACCGGCGAACGCAAGTACGAAACTGGTGTAAGCCAGGTCGGCCTGTACGTATACGATTCCGCACAGAATAAGTATGGTTCTGGCGTACCGTGGAATGGCGTAACTGCTATCACCGACTCTCCGTCTGGCGCAGAAGCTACTGCTCTTTATGCGGACAATATCAAGTATTTGAATCTGTACTCCAACGAAGAGTTGGGTCAGACCATTGAGGCGTATACATATCCGCCGGAATTCGAGGCGTGCAACGGTGCCGCTACACTCACCGATGGCGTTGTGATCGGACAGCAGACCAGATCGACTTTTGGTCTGGTATACAAGACTCAGGTCGGTAACGACGTTGACGGTAGTGACTATGGATACAAGATCCATATTATCTACGGCGCAAAGGCGTCTCCGTCTGAACGCGCATACAACACGATCAACGATTCTCCGGACGCTACTACTATGAGCTGGGAAGTTACCACGACTCCAGTAAATGTGGATGGCTTTAAGCCTACAGCATCCGTAGAAATCGACTCCACCAAGTTTGCCGATGCGATTGGTAAGAAGAAGCTGGCTGCTATTGAGGATAAGCTGTATGGTTCCAATGAGAACGAGCCGACGCTGCTTATGCCGAATGAAATCGCCGACCTGGTTAAGACGATCACCGCGTAATCATAGGAGATAATTCAAAATGGAGATGGAGGTTCCGTAAATGGAGCCTCCTCTTTTTATTTTACACTCAGAAAGGATAATACAAATGTTTACAAAAGAAATCAAGTACGAAGACTTTAACGGTGTCGAGCGACACGAAACACTGCATTTCAACGTAACGAAAGCTGAGCTCATTGAGCTTACGTCGATGAACAGCAATCTCGTAGAAGATCTGGAGAGCATCATTAAATCTCAGGACCCAACCGCTATGATGTCCACCATGATTAAGATCATCATGATGGGATATGGTGTTAAGTCCGAAGATGGCCGTCGTTTCGTAAAGAGCGATAAGATTCGTGAAGAGTTTAAGCAGACCAACGCTTATTCCGAGCTTGTCATGGAACTTTATGAAGATCCGAACCGTGGCGCTGATATCATCAAGAACATGTTCCCGCCGATCGACGAAGAACTTCGGAGCAAGGTGCAGACTGAAGTTGAACAGAAGCTTGGACTTGACAATGGCGCTCTGAATGCTTGATAGATGTACGATGAGCCGTTAACCATCGTTGTTCCAGAGCAGGAACTATATGATGAAGTCCATAACGAATTTATACCGGTACCTGGATGCACCCTACAGTTGAAGCATTCATTGAGGTCTGTAGCTAAGTGGGAGTCAAAATGGAATGTAGCATATTTATCCAATCGTAAGAAGACTTTGCGAGAATCAATCGACTATATACGTTGCATGACTTTATCTACGAATGTTAATCCGGTGACCTATTATGCATTGACTGAAGAAAATTTTAAGGCTATCGAAGAGTACATTAATGCCCCGATGACAGCTAGTTTTATTCCTCAACCTAAAGAAAACCGTTCTCGATCTAATAAAATGACCGCAGAGGAAATGTACTACTGCATGATTTCTTATGGCATACCTATTGAATTTGATAAGTGGCATCTTAATCGGTTGATTGCACTTATTCGGGTATTCGATATTAAGAATCAGCCAAAAAAACGGCGTCGAAGTGAAGCACAGTTAATCCGTGACTATGCGGCATTAAACGCTAAGCGGTGCAAGGAACTTAATACGAGGGGGTAGTAATATTATGGGATACACATGCAGAATGCAAAAGCCTGCAAGTTACCAGAATAAAAAATACGGGCAAGGAACAATTGGTTCTAGCGGCTGTGGTCCAGCAGCGCTCGTTAACGCTCTAAGGAATGCTGGTATCGCCGATGTGAGCGTTCCTACGATGTGTAAATATGCCGTTTCTGTGGGCGCTCGTGTAGACGGTGGTACGGATATGAATACACTGATTCGAAAAGCGGCTACGAAATACGGTTTCGAGTATGTTAAGACCAGCAAAAATGACGATCTTATGGCACATCTTAGAGCTGGCCATACTGCGATTCTGTATAACGGCAACACGCATTCGTGGTTTACGACCGGAGGTCACTATACAGCAGCTCTTGGGCTAAGCAATGGCAAAATCGTAGTTGCAGACAGTTTGTATTACCCTAACAAGTGGTCTGTAAAAGTACACGGAACAAAAAGAAGTTCTGAAATCAAACCGTACGGCAAATCGTATTCTTCTGGTTTGGTAGTAGCATCCATCCGAGTAGTTGGACAGTCCACTGTTGGTAAAGTTCCATCGTATTTTCTCATTAAGAAGAAAAATGCGGCTACGAAACCAACAACCAAACCAACCGAAACGATCACCAAACCGAAGACTGAGGAGGATGACGATATGACATACTACAAAATGTTGAACGACGTACCAAGTTGGTACAAGCCGACAATTGAAAAGTTGGTTAAGCGTGGTTTTATCAACGGAACCGGAAATGGCGAGTTGAATATCTCCGAGGATGTTTGCCGCACATTGACGATTATCGACAAGGCGGGAGTTCTCGACTAAATGATTAGGTTCAGACAGAAGGGCGACTTCAGTAAGACCACGAATTACTTCGAGCGACTGAAAGGAATTCTGCACACGAGCCGACTGGACAAGTACGGTCAGCGTGGTGTAGATGCCCTTTCGTCTGCAACCCCAGTAGATAGTGGTTTAACAGCGTCTAGTTGGTATTACACAGTGGAGCGTCAAAATGGTCGTGCCACTATTATTTTTTTAAATTCAAATGTTAACGAAGGTGTACCAATTGCCATTATTTTGCAACTTGGACACGGTACGGGTACTGGCGGATGGGTAGAAGGCCGAGATTACATTAATCCGGCAATTCAACCGGTATTCGATGCTATCGTTAATGATGCTTGGAAGGAGGTAACTAGCCTGTAAATGTCTAAAACCATAGATGAACGAGTCGTCTCTATGGAGTTCGATAATGCGGGATTTGAAAAGAACGTCGCGCAGTCTATGTCGACTCTTGACAGACTTAAAAAGAGTTTAAACCTGGAAGGTGCAGCGAAAGGATTAGACTCGGTAGCCACGTCAGCTAAACGGGTCGACTTATCATCCATGGGTAGCGGCGTTGACGCTGTTAAAGTAAAATTTTCGGCGTTGCAAGTAGTTGCCGCAACAACATTAAGTAACATTACCAACCAAGCAGTCAATGCTGGCAAAAATTTAGTTAGTGCGTTTACTATTGATCCGGTCAAATCAGGTCTGCAAGAGTACGAAACGCAGCTAAATTCAGTACAGACGGTGTTAGCGAATACCCAGAGTAAGGGTACAACGTTAAATCAGGTAAACGATGCCTTGAATGAGTTGAATCGTTACGCCGATCTGACTATCTATAACTTTACCGAAATGACCAGAAATATCGGTACGTTTACTGCGGCCGGTGTTGGCTTGGATGAATCAGTTCAAGCAATTAAAGGTATTGCTAATCTGGCAGCAGTATCAGGTTCCTCGTCAGCCCAAGCCTCGACCGCGATGTATCAGTTGTCACAGGCATTGGCATCTGGTGTGGTAAATCTACAGGACTGGAATTCTGTAGTAAATGCCGGCATGGGTGGTGAAGTGTTCCAGAATGCTCTGAAACGTACAGCAGAGATTATGGGTACAAACGTTGACGAGATGATTGAGAAGTACGGATCGTTCCGTGAATCTCTATCTAAAGGTAAATGGTTGACCGCGGACATTCTTACCGAAACTCTTGCGCAATTTGCTGGCGCATACGACGCTGCGCAATTGAAGGAAAAAGGGTACACGGACGCTCAAGTAGCTGACATCCTCAAAATGGGTCAGACAGCAACAGATGCAGCGACTAAGGTGAAGACCTTCACTCAGCTGATGGATACCTTAAAGGAAGCTGCACAGTCTGGTTGGACAATGACTTGGCAGACAATCATTGGCGACTTTGAGCAAGCTAAGGAGTTGTGGACTGGTGTTTCTGACACGCTTAGTGGTATTATCAATAATTCCGCTGATTCTCGAAATCAGTTAATTTCTGAAGCCTTTTCGTCTAATTGGGATCAGTTGCTTTCCAAGATTAACGACGCAGGTGCATCTACGGAAGACTTTGAAAAGAAAGTGGAAGAGCTTGGCCGGTCTAATGGTGAAATTACCGACGATATGATGGACCAGTATGGTTCCATCAGTAAGATCATAGAATCGGGTAAGGTTTCATCTAAGACTATTAAAGCGGCTCTCGATGCGTTAACTGGTTCTACACAAAAGACAACCAAGCAAATGCAAAATCTTAAAGGCGTTGTCGATAAGGTAATCAATGGCGATTTCGGTAATGGCGCCAAGCGTATTGAAGCATTAACTAAAGCGGGCTACGATTACGCTACGGTTCAAAAGCTGGTCAACAAAACACTAAAGGGTGAAAAAGTTAATTATGACCAGCTCTCTGATTCACAGCTTAAAAATTTAGGCTATACCGAAGAACAAATTAAAGCGATTCGACAGCTGTCTGATGAAGCTAAGAAGAGTGGTACCTCGGTTAACCAGTTGATTGCAAACATGGGTAAGAAATCCGGTCGTCAGCTGATGATCGAGTCTATATCCAACGCCTTTAAGGGTCTCATGACCGTAGTTGCATCGGTGCAAAATGCTTGGCGAGACTTTTTTAAACCGATAAATTCGTCACAGATTTATGGTGCATTAGAGGCAATCAATAAATTCTCACAGCATTTGGTATTGACCGATGAAAAGGCAGATCAGCTAGCCAGATCGTTCAAGGGTTTGGTTGCTGTGTTACATATAATCACTACACTTACCGGTGGTGCCTTGCATGTGGCGCTTAAATTGGTGCTAAACGTTCTTAAACTGTGGGATGTAGACCTATTGAGTGTGACTGCAAAGATTGGCGATCTATTGGTTAAGTTCCATGATTGGCTGTTATATAACAATAAGGTCGCACAAGGTATTGCAACTCTTGGCGATAAGTTGGCTCCAGTAATAGAGAAAATTAAAGATTTTATTACGGCATTGGAGCCACTAGAAAAGATCGGTACTGTTTTCAGCACAATTGTTGACATTGCTGGCAAATTCTTTGGGCAAATACTTGACTGGGTACAGCAGCTCATGTCTATCCCAGAGGTGGAAATCGCGATCAGTGGCGTGGGTGATTCTGTCCGTTCGAGTATTGCTGATGTTTCATCGTATTTAAGAAACGGTTCGTCATCAATACAGAGATTCAAACAAGATGTACGTAGTCTTGACGGTATTTCCTTGGATAACGTTAAGCAGCTCTTTGTTTCGTTTAAAGATACTGTTGGATCTTACTTCTTTAAAGGTGCTGCGAAACTATTTCAGCCGGTTATTGATTCGTTTAACAATCTCGGTAGCGCCGTAAGTAAAAACGTAGAGATTGCTGGTTCTAGCCTCAGTGACATCCAGAAGAAATTCACAAGCTTCGGCTCGTTCATGAAGGACAAAGTTCAAGATAATATCGGTCTTGGCGACGTTCTAATGATGGGCTTTGGCGCTATCATGATTAAAGCAGTTCGCGATACGTCAAAATGGATTACGCAGTTGCAAAAACCGTTGTTTGCCATCGATGGGGTTGCGAAAGCAATCGAAAACTTGTTCGGTTCTATCGGAACTGCAATGAAGGCTAAAGCAAAAGAACTTCAGGCTCGTAGATTACTGGAAATGGCTGGAGCGCTTGGCGTTTTAGCATTAGCGGTAGCGGCATTAGCACGAATTGATACTGTTGACCTAGCCAAAGGCGTTGGTGCTATTGCTGCACTAGCCGGTGTTTTAGCCGTACTTTCCTTTGCTATTAGTAAGTTTGATTCGGCTGGCGGTGGACTTGAAATGGATTGGAAGAAGGGTCTGAAAGCTTCTTTCTCTACCATTCTTAGTTTAGCGATCGCCATTAAATCCATTTCCAAAACGCTTGAGATGCTGCAAAACTCAAAGAATGGCGGTCTCAATAAGAGTTTGGCCGTTCTTGTCGGTATCTTGGGTGCCTTGGTTGCGGCGTCTATCGCAATTAATAAATTTGGTGGTAATGCTTCCACCGAAGGAGCCGCACAGATTTTGGCATTAGCAGTGTCGATTAAGATCATTGTTAGCGCACTTGACGACATTACTAAGATTAGAGTTACCGATATTAAGTCAACCATTCTTACTTTAGCTATGGCTTTGGGGACGCTATTTGCAATCACTAAAATGACCGGATTTGCTGGAATGAATGTTTCTGGAGGATTAGGCCTGTTAGCAGCTGTCGCGTCCATCAACGTTCTAGTCAAAGCAATGATGTCCATTAGCAAGCTCAATGTTGACAAGATTAAAACGAATTTGTCAGCATTTAAAATCGTATTTGGTATCCTTATTGGTTTATTAGCCGCTGGTCGTTTGGCCGGAAAGAATGCTGGAGCTGGTGGCGTTGGTATTTTAGGAATGGCTGCGGCTATTCTTATCATAGTTAACGCCATGAAAAAGATTGCTAAAATGGACGTGCAAGACATCAATAAGTCAGTAGGGGTCATCTCTAAGTTGATGCTTGTCTTTGGTTTGGTAGCTAAACTCTCCAGTACCGCTGGTAAATATAGTGCTAGAGCCGGAGTTATGTTCTTATCAATGGCGCTGTCTATCACGATCTTAGCAGGCGTTATTACAGTGTTGTCGCATTTGAAACCAGACGGCTTAGCTAGGGGCGTAGCCGCAATTGAACTGCTTCTTGTTACGTTCGGAGCGATCATTGCTCTTAGCTATTTTGCAGGACAGACAAAGGAAGCAAACGCCGCCCTAGTGACACTTGCTGTAACAGTCGGTTTGTTGGCTGGATCTATTGGAGCGCTCGCCATGATCGACCCCAGACAACTTCAATCTGCGGTATCAGGTTTGAGTCAAATTCTTTTGGTGTTTGGCGTTGTTGAGATGCTTTCTCAATATGCAACTGGCTCAATTACGACATTAATCACGCTTACGCTAGTGGTTACCATGTTGGCCGGTATTCTTGTTATGATGTCCAGATTGAATGTTCACTCATCACTCCCAAAAGCCGTAGCACTTTCAGCGTTGCTATTGTCTATGACGGCAGCTCTCGCTATCCTGAGCAAGATCAAAAGTGGAATTGCACCTCAGGCTTTGGTAGGACTCGCCGAAATAGGCGGTATTATTTTAGCTATCGGCGGAGTATGTACCGCTCTTGGAGCACTCAATTCTAAGTTCCCACAAATTCAAGAGTTTATGAATGGCGGCTTGGATATGCTGGCTGACTTGTTTGCTGGATTGGGACGTATTGCTGGAAGCTTGGTAGGCGGATTTGCTGAAGGTGCCACAAGCACGCTGCCACAAGTTGGTAAAAATCTATCGGATTTTGCAACAAACGCTCAAGGATTCTTAGACACGATGTCGAGCATCAATCCGAACGCTGCGACCGGTGCCAAGGCATTTGCCGACGCGGCATTAGCTATTGTTGGTACGGATCTGCTTACTAAACTTAGTAGTTGGGTACCTCAAAATCCGTTTAGTAACGGCCTTGGCGATACACTTAACGACTTTGCTGACACCATCATTGAATATTCTAAGAAGGTTTCCGATGGCTCAATAAATATCGAAGCTATTAAACAATCTACTAATGCGGCAAAAGCGATCACAGAAGTTGCTAACGCGATCCCAGCGCAAGGTGGATTGGTACAGCTTGTTACTGGTCAAAAAGATCTTGGGTCGTTTTCGGAAGGTATGAAGGTGCTTGGCGACGCTCTTAAAGCTTATTCAACGTCTGTATCTGGTATTAATATTGAAGCCATCAACCAATCAACGCAGGCCATGACCGCTATCACCAACATGGCAGCTGGAGTTCCGACGACTGGTGGATTGATTGCAAAATTGTTCGGTGACAACAGCCTTGGCACTTTCGGATCAAATCTTGTGTCGTTTGGTAGCTCACTTAAAGCTTATTCCGATTCAGTATCCGATGGTGTTAACGTTGATGCAATTAATCAGGCATCGCAAGCAATGTCCAGTATTGCGTCAATGGCTCAAAACATTCCAGATCAAGGTGGAGCGTTGTCCAAACTGTTTAGCAACAACAGCCTTGGTGGTTTTGGATCAAACCTCGTATTGTTCGGCGCTAGTTTGAAATCGTATGCAAGTTCTGTTACAGGTATTGATATTAGCGGAATCAGCAACGCGACTTCAGGCGTTAAAAGCGTAGTGGCCATGGCGAAATCCGCTGAAAATATAGACGTCTCTGGTCTAAACACCATGCAATACCCGATGACCAGTTTTGGTGGATCAATTGCCAAATATTGTGCAAAAGTTGCTGGTATTGACGTATCTGGCACAAGTGGTGCGCTAACAGCAGTTCGGAGCATAGTATCTATTGCTAAATCAGCCAGTGGCGTTGATTTTAGTGGATTGGAAAACCTTAAAAAGGCACTGAATTCGTTTAAACATGCTGACTTTAGTGGGTTCGCAAAAGCGTTCAACAGCATGGGTAGCAGTCTAAAGTCGTCTGGCGTCAAAATGATGCAGGGGTTAGCTAACGGTATTAAGTCTGGCACCAGTGCGGTTCGCTCGGCATCTCGATCTGTTGCTAATCAATTGAAGTCTGATTGGGCTAATGTCGCTCCGAAATTTAAACCTTACGGTACAAAGATGATGCAACAGATAGCGAACGGTATGAAGGCTGGAGCTAACGCTTGTCGAATCGCTGCAAGAAGTAATGCAAAAAGCGCTGCAAGTGGTTGTCGTGATTCGTATTCGGCATTCAGCAGTGCTGGCAAATATGTTGCATTAGGTTTTGCGTCAGGTATTAGTTCTGGCACATATGCTGCTGTAGCTAAAGCGCGCGCTATGGCTCAACAAGCGGCTGCGGCTGCACGCTCAGCTCTGCAAGTAGCATCGCCATCTAAAGTATTCCGTAAGATTGGATATTTTGTTGCCGCAGGTCTCGCCGATGGTATTGACAAAAATACCGACATAGCCACAAACAGTGCGAGAACAATGGCACAAAAGACAATAAATGCAGCATCACGAGTTATGGCAGACGTAATGTCGGTCTTGGAATCCGACGATGAGTATACGCCTACCATCAGACCAATCGTAGATATGTCCAATGTGCTCAATAGCAAACGAGTTATGTCCGATATGTTGAGTATGAGTCCCTCGACTTCCGCTCTCGTTCGATCTGTGACTGGTGTTACTCGCAGGGGTCAAAATGGAAATGTAGACGATGTTGTTCGGGCCGTTAACGAATTAAAGAAGACGATTAAAGACTCTTCTGGAGATTCGTATTCTATTGGCAATATTAACTATGGCGATGACACTCCGGTTGCTGATGCAATCCGGACATTGGTTCACGCTGTAAAAATCGAAGGGAGGGTATGACTAAGTAAATGGCATCAGTTAGCAATGTTCGATTAGTTCGCGATACTACAGCTAGTCGCGTACTCGTAGCCAAGTGGGAATGGAATAAAGCCAACACCGCTAGTTTTACAGTACGTTGGTGGTACGCTACCGCAGCTGGACTTGCTGAATATACTGATAGCTCGGTTCCGGCTGGTGTACGGTCTAACTCGTACACCATTCCGGACAATGCTATAAAAGTAACTGTTCAGATTTTAGCAGTATCGACAACACACACTGTAAACAATCAAGAAGTAAGTTATTGGACTGCAACATGGAGTTCGGATGTATCGTATACCGCGGTTGCAAACCTTCCATCTAAACCTTCGGTGCCGACAGTAGCGGTTAAAGACGCTGACGAAGAGAGCTCTAAACTTAACAGTCAGTTGATTACTGCCAGTTTAGAAAACATATCAGAAGACACGCCGCGAATGCAGTTTGTCCTGTATATAATACACCCGTTTTCAGATGAGCCTGAGGAAACGCAAGAAGAAGCGTTTGAAAGATCCAAAATTGGCGTTGCCGTTGAAAATCGCCATGCTGAAGTTCAATGGTCGGTTGTTTCCGGATACAGTTACGCTGTACGAGCTAGAGGAGTCAGTGGTTTACCGGATGGAAGCTGGTATTTTGGTGAATGGTCTGATTATTCATCAATTGTATCCACAAAACCTGGAATGATTACCGAGATCTATGACCCTATAGCACTGACGTCAACATCAGTCAAATTGAGTTGGCGGGTAACTGGTTACGCGTGGAATGCCGATTCGTACGATATTGAATATACGACCGATAAGGACTATTTCGATTCTTCAGACGGCACTACTACGATCACTGGTATTAAGACATCCCCGTATACTAAAACTGGTTTAGAATCTGGTCGTACGTATTATTTTAGAGTCCGTGCTGTTAATTCCGGTGGAAACGGTAAGTGGTCTGATGTTTTTTCATGCAATATAGGTTCTAAACCAGAAGCACCTACCACGTGGAGTGAGAAAAGTACAGTTACACCCGAAGAAAGCATTCGTGTGTACTGGGTTCATAATTCTGAAGATAATTCAGTTCAAACAAAAGCTGAGATCGAAGTAAACACTAATAAAGGAACTAACACATACCCATATACAAGTGGCGACGAAGAAGCGGCGGACATTATACATACGATGACATTCGACAAATCATACGTTGCTACAATCGGCGATGGCGGCATGTTTGGTTACCGAGTTCGCACTGCTGGTGTTACTGGTGAATTCGGTGAGTGGAGCGTTCGACGGTACATTTATGTGTACGCAACGCCATCTTTATCGTTGGCTATTACAGATTCAACTGTAACAACACCAATTGAAACAGTCACAACGTTACCATTGAACATCAAAGGGTTAGTGACACCAGACACACAGACTTTGGTTTCAATTAACACTAAAATCGTATCGAATGCCGATTATGAAATTAGTGACGATGTTGGCGTTACCCGCTCTATACGCAAAGGTGCAGAAATTTACAATAAGTCTATAAATGTGACGAAAACCAGCCGCGGCTCGTTTAATCTTGCTATTACAACAAAGGATATTCAGCTACAGAACAATGTGTCGTACACTGCAACATGTATCGTTGCGTTGAATTCCGGATTAACAGCCACCGCTAGTGCCACATTTAATGTTGCTTGGAAGGATAACACTTACAATATTGATGCTGAAATTGGCGTTAACAGGGAAGATTACACCGCTTACATTAGACCGACTGCTACCTCATCATCTGGGGACGCAGTATGGCTTGGGGTTCACCGGCGAGAGTATGATGGTAGTTTTACAACTATTGCCGAAAACATTCTCAGTGGAACATATGTTACTGATCCACACCCGGCGTTGGATTACGCACGGTATCGTATTACTGCAAAATCCGTAAATACCGGATTTGTTGAGTTTTATGATGCTCCGGCATATCCAGTTCATGGTATCGACGTCATTATTCAGTGGGACGAAGCTTGGACAACATTCGATTCTGGAGGCGGAAGATTATTGTCTGCTACGCCGTGGAATGGCTCGATGATTCGTATACCATATAATATTGATGTTAGTGAGACAAGTAACATAGATGTAAGCATGATTGAGTATGTTGGGCGAAAGCATCCTGTATCTTATTACGGCACTCAGCTCGGTATTAGCGGTTCTTGGAAAATTGATATACCGTCGACAGACAAAGAAATGTTGTACGCTTTTCGACGACTCTCGATCTGGACCGGTGACGTTTATGTCCGAGAACCATCAGGTCTTGGATATTGGGCAAACGTGAAAGTCTCTATGTCGCAAACTCATTGTGAATTGACAACGCCGATTACTCTGGATATCACTAGGGTAGAGGGAGGTACATAATGCCTGACTGGACGAAATCGATGCAGCAATCGTTTGAATATTATATTGTTGACCCAAAAACCTGGTGTGATGATACTCAAACCACATCAATAACGTCTTGTTCTATAACAAGAGATTCTACGGTAGATACATTAGGCTCAGCTACTATCGGATTGACGGAAGATATTGGCGAACAATACGTAAGAGTGTATCTCATAACAATTCAAAATGGTATTAGAGAGCGACATCCTCTTGGTACTTTTCTCGTGCAAACACCGTCAACTAAGTTTGATGGAAAAAACAAATCCATTACGTTAGATGCGTATACACCGTTATTGGAGTTAAAAGAGAACATGCCGCCAATTGGGTTTACCGTAAAAAAAGATGCCAATACGATGGACCAAGTGTATACTTTGACAAAAGAGCATGTGCGTGCACCAGTTGTAGAGCCAGTCGGCAATGCTATATTGTATTCCGATTTTACAGCGGAAACAAACGACACATGGCTTACCTATCTAATGGATTTAGTAGCGGATGCTAGGTATACCTTCGACTTGGATGAGCTAAGTCGCATTATTTACCAACCGTATACCAAAATTGCTTCACTCCAACCACGGTACACATTTACTGACGACAACAGTAGTATATTATACCCAGAGATGACTGTTGAACGAGATTTATACAATATACCAAATGCTGTAGAAGTCATATACACGGAATCGAATCGTAGTTTATACGCCAAAGCGGTAAACATGGAGAAGAATAGCCCGATTTCAACGGTGAACCGGGGTCGAGAAATTTTGTATCGTGTTACTAATCCAGAACTCAAAGGTGTTCCGGATGCATCATACATTAAAGATTATGCCGAGCGGGTTTTATCAGATCAGTCGACCTTGGAATATTCGCTTTCGTATACACATGCATATTGTCCAGTGCGCGTCGGAGATTGCGTGCTATTAAATTATAGAGCGGCTGGTTTGTCAAACGTGAAGGCCAAAATTGTCAGTCAAACAATTAAATGTGAGCCTGGTACACCCGTCACAGAGAAGGCAGTGTACACTCAGAACTTATGGAGGTGATCCAGCAATATGGCACTATCCGATGAATTGATTCGAGACTTTGCCAAGACAGTCTCTTCGATAGGAAAAGAAAAGTCAAACAATGACGTCGTATTATATGGTACAGCCAGAGTAAGCGAAGGTAGCGTATACGTTTTAATTGACGGTGCTAGTGAACCAACACCCGCAATCACAACCATGACAGTAAGTGATGGTGAACGTGTAACGCTTACAATTAAACATCATACAGCAATGATTACAGGTAACTTGGATTCACCCGGAGCTCGTAAAAAAGATTCCGACGACGCCGCCAAAAAAGCTGATAATGCTCAAAATACTGCTGATGAAGCTCTGGAAAAGATGGCAAGCATATCGGGCAAATATTTACACATTATGTACGCGACGGATTCTGAAGGGACTGATATGAGCGACGTCCCGAATGATGATACTAAATATATGGGTATTTATTCGGGGGACTCCGAAATCCCACCTACTGATCCTGGCGCGTATCAGTGGACTTTGATTAAAGGCGTTGATGGTGTTGGTGTAAAAGGCGAAGATGGTAAATCATCATATTTACATGTAAAATATTCTGGCGACGGATCAAGTTTTACCGCTAATAATGGTGAAGATCCTGGCGATTGGATTGGCACGTGTGTTACGGAAACAGAAAAAGACCCCGATGATTTCAATGTATACACGTGGGTCAAAATAAAAGGTGAAGACGGTGCACAGGGTTTACGGGGTCTTCAAGGCGAGAAAGGCGAACAAGGCGTTGCCGGAACCGATGGCAAGACTACGTATTTCCATATCAAATATTCTGATATCGCCACTCCCACGATGTCATCCCAGATAACTGAGACACCAAGTACATACATTGGCACGTATGTCGACTTTACTTCGACAGACAGCACCGATCCGTCAAAATACACGTGGTCTCGGTTCAAAGGTTCTCAGGGCGAAAAAGGCGATCAAGGCATTCCAGGCGTTAACGGTATTGACGGAAACACGTCGTATTTACATATCGCATATGCCAATAGTGCGGACGGCAAAACAGGATTCAGTGTATCTGATAGCGATGGTAAAATGTACATCGGTCAGTATACGGACTTTGCGATAGCCGATAGTACTGACCCGTCAAAATACACTTGGTCTAAAATTCGAGGCGAAGACGGCAAAGAAATCAGCAAAATTGTAGAGCAATTCTATTTGTCGACATCCAAAACGGCATTATCCGGTGGGTCTTGGAGCAACAGCCAACAAGCATATACGTCAGGAAAATATTACTGGACGCGTTATCAAACAACTTGGAGTGATGACAGCATCACTTATTCGTCGCCCGTCCTCGCGTCAAGTCTTAACGATATGTATAGTACTACTATAGGCTATTGCATCTTTAGTGGTCCAAGTTATCCAATAT
>OQVT01000341.1_pt1 | contig 24563 bp, 19 predicted proteins | sample 1691561 | NCBI WGS metagenome assembly OQVT01 (sample SAMN03418260, study PRJEB22391) | human gut metagenome | biome: human-gut; feature: organic feature; material: feces | host: Homo sapiens | place: Tanzania | collected 2013-01 | reverse complement strand
TAACAAAACTGTGTGCATAGGCTTGTTGCTTGCAACCGAGTTTTCGGACTGACCCGAATTATCTGTCAGAATAAAAAACAGGCTCCCATCTATTCAGTTTGTGAAAGATGGGAGCCTGTTATAGTCATGCCAAGCAAGATGGTAGGGAAATGTCTCAAGTTGTTTCTTGTCGGCTGCTTGGCTGATTTACGGTATTATTTATTAATACTCCTGCCAGCACTTGATGTCGAGGTCATCGAGTTTCACGGTGCAGAAAGCGTAGATGAAGGCCGATGCCAGACGTGCGTTGGTGATGAGTGGCACGTTGAGGTCGATGGCTGCACGGCGAATCTTGTATCCGTTGCTCAATTCGCCAGATGAGAGGTTTTTCGGCACGTTGACCACCATGTCGATTTCATGGTTGTGGAGCATGTCGATAGCTTGCGGATGTCCCTCTTCGCTTGGCCAGTAAACGAGGTTGTTCTTAATGCCGTTTTCTGTCAGATAGCGGCTTGTTCCGCCTGTTGCGTAGAGCGTGTAGCCGTGAGCTTGAAGCATCTGGCAGGCAGCCAGCATTTCGGCTTTCTGCTTGCCGTCGCCGGTTGAAAGCAGAATGTTCTTCTTCGGGATGCGGTGGCCAACGGAGAGCATAGACTTGATGAGCGCAGTTCGTGAGTCTTCGCCCAGACAGCCGACTTCGCCCGTTGAAGCCATGTCGACACCGAGGACTGGGTCGGCTTTCTGCAAGCGGTTGAATGAGAATTGAGATGCTTTGATGCCGACGTAGTCGAGGTCGAAGAGACTCTTGGCCGGTTTCTCCACTGGCAGGCCGAGCATGATGCGAGTTGCCAATTCGATGAGGTTGATTTTGAGAACCTTGCTGACGAACGGGAAGGAACGTGAGGCACGCAAGTTGCACTCGATGACCTTGATGTCGTTTTCTTTGGCGAGGAACTGGATATTGAACGGACCAGAGATGTGAAGTTCCTTGGCAATCTGCTTGGAAATCTTCTTGATGCGGCGTGCCGTTTCAACATAGAGCTTCTGCGGTGGGAATTGAATCGTGGCGTCGCCAGAGTGTACACCAGCAAATTCGATGTGCTCAGAAATGGCGTAGGCGATGATTTCACCGTCTTTTGCAACGGCGTCCATTTCAACCTCCTTGGCATGCTGCATGAAGCGGGAAACAACCACTGGGTGCTTCTTCGACACGTTGGCGGCCAATTTGAGGAAGCGTTCGAGTTCTTCCTGGTTTGAACATACGTTCATCGCAGCGCCAGAGAGGACATACGAAGGACGTACAAGTACAGGGAAGCCAACGCGCGAGATAAACTGCTGGATGTCGTCCATAGAAGTCAGTGCGCTCCATTCCGGCTGGTCAACACCGATTCTGTTGAGCATCTCTGAGAACTTTTCGCGGTCTTCAGCGTTGTCGATGTAGCGTGCTTGCGTGCCGAGCAGGTTTACGTTTTCAGCATCCAGGCGCATTGCTAGGTTGTTAGGAATCTGTCCACCCGTAGAAACGATGACACCATAAGGCATTTCCAGTTCGATGATGTCCATCACGCGTTCGAAGGTGAGTTCATCGAAATAGAGACGGTCGCACATGTCATAGTCCGTTGAAACCGTTTCCGGGTTGTAGTTGATCATGATGCTGCGATAGCCTTCGCGACGGATGGTGTTGAGCGCCTGAACGCCACACCAGTCAAATTCAACGGACGAGCCGATGCGGTATGCACCAGAACCGAGCACCACAACCGAGCGCTTGTCGTGTTCAAACTGGATGTCGTGTGCAATGCCGCTGTAAGTTACATAGAGGTAGTTGGTCTGAGCTGGATACTCAGCTGCTAACGTGTCAATCTGCTTTACAACGGGAACGATGCCAGCTTGTTTGCGGCGTGCACGAACAGCCATGATGGCCTTTTCGATGTCCATGTCTTGCTCCATGCCAACGGCGCGTGCAATCTGGAAGTCGGTGAAGCCCTGAATCTTGGCTTTGCGCATCAATTCGTTGTCGAGCACGTTGATGCTGGTGCAAGCGTGGAGTTCCTGGTCGGTTTTGTGAATGTTATAGAGTTTCTGGAGGAACCAGCGGTCGATTTTCGTCAGATCGTGAATCTGGTCGATGGTGTATCCAGCCTTGAAAGCCTTTTCAATGACAAAAATACGTTTGTCGGTCGGTTCGCGCAGAGCCTCGTCAACGTTGTCAATCTTGATTTCCTTATTGTCGACAAATCCATGCATGCCTTGGCCGATCATGCGGAGGCCTTTCTGAATCACTTCTTCGAAGGTGCGGCCGATGGCCATCACTTCGCCGACGCTCTTCATGGAAGAACCCAATTCGCGGTCAACGCCACGGAATTTTCCCAAGTCCCAGCGAGGGATTTTGCAGACAACGTAGTCGAGTGCTGGTTCGAAGAAGGCGCTTGTTGTTTTCGTCACAGAGTTCTTGAGCTCGAAGAGGCCGTAGCCCAATCCCAATTTGGCGGCAACGAAGGCCAAAGGATAGCCCGTCGCTTTTGATGCCAAGGCTGAAGAGCGCGACAAACGGGCGTTGACTTCGATGACGCGGTAGTCTTCAGAATTGGGATCGAAGGCATACTGAACGTTACATTCTCCGACGATGCCCACGTGGCGTACGATGCGGATGGAGAGCTCGCGGAGTTTGTGGTATTCAGAGTTCGTGAGAGTCTGCGATGGTGCGATTACGATACTTTCACCTGTATGGATGCCGAGCGGGTCGAAGTTTTCCATGTTGCAGACCGTGATACAGTTGTCGAAACGGTCGCGCACCACTTCGTATTCAATTTCCTTCCATCCCTTCAAACTCTTTTCAACGAGTACCTGTGGAGAGAAAGAGAACGCCTTTTCAGCCAGTTTGTTGAGCTCTTCCTCATTGTCGCAGAAGCCGGAACCCAAACCGCCGAGGGCGTAGGCAGCGCGGAGAATCACTGGATAGCCCAGTTCTGCTGCAGCCTGACGTGCCTGTTCGATGGTTTCGCAGGCTTCGCTCTTGATGGTTTTGACGTTGATTTCGTTGAGCTTGCCGATGAAGAGTTCACGGTCTTCCGTGTTCATGATGGCTTCAACGGGTGTGCCAAGCACCTGAAGGTTATATTTCTCCAAGATGCCGCTTTGGAAAAGTTCCACGCCGCAGTTCAAGGCCGTCTGTCCGCCGAAGGCGAGCATGATGCCTTGTGGACGTTCCTTTTCGATGACCTTTTCAACGAAGAAGGGAGTGACAGGCAGGAAGTAGATGCGGTCGGCAACACCTTCTGACGTCTGTACAGTGGCGATGTTCGGGTTGATGAGAACCGTTTCGATGCCTTCTTCCTTGAGGGCCTTCAGTGCCTGAGAGCCAGAATAGTCGAATTCGCCCGCTTCACCGATTTTAAGTGCGCCAGAACCTAAGAGGAGAACTTTCTTTATATCGTTTGACATATTATCTTGTTTTAATGTGGTGTGATTTAGATAAGCAGGTGGCAGGAATCTTTTTTGTATCTGGAAAGCTCCGTTGCTTCGCAGATATGAAACGGATTCTCTTGTCCTAATTTATATATTAGTCGTGCCCACCAGCTTAATGGTCATTTGTTTACAGCAGTTTTACGAAATCATCGAAGAGGAACTCCGTGTCGACAGGACCGCTGCATGCTTCCGGATGGAACTGTGCAGAGAACCAAGGATTCGTTTTGTGTCGAACGCCCTCGTTTGAACCGTCGTTCATATTGATGAACAATGGTTCCCAGTCGCTTGGAAGCGTGTTGTTGTCAACGGCATAGCCGTGGTTTTGGCTGGTGACGAAGCAGCGGTTCGTGCCCACCATACGCACTGGCTGGTTGTGGCTGCGGTGTCCGTATTTCAGTTTGTAGATAGACGCTCCGGCCGCTTTTGAGAGCAACTGGTTTCCCATGCAGATGCCCATGCAGGGGCGAACGTTTGGATTTGCAAGGAACTTCTTGATGTTGGCAACGGCATCAGCGCAAGTGTCGGGGTCGCCAGGGCCGTTGGCCAGGAACAGACCGTCGAATTCCATGTCGTTGAAATCATAATTCCAAGGCACGCGGATGACTTCTACGCCGCGGCGGATGAGGCAGCGGATGATGTTGTTCTTCACGCCGCAGTCAACGAGAACCACTTTTTTCTCAGCTCCCTCGTTGTATCGGATAATTTCCTTGCATGAAACCTTTGCCACATAGTTCACACCATTGTATTCGGCAGTCGGGATATTGTTGGGCTCATCGTCGAAAACTATTTTTCCCATCATCACGCCATGTTCACGGAGTACCTTCGTCAGTTCTCGCGTGTCGATGCCTGTGATGCCTGGCACCTTTTCGCGCTTGAGCCAGTCGCCGAGACTTTCAACGGCATTCCAGTGGCTGTATGTCTCGCTGTAATCACTCACGATGATGGCCGAGGCATAAATTTTGTCGCTTTCCATAAAGGTGGCCAATTTGTCGTCTCCAACCGTGAAAGGAGGAACGCCATAGTTGCCGACCAAGGGATAGGTAAGCGTCATCAACTGTCCTGCGTATGAGGGGTCGGTGAGGCTTTCTGGATACCCCATCATGGCGGTGTTGAACACCACCTCGCCCGCTACTGGGCTTTCGTAGCCAAATGACTTACCGTGGAACTTCGTTCCATCGTCTAAAATAAGTGTTACGTTTCGCATATATATAGTTTGTGTTTTTTCTGGTACGGCATCCCCAGAGATGCAGTCTTCTGAAAGCTACCGTTTGGTTATTTCAATTGTAAGTAATGGTAAAAAATAACTTGTGCAATTTTGAGAAATAAGGAGTTATATCTTATGTCCTGTCAAAATTGCCAACTTATTCTTTCACCATTAGTTAAATATGAGTTTCTGATTGTCGGGCGATTCTTTCGTACTCCATTCTTATGGACTTCCCTGTTTCGCGTCGGCGTAAAACCATCAGTTCTTGTTTGGAAAGTTTGTCTCGTAGTAGTCGATAAATGCCTGGTTGACTCGCTTTGTGCCGCCAGGAGTCGGATAATCGCCACTGAAGTACCAGTCGCCTGGACTTGTCGGACAGGCTTTGTGCAGTCCCTCCTGACTTTGATAGACGATGTGGATTTCGGTTGTTACGCCGTTGGGGCGCAGAAGTTCCGCCATTTTCTTTGAGATGTCATCGTCTGAAAATGGAGCGTACACTTCCTTCACAAAGTTCTTTATCTGTTCCTTCGGCAGGTTCTCCTGTTCCTTGCAGCGCCTGTAAATATCTTTCAGTCTTGTTTCTCCGCCTTGTTCCAAGGTGAGCGCAATGGCTGCCTTAAAGGCGATGAATTCATCCATGTGCGACATGTCGATGCCGTAGTAGTCCGGGAATCTTACTTGCGGCGACGAGCTGACAACAACGATGCGCTTCGGGTGTAGGCGGTCAAGGATTCTGATGATGCTCTCGCGGAGCGTTGTTCCGCGGACGATGCTGTCGTCAATCACCACCAGGTTGTCCTTTCCGGCTTCAACGCTTCCGTAGGTGATGTCATAAACGTGTGCCGCCAAGTCGTTTCTGCTGTTACCTTCAGCAATGAACGTTCGCATTTTGATGTCTTTCCATGCGATTTTTTCCGAGCGGATGCGTCGGTCGAGAATCTTTGCCACCGTCTTGATGTCGGGGCTTGCCCCCAAGGCGGCAATGGCTTCCATTTTCTGCTTGTTGAGGAAATTGTCGAAGCCTTCCAGCAGTCCGTAGTAAGCCGCTTCGGCCGTGTTGGGGATGTAGGAGAACACCGTTTGGTCGAGTTCGCCGTCCACCGCCTTGAGAATGGGCGCCACCAAAGTGCGTCCCAGTGCCTTCCTTTCTTGATAGATGTCTTTGTCGGAGCCGCGTGAGAAATATACCCTTTCAAACGAGCAGGCCGCCAAGTTCTTTGGTGTGAGAATTTGCTCCGTTCTGAACTTGCCGTCTTTGCTCATGATGAGTGCTTCTCCCGGCTTCAGTTCATGAATCTCTTCCGCTTCAAGGTCAAGCGAAGTCTGGATCACCGGACGCTCAGAAGCCACCACCAGCAGTTCGTCGTCTTTATACCAAAAAGCAGGGCGGATGCCCCACGGGTCGCGAAGCGTAAACATTTCGCCGCTGCCAGTGACGCCACACAGCACGTACCCTCCGTCCCAAATCGGCGCTGCCTGTTTGAGAATGTTGGCCACGTTGATGTGGTCTTCGATATATTTTGTGATCTCCGTGCCTTCCAGCCCCATCTTTTGCGCCTCAACAAAATTGCGCTCGCTCTCTCGGTCAAGCCGGTGTCCCAGTTGTTCGAGCAGGATGTAGGTGTCCGACACCATGCGCGGGTGTTGTCCCTTCGAAGCGATTTCCTCAAAGATTTCCTCAACGTTTGTCATGTTGAAGTTGGCGCAGATACATAGGTTTTTGGCGCGCCAGTTGTTTCTTCGCATGAACGGGTGTACATAAGAAAGGCCACTCTTGCCGGTTGTTGAATACCGCAGGTGGCCCATGTAAATCTCTCCCGCAAAGGGAATATGACGGCTGGCGAATTGTGCATCCGCCAGTTGCTTGTTCTCAAAATTCTTGAAATTGCCGTGAACGGCCTTGAAGATTTCTTCAATGGCCGTTGTGCCCAATGCCCTCTCGCGGAAGAAGAATTCTTCTCCCGGCGCGGCGTTCATCTTGACGCTTGCCAAGCCTGCGCCTTCCTGTCCGCGGTTGTGCTGTTTCTCCATCATGAGATAGAGTTTGTTCAGTCCATACATCCACGTGCCATATTTCTGCTGATAGAAATCCAACGGCTTCAGCAGTCTGACCATGGCAACGCCACATTCGTGTTTGAGAGGTTCCATTGTATGATGTTTTATGGGGAGGACAGGTTTGTCTGTCAGGAGAAGGGAATTTACGCCAACCTTCTTATGCCCCTTAGAGTTAAACGGTTTTTGTTGCAAACGCTCTTTGCTTTCTGCCCGAAGGCCGTTCCGTTTCAGCGTTTGGGCAAAGTTACTAATTATTTTCCGTTTATTGTCATATTGCATCGCCGTATTGTTGCAAACCATGCCCCACGGCATTGTTTTCTCAGAATCCATCGCGCCATTCAGTCTGAAATTCGTATCTTTGCAGTTTCTTTGGGGCGTACGGAGCGTTCAATCGTGATGATTTGCGATTTGCGGAAGTTCGCCATGCAGCTTTGCTATTGGCTGCTTGATGTCCTTCCAGCCCCAGCTAATATATCAGAAATGAATCCAAAAGAAATGAATATCTCTGCGGCGTTGTTTGACCTTGACGGTGTCATCATTGACACGGAGCCGCAATACACGGAGTTTTGGGCCGCCATGGGGCGTGAGTTCGAACTGCCCGATGCTAATTTTGCCGCGGCAGTGAAGGGGCAGACCCTTACCTATATTTTCGACACCTATTTTCCTGAGGTCTCGCAGCAGGATTTTTTGCGTGAACGACTGAACGAATTTGAGCGCCACATGAGCTACCCCTACATTCCTAGAGCCGTCCGCTTTGTGGAAGGATTGCGGGAGAAAGGTATTCCAGCAGCAGTCGTGACCAGTTCCAATCAGGCGAAGATGGCCCAGGTCTATGCCGCGCATCCCGAACTCAAGCAACTCTTTACGGCCATTCTGACTTCAGAAGACACGCCGCGCTCAAAGCCCGCTCCCGATTGCTATCTCATTGCCGCCGAGCGCTTGCAATGTCCCATACGTTCGTGTGTTGTTTTTGAGGATAGCATCAACGGTCTGCGTGCCGCACGTGATTCGGGCGCCTTTGTCATCGGTTTGTCCACCTCCAATCCCGTGGAAATGATTGCGCCGCTGTCCGATAAGGTCATCCCTCATTTTGAAGGCTTCAGCCTCTCTTGATAATAGAACATATAAAATGTGGAGCGTCCTAAAGCTAAGAAAATTAGAGCTGCCCCATAAAAAATACACAAAAATAATGTCTGCATATTTAGTTGAAGATACCCGGAAGGTGACAGCGCCGCGCCTCCGTGAAATGAAAGCAGAGAGCAAGCAGATTGCCATGCTCACGGCGTACGACTATACCACGGCTTCCATTGTTGACGGTGCTGGAGTTGACGCGATACTCATTGGCGACAGTGCTTCCAACGTGATGGCTGGAAACATGACAACCCTTCCCATTACAGTTGATGAGATGATTTACCACGCCCGCAGCGTGGTGCGTGCTGTGAAGCGTGCATTTGTCGTTTGCGACATGCCTTTCGGTTCCTATCAGGTGTCAACGGAAGAAGCCATGCGCAATGCCGTTCGCATCATGAAAGAAACAGGCTGCGACGCCTTGAAACTCGAAGGCGGCGAGGAAATCCTTCCTGCCGTGAAGCGCATCATCGCCTCTGGCATCCCTGTTGTTGGCCATTTAGGACTGACACCTCAGAGCGTCAATGTCTTTGGCGGTTTCGGTTTGCGTGCGCGTCAGGAGGCTGAGGCTGCGAAGCTGGTGAACGACGCCCATTTGCTCGAAGAGGCCGGGTGTTGTGCTTGTGTCGTTGAGAAAATTCCCGCAGCGCTCACGCAGCGTCTGGTCAAAGAACTCTCCATTCCAGTGATAGGTATTGGCGGCGGAACGGCTGATGGTCAGGTCTTGGTCGTCAACGACATGTTGGGAATGACCCAAGGTTTCAGTCCGAAATTTCTGCGTCGTTATGCCGACTTGCACACCATAATGACGGATGCCATCGGACAGTATGTTGCCGATGTGAAGTCGTGTGATTTCCCAAATGAAAATGAGAGATATTGATCTCGCTTATTCTGTCGATATTTCTTTACTTGTGGTGCACGGAATAGTACACTGAAAGAAGTAAATCTACAGATTTTAAGTGCATTACGATTAAAAATAATAACGCCTTAACCGTTGTCTGTTAGCGGTTAAGGCGTTATTTTTATTGCTTCAAACTAAAGTGTACGTGTGACAAGCGTGTCAGCCCCTGTTATCCTGCGTAAGAGTGCATTCCAGACAGGAAGAAATTGACACCAAAGTAAGTCATGAGCACAGTGAGAAATGCCAATATGCAAAAGCCGTGGAAGCGTTTTGCGCTACGCAACCAGGGGAGAGAATGGCTGTGGAAGCCGATGGCATAGACCATGAAGGTAATCAAGGCCCATGTCTCTTTAGGGTCCCAGCTCCAGTAGGCACCCCAAGACTGGTTGGCCCACACGGCGCCCAAGAAAATGCCGATGCCGAGGAAGAAGACAGCAGGGTAGAGGAGCAGGCGTCCGAAAAGCATGAGTGGTTCGGCTTGCCGAGAAATGCATAGTCCGAGGATGCCTGTGAGCATGGTGAAAGCCAGCAAGGCGTAGCCTATCATTATCACGGAGACGTGCAGGCTCAACCAGGGCGAGGCGAGAACGGGCATGAGGTTCGTGATTTGCGGATTGCTCTGGCCGAGGTGTGACACCAGCAGGGCAAAGCCTCCCAGAAGGAAGCCGAAGGGAAGCAGAATGCGGAAGCGATGGTGGAAGATACTTGAAAATGCCAGTGTGCAGAGCGCCATGAATTGCATCGTTTCAAATCCGTTGCTCATGGGAATGTGGTCTGCAATGTACCATCGCAGCGCGAAGGCAATGCCCAACGCTGCAGTGGCGAGAAATAGCATGGCGGGGAGAATTTTTTGGTCGAGGATGTTGGTCTTGAGGTTTCGGATGCTTTTGTATGCCATCAACGTGAAGGAAATCAGGGCGCAGACAAAGCACACGATGAAGAGAATTTTCGTCGTGGGGATGCTGTTGTAGAGAATTTCAGCTTTGACGCGTTGGGGACTCAGCGGTTTCACACTGCCGTCTTTTGGCAACGGCTTGATGAGCGTGCCGTTTTGCAGCATCATAATGAGCCCCACTTTCTCATCGGTCTCCGCAATGGACTTTTGCAGCGGATCAGCGGATGGGGCAATCGCGTTGCCGTTTCCGTTCCAATATCGGCGAAGGATATATTCGTTGCCGCGGAAGAGGTCGGTCAGTCGTGCATATTTTCCGTCAAGGCCCAGCAGTTGGCGCAATTCTTTGTTTTTGATCAGAATCATGGGTTCGTTTTGCCAGACGTCGGGGCGCAGGAGCCATCCTGAGACGACTTGTTCCGGCGACAGGCCGCCATAGCTGTCTTTTCCGTAGAGTTTCAGGATGAAATCGTGTGCCAGGGTGTTGAATGGGGCAACGCGTCCGTTATAGACCACCTGCTTGGCGGCCAATGAATCGGCTTTTTCTCGGTTGAACGCAGGGAGCGAACGGGAGGCCGCGGAGAGGCTGGGACTCACGGCTGCCAGCATAATGATGAGTGTGCCTTTCCGGAGCAGAGGGTTTCGCAGAAGTCGTCGGAATTCTTCGCGGCGGTCAATGAGGACGAGGAGCATGGAGATGGCCAGCAGAATATAGCCCACGTAGGAGAGTGTAGCTCCCCACGGGTCGTAGTTGACTGAAAGCCAGCTGCCCTGTCCGTCTTCATCATAGGACGATTGGTAGAACCTGTATCCTTCGATTTCCAGAATCTTATTCATTGAGACGCTGCATTTCTGCTTGGTGCCTTCGCGACTGATGACCGTCAGGTGTGAAAAATAGTCGGCAGGCGTTTCCGTTCCGGGATAGCATTTGATGTCAAAGCGGTCCAGCATGACATTGAAGGGGAGGGGGAACGTGCGGCTCATATCTTCGCTTTGGAAATTTCTGACGGGGACGCCTTGCGAGAGATGGAGTATGCCTTTTGTCGAGGTTAAATAGGTCAGCAGGCCTCCTCCCAGGATGACGGCGAAGGAAAGGTGGAGCATAAGAAGAGGGAGACGGTGCCATAGTTTTCGCTTGACCAAGGCGTATATCATTAGAAGGGTGGCCAATGCCCATAGGACAACGAACCAAGGTGTGTGGTAGATGTGGTCTGACACAAAGGCACTCCCTTGATGGTGCTCAATGATGGTGGCGCTTGCCAGAAGAATGAGCAGAAGAACGTATGTGAAGATGATCAGATGTTTCATGAATGTGGCATGGAGAAAAGCAGCGACACGAAGTTTGTTTTCTCAGTTAGGTAAACAAAACTTCGTGTCGCGCGTTTATTAATAGGGGGGTCATACGTCAGATTCCCAAATCGTTAGGGAATCGTCAGAATTTCGGGAAGGCTTCGTTGGTGATGGCTTTGGTGGCCATACATTCCATTTCAATGAGCCATCCCGGGCGGCATACGGGAGCGAGCACAATGACTTTTGGAATGTCGGGGAAACGACGGTTGAACATTTTTGAGACAACGGCATGGTCAGCGGGGTCTCTCAGATAGACAATCATTTGGCTGACATCATCAAATCCGCATTCGGCCTCCTTGAGCAGAGCATCGACATTTTCCCACATGCGCTCCGTTTGCTTGCGGATGTCGCCGACGTGCAGGATGTTTCCTTTGTTGTCAATGCTTGCCGTTCCGGAGATGAAGACCTGGCGACGGTCGCCGTAGTCAACGCGCGTTCCCCGCTCGAAACTGACGCCATATTCATAGGTGGGGTTCAGGTGGGTTGGCGCGTAGAGGTGTTTCACCTGTTTTTTGGGGTCAATGCCAATGACGGCATAGTTGTCGAGTTGCACCAGTATTTTGGGGTTGGCGTTGCGGCCGCCGATGCCCGTGCTCGCAATGAAATGTGTCTTTGGTGTGAGGTTTTGCGTGTAGAATTCCTCGTTGCGTGCTGAGACGACTCCTGCATAGTTGGTGTCGACGTTTTGGACGAAAAACCAGGTGCGTATGCAATTGTCGGCCAAATGGGCGCCGTTGTTGAGCAATTGCATGACATAGTCCTTCAGCAGTAGACTGGTTTGCCCTTCCGACGTGTCGGCTTCTGCCGTTGCACTGCCTCCCCATAAATGCGTGTATGCACCGTGTTTCACGCGATAAAGCCCGTGGGAGAAGTTTTCTTCGCAGATTTCTGTTTGCAGATTCACCCAGAGTGCGATTTTTGTACCGTCGAGCGGCGCCTGTTCAACCACGGAACAGGCACATGCTGGAACCTCTGGCACTGTTGCAAGCAACGTGTTGTATTGGTTGGCAGCATCGCTGAGAAAATAGCGCTTGATCACAGAGGAGGCGCCTTTTAATGTTGTCTTGAGCAGAGAATAATAGTTGTTCAAAACAGCGTTGAGCTGCTCTTGGAATGTTTGTTCGGGGCATGTGGCGTGAATGATTACGTGGTATTCTGTCACACCATCCTTTGTCTCAAACTTAGAAATTTCAGCCAAGGAGTCCTCGGTCTGAACGGCTATTCTTTCCTGTATGTTAGTCATTCTGTTAGTGTTTCTTGTTATGTTTACAAAGGTACGAAAAAACAACCAACTACAACTGCTTTTTTTCTCGCCAGCATGTAAAATCACTATATGTGGGGATGTCTTGTCCTTTTTTTGTTGGCATAGAAACTGCCGTATAGCCATTCCTGTGATGAGGCAGGCGGGCAATACGGCAGATGCTTTTTGCAGTGTTTGTTTTCTCGCTATTCTTCGGCACCGTTGTTTATCCAGTCTTTGATGAGCTGGAGTCCGACAGGGTCCGTCACCATGATTTTCGAGTGGTTGTGTTTCCAGTTTTCGCTCACCTCTGTGGCGAGTGCTTCATAAAGAACACTGTTTGCAGCGTCGCCAGGCGTGACACGATTGTGGCCTTCCACCAGTTTGGCTGGCATATTCTTCATGCTTGCATAGCTCTCGCCTTCGTTCAGGTTGAGCGATGCCGCCCAGGCGCTTCCGCTGTGGCAGTGGGAACATTGTTTGTCGAAAATTTGTTTCTGTATGCTGGCAAACATGCTGGCGTTGAGCGTCCCTGCGTTGATGCGAATCGTGTCGTTCGTGTTAGGCGCGTCGATGGTGAAGAAAGAGATGACGCGGCGCCGCACACTGTTGACTACGCAGACCTCCAAGGTCTTCACATTGTCGGGGATGCCCGAGAGCGTGACATCAGCTTGCCCGTTTTCGTCTGTTCGGATGCTCTTCGTTATTTCTGCATACGGACTGTTGTCAGAGAAGCCGGCAATGGAGATTGAATAGCCAGACGGCCATGATTTTTGTCCTTCCAGTTTGACTTCCACTTTGGCAACACGTCCCTCTTCTTTGAGGTTGAAGTCTTCTTCAGCAATACGCCCGTCGTCGCATGAGGAGAGAAGCGTTGCACAGAGTAGCAGCACATAAGTGATTGGTTTCATTTGAAATGGCTAAATGCACGTTATGGGCGTGGGGTTAGAAATAATATTGCAGTTGCACGGTGGCAGAATGCGTGGCGAGACCGAGGTTGTCGTTGTCGCGGTCGAGTTGCGTGGCGTGTCCCTTTCGGCCCGTGTATTGATACATACCTTGGAGCTTGAGGTTGCAGTTTTTGAAGAAATAGTTTACACCCACTGCCGGCATATTCAAGAAACCGTCTTTGCTTGTGCTGTTGCGGTTCATGAAATCGTAGCGTGCTGCGAGCTGCACCTGTGGCGTGATGAAATAGCCGCCTTGCAGATAGCCGCCCAGATAATTATAGTGTTCAGAGATTTTCTGACGTTTGGTGAATCCCACGTTCATCCAGTAGGCTTCAGCTGCAAAATACCAGCGATGGAGGAGCATAGCAAATTCAAGTCCCATGCGGGCATCGTTGGTGCTCTCGTTCTCGCTTTCCACGTTCATTGAGCCCGATAGCCCGACGAGCATTTTCTTTTCGTGGAGCATATTGGGGTTGCCTTGCGTTGAAGGCATCGTTCCCCAGGGCATATAGGTCAGACGGCCCGCGTAAAGCAGTGATGGGATATGCCAGTCGTCGCTGAAAGTCTTTGTGGCGCTGTTGACTGCGGCTCCTGTGCCGTTGAAGAGGCCCACTTCATAGCCAAATTTGTTGTTGACAACGCCATGAAGTTCAACGCCAAGATCAAAGCCCGTCGAGATGCTTGGCGTGACGGCATTGAGCACGTAGGGCATGATGGTCGACGTGGTGAGCGACGTTGGGAGTTGCGGGAAGAGTGTCTCACCAAGCGTCGTTAGATAGGCGTGTGAAAAAGGCGTTTTGAATTTACCAACGCGCACCTGTACGGGATTATTGAATTTGACGTCAAACCAAGCCTGCTGCAAAAGATAGCCGCCCGTTTTGGCTGCATTCAGAGAGAGGTTGAACGTGACTTTATTGAAGGCCTTGCCCGTGAATCCCAAAATGGCATTGGGGATGGCGAAACCAGAATTGGAGACGTTATCTTGGTTGTATGCCTTGTCGAGGCCTTCGTCGTCATACCAATTGAAGTTGGCGCTGGTTTGCACCAGCATGTAAGGCTTGAAAATGAAGTCGCCCTTTTTCGTCTGTATGGTGAAACCCTTGCTTCCGGCCAAGGACACCACACCGTTGTCAGTGTCGAGGTCTATTGGTTCGTAGTTGATTTTTCCGATGCCCTTGTCGTCGCTCTTCTCGTCGTTGGCTGTCTGTTCTTCAGGAGCTACGGAGGTGGTGGTTTTTTCTTCCGGGACATTCCCCTTCAATTCTGCAACGTTTGTTGCGTGGATATTGACGGCGCTCGCTGACATCAATGCCAACAGGGCGAAGCTTTTTTTATTCATTGTGTTTTCAGTTTTGTTGTAGGTGTGTAGGTACTTCTGTTTGAATGTGCTAAAGAGATTCCAGGAATTTCACGAGTGCATCGCGGTCTTTCTTCGGCATCTTCTTGAATATGTTTTTCGATGCTTCGCCTTCTCCTCCGTGCCACATGATTGCTTCAACGAAATTACGTGCGCGTCCGTCATGGAGAAAACAGGTGTGTCCGTCAACCTTCTGTTGCAGGCCGACGCCCCAAAGCGGTGTGGTGCGCCATTCGTTGCCGCGAGCCAATCCGCTGACGTAATTATCGTTGAGGCCGACGCCCATGATTTCAGACCCCATGTCGTGGAGCAGATAGTCGGAATAGGGGTGGATGGTTAGTCCGCCGAGCCAAGGCAGGTGAGTGCCGTTGAGCAGCGTGCTGCCCGATTTCTTGGTGTGTAATGTTGTAACGTGGCAGAGTTGGCATTTGGCCTTGTAGAAATTCTGTTCGCCAATCTTCAGCAGCTCGCGTTCAGAAACCGTTTGGTTGCCATAGTTGACCATGGTGGTGGTTGATCCGATGCGGCGGGCGGGAACGCCGAGGCATTGCATATAGAGGTCAACGTCTTCCATAGATTCAGTGGTGACGTCAAGACGGTTGCTATAGCACAGGCCCATCATACTTCCATATTGCTGTTGTGTCTGTCCCTGGCAGATTTCTTCAGGGAAGCGACTGTTGGTGGCTCCCATGTCGCTCGAGAAGCCCAGTTCCACGGTGAGGTCCAGATGTTGCGCCTTGTTGCCAGACAGGCCGACGCCTCGTACGCCCTTCTCCGTGATGTAGTTGCATCGGCCGCTGATGCCATATTCTGGATAGTTGCTTTTGGCGGCCAGAGCTTCAATCTCCGTGGGGTCGAGCGCCATCATCAGTCCCATGCCGACATGTCGCAATGGTTGGCGAACGGAGATGATCAAGTCCTCGGGTTTGACAGCGTCGGCAATGGGTTCTCCGTAGTTTTTCATGCCGTTGGTATACCATTCTTTGATGCGGTATTCTGGATAGGCCAATTCATATTTTTCTCCGTCGGGGAAAGCATACTCCTGCTTGTGCCATTTCACTTGCAGTTTGCCCTCCGGCTTCATGGTGTATTCTTTGCCGTTAGCGTCAACGTAGGTGCCCTGGATACATTGGTCGTGGAGCACACGTCCGTAGTCGGGGAAAAACGAACCATTCTTTCGGGTGATGTAAATCAGTCCGGCTGTGAAGCCCGTCTCGCCAGAGACCGTGCAGAATCCGTCGGCGTCGCATTTGCTTTCGTCATAGTTTGCCCAAATGGAGGGCTTCGTTCTTCCAGTGGTCATGTGGCAGCTGCGACAGGAGAAACCCGCATAGAGCGGACCAAGGCCGCCAGCCTCAACGTCCTTTCCGCTTGGAATGGCGTTGTCGTATAGTTTGTTTCCTGAGTTGAAGCGGGTGAGATATTTTCCCGCCACCCAGTTGGCCTCAACGTCGTAGGCCGTGGAGGAATTGAGAAAAATGGTGGAAATGTCGGCCGACAAGGCATAACCCTCCGGCACTTTGATGTCAATGATGTTTATGCCGTCGTCGTCACTGCAGGCGTTGAGCGAAAGCATGATGCTGAAAAGCAGTGAGTGTTTCAGTAAACGTGTAACCATATAGTTGTTGGCAATGAAATCAATATTCGCTTTATGCTAAATGAGAGGGGGATATAATGTAAAATGTATAATGCGCGATGCGTTGGCTGTACATCATACATCATACATTTTACATTATTGGTTAGTCCTTCCTGATTATTTGATGGTGCGTGGATTTCCGTCCTTGAAAATAAGGAATTCAAGTGTGTGGAAACCGCGAACGTTTTGCGCCGATTCAACCTTGGCATCGTCGTCGCCTTCAGCCCATTTGAGATCCGACCATTTCTGGGACTTCATGATGCTCACGATTGCGTCTTGGTCAAGAGGCCAAGAGTCCATGTTGGGGTCGAGACCAAAAGTGGCGACAGGACCGAAGAGGAAGGCTTCGCTCGTTTCCCACGGTTGGCGGGCTTCCAGCCAAGCTCGGCTGCATGCATAAAAACCTTCGTTGCTCGGGTTGGCCACAAAGGCGTTGACGGCGGCAAGCAGTTCGGCATTCTTTTCTTTCAAGTTGCGGTAAGTCGGCACGACGACATTGTCAACATAATTGTTGACGATGTTTTGAAGCACCTCGTCACTGAGATGGTTGACAGCGTCGCGGAGATTTACGGCTGCTGCGCCGGCTTCAACTTCGTCGTCATCGTTCTTCACTTCGCTCAGACTGGCTTGCAAAGCGGCGCAAGCCTCCATTGCTTTTTGCGTTTCAACGCTGCCGATGTGATTGCGGAAAGGCGACGTGATGCCCTGAATGGCGTTTTCGGCGTCCGTGATTTGCTGGCGGATGGTTTTGTCAATGGTTGTTCCTTCAAGGGCCTTTGCCATAGAGTTTTCGGCCATGTTTGTGGCGCTACCATTGAGTTTGCCATAGTAGGCGTTGGCAATGGAGCGGATATTGTTGGTGTAATCCTCGATCGAATGCCAGCTGTACCAAGACTCAACAGCATAGAGCGCCTCAGTGGTTTTTCCACTCACCCATTTGGCATAAGGGTCACCGATTTTGGCGGAGCCAACTTCATTGGCAATCTCAGCCATTTTCTCAACGATTTCCTGGGCGCAAGCTTTCACGTCGTTGTAGCCTGAGCGAGAATCGTGTTGCTTGAAAAGTTCGGCGAAAGGAACGCCGGTGTTCACTTCCGTTGTATGGTAGTTTTCGGCCCATTGGCTGTATAATTTCTCAGCATCGTTGTTGAGAAGGATGGCCACGTTTTTCATGTAGTTGCCCCATGCTTTGGCGTTGCTCGCTGTGTAGTCGAGGTCAGCCGACGGCTGTTCTTGCTCTGTCTTTGGGTCATCGTTGTCGCTGCAAGATGTCGTGGTAGCACTGAAAGCCACGGTCATGGCTAACATGGCACCGAAAAGGTATTTCTTATCCATTTGCTTATTGGTGTTATGTTGTTTGTAAATAAGATTAATTCTCTGATGGAGGATGATGTAATCCTTGAAGGAGAGTCCGGCATATCTGATGAAGCGTATGCCAGACAGATAGTCGCTTTGCGTACTGTTGGGGTTATCTTTTGGTGAACCAGCCCACGTAGGCAACGCCAATCGACAATTCATTCTCGCTGTTGTATTTCCCCTTGCCGAAGAGCTTGCTCGTTCCGATTTGGCGCGTAGAGTAGTCTGCCTTTATTACTAAGTTGGGGAGCGCATACCAGTTGATACCTGCCGTCCATTTCCGCACTTCGTTGCGTTTGTCCTCCGTGTAAAGTCCGGCACATTCCTTTTGCGTGTTGTAATAGTCGAAGCGTGCAAAGGGATAGAGCGTCGGGCATCGAGTTCCTGCGAATATGCCAGCCAGGTTGAGGTCCACTTCCGCTCCGTAGCTCACAGATTTTTTGGCAACGGGAGTGATACGGGTGTAGGGCGATTTAGTTGAGAGTTTCGTATTGACGGCGCTCACGCGGTCGGCGTTTGTCAGGTTTCCCCACATGAAATTGGCTCGGGCAGCAAGAATGTTGCTCTTATATTGTGCATCGACCGTGTAGATGCGCAACGGCGCCTTGAAATTATATTCGCTGAGCTTGTCGGAATTGGCGGTGGGGTTGGCGCAATAATAGAGAGAAGCACCAAGGCGCAATCCCGGTAAACCGTTGTAGTCCAATCGGAATGTATAGGCTGGCGAGGTGAAGTTGTCTTCTTCGAAAATACCCTGTTTCCCTCCAGCAACCCAGTTGTTGCGGTCGAAGCCACAAGCGTTAAGTCCGGAAGTGACCATGGCTTGATAGCTGAAGTTGGCATATCCGTAACCAAACGTACCGAAGATTTCCAAACCATTCTCGTGCCATGTTGAAGGAATCATCGTTGTTTCTCCCTCTGGTCGCGTCGTACCGAAGAAATTAATCGGTTCATGGTGTGCGTTGGTCAAGCCGACAGGGAGAATGAGGTGTCCCGCACGCATATTGAAGGCTGGATGGATCAAGCGAGTGATGTGGAATTGCTCCAGCGCCACTTCGCCGCCTTTCTCAACTTCGGTTTCATATTCCCCGTTTTCTGAATTCTCTATCTCGTAGGCCGTGCCTACACCGCCCGACTCAAACTCAATCTCTGCTCCAAGAATCCATTTGGGTGTGAATTTATAGTCTAAAGCCAAAACGAAGCGCGGGATGGAAATCGTGTTGCGATGGTCTTTTCGGTTTCCGTCGCGGCCGCCGTAGAAGCGGTTGATTCCGTAATCTTTGAAGGAAGCCAGCATTTCGCCGTAGCCGCCGAAGCGGAACTTCTCATAGTCGTCGGTTGCTGAAATCGTTTTGATGCTTGGCGCCTTGGACTCGGCTGTGGCCTGGTGAGTGTGGTTGGCAACAACGGCGTTATTTGCATTGTCCGTAGGGCTGTTTGTAACAGTTTTGTCAGTTGCTTGGATGACAACCGGATTTTCTTTGACCGCCGCCGTGCGTACATGATTCACACTGTCATTTCGGGAAGCCATTGCCCCATTGTCGGCATAGCCTATGCCAGCGGCAATCATGTTTCCCAGGGTGAAAAGAGCGATTCCTTTTTTCATTGTGTCTTGTTTTTCTTATATTTTTTCGTGTCCGGCGTACTGGTCTTTTGGCCTCCGGTTTTTTTGTCTGCGTTTTCAGTTTTCGTGTCCGTCTTCTTTTTCTTCACCTTTTCCTTTTTGGCAGGTTTGGCTGGCGGAGTGGCGCATGTTGTGGCATCAACAATCGGTTTCACCACGCTTCCGTCTGTCGCCACCAAAGGAGACAGGCAGACGCAGAAGGCGAGCATTGTGAAGATCGTTTTTTTCTGTAACGTATGGCTCATTGTGTCTGCGTTTGATTTGATGGTGCAAAGTTATCGACATTTAAAAATTGTCACAATCGCTATAATTGTGTATATTTTTAGGTAATCTGTAAGTGAGCGGAACTGTAAATACCCACAAAAATCTGCAAATACCCAAAAGTAGTGATACCCGTGTGGCGTGCTAATAAAACAGAAATCACTAACTTTGTGGCGACATAACAAAGCGGGCTTTGGTCTTCATTATCAGAGCCTATTGAAATGAAAGGTAAATAAGGTATGGCAATTTTCTATAGTGAAACCGCAAAAATGAGTGATATCATCTGTGACGAACCTTCTTTGTTGCAGATGATGAGTCGTTTCGGTATTCCATTGGGAGTCGGGGAGCGTACGGTCAAAGAAGTGTGTGAAACCAACAACGTGGACACTGTTACATTTTTGGCTGTGGCTAATTTTATGAAGTATGGGAAAGATGTGGTGGACCAGTATGTTGAAAAGGTGTCCGTTTCCGCGTTGGTTACCTATCTTGGCAGGGCACACAATTACTATCTTGACTTTCAGTTGCCGAACATCCGACGCAAACTGTTGGAAGCCATCGATTGCTCGCAGCAAAACGAAGTGGCATATTTGATATTGAAATTCTACGATGAATATATGGCAGAGGTGCGTCGCCACATGCAACACGAAAACATGCGCATTTTCACCTATGTCAACCAACTCTTGGAAGGACATCGCCGTGCGGATTTTGAAATTGCACAGTTTTCGCGGAGTCATAGCGGCATAGACAAAAAATTGCAGGAGCTGAAAAATATTATTATCAAATATTACACGCCGACAGACTCTGTTGACTTGCTGAATAATGTGCTCTTTGATATATTCAATTGTGAAACCGATTTGCACCAGCATTGTGAGGTGGAGGATGAACTTTTTGTTCCCGCTGTGCAGCTACTAGAGGCCAAGGTTACCGTGGAAGGTGGCAAGTCAGAAAAGGAAACAGCATCTGCCACGCAGCAAGAGATGCTTTCGGAGCGCGAACGCGAAATAGTCGGTTGTATTGTTCGCGGCATGACGAACAAGGAAATTGCAGAAAACCTTTTCATCAGTGTCAACACGGTGCTGACGCATCGCAAAAACATCTCCCGAAAACTCAATATCCATTCCGTCAGCGGTTTGACCATTTATGCCATTGTTAACAAACTGGTCAATGTGGGAGATATTCATTTGCAGTAAGCAAATCCTTTAGAGATGGCGTGGCCGTTTGCTGAAACATTTTTATTTCGCTCGGAATAAAAATGTTGAACCAGCAGCGTGGAATTTGACTTTTGTGCAGTTCCGATGAGAGAATAAGTCATCATGGGCGTGTCCTAAAGAGCGTCAGCGCACACGGGGCGAGAAACGTTCGTCTCTCGTCCGTGATTCGTTCGTCTCTCGTCCGTGATTCGCTCGTCTCTCGTCCGTGATTCGCTCGTCTCTCGTCCGTGGTTCGCTCGTCTCTCGTCCGTGGTTCGCTCGTCTCTCGTCCGTGGTTCGCCAACAGACATAGGGGATGGATTGGCGAATTGCTTTATCATCGGTTCAATCATTAATTTGAAGATGTATTGCTGCTCTATAAAAGGGAAACCATATAGTCTTTATGGTGTCGAGCAAAGCGGAATGAAAGCACGCCGTGTTCTTCTCCAGAATCGTAGCTTTGGAATTTATTCATGGCTATGAATAAAATGTTTTGGATTAGAAGTTTATCCTTTTCCAATAAAGAAAAATCGCCCATGGTTTTGAGCTGTTTTAGCACGAAACCATGGGCGAATTTGTTAGAGTATTGTCGGGGCCTTCTTACTGAAGAGGGCGCTTTTATTGATAATCTTCCGGTTTTAGTGTGATGGAAATGAGAAAGTTACCATTTTTGTCATAATAATAGTATTTGAAACTGTAGTTGAAGTCCATGCAGCGGCGAACATATTCGGCGTTGTTTGCTTGGTTTTTAATTTCTTGAAGCAATATGGGACGTAGGTTATCTGCGGCAGACTGCAAGTATTCTGGAGTAGTTTTCGTTTTGTCTGCATTGAGCAGTTGGTATGTGTAGATAAGGCAGTCTTTATCATTTGCCACGTTCAATGACACGAATTTCACACCGTTTGAGATAATGGGATTTTTCTTCAAATTCTCGTTGGTCGCTTTGCAATACGCTTGCAGTTCTTCGTGCAGGCTTTCATAGTTAGAAGCGCTGCGTTGGTGTTTTTTCCATGTGATGGAGCGCCATATCTGTGGAAGGTTTGATTTGTTCCCCACTTTGTAACAGCCAATGACCAGAAGCGTACACTCGTTTTCGTTAAACGCGTAGGCGGCACCATTATAGTTTATTCCGTCTATCGTATTGGAGAAATCAACAGACATGGTGCTTTTTCCCATGAAGGCTGCGGGATGTATTTCTCCGAAGGTGGCATTATGAAAAAGCGGGTTGTTTTGAATGGACATTTGCATCTCGAGCGCGGCTTTGGGATTCTGAATCTGCTCGATACCTACAATGATGCCCATGTTGTAGAGAATGGGTCCATCGTTGAAGAAATTGAGCAGTTCCATTTTCGTTCCAGGCATATCTTGCTTTTGAACGTGCCATCCTGGTGGAACGGTTATAGACAGGTAGCTGTTTTCGACTTTGTTCTGGGCTAACGATAAGTAGGGGAGAATACCCGTTAACAGTAGAATAAGATATTTTTTCATGTTATAAGTTTTTATGAGATTGTTAGGTAATTATAGGTGCTCTGTGAAAAAAATCCTTTGTTCTTTTCTGGATCAATGCGTTCTGTTTTTTGCAATGTGCAGGTGGTGCAAACCAAAAGTATGTTACTATAGAACAAAACCTCCTGCATCCTAAGCAATGTTGCTTGGCATGCAGGAGGCTTTGTCTTATGAAAATTAGAAAGGAAAATTATTCCCAACCCAAAGCGCTGGCACCAAGTACAGCAGCTTCGCTGCCGTTGAGTGCCGAAATCAGCAATTTGGTTTTGTTCTTATACATAAACAGGACGTTCTCTTCATAGGCTTTGCGGAGCGGTTTCATGAGATATTCGCCAGCTTTGGTCAGTCCGCCAAAGAAAACAAAAGCCTCCGGTGTGTTGAAGGTGGCGAAGTCGGCACATGAGCGTCCGAGAATTGTTCCCGTGTAGTCGAAGATGTCTAAGGCAATCTTGTCACCCTTTTCAGCTGCCAGGAAAACGTCATACGACGTGATGTCTTCTGGATTCATGTTGCGCAATTCGCTTGCGGCGTCGCTCTTGGAGAGAAATTCGCGTGCAGTGCGTGCCACGCCAGTTGCTGAACAATAAGTTTCCAAGCAACCCTTTCGGCCGCAACCACATGGACGTCCGTTACCTGTATGATCGATGATGACGTGGCCCAATTCACCAGCGTAGCCATCGCTGCCGTAAACAACCTTTCCGTCAACCACGATGCCAGAGCCGACACCTGTGCCCAAAGTGATCATAATGAAATTCTTCATGCCGCGTGCCACGCCGTAGGTCATTTCGCCCATGGCGGCAGCGTTGGCGTCGTTTGTAACGCGAACAGGAATGCCGAGTGCGTCTTCAAATCCCTGTGCCAAGGGCACGTTTCCTTTCCATACGAGGTTGGCAGAACCTTCGATACATCCAGTATAGAAATTTGCATTAGGAGCGCCGATGCCCATACCGCGTATTTGGTCAATGCCGCCTACCACGTCAAGAGCAGGGCCGAGGGCTTCTACTGCTGCGGCCACATAATCCTTGAAATCTGGGTATGCTTGGCTTTTGATGGCTGTTTGCGCTTTGATGTTTCCTCTTTGGTCTACGATACCGAAGATGGAATTCGTGCCGCCCATGTCAAGTCCGATGACATAGGGCTTTTCGATATTATTTTCCATGGTGGAAGTTTTTTATGGTTTGTATGAAGATGTTGTTTCCTTTGTGCAGACTTAGTTATGGCTCTTTATTTATCTGAAAATCAAGATACCCAAACTGATGAGTACAGAGCTGACAGATAGCCAAGTGGAGATGGATCGTACGCTGTTGTCGTTGTTGGTTGATTGGCCCACGCGCACGTTGTTGGGCGAAACGTAGATAATGTCGTTCTGCTGCAAACTATAAACGGGCGAGTTGAACAAGTCTTTTGAACGGAGGTCTACGAAATAAGCCTTGCTTTCGCCGTTTTCTTCACGAATGACTTTCACGTTGTCGCGACGTCCTTGGATGGTGAGGTCGCCTGCCTGTCCGAGCGCGTCAAGCAAGTTAAGGCGGTCGCGGACAATGTTTACACGTCCTGGGCGCGTCACTTCGCCAAGAACCGTTACATACTGATCGTAGGCATTGATAGTGACAACGGCATCGCGAAGTTGTTCAGCGCGCAGCATTGATTGTATTTTTGATGCCGCTTCGCCGCGTGACAGGCCGCTGATCTTGATACGGCCAAGATTCGGCATGTCAACACATCCGTTTTCGTCAATGGTGTATAGGGTAATCTGGTTTGAAGTCGCACCGCTGGTCGTTCCAGCTTGAATAGTTGTGATTGGCAGGTTAAACTGCATGGCGATGGCAGGCGTTGAACTGCTCGTCACGATGATGGAAACCTTGTCTCCAGCAAGGAGCTTGAGGGATTGCGAGACTTGCGTCGTTAGCGTTTGTCCTTCTGATACATCCTGAAGGTAAAGCACTTTTTCTCCGGTTTTGCAGGATGAGAACAGGAGAAGCGTCGTGAGCATGAATAGGGCGAATTTTTTCATTTTGATTTAATTTCTCTGATAAATAGCTTTTTGATTATCTGTTTTCGGGGTGTGGCTTTTTGAATACGCTTTTTGTGTTGCAGCCTCTATGCGATATAATAAAGGTATGTCTTTTCCTGCAAAAACGTTTTCAGTCGATGATGGTTTGGATGTTTTCCAAGCCATATTTTTGCCGCAAAGAGTGCCATGCCAAAAATTTCTGTGTTAGGAAAAACTCGGTGGACACACTTCATTTTGCAAATGTAATATTTTAATTTGGTATCGCCTTTATTTTTTTAAATCTATTTTTCAAAATATTGCAATGCCGCGGTAGAAGTGGCTTATTTATGGAGTGCAAAGTACGTTGCCTTTAATTTGAATACATGGTAATTGGGAGATTTTTTGAATGAATGAACCTTGCGGTAAGTAGGTGTTCAGAATTAGTTTATATTGAATTGTCGTATTATTTTGTTCCT
>OQVT01000340.1_pt1 | contig 24590 bp, 26 predicted proteins | sample 1691561 | NCBI WGS metagenome assembly OQVT01 (sample SAMN03418260, study PRJEB22391) | human gut metagenome | biome: human-gut; feature: organic feature; material: feces | host: Homo sapiens | place: Tanzania | collected 2013-01 | reverse complement strand
GGGTGTGCAGGAGAGAAAAAAAGAACGGCTCTATGCACAGAAAGCAAATTTCCCACAGTCGGACGCAACTGTTGAAGACTACATAAACCGTTTCCTTACGCAAAAGGCGAAAGAAATTGAGCGAACAACACTGGAATCTTACACAGGATACGCAAAAAGCATTGTCATTCCAGTTCTGGGAAAAATCAAGATGCAAGACTTAACGCCCGCAATACTGCAAGATTTTTTTGAAGGAATTAAGGCAGAACATACAGTTAAGTCACTGTCCAAATATCGTGTCGTTCTGAATGGAGCAATCGATGCAGCTTACAAGGACGGAATCATTGCCCTATCTCCGATGCACGGGGTAAAGCTGCCCAAAAAGGATAGCACATTCACAGGTGACTGGTATACCGCTGACGAAGCAAAACAGGCAATTCGCCTGTTGGACAAAGAGGACTTTAGCCTTACGCCTGCGGTGATGCTTGCATTACATACTGGAATGCGGCGGGGCGAAATATGCGGACTGCGCTGGATAGATGTAGATTTCTTGAAAGAGGAAATCCACATTCGGCATACAGTAAAACAAAACGGTGGGCTGGTTTATGAAAAAGACCATACAAAAACAAAGTCAAGCACCCGTGTAATTCCGATAATTCCGGAACTGTCTGCATATCTGCAAGAACTACTCGAACGTCAAAAACAGTGCGGTTTCCCTATCGACAAGGTTTGCACCACAAAAAAAGGCGAAACGTTGCAGCCGGACTATCTGACACGGCGCTGGAACAAATTCGTCAAGCAGCATGGTTTAAGACCCGTTCGCCTGCATGATCTCCGTCACACCACGGCAAGTCTTATGCTGATGAACGGAACTGATGTGAAGGTACTTGCAGAAATATTGGGACATAAAGATGTGGCTGTCACACTCAATACATATTCCCATGTTGCAAGTGAACAGAAGCGGAATGCGCTTATAACCCTGGGCGCACTGTGCGACGGATAGATTGGGATAATTTTCTATTCAAAACTGTTATGCAGCGTGTTATGCAGGCATCTGGCGTGATGGCCGATTTTGGCTCAAAAAGTTAGAAAAAGACCCGAAATCTCTCGATTTCGAGTCATTTTGCATGGTCCGAGTGACTGGATTCGAACCAGCGGCCTCTTGAACCCCATTCAAGCGCGATACCAAACTTCGCCACACCCGGATAGCTATTGAATTAGCTTATGTATCATAGCATATCCAGTTTGGTTTTGTCGACACCTTGTTGGTCGTAGGTGCGATCTACGCATTGTATGCAATAGCTCATCGCTTCAGTGGCTGCATTGTGGGGAGCGTTGGGATCGCGCTTGTCATCTACTTGATTGGTTGCTGCTGGAGGAGCTCCAGGAGTTTGGGGTGAGTTAGTCGGCTAAATATCGAACGAGGTGCTGTAAATTGTGTAATAAAAAGCGTTGCCTGCCTGCTCCCGTAAGGGGCAATATCGGACCGAGAATTGCTCTTTTAGGCAGACTGGAAAAAAGCAATTTTAACAGAGCTGTTGCTGCCGAGGGCTTGTTTTCGGGACAGCACAGAATAATTATGATGCTAAAACGAGAAGGAAGCGCAACGATAAGCGAAATAGCGAAAGAGACGGGTACTGCCCCGTCAACTGTTTCCGTAAGCATCAAAAGAATGGAAAAAGCGGGATTCGTTGCAAAAAAAGTAAGCAGCGAGGACGCAAGAAGAACAGAAATTTATTTGACAAAAAAAGGCGAAAAAGCGCCTGAACATATCAAAGCAAAGCTGAACGCCGAGGAAAAGATACTGACAAACGGACTTTCCGAGGATGAAGTGCTTGCTCTGTCCGATATACTCGATAAACTTATTGATAATTATACTAAACAGGAGGAAATGGCAAATGATTAAAAAGCTGTCAAAATACCTGCACGGCTTAGGTCGGCTGTGCTTTGCAAGTGCGGCAGGTATGATAATAGAAGCGATATGCGAACTTGCCATGCCGTCAATAGCAAACAGCGTTTACGAAATGGTCAAAAACGCAAACGGCGAAACCGGCGAACTGAAAATGAAAATCGCAAAAATCGGACTGCTTATGTTCATTATGGCAATAATCGGTTTATGCGGCGGACTTATGACGATGAAAACATCGTCGGTTGTAAGCCAAAAATTCAGTTACCGTCTCAGAAAAGCAATGTATGAAAAAATCAGTTCGTTTTCATTTAAGAACATTGATACATTCTCAACCTCGTCTCTTACCACAAGACTGACGAATGATGTAACAATGCTTCAAAACACAATAATGATGGGATTGAGAATTTTGGTAAGGGCTCCCGCCCTGCTCGTCGTTTCGGCATTCTTTGCGTTTTCGATTAACGCAAGGCTGTCGCTGATTCTGCTCATACTTCTGCCGATTATGCTGATAATAATTGCGGTGTTTTTGAAATTCGGATTTCCGATGTTCCAAAAAATGCAAAAGAAAATCGACAATGTAAACAGAGTCGTACAGGAAAACCTTATAGGAATGAGAGTCGTAAAGGCTTTCGTTCGTGAGGACAGAGAAAGAGAAAAATTCAACAAGTCGTCCGACGAACTTGCAAAGCAGGGCTCAAAGGCGGCAGGTCTTATAGTAACAATAATGCCGATTATGATGCTTATGATGAATGCGGTAATCGTATACATTTACTATAAAGGTTCGCTTGACGCCAGCAACGGTCTTATGGCAGTCGGTCAAATTTCGGTTCTTGCAGGATACATTATGCAGGTGCTGATGAACATAATGATGGTATCAATGCTGTTTCTTCAACTTACCCGTGCAAAGGCGTGCGGCGACAGAGTAGTTGAAGTGCTTGATACAAAAGTGGATATAGTTAATCCCGAAAATCCGTTTATTCCCGAAAACCCAAAGGGTGATGTTGAATTTAAGAATGTCAGCTTCGGCTACAACGACGGAATTGATATTTTAAGCGATATAAGTTTTGAGGCGAAACCGGGAAGCATAGTCGGAATCATCGGCTCAACCGGTTGCGGAAAATCGAGCCTTGTAAATCTTATCCCCCGTCTTTACGATGTAACGGGAGGCGAAATAGACATTGACGGAGTTGATGTCAGAAAATACGATTTAGAGGCCTTGCGTGATATGATAGGCGTTGTACTCCAAAAAAATCTGCTTTTCACCGGCAGTATAAAGGAGAACATACGCTGGGGTAACGAAAACGCAACGGACGAAGAAGTTATTGCGGCGTGCAAAGCGGCTCAGGCACACGATTTCATAATGAGTCAGCCCGACGGCTACGATACGATTTTGGCACAGGGCGGACTAAACCTTTCGGGCGGTCAAAAGCAAAGGCTTTGTATCGCAAGAGCAATACTTAAATCTCCAAAGGTACTTATTCTCGACGACTCAACCTCGGCGGTTGACACGGCAACCGAGGCTAAAATCAGAGAATGCTTTTATAATGAACTTAAGGATACAACGGTTATCCTTATCGCTCAACGTATCAGTTCAGTAAAAGACGCAGACAAAATAATCGTTCTTGATGACGGAAAAATAGACGACATAGGCACACACGACGAACTTATGGAGTCGAGCGAAATTTACCGTGAAATCAATAAAACACAGCAGAAAGGAGTGATGGAATAATGCCACCAATGGGACCTCCGGGAAGAAAACCGGGAGAAAAGCCAAAAGATGTAAAAAAGACCTTTTCAAGAATTCTTGAATACATCGGCAGGAGCAAGGGACTGCTCTTTATAGTATTCCTGTCACTCGTGCTGTCCACCGTATGCCAAATGGCGGCGTCATATTGGCTAAAGCCGATACTCGACGATGTTGCAAACTCTATAAGCGCAGGCAATTTTGCGACGGTCGGAGTTAAGCAGTTGCTTAAAAACTTATTAATTGTTTCTGCGCTTTATATCGGCGCAAGCGTATGTATTTTTACTCAGTCAAAGATTATGGTAAAAATCGCATACAAAACCACAAACATTTTGCGTAAAGATTTATTCAGTCATATGCAGACCCTGCCGCTGAGATATTTTGACTCACAGACGCACGGCGAAATTATGAGCCGATATACAAACGATGTAGACAACATTCAGATGATGCTCGAGCAAACCATAGTTCAGCTCATCAGTTCGGTATTCAGTTTTGCGGGAATTATCATTATGATGATTGTTCTCGAATGGAGGCTGTTTATTATAGCGGCGGTATTTTTGGTTATAATGATAGTAAACTCCGCCAACATTGCAAAGAAAACAAGAAAGTATTTTGCCGCACAGCAAAAGGCTCTCGGCGAAATGAACGGCAACATAGAAGAAACAATCGAAGGTATGAAAGTTGTCAAAGTATTCAACCACGAGGAAACAGCGAAGAATGACTTTGACAAATTAAACGAAAGATTCAGAAAAGTTGCGACAAGTGCAAACTTCTATTCGGGAATTATGGGTCCGTGCTCAACGGGTATAAACAATGCCTCATATGCCTGCGTGACTCTGGTAGGAGGATTTCTTGTTCTCACAAGCGGACTGAGCATCGGTACATTCTTTACCTTTTTAAGTTACTCAAAGCAGTTCACTCAGCCGATTAACCAGATAATGAACCAGATGACCAATATTTTCTCAGCCCTTGCGGGTGCGGAGCGAGTATTTGCCATTATGGATATGGAAAGCGAAGTTGACAACGGCACCGTAACTCTTGAGGAAATCCACACCGAAAACGGCAAGCAGTGGCACTGGATTGACGGCGATAAAACCGTTCCGGTTAAGGGCGAAGTTGTTTTCAATGATGTAAGTTTCGGTTATGTAGACGATAAAATCGTATTAAAGCACATAAACCTTTACGCAAAGCAGTCGCAAAAAATCGCTTTTGTCGGCTCGACGGGCGCAGGAAAGACAACTATTACAAACCTTATTAACCGTTTTTATGACATTCAAGAGGGTGAAATAACCTATGACGGAATAGACATAAAGCGAATCAAAAAGGACGATTTGAGAAAATCGCTTGCGATAGTTTTGCAGGACACCCATCTGTTTACGGGAACCATTATGGATAATATCCGATACGGAAGACTCGAAGCCACCGATGAGGAGTGCATAGAAGCGTCAAAACTTGCGAGCGCACACTCGTTCATAAAGCATCTGCCCGACGGCTACAACACCATGCTCACCTCCGACGGTGCAAATTTGAGCCAGGGACAAAGACAACTTCTTGCAATTGCGAGAGCGGCTGTCGCAGACCCTCCGGTTATGATTCTCGACGAGGCTACCTCTTCCGTAGATACGAGAACCGAGGCACATATCGAGCACGGTATGGACAGACTGATGATAGGCAGAACAGTATTTGTTATCGCTCACAGACTTTCAACCGTAAGAAACGCAAATGCGATTATGGTACTTGAAAACGGAGAAATCATAGAAAGAGGCGACCACAACGACCTTTTATCTCTCAAAGGCAGATACTATGAACTGTGTACCGGAAAAGCACAGTTGAGTTGATATAAAAAAATATTAAATTTTTCTTTACAAAGCGAAACACTTGTGATATAATTTACTTGTGATATAATTTAATCGAATTATAGTGATATATTGTAAATCAGTATCTTTAATGAGGTGTTATTTATGAAAAAATTAGTTTCTGTATTACTTTCAATTATGATGGTTGTAGCAGTGGGCGCTATGTCTGTTGTTCCGGCTATGGCTGCAACTTCTTCTAACATCACCGTAGGAAGCGGCGATCAGACATTCACTGCTTCAGGTGCGGTTAACGGTCAGCTTACAACCTCAGATGTAACCATCAAAGTATCCGACAGCGATTCTTACGAGGTTAGATTTGACTATGTCGGCAAAGATGAGTTTATCGGTTGGGAAATTATCGGCTTAGAGGAAGGCGAGTACACAATCGTAAAGAAGGAAGGCACTACTCTTATCATCAAAGTTGATCCTTCTGTTGCCGCAACTAAAAGAGAATTCACAGCAAACGCTATCACAAAGAAGTCTGCTAATTCCGGCAGCACAACCGGCAACACCGATAAGAGCGGCACATCACCGTCAACAGGTGCTTCTGTAGCTGGCGTTGCAGTAGCAGGTGCAGGCGTTGCTTTGTTAACAGCACTTAAAAAGAAGGACTAATTGATTAATTTTCAAGACCTGTAACTGTATGTTATGGGTCTTTTCTTTTTCATTAAGACATTTAAGGTGATAATATGAAAAGCAGAGAAAACGGCAATGCCGAAAAAAAGCAAGGCACCTCAACTGCAAAAAAGATACTCAGCGCAGTGGGAATACTGCTTATAGTAATCGGCGTTATTATGATAGGCAAATATGTTTCCGACAGCAAAAAGGCAGACGATGACACAAAGATTGTATCCACAGCTGTGGTAACCACCGAATCACTTGCCGACAATCCGATAGACTTTGCCTCCCTCAAAGAGACAAACGATGAAATTTACGCATGGATAAATGTGTCGGGAACAAAAGTGGATTATCCCGTTTTGCAAAGCAGGGAGTCGGATGACTTCTACCTAAAGCACAGTGCCACGGATAAAAAATATTCCGCCTCGGGTGCCGTATACACACAGAGTATGAACGCTACGGATTTTTCTGACAGAGTTACGGTGATTTACGGTCACAACGGCTACGGCGACACTTTCTTTACCACCCTGCATAATTTTGAAAACGAGGACACATTTAACGCAAATCCTTATTTTACGATTTACACCCCGGGCAGAAAACTGACATATGAAATCGTTTCGGCATTTAAGTATGACGACAGGCACATTATGAACAGTTTTAATTTTAGAGACGATGATGTATACAAGGATTTTCTTTCCATGATACAAAATCCGAATTCCGCCGTTAAAAATATAAGAACGCCGGAAAAAGAACTTACAACCGATGATAAAATCGTTGTGCTTTCGACCTGCATAACGAACCAAAAAAGCAACAGATATTTAGTTTGTGGAGTATTAATAAACGATGAAAAGACAAATTGACCCTAATCTCTCGTCAAACGAGAGCGAAAATATTTTATTTTCCGACGGTACGACGGAGGAAAAAACCGAGTTTAAGTTGACGGAAAAAACGCCGTCGCACAAGAGAAAACACGATGATGTTGAAAACCTGCTTTTCAACAGCGACAAAAGTACCGTAAAAAGTGACAGCGAAAGCAAGAGTGACGCCGACAGCACAAGCAAAAACGAAGATGCGACAGAGCATCATCACTCAGACGGACACACGCACAGTCATTCGAGCGAACATTCGCATCATCACCACAGTGAGCATTCTCACCGCCATTCGTCGGGTTCGCATCATCATCACGGCGACCATTCTCACCACCATTCTTCAGGCTCGCATCATCACTCCTCCCACCGTCACTCGCACAAGAAAAAGAGCAAGATGCCAAAGTGGCTGAAGGTAATAATTATTATTATATTAATTATCGCTCTCATTTTAGGCGGAACGGGAATAGCGTACACGGTGCTGAAAAACGAGGGCAAAAACGATTTGACCTCCGTAGCCCAAACAACGGACCTCAACGAAATTATCACCTATAACGGACACAAATACCAATATAATGAAAACATCGTACCCATTGCGTTTATGGGTATCGACGAGAGAGAACTCGAATACAGAGACGAATATGTAAACAACCTCGGATGTGCCGATGCGGATATGGTTGCCGCAATAAACACGGCAACGGGCGAAATGAAAGTAATTGCCGTTCCCCGTGACACGGTTGTTGATATTGATATTTATTCATCAAGCGGAGTATTCCTCAAAACGCAGAGCGTACAGTTGACCGTATCGTATGCTTACGGCGACGGTAAGGAGCAGAGTTGCAACAATGTAACAAAGGCAATGAGCAGAATACTCTACAATGTCCCGATTGACAAATACTTTGCGCTCGACCTTTCCGGCATTGCACCGCTCAATGACGCAGTGGGCGGAGTAACACTGACACCTACCTATTCCATCCCAAACATGGGAATTCAAGAGGGCGTACCGGTTACTCTCAAAGGCGATATGGCAGAGGCATATGTAAGAACCCGTGATATGGATCACGCAACCTCCGCACTCGAAAGAGGTGACAGACAGGTTCAGTATGTAAAGGCATTCGCCGATGCTCTTTTGCCCGTTATAAAAAAGGATTTCGGCGTTGTATCGGATTTATACAACACGGCAAAGCAGTACAGCCAGACCAATCTGTCACTCAATAATGTAACTTATTTGGCATCTGTTATGCTCTCAAACGGCATTACAAACTTTAAGACATACACTCTTGACGGAACGGTTGATTTAAGAGCACCCGACCCGTCAAATCCCGACTATGTTAACGCATATTTTACCCCCGATGAGGATAAACTTATGCAGACGGTTTTAGATGTGTTCTATACCCAAATTGACTAAAAGGACGATACAAAATGAAGTTATCGCTGGTTGTTCCCTGCTTTAACGAGGAGGGAAACATTCAAAAAATGTATGATGAAACCGTCAGGGTTTTTGACGGCAAGGTAGACGATTATGAATTCGTTTTTGTTAACGACGGAAGCACGGACGGCACATATCATATATTAAAAAAACTGTACGAAAATCAAAGCAAATGCAACATTCAGGTTTTGTCACTGAGCAGAAATTTCGGCAAAGAAGCAGCGATTTACGCCGGAATAAGCAATGCGACAGGCGATTTAATCTGCCTAATTGACGCAGATTTGCAGCAGCGACCCGAAGTCGTTTTACAGATGCTCGAAGTAATGGAAAGCGACGAAGACACGGACTGCGTTACGGCATATCAAAAAGTAAGGCATGAAAGCCGACTTATGTGCTGTATGAAATCAGTATTTTATAAAATAATTAACAAAGCATCAAAGGCGGACTTCAAAAACGGTGCCTCGGATTTCAGACTGATGAAAAGAAAGGTGGCAGACGCCATAATTCAAATGGGAGAGTACCACCGCTTTTCAAAGGGCATATTCGGCTTTGTCGGATTTAACACGAAGTATATCCCCTACACCGCAGAAGAAAGGCACTCCGGCAAAACAAAATGGGGTGCAAGAAAGTTGTTTTCCTATGCTATTGACGGAATAATTTCCTTTACCACATTTCCACTCAGACTTGCAACATTTTTAGGTCTGCTGTCGGCTTTTCTGTCGGTAATTTACATTATTGCTGTAATTATAGAAAAATTGGCATTCGGCATTGCCGTACCCGGCTACGCAACCATTATAGTGCTGCTGTTATTTCTCGGCGGAATGCAACTTTTTTCGCTCGGAATACTCGGCGAATATATGTCAAAGGTATATATTCAGGTTAAGCAAAGACCGATATATATACTCAAAGAGCATCTTCACAAATAATCATAAAGGAGTAATTTTATGAAAACAGGTATGATAGTTTTAATCGTTATAATCGCAATAATCGTTTTAATCGGAATCTATATCGCTTCGACTTACAACAAATTTATTAAGTCGAGAAACACCGTTGATGAGGCTTTTTCTACAATGGATGTTTATCTAAAAAAAAGATGGGATTTAATTCCCAACATTGTATCAACGGTTAAGGGCTATGCAAAACACGAGGCAGAGACCTTGGAGAAAGTAATCGCCGCAAGAAACAACGGCTATTCCTCGCTCAACACACAGCAAAAACTACAGGCAAACGCAGAACTGGGAACTGCAATAAAAAGCCTCAATGTAGTTGCGGAGCAGTATCCCGACCTCAAGGCAAATCAAAATTTTATGGATTTAAGCGCACAACTTAAGAAAACCGAGGAAGACATTGCAAACGCAAGAAAATATTACAACGCAGTGGTTAAACAGTACAACAACCTCACGCAAATGTTTCCCTCAAGCATCATCGCTTCGATGTTCCGATTTGAAAAGAGAGATATGTTTATCGTAGAGGACAGTGCACAAAGAGAAGCTGTAAAGGTAGAATTTTAATGAAAAAGCACATTAATGCAATATTAATCTCGCTTTGCTTTATTCTCAGTATAACGGCACCGATAACGGCATTTGCCGCAGATTATACAGGCGATGCGGACTATGCGGAATATGTCAGCTATGTCAACGATAACGAATACAATGACTATTCCCAATATGACTATATAATTCGTTCATACAACATAGATGTAAAGGTAAACAAGGACAATACTTTATCTGTCACCGAGGACATAACCGCATTTTTCAACACACCTAAGCACGGCATTTACAGATACATTCCTATCGTAAACAGAATAAAGCAGTCGGACGGCTCGTACAAAAAAGTTAACTGCTCTGTCGGCAACGTAAAGGCAGAGGGATTATATGACAAATACATTGACGGCGACAACTATGTTATTCAAATCGGCGACCCCGACAAAACGCTCAGCGGATTAAAGGACTATACAATATCCTATACCTTCAGTATGGGCAGGGATATAAATGACGACTTTGACGCTCTGTATTATAATTTAATCGGCACAGGCTGGGATACCTGTATCAACGGCGTCACTTTTTCAATCACGATGCCGGACAATAATTTCAGCAAGGATAAACTTTCGTTTTACCTGGGCGAATACGGCTCGGAGCTCGGCGACTCGATTGAATACGATGTAAACGATAATGTTATCACGGGCAAGGTATATAAAACTCTTTACCCGGGCGAGGCTTTGACCGTAACCTTAATTTTGGACGACGGATATTTTACATTTAACTACTCGTCATATTATGCACAACTTATCTTTACCTTGGCTGTTCCCCTAATTGCACTGCTCGCTGTACTGTTTCTTTGGGTCAAACACGGCAGGGATAAAAAGATAGTTGATGTAGTGGAATTCTATCCGCCCGAGGGCTTAAACAGTGCCGAGGTTGCTCTTTGGTACAATGGAAAATTATCACGAGAGGACACAATCGGACTGCTGATAGAACTTGCCAATGAGGGATATATTGAAATAACCGAGAAAGAAAAAGGCAAGGTATTCAAGTCTACCGAACTCGAAATCAGAAAGATTAAAAGCAAATACACCGGAAGCGACGATATGAAACGCCAATTCTTCGGCGGCTTGTTTAAGAGCGGCGACTGCGTATCACCCGACGATTTGGAGGACAAATTCTACAATACAATCGACGGCGTAATCGGTCTTGCGGCAGGAAGCAAAGAAAAGGTATTTAATAAAAAATCTCTTGCTTTAAGAGCAATCGGCTGGATTATCTCGATTTTATCAATATTCATTTCTCTTAAAATCGCAGGCATAGGCTTAACCGACAGAGGAAATGTAATCGCAGGTGCAATCGGTGTTTTAATCGGTATTATCGCATTTGTTATGTCGTTCTTTATCAGGCAAAGAAGCGATATGGGTCACGAACTAAAGCAGAAAATAAACGGCTTTAAGATATTCCTCGAAACGGCGGAAAAAGAAAAGTTGGAGACGCTCGTTGAAAGCGACCCGAGTTATTTCTACGACATTCTCCCCTTTGCATATGTTCTCGGCGTATCGGACAAGTGGATAAAGAACTTTGAGGGTATTACGCTGGAGCGACCGCACTGGTATTGCGGCAACACATTCACTCCTATGACTATGTACTATCTTATGCATAATCAAATGCCCAATGTTACAAGATCTATGATTTCAATACCGCAATCTTCATCGGGCGGCGGACTGTCCGGCGGAGGAGGACTTTCGAGCGGCGGCGGTGGCTTCTCGGGAGGCGGCTTCGGCGGCGGTGGCGGCGGAAGTTGGTAATTGAATAACCGACAATAAAAAAGACATCTGTCAAATCGGCAGATGTCTTTTGCTTTTATGCAGTATGTGCTTTAAGCGGCGGTAAATAGTGATATTTGCCGTTTTGAGTAAATATCATAGAGAGAGTCACAATGAGAGTTAAAAGTTCCGCAACGGTAATCGACAGCCAAATGGCACCGTTTCCGAAGATAAGCGGCAGAGCATACACGCAAACTATCTGGAAAAGGAGCGTTCGCAAAAAAGAAATAACCGCACTGATGAGACCGTTATTAAGAGCGGTAAAGAACGCCGAGCCGTAAATATTAAAACCTATTATCAAATACGAGGTTGAAAACAACCTGAACGCCTTTACAGTCAAATTAAAGAGTCCCTCATCATAACCTACATATATCTTTGCCACGGCACCTGCAAGAAGAACGGACGCAAGAGTGATGGCAACAGAAAATACGGAAATAATACCTATACTTTTCTTAAAAATATTTTGCAATTCTTTATGATTTTCCGAGCCGTAATTATATCCTATAATCGGAGCAGAGCCAATGGAATATCCGATAAACGCCGCAACGAACACAAAGTTTACATACATAATCGTTCCGTATGCCGCAACTCCGTCCTCACCGTAGAATTTCATAAGCTGTCCGTTATACATCATATTTACGATTGAGGTGGAAACGTTAGTCATAAGTTCCGACGAACCGTTTACGCATGCTTTGCCTATAATTTTGAAATCGAACTTAAATTTGCAAAACTTTAGAGTAGAACTGTTTTTAGAGAGAAAATAAACCACGGGAGTTAAACCGCCTATACATTCGCCCGTTACGGTTGCCGCCGCTGCGCCTACTATCCCCCACTTAAAAATTCCCACAAAAAGAAAGTCCAAAACGATATTGGTGACTCCGGCTATTACCGTAATCGTAAGTCCTATATGCGGTTTACCTGCTGTGGGCAAAAAACTTTGGAACAAAATCTGCAAAGTAAAAGGCATAACGGAGATACATATTATTCTTCCGTAAAGCACTGCATAATCGTACATTTCCTCGGTTGCACCAAGCGTTTTAACAATCCACGGCATAGTGAGTTCACCGGCGACAAACAAAATAAAACCGACAATCGCAGTAAGCGTAACAAGCATGGTAAAAATTTGATTCGCTCTTTCGGTTCTGCCTTCGCCCTGAGTTTTGGCAATAATGGCGTTGCCGCCTGTGCCGAACATAAAACCAACTACGCCGAGAAGCATCAAAAAAGGCATTATCAAATTAACTGCGGCGAACTGGGTTTTGCCGGTAAAATTAGAAACAAAAAAGCCGTCAACAACGTTGTAAATAGAAGTAAACACCATCATAACGATTGTCGGAACGGTAAATTTAATCAGTTTAACGAAATTAAAATGATCGGAGATCTTTATCTTCAAAATATCAATACCTTTCATAAAATTCTGTTACAGTCCAATAAGCATAACAGAAAAACGGAGATAAGTCAAGCGACCCATCTCCGAAAATCTAAGCGTTATAAATACTAATTGTTTATTACTTTACGGACTGAACAATGCCCTCGGCAAGTCCCGCAGCAGACTGAATTTCGGACGGAATGATAATCTTCGTTGCCTGTCCGTCGGCAGCCTTGGCGAATGCCTCAAGTGCCTTAAGTCTGAGCACGGCATCGTTTGCGTTAGCGTCATTGAGCATCTTAATTGCCTCGGCATTTGCACTCTGAACCTTTGCGATTGCCTCTGCTTCACCCTCAGCCTCACGGATTTTTGCCTCTTTTACAGCCTCCGCACGAAGAATTGCAGACTGTTTTTCTGCCTCCGCCTCAAGGATTTTGGACTCCTTGTGACCCTCGGCAACGAGTATTCTGGACTGCTTTTCGCCCTCTGCACGCAGTATAGCCTCTCTACGCTCACGCTCCGCTTTCATCTGCTTTTCCATTGCGTCCTGAATTTCACGTGGCGGAATAATGTTTTTAAGTTCTACACGGTTAACCTTAATACCCCATGGGTCTGTTGCTTCATCAAGGATTACTCTGATTTTTGCATTAATTGTATCACGGGAGGTAAGAGTTGAATCGAGTTCAAGTTCACCGATGATGTTACGCAAAGTTGTTGCCGAAAGATTTTCGATAGCGGAAATCGGGCTTTCAACGCCGTAACAGTAGAGTTTCGGGTCGGTGATTTGATAGAACACAACGGTGTCTATCTGCATGGTTACATTATCCTTTGTAATAACCGGCTGAGGCTTAAAGTCCACAACCTGCTCTTTAAGCGAAACTGCCTTTGCAATTCTGTCAATGAACGGAACCTTTACATGAAGTCCGGTTTGCCAGGTTGAATAATAAGTGCCGAGACGCTCGATAACGAATGCCTTTGACTGAGGCACTACCCTGATATTTGCAAGTACAAGAGCAAGAATTGCCAATATAAGAATGAATAAAATTATTGCAAGTTTCATATTTTTCTCCTTAAAACTTAAAATTATTATGTGTTATTTTTTTACGACTAACAGTTTTACGCCTTCGATTTTTTTAACAGTAACAATGGTATTTTCTTCGATAATTCCGCCGTCAAGACTCCGTGCGCTCCAAACCTTTCCGTCAACCTTGACCTGCCCGACAGAACGAGCGTTATCGATAGTCTCAAGAACGGTTGCGTCGCTGCCGATGCATCTGTCTGCGTTAGTTGGCTGAGCCTTTGCCGTGAGTTTCTTTTTTACTATAGGTCTCGTTATCGCAAGTGCAAGTGCGGACACGACAAGCCATATTATTACCTGTACGGTAACAGACGCCCCAAGCAATGACGCTATGAATGCGGCAATCGAACCGAATACAAACCATATGGATACAAGTTGGAAAGTTATCCCCTCAAGAATCGCAAAACCTATTATAGCCGTAGCCCATACAATATACATAGTATAAGTGCTCAACGCTCTCACCTCCGAAAACAGATTACATATGATTTCCATATGTTGTGCTGATTATACCATATTTCGACGATATTTTCAATATGTTGATGTGTGCTTAATATGAGATTTACAATCTATTCACAAATGGATACAACAGGAATAACACTGCATATTCAAATATACAAGTCCTTGTATACAAATATGAACGGCAAAATTGTATTTTTGCATAGAAAAAAGGACTGCTCAAAAAGAACAGTCCTTAAAATTATGGATTTAGTAGAACTAAATTACTTAAGTTCGCAAGTTGCGCCTGCTGCTGCAAGAGCTTCCTTAAGAGCCTCAGCGTCAGCTGTCGGCATAGCTTCCTTAACTGTTGCAGGAGCGCCGTCAACGATAGCCTTTGCTTCCTTAAGGCCGAGACCTGTAGCCTCACGAACAGCCTTGATAACCTGAATCTTGTTAGCGCCTACATCTGTAAGAACTACGTCAAACTCAGTCTTTTCCTCAGCTGCTGCTGCGCCGCCTTCTGCCGGAGCTGCTGCTACTGCTACTGCTGCTGCAGTTACGCCGAATGTTTCCTCGATTGTTTCCTTGAGTTCTTTAAGCTCGAGAACTGTAAGTTCTGCGATTGAATCTACGATAGCTGTGATTTTCTCTGATGCCATGATTATTTCCTCCGTAAATTAGAATTAGTTTTTATTATTCTGCTGATTCTTCAGCCGGTGCTTCGGTTGCTTCCTCTGCGGGAGCTTCAGCCGGAGCCTCCTGTGCGACAGCCTGAGCGCCGCCCTTTTCTTCAAGTGCATTTACTGCACGAGCGATACAAGCGATTGGTTCAACAACAACGCTTGCGATTTGTGCAAGAAGAGCCTCTCTTGATGGCAACTTAGCAAGTGCTACAACCTCGTCGTTAGCAATTACCTTACCGTCAAGATAACCTGTCTTAATTGTGAAATTGTTGTTTGTCTCAGCGTATTTGTTTAAGATACGGGCTGCTGCTACATAATCGCTTTCGCTTGTTGCAACTGCTGTTGTACCCTCTACTACTGTTGAGTCAATTTCAAGACCGACATTCTCAGCCGCACGCTTAAGAATAGAATTCTTAACTACTGTATAAACAACGCCGGCTTCACGAAGCTCTTTTCTGAGCTTTGTATCGTCCTCAACATTGATACCCTTGTAGTCAACTACTACGCCTGCGCAAGAACCTTTGAGTCTGTCTGCAAGATCGGCTACTTGTTGCTTTTTCTTTTCAAGAACTACTGTACTTGGCATTTAGTTTACCTCCATAATTATTTGCCGCAATAGCGGACTTTGGAGCTATCCAAACAAATATAAAAGTGCATCCCCAAATCGAGGATGCACAACATTACATACTAAGCACCTAAGTGCGATATAATGCTCATTCCTCGGTAGGCGGCAAAGCCTTATGCCGTACGGCACCTACTGTCTTTGGTTGAACAGCGAGTGTATTATATCACAGGAGAAATCCCGTGTCAATACTTATTTTAATTATTCGGCAGATGCGGCAGAGCCTACTCTTGCCGGGTTAATTCTTACGCCGGGGCCCATTGTTGATGCTACTGCGCAAGACTTAATGTACTGACCCTTTGCAGCTTCAGGCTTAGCCTTGATGATTGCGTCGAGAAGTGCATTAAAGTTCTCAAGAAGTTTATCTGTGCCGAATGATACCTTACCGATTGGGCAGTGAATGATGTTTGACTTATCAAGACGATACTCAATCTTACCTGCCTTAGCCTCCTGAACAGCCTTAGCAACATCCATGGTTACTGTGCCTGCTTTTGGTGACGGCATAAGACCACGGGGACCGAGAACCTTACCGAGACGACCTACGAATCCCATCATATCGGGAGATGCGATAGCCACATCGAAATCCATCCAGCCGCCCTGAATCTTTGTTACGAGGTCTGCGTCGCCTACGAAATCAGCGCCTGCCTCTGTTGCAGCCTTTGCAAGGTCGCCCTTTGCGAATACTGCTACCTTAACATCCTTACCTGTTCCGTTCGGCAATACTACTGCGCCACGAACCTGCTGGTCAGCGTGACGAGAGTCAACACCGAGACGAACATGAACCTCTACGGTTTCGTCAAACTTAGCCTTTGCTGTCTGCTCAACTAAGTCAAGTGCTTCTTTTGTTGTGTATAAATTAGCGCGATCAATTAACTTTGCGCCGTCTGTATATTTCTTTCCGTGTTTCATTATAAATACCTCCAGTGGTTAATCGGATTTTTCCTCCCACAAGGGAATCAGTCTTCTACTGTTACGCCCATGCTGCGTGCTGTACCTGCGATCATTGACATAGCTGCCTCGAGAGAAGCTGCGTTAAGGTCCTGCATCTTAGTCTCTGCAATCTTCTGAATATCAGCCTTAGAGATTGTAGCAACCTTTGTCTTGTTAGGAACGCCCGAAGCCTTGTCGATACCGCATGCCTTCTTAATAAGAACGGCAGCCGGCGGTGTCTTTGTAACGAATGTGAATGTACGGTCTTCATATACAGTGATTACAACAGGGATAATAAGACCTGCGTCATTCTTTGTTCTTTCATTAAAGTCCTTTGTAAAAGCAACGATATTTACACCGTGCTGACCGAGAGCCGGACCTACCGGGGGAGCCGGTGTTGCTTTACCTGCAGGAATTTGAAGCTTAATTAATCCTACTACCTTTTGAGCCATAATTATTTTCCTCCTAAAAATGTGGTTAATGGCGGAGAAGTTTATCTCCTCCCACTCATAATCCATTATAAATAATGGTTTACGGTAAAATGCGGACTGAGCCGCTGATTACTAAATTAATCTTTGACCTTTTCGAGTTGGTCTAATTCAAAATCAACCGAAGTCTCTCGACCGAACATGGACACAACAGCCTGAACGCTGTTATTAGCGACATCAATGGATTCAACCGTACCGGTAAAGCCCTCAAGCGGACCGTCGATAACGGTTACCATATCGCCGACTTCGTACTGAACCTCTACGCTTACCTTCTCTACGCCGAGGTTTTTTACTTCCTCCTCGGTAAGAGCAACCGGCTTACCCTCGGGTCCTACGAATCCTGCACAGCCTCTTGTGTTACGAACGATATACCAAGTGTCGTCTGTCATAACCATCTTGACTAAGATGTATGACGGAAATATCTTTCTTTCGGTTTCTTTCTTAGTGCCGTCGTCTTTAATCTCAACAACCGTTTCGGTAGGAATTACGATTTCCTGAATCATATCCGTAAGATTAAGATTCTCTACCTTATTTTTAAGGTCGGTAGCAACCTTATTCTCATATCCCGAAAAAGTATGAGCAACGTACCATTTTGCTTCTTCCATCGTGTACCTCCTCTAATTACTCGGCAGAGGTGGTAGCTGCGGCGGTGTCCTCGGTGGTGTTCTCTGTAAGAGTCTCATCCGAAGTAGCCTCGGTAGTTGTTTCACTTGCGGTGGTTGTTTCTTTTTGTGCGAGTTGCTTAATGCCCTTCATTCCTGTTGTAAGACCGAGGTCGATAACATAAATAACGGCAGCAACTATTGCGATAACGACGAGAACGGTAACGGAATTCTTAAGAACTTCCTTAGCGGTAGGCCAAGATACCTTTTTACCCTCGTTGTTTACACTTTTGAAGAAACCGGCGATTGACTTAAATGGATTTTTCTTAGACTTTTTCTTGTCAGACTTCTTCTTAGACTTTGTATCTGTCTTTTTAGAAGTTTTCTTTTCGTCAGCCATCGTAATCCTCCGTTACTTTGTCTCTCTGTGAAGAGTGTGTTTCTTGCAGAACGGGCAATACTTATTCATTTCAAGCCTGTCCGGTGTGTTCTTCTTGTTTTTCATTGTGTTGTAGTTGCGCTGTTTGCACTCTGTGCAAGCCAATGTAACCTTTACTCTCATTTTCGGCACCTCCATTATTAGCGTTACACGCTTGTTTAGCCTACCTCAAAAAAAGTGGGCACAAAAAAAGAACCCTCTTTCAGAGGTACAAGTAATATAACATAAACCGTTGCGTAAGTCAAGAAAAATTTTCTCAAAAGCGGTTATTTATGCAAACAATTTTGCCAAGTTTTTATATTCGCCTTATATTATAATGAAAAGCGACTGTAAAAACCGTGTTTTCGCAGCCGCCTTTATTTAATGGATTATAAGGAATTAAGGTCATAAGGAGTTCTTTGGTAGACAAAATAGTTAAGCCAATTTTGGAACAAAAGACTTCCCACCCCACGCCAAGTGATCGGCGGCGTTTTCCTCGGGTCGTTGTCGGGGAAATAATTGTAAGGCATTTTAATATTCATACCTTTTTTCAAATCCCTGAAATATTCCTTTGCAAGTGTATCGCTGTCATACTCGGAATGTCCCGTGCAGAAGAAGTTTCTGCAAGCCATATCGGAGATGAGATGCACGCCCGCTTCGTCGGAATAGGACAAAATCTGCAAATCCTTGACCTCGGCAATATCCTCCCTGCGAGTTTCGGTATGCCTTGAATGCGGTACATAATAAACGTCGGAGAAGCCACGAAGCAGCGGATGATACAGGTCAAGCGGTCTGTGCTTGAAAACACCGAAAAGCTTTTCATCAAGCATATGCTTCGGAACACCGTATTTATAGTACAATGCCGCCTGAGCACCCCAACATATATTATAGGTAGAATACACATTGGTCTTTGCCCAATCGAAAATCTCGCAAAGCTCGTCCCAATAATCCACCTCTTCAAACGGCATCATTTCAACAGGCGCACCCGTAACAATCATACCGTCAAACTTGCGGTTTTTAACATCATCAAAAGTCTTGTAGAACTTGAGCATATGCTCTTGTGATACATTCTTTGCAACATGTGACTTAACCTGCAAAAGCTCGACGTCAACCTGAAGCGGAGTGTTACTCAAAAGTCGTAAAATCTGCGTTTCGGTCTCGATTTTAGTCGGCATAAGGTTAAGAATTATAATATGAAGCGGACGAATATCCTGCGTCATTGCTCTGTTTTCCGGCATAACGAAAATGTTTTCAAGCTCAAGGCTGTGCCTTGCCGGAAGCTGATTATCTATTTTAATGGGCATTTGTCCACCTTCTTTCTTAAAATTCGCAAAAAGTATTTTAACACAATATTTTTAATATATCAACCTTGAAATGACAGTATTTGAAAGCAAAAATCCGTTTCGGGTAAGTCTGATACCCTCCGAATCTGAAATTACAAGCCCGTTCTTTTGCAAAAATTCAGCCTCACGGCGCATTTTTTCGGGTATCGGATGAGAAAACCTGCTTTTTGTTTCCGCTTCGGTTATCCCCTGCTTCAGTCTTAACTTCAGCATTGCATATTCCGAAAAATCTCCGCCCTCGCCGTCGGGAACACAGATAAATTCGTCTGTTCTTTTCTCACAGTAAAAGCGTTTTCCGTCAATAAAAGAATGAGCCGAAGAGCCGATACCTAAATATTCCTCGCAATTCCAATATTTCAAATTGTGTCGGCTTTCAAAGCCCTGCTTAGAGAAATTTGAAATTTCATACTGATTATAGCCGTGCTTTTCAAGGTATTCGCACATAAACAAATACATATCTGCAACGGTATCGTCGTCGGGCAGCGAAAGCGTATTTTGCATTTTATAAAACGGCGTGTTCTCCTCAATTTTAAGGATATAACAGCTAATGTGCGGTACATTCTGACCTATACAAAAATCAAGCGTCGATTTTAAGCTTTCAACCGTGCTTTCGGGGATACCGAGCATAACGTCAAGCGAAATGTTTTCGATACCTGCTTTTCGTGCAAAAGTTACGGCATTTTCAACCTCTTTTTTGCCCGATATTCTGCCGAGTCTTTTTCGCTCATTATCGTTTGCCGATTGAAGTCCGAGCGACACCCTGTTGACGCCGACAGCCGCTATATTTTTGAAAAATTCATAGGAAACGGAGTGCGGATTACACTCGACCGTTATCTCTGCATCATCAGTCAGCAAAAAATTAGATTTTACACATTCAATGATTTTACAAAGACGGTCAAACCCTATACATGACGGGGTTCCTCCGCCTATGTAAAGTGTATTTACTTTACAGTTGATTTGCCCTGATTTTGACTTTATTTCGTCACATAAAAGGCTCACATATTGCTCTTTTTCGTCATCCTTACAGCGAAAAGAATAGAAATCGCAATACGGACATTTTGAGTCGCAAAACGGAATGTGAATATATAAACCTATATCCTTTTTCATACTTTTATAAAGCGAATATCGTGTGCGGTGCTTTCGACATATTTTATCACGTCGTCAAAGCTCAAAAGCACGGTAGCCGTGTTGTCGTTCGGATGGAAGCCGAGGCACGGAAGCGTTTTCAAATCCTCGTCAAGATAGACCTCGACCGCATCCGCAGTATCGTTTATGATACCCAAAAGAGAAACAGAGCCTTTTTTAACATCAAGATACTTCGAAAGTCGCTCATCCGAGGCAAAGCTCAATCTTGTTGAGCCTATCTCATCACGAATAAGCGAAAAATCTGCGTGTTTATCCCCTCGCAAAATTACGAGGGCGTGTCTTTTACCCTTGTAATCACGAAGAAATAGGTTTTTGCAGATCTCGTTGTTATCATTGAGGTGCAATTCGTCAAGCTCTTCCATTGTGAAAGCGGCAGGGTGCTCCTTTATCTCATAGGAAACAGAAAGCTCGTCTAACCTCTGCAAAATGTTATCTCTGTTATTCATCTAACTTCAACACCGACATAAATGCCTCCTGCGGTACTTCAACCGTACCGAACTGACGCATTCGCTTCTTTCCTTCCTTCTGTTTTTCGAGAAGTTTCTTCTTTCTTGTAATATCGCCGCCGTAGCACTTCGCAAGCACGTCCTTACGCATTGCCTTAACGGTTTCACGGGCGATTACCTTTCCGCCGACTGCTATCTGAATCGGGATTTCAAACATCTGTCTCGGAATGTTCTCTTTAAGCTTTTCTGCGATTTTCCTCGCTCTTGTATATGCCTTATCGGAATGAATAATAAACGAAAGAGCGTCTATTACATCGCCGTTTAACAATACATCAAGTTTAACAAGCTGTGATTTTTCATAGCCTTTGAGCTCATAGTCAAAGGAAGCGTAGCCTCTTGTTCTCGATTTGAGAACGTCAAAGAAGTCATAGATTATCTCGTTAAGCGGAAGAATGTATTTCAAATCAACTCTGTCCGCATCAAGATAGGTCATACCCTCGTAGGTGCCACGTCTGTCCTGACACAAGTCCATAATTGCACCGACATATTCGGGCGGAGCGTAAATGTGTGCCTCGACAACGGGCTCTTCCGAATAATCAATCGTCGCAGGGTCGGGATAGTTCGACGGGTTGTCAATTTCAACCACCGACTTATCGGTAAGATGAATTTTATATACAACGCTCGGAATTGTCGTTACAAGGTCAAGATTATATTCCCTGTCAAGGCGTTCCTGTATAATTTCAAGATGGAGAAGTCCAAGGAAGCCGCAACGGAAACCAAAGCCCAACGCTCCCGAGGTTTCAGGCTCAAACGAAAGTGCCGCATCGTTTAATTGAAGCTTTTCAAGTGCGTCACGGAGATTTTCATAGTCCGCACCGTCGGCAGGATAAACACCGCAGAATACCATCGGATTTACCTTTCTGTAACCCGGAAGCGGCTCTGTGGCAGGTCTTTCGGCTGTTGTAACGGTATCGCCGACACGGGCGTCGGAAACGGTTTTGATTGAAGCCGTGATATATCCGACCTCGCCCGAAGAAAGCTCTTTTGCAGGCTCAAGAGAGGTTGCTCTCATATAGCCTGTTTCAACAACGGTAAATTCCGCCCCCGTAGCCATCATACGCATAGTGTCGCCGGGCTTTATCTTGCCATCCATAACTCTGACATAAACGATTACGCCACGGTAGCTGTCGTAAATCGAGTCGAAAATCAACGCTCTCAACGGTTCGCTGTCTCTGTCCTCGGGAGGAGGTACAAGATTTACGATTTCCTCCAAAACAGACTCGACATTTTCGCCTGTTTTTGCGGAAACTCTCGGCGCATCAAGGCACGGGATGCCGATTACATCCTCAACCTCATGAGCAACACGCTCGGGGTCTGCGGCAGGCAAATCTATTTTATTTATAATAGGTACAATTTCAAGATTGTGGTCAAGCGCAAGATATGTATTTGCAAGAGTCTGCGCCTCAACGCCCTGCGAAGCGTCAACGATAAGCACTGCACCCTCACAAGCCGCAAGAGAACGGGATACCTCATAGTTAAAGTCAACATGACCGGGGGTGTCAATCAAATTAAGCTCGTAGGTCTTACCGTCCTTTGCGGTATAGTCAAGCTTTACGGCGTGAGCCTTGATTGTAATACCTCTTTCACGCTCAAGGTCCATATTGTCAAGCAGCTGATCCGCCATATCACGCTTTGCAACAGAGTCGGTAAGCTCCAAAAGTCTGTCCGCAAGGGTCGATTTGCCGTGGTCAATGTGAGCGATAATCGAGAAATTTCTGATGTTTTCCTTTTTTGCCATAAACTACCTCTTATATAAATTTACAGTTTTTCTTTATTAAAGCCGTTGCCGTAAATATCGTCGGCATCGGTAACTATCATAAATGAATTTTTGTCAACCTGACCTATAAGCTTTGAAAAATACGCAACCTCTTCGGCTCTCACGGCACAGAAAATAATCTGCTTTTCGTTTCCCGTATATGCGCCCTGAGCCTTAACAGACGTAACTCCCCTGCCGAGAGTAAAAAGTATTTCCTGCGCCATTTCTTTCCCGTGTTCGGTAACAATAAGCACGGTTTTTGAATGTGAAAAGCCCGAGCCTACAAGGTCTACCGCCTGAGTTGAAATGAAAACGGTAACAAGTGCATAGAGTATTGCGTCTACGCTTTTATATGCGAAATACGACAGCAAAACTATCGTAAGGTCAACTATAAAAATAAGTCTGCCCATTGAAAGGTGCGGATATTTAAGTCGTAACAGAGTTGCTATGACATCCGTTCCGCCCGTTGTCGCACCGTGCAGAAAAATAAGTCCCAACCCCGTGCCGAGCAGTACACCGCCGAAAACAGCGCTTAAAAGTCTGTCACCCGAATAGCCTTTCATAAAGTTCGCAAACAAGTCAATAAAAAATGAACTTTCAAAGGTGGCTATAAATGTTTTTATAACAAATTTATATCCTAATTTAAGAAAAGCAACAACAAACAGCGGCACATTCAAAAGGAATACCGAAAGACCTATCGGAAAGCCGAAAAGATAATTTACAACCGTAGCAATTCCCGAAAAACCGCCTACGGTTATCTCATTCGGAGCAGTAAAAAGGTTGATTGCAGCCGCAAAAAGTATGCTGCCTAAAGTCCACCAAAGGAAATCCTTGAATGTGTTTTTAATATTAGTCCTTGTCGCTACCCGTTTCAGAATTGAGCACCCCGTCGCCGTTGATTATTTCAAATAGCTCACGAAGTCTTTTTTCTTCGCCCAAAAGATACAGATAACCGAAAAGCGTTTCAAGACCCGTGGCGTAATGATAATCGCCCTCGGACTGATTTTTCGGAGTGTGCTTTGTGTGGGTGTTTCTGCCACGCTTAAACACGTCCGACTCCTCTTGAGTCAAAACAGATAAAAGCTTTTTAGCACCATTCGCCTGTGCGGCGGCATTTACCTGCTTTATCGAAAGCGTATGTAGAACACCCGCCGGTCTGTTACATTCAAGAACGAGTTTTTCACGCACCAAAAGTCCGTAAACCGCATCGCCCAAAAATGCCATTGCCATAGGACTGTAATTCGATATGTCATTTTTGTTTACAATTTTATTATTGTCCATTTTTCACCTGATATAAAAATAGGTTGTTTATTTTATATGAAATTTCCTTAAAAGTTTGCTCCTTCTCAAGAGGGAGCTGTTGAGCGAAGCGAAACTGAGGGAGTTAAGAAGATTATTTCAAATTATAAAACTCCCTCAGTCATTTTTCTGCGAAAAACGACAGCCCCCTCAAAGATGGGGCGGAAGAACGGAAGTTCATGCTTGTGTGTCATATTGTAG
>OQVT01000337.1_pt1 | contig 24635 bp, 13 predicted proteins | sample 1691561 | NCBI WGS metagenome assembly OQVT01 (sample SAMN03418260, study PRJEB22391) | human gut metagenome | biome: human-gut; feature: organic feature; material: feces | host: Homo sapiens | place: Tanzania | collected 2013-01 | reverse complement strand
TAAAACGTTTAACCATGGCAGTCGCCGTCTTAGCGACGGCTGCCACACTCCAAGCCCAGACATACAACGACACGGTGCGCACCCACACTTGGTCGGTATATGTCCAGGGCGGCGGAACAGTCCATCATGACATGAGGGGCACGAACGGCATGGCCACGCATAAGCCCATCATGCCTTTTGGAGGCGTCGGAGTGAAATATAACATCAAGCCGTGGATAAGGTTGGGCTTGAACCTGGAATACGACATGCTGAAGTCTTCAGACAAAGACTGGCTTTCCACCACCACGAAGCGCGACTTTGAGATCAAAGACCCTTCTACAGGCAAGACCTATCCCACCACGTTGAACACAAAGGTCGACATCTTCCAAAACAAAAACACCATGCATTATGGCATGGCCGATTTGAACGTCGACTTCAACATCATGGAGCTTTGGCACAATCGCAAGGCTCAGAACTGGAACCTCTGGCTGGGTGTCGGTGTGGGTTATCTGCACGGTTGGAGCCGCAATTCGAGCTCAGTGTCCTACAGCGAGCTGGCAGAAGCCAAGGGCGACGGCTACTACAACGTCTACAGCCACAACTACATCAAGAGTTGGGGCACGAACAAACAGGTGGACGCCATGTATATCCCCGCCACTCTCTCGCTCGAATATGACATCACCTCGCGTTGGACAGCAGGTGTGTTCGGCCGCTACTGCTACCTGCCTCTCGACAAAGACCTCACGCCCAAGGGCATGTGCAGCGCAGGCTTGGTTCTTCGCTTCAACTTCGTAAGCAAGAAGATGCCGAGCAACAAGAAGCGCTTCTATCAGGCCCTGAGAGACAAGGACGAGATGAAGGCTGCCTATGAGAAGCTTCTTGCCGACAAACAGCGTGAAAACGACGGACTGGCAGAAAAGCTAAGATCATGCAGCAAGAGCAATGAGGAGCTACAGGCTCTGCTCGACGACTGTGAGAAGTCGAAGAAGATCAAGCAGTATGACGTGTTCTTCACCGTAGACAAGACCAACATCACCAGTCAGGAAAAATTGCGTCTGAAGAAGTTTGTCAATGACCTGAAGCAACAAGGCAACTACAAGCTCACCGTCATAGGCGAAGCCTCTTCCGATGGTGTGTCTTCAAAGAACTTCAAGCTCAGCGAAGGCCGTCTGAACAACGTTGTGGCGTTCTTGAAGAAACAAGGCATCGACGACTTCTCCATCAAGCTGGAGAAAGCCATCGGCGACAGCAACGGCTGTCCGAAGGAGGAGTGTCGCAGAGTGCAGATTTTAGTTGAGTAACTAATAAGGATTAAGTTTTTATTTTAGCCGTCACAAGAGCCCCGTCTCTTTGTGGCGGCTTTTTTGTCGGCAAAAAACAGAATAATTTATAATTTTATCGGGCGAAAATCAAGCAAAAAGTATTTTTTTTGCAAAATCCTGTAAATTTAACCATAATTATTTGTGCATATTTAAAAAATTATATAATTTTGAGCACTATTATTTAAGAAACCAAAAATAAATATAAGTCTAACCTTTTAAAAAGAAAGCTTATGAATAGACAATGGGCTTTAATAGGAGCTATCCTTTTGGCATCTGGTATGACTTGCAGCACCGCAATGGCTGCTTCTCCAAGCCAGATCATGAGTGTTACGCAGAGTAGCACAATCGTAAAGGGTCAAATTGTCGACGCTGAAGGCGAACCCATCGTGGGCGCAACAGTTGTCGAAATAGGAACGACCCGAGGAACCGTCACCGACCTTGACGGTAAATTCCAGCTTAACTCACCGGCAAACGCCAAGCTGCGCATCACCTATGTGGGCTACAAGACTGTAGAGACAAAGGCGCAGGACGGCATGAAAGTGGTCATGCAGAACGACAACGCTCAGCTTGACGAGATCGTTGTGGTGGGTTACGGCCAGCAAAAGAAAGTGAACCTCACCGGTTCGGTAACCAACGTTGATATCAGCAAGACTCTCGGCGGACGTCCTGAGCAGGATGTGGCCAAGGCTCTGCAGGGTGCCGTTCCCGGCCTCTCTATCGTAAACAGCAATGGTGCGCTCGACTCGCAGCCTACCATGCGCATCCGTGGTCTCGGAACCTTGTCAAACGGTCAGACCTCTAACCCGTTGGTAGTGGTTGACGGTGTGCCCGTTGACGACCTCACCATGGTCAACGCTGCCGACATTGCCACCATCTCAGTATTGAAAGATGCCGCTTCTACCTCTATCTATGGTAGCCGCGCTGCCTTCGGTGTAATCCTTATCACCACCAAGGAAGGCAAGAAGGGCGAGAAGGTACAGGTTAAGTATGATGGCCACTTCGCATGGGACCGCGCTACCGTGCTCCCCGACTATCCCGATGTTCCCTCACAGATGGAGGCAGCCCTTCGCGGTGCTGCACGCACTGGTGGCGATGTTGAGTTGTTCGGTATGTATTTCAACCAGGCTCTCCCCTATGCCAAGGCATGGAAAGAGCAGCACAGCGGCAAGAAAAAGTATGGCGAGATGATCAAGGGTACAGGCCTTGACAACGTAGGCGACTACATGATAGTCAACGGTCAGCCCTTCTACTATGCCGACTACGACATTCAGGACATCTGGTATGACAAGGCAGCTCCCTCACAGACCCACAGCGTATCGCTGAACGGATCAAGCGGCCGCACCTCTTATTATACCTCTATGTCTTACGACTACAAGCAGGACATCATGAAGTTTAACCCGGGCAAGCTCTCTCGTTACAACTTCACAGCCAACCTGAAGACCGACGTTACCGACTGGTTGACAGTGGGCACACGTGTCAACTTTGTACGCCGTAACTTCAGCGAGGCCAACGCTTACAACAACATCTACCAGTATCTGTGGCGTTGGGGCTCATTCTTCATTCCTTCAGGATATATCGTTGACGAGAACGGCGAGAAGCAAGACTTCCGCGTGCTGGCCATGCAGAAACAGGCTGCCCGCCTGACCAACATCCACGACCAGACACGTATCAACGCTTACGCTATCGCACACATCACGAAGGATTTGACATTCAATGTCGACTACACCTACCAGATAGACAACTACAACTACTCACAGAGCAACCACTCTATCTATGGTATGAACTGGACAGGCACCAAGCCTGGCTACATCGTTCAGCAGTCGACATCAAACGCTTACCGCCAGAACATCAAGCAGAACCGCTGGACAGCCAATGCTTATGTAAACTATAACCACACATGGCTCGACGCACACAACTTCAGCGCTATGGTTGGTATTAACGGCGAGCGCTTCAAGAGCGATACGTTCGACGCTAAGCGCACACAGCTTTACAACGAGGATTATCCAGAGCTGAACCTGGCTTACGGTGACATGGCAAAGGCCGTCATCAACTCTTCTACAGGCGACCGCTCAACAGCTGGCTACTTCGGACGTATCAACTACGACTACAAGGGCATCTACCTGCTCGAGCTGAACGGACGTTACGACGGCTCTTCTCGCTTCCCCGCAGGCAGCAAGTGGGCGTTCTTCCCATCAATGTCATTAGGCTACCGCTTCACAGAGGAAGGCTACTGGAAGAATCTGCACCACGTCATCAACAACGGTAAGCTGCGCTTCTCTTATGGTGAGATCGGTAACGAGGCCGTAGGCGACAACATGTTTATCTCTACCGTTTCGCCTGTTGAACAGACCAAACTCTATTGGCTTGACAACAAGGGCACACGCCTCAACCAGTTCCAGCTGCCCGATTGGGTAAGCTCTTCTCTGACATGGGAGCGCATCAACACCGCCGACGTGGGTGTTGACCTGAGCTTCTTGAACGACGACCTGTCTGTGACATTCGACTGGTATCAGCGTACAACAAACGACATGCTTGCTCCGGGTAAGGCCATCCCGAGCGTGGCAGGTGCCTCTGCTCCTTTCACCAACGCAGGAACCATGCGCACACGCGGTTGGGAGTTGACCTTGAACTATCGCAAGCAGATCAATAAAGACCTGAACGTTTACGCTCAGTTCAACATCGGCGACTCTAAGTCGAAGATTACAAAGTGGAACAGCGACTCAAAGATTATCGGTTATACAGGTGGCATCGTTTCTACGTCAAGCGCCCGTATGTATGCTTACGAGGGTGAGACATGGGGCGACATCTGGGGCTTTGAGACCGACCGCTACTTCACCGAAGCCGACTTCAACGGTAAGGACGCTAACGGCAAGTGGATTTACAAGGACGGCGTAGCCGACCAGACAGGCATTCAGACCAACAACTTCGTTTACGGCCCTGGTGATATCAAGTATAAGGACCTGAACGGTGACGGTGTGATTGACGGCGGTAAAGGTACAGCCGACGACCACGGTGACCTCAAGGTCATTGGTAACACATTGCCTCGCTATGAGTATAGCTTCCACCTCGGTGGTTCATGGAAGGGCATCGACCTCGACCTCTTCTTCCAGGGTGTAGGCAAGCGCGACATGTGGACCCAGTCGTCATTCGTGTTCCCGCTCATGCGTGACGCCGACAAGGCCATCTACGCTAACCAGACCAGCTACAATATCTATGATCCCGAAAACGGCATCGTAGACATCAGCCAGAGCAACCGCTATCCTTGCCTCTATTCAGGCAACGAGGCTGCAGGCAACGTTTCAGGCTTGGCACCCATCGGTGGCTCGCACAACTATTACCCACAGACCAAGTATCTGGTTAACATGGCTTACCTGCGTCTGAAGAACGTGACCATCGGTTACACACTTCCCGCAAGCATCACCAAGAAGGTTTACATGGAGAAGGTTCGCTTCTACGGTAGCGTAAACAACCTCTGCCTCCTCTACAACGGCGCCAAGGATTATCCTGTTGACCCCGAAATGAACGCTGGTCAGGGTGCTCTCAGCTACGGCACATGGGGACGTACCTATCCTATGACCCGCACATGGTCAGTAGGTGTTCAGGTGACCTTCTAACAATGAGTGAAACTTAACAGTAAGTGAAACTTTAAAAAAACGAACAATTATGAGAAAATCAATAATATTGGCTCTCGCTGCTGCTGCTTTGACCTTGACCAGTTGCGACGATTTCCTCGACAGAGATCCCCGCGATACCTTCACCGAGGGCAAATCTTTCTGGAGCAATGAGAACGCCGTTGAGAGCTATACAAACCGTTTCTACACAAACTTTGTAGGCTACAGCCAGGGCGGTGGCTACGGATGGTTCTATTTCAAGAGCCTCGGCGATGACCAGGCCACGTCTACACTCGACGACTGGACATACAAGACCATCCCCAACACTGCCAGCAACTATAACGACTGGTTCACAGAAGCACGTCGTGCCAATTATGTGATCCAGAACGTGCCTTCTTCTTCATTGAAGGAAGCATCAAAGACCAAGTATGTTGCTATCGCACGCTTGGCCCGCGCCTGGGACTACTACATGCTGGTTCGCATGTATGGCGATGTAGAGTGGATCGACTACGTTATCACAGACCCTGAGGATGAAAAGATCTGGGGCGAGCGCGACAACCGCGACGTTGTGATGGACAAGGTGCTCGAAGACCTCGACTATGCTATCGAAAACCTCGGTGCTTCAAGCGACAAGACTCTGTGGAGCAAGAACATGGCACTGGCTATGAAGAGCGACATCTGTCTCTACGAGGGAACATTCCGCAAATACTGTACAACAGCAGAGAACGGCATCGCTCCCGATGCAGCACGTTCAAAGAAGTATCTTGAGGAGAGCGTAAAGGCTTCGCAGGCTCTGATGGACGGAACATACACACTGTCTGCCAAGTATGGCGACATTTACAACGCTCTCGGTCTCAACGGCAACAAGGAGATTATCTTCTTCCGCAACTATGAGAAAGACGTTGTGATGCACGGTCTGGTCGACTACACCTGTGGTTCTACCGAGCAGCGCGGTATCACCCGCGACGCGTTCGATGCGTTCCTCTTCAAGGATGGTAAGCCTCTGGCAAATACAGAACTCGACAAGAGCGACCTCGCTGTGAAGAACGCTGATGGCAACTACTCTATCAAGAAGGCTCTCGACAACCGCGACCCGCGTCTGAGCGTACTGGTCGACTCTATCGTTTGCTTCAAGGGCCACGGCTGGAAGCGTCCTGCTCCCGCTGCTGCCGGTGGTGCCAACATGACCTCTTCAACAGGTTACACCATCTTCAAGTTTGATAACCAGACTCTGGAGTCGTACTATCGTACAAACACCAACACCGGTTACACCGATGCTCCTCTCTACTGGTACTCTGTAATACTGCTCAACTATGCTGAGGCAAAAGCTGAACTGGGCACTATCACTCAGGACGACCTCGACAAGAGTGTGAACCTCATCCAGAAGCGTGCCTTCGGTAACGACAACGCTAAGATCACCTTGACTCCTGCTGCCGATCCCGCCAACAACCATGGCGTAAGCAACCTGATTTGGGAGATCCGCCGCGCACGCCGTTGCGAGCTTATGCTTGACAACTGGTATCGTTACTGGGATCTTATCCGTTGGCACCAGCTCGACAAGATCGACACCGAGGCTCATCCCGCTGTTAACCAGGGCGCACATGTAGGTAATGTAACTGATGGTCCTACCATCACCTCTGATGGCTACATCCAGGCAACAAATGCCGTGCGCAAATTCAACAAGAAGTATTATCTGTATCCCATCCCGACACAGCAGATCACACTGAATCCTGCTATCAAGCAGAACTTCGGTTGGACAGAATAAAGCTTTTGGGGACAAGGGTTCCAAAAAACTTCTTGAAAAAGCTTAGAACCAAACGATTCAAACACGTTAGATTATCAGTTTCTAACACCTAAGATAAAAGGCTGAGGTTATGTTTTAACCTCAGCCTTTTTTAATTGTACCATAATCAGCCGAAAAGATTTTGGAATAAGAATTTTAATTCGTAATTTTGCAGCCGCAATGAGACAGTTGCAGACAAACAGCTAATGCTTAACAAGAAGCTAAAAGGCAGAGAAAGAAACAACTGCTTTAAGAAAAAGCCATAAAGCAATCAACAACAAACAATGCAATCAAGAAGAAACAAAGGAAAGCTGTGGCGCCAGTTGCGCGACTATGGCATCATCACCATCGCCATGCTGTTAGGCGTTTTCGGCCTCAACCTGTTCCTGTTGCCCAACGAGATCACGACAGGCGGCATCATCGGAGTGGCATCAATAGTCTATTGGGGCACCGGCATCCCCGTTCAAGAAACGTTCTTCGTTATCAATGCCGTGCTGCTGTTAGTGGCTCTGAAGGTGTTGGGCTGGCATTTCTGTGCCAAGACCGTCTATGGCGTGGTGGTGTTCACCGTTGCCTCAGCCGTTTTGCAACGTGTCATGCCGCCCGACCTCCATCTGCTTGCTGACCAGAAGTTTATGGCGTGCATGGTAGGTGCCGTGTTCTTAGGCACCAGCGTAGGTCTTGGTCTCTCGGCGGGAGGCTCTACAGGAGGGTCCGATGTCATCGCCGCCATGGTGCATAAGTATCGTGACGTGTCGCTCGGCCATATCATCCTCTTCTGCGACCTTACGATCATCACCTCATCATACGTTGTACTTCGCGACTGGGAGAAGGTTCTCTACGGCTATGTGTTGCTGTTTGTCATCTCCTTCGTTGTCGACCACATCGTCAACTCCCTACGCCAGAGCGTGCAGTTCTTCATCATCTCCGACAAATATCAGGAGATAGGTGAAGCCATCAACGAGATTGCCGACCGCGGCTGTACGATGCTCAACGGCAACGGCTTCTTCACCAAGAAAGACAAAAAAGTGATCTTCTGCATAGCGAAGAAAAGCGAGTCGAACTTCATCTTTGAGCTTATCGACGAGATAGACCCTAACGCCTTCGTGGCACAATCGGCTGTCGTCGGTGTCTACGGACAAGGCTTCGACCACGTCAAGAAGCACCGCAAGATAGACCTTGAAGAGCTTCGCGAGAAGATGACAAAAGAACCCAAAGAAAAGAAATAGAAGACCAAAGAAGCAAGAGAAAAGAAACAGGCGAGAACCTGCTAAACCAGACTGGTGTTTAGCAGGTTCTCTGCTGTTGTAGATATCCGCATCTTATATTTTCCGCTGTTGAAGAAGATACGCATCAGCTTGCGCGGTTCCAGCTCGTTTGGCGAGAGAGCAAGAGCCACATGTCCCATGGTGCGACGGAGGTTCAGTTCGACACACGGATGGAGCAAGAACCCGTCAGAAGGATTGCTTCCGTTCACCACCGCCATCATGTCGATGCCGAAGGGTCCTGAATAGACACCAGCAAGCTTAGGAGCAAGACAAGAGACAACAAACTGCTTCACCTTGTCAAGGAGTTGCAAGTCGACATACTGTGACAGCATCTCACGTTTATCCTCCTCTGTGGCGAGAACGCTTCCACTGTAAGCACCGTTGGAGGTGTCGAAGAGCGAAAGCCCGCAATAGCGCACGGTAGGCTCAGAACTTTCAGAACCTGCCGAGGCATAAAACTCCATTCCAAAATCATAGACCTTGTTATAGAGAGGTTCCACAGTCACCCCACCCTGCTGCTTCATGATGTTACGAAGCCATCCCTGCTGATGGTCGTCGAGCGAAGAGCCGACGTATCTTATGCCGCGTCCGCTGCTGCTCCATGGTGCCTTTATGACGCTCTGCCCATTGGCCATGAGCAGCGCCGCTACCTCCTCCACCGTCTCACAATAAACACTCTTGCCGATCAGCCGGCTGTCGATCTCTACCATCGCGGGCAGCAGATTTTCAGCAGCATAGCGTCTGCTGCTCATCGAGCGGATGGCCTCCAGCTGCTGTGCCGAAGGCACGAGAGCGGCAAGACGGGCGTTCGCCTTTGCCAACTGAAAGCCTAAGGTCTTGTCCCATCCCCACGGCTCCACAGCATCGATGGCAGCAATGAGCGATGGATCCATCGTGCCCAGCATGTCCTTAGTGACAAACATCACGTCGTGGGCATAAACCTTCATGTGGCGCACCGCCTCAAGGGCAGCCTCAACCTCGTCCACAAGCACCATGTCGCCATCCTCTGCCCAGAAGGCAGGAATGAAGCCAAGGCTCGCCCTCATCTGTCGTCCAGCATGAGGAGCGGTGAATCGTTCCAAGTCAGCCGCAAGGGCTATGTCGTGCTCAGGATTAAAAATATGCAGTTTCATGGCTGCAAAGTTACGGAAAAATAGTAAGCACTCAAAATATTTTTGTTAAGTTTCAAGAAATACGTTGACAACCCACAAATAACTATTTTTTAAAATATACAGAATTTTTCTTGCATTTTATCACAAAACCCATTACCTTTGCAACAGTTAGTATACACAAAAGAAAAATAACTTTCCACAAAACTTTACGCTTATGCATAAAACTCTACTTTACACACTGTTGGGAGGAGCATTGCTCATCTCACCATCAGTGAGCGCCCAGCTTGTCGACAAGCAGCAGAAGCACACCTTTCGTCTGGAGAAGGTGCTGAAGAACGTGCCCATACAGCTAAAACAGACAACACCGTTGGAGGCACTTGTACACAAAGCCAAAGCCGCACAGACACGACACGCGGCGCAAGCCAAGGCCGAAGCCATAACCCCCAACTGGTCAACGACGTTAAGCACCCAAGACGATTTTAACCTGTTCACCGTCATCGACGCCAACAACGACGCCGTAGACCAAGGCACATACAAACAGGAGACATGGAGCTTCAACGGCACCAAGACGTTCCTCTACACCAATAAGAACAAAGCCGACGACTGGCTCGTGTCGCCCGCCTTCAACCTGAAAGCCGGCCAGAGCTACATCGTCAAGATCAACGTTAACCATTTTATGGCCAACAAACACAAGTTGGAGATAAAATGGGGCAAGGCAGCCACGGTGGAAGGCATGACAGAGACGGGCTTGGCAGAGACAACCGTTGCAGCCTATTCAAACCAAGACCTCCAGGCCACCATCACACCAACAGCCGACGGCACCTATTATGTGGGCCTGCACGGCACCAGCGAGGCAGGAGGCTACAACCTCTATCTCAACAGCTTCAACATAACGTCAGCAGGAGCACCGAGCGTACCCGCTGCCTCCACAATAAGCAGCATCACCCCCGATGCCACCGCTGCTCTGAAAGCCACGATAAAGTTTGTTGTGCCCTCGACAACCACCGACGGCAAGCCCCTCGACAACCTCAAGGGTGTGAAGATTACGCGCAACGACAAGCAGATTGCCGACCTCACCGACGCTGTGGCAGGAGAAGAATATACCTACGTCGACAACACCGTGCCCAAAGCCGGCATGCAGACCTACGCCATAACAGCCTACAACAGCGATGGCGACGGACAGACAGCGACAGAAGACCGTTGGGTGGGTCTCGACGTTCCCGACTCAAACAACAGACCTCTCCTCTCCTGTTCGGCACCCAACAAGCTGACGCTCAACTGGGACGAGTTTGTCGCTAAACACAATGGCGTAATCTTCCCCAACGACATCACCTACAACGTCTACAGCATTGACGTTTATAACGGCCAACTCGTTGTGGGCGACCTCAAAGGGAGCGTAAAGGGCAAGACCACAATCACCACAGACGAGAACACAGAGGAAGGCGATCAGACGTACCTCTATCAGGCATTGAACGCAACCAACGCCTCTGGCAGCTCCGAATATTTATTGTCCACACCAGAGCTTGTAGGTAAGGCATACGACCTTCCTGTGCGCGAAGATTTCGACGCAGGAGAAATACACCATTTCTGGAGCACACAGCAGACAGGCAACGGCGAACAGCTCAACCCAAAGGCAGGCATAACCGTTGTCGGCACAGACGATGCCGACGGCAACGGCGTGTGCCTGCAGTTCCGCACAATGCTGAACGATATCCTGACCTTGGAATCAGGCAAGATCAACATCACGGGCTACACCAACCCCACCTTCGTCTTCCATCTTAAGACGGATGCCACATCAGGCAAGTTCAAACCCTTCGTTGAGAACAACAATGGGCTGCGCATATTCCTTGACGAGGAGCCGATGGAAGGTCTCACGACATGGACGACTCGCAAATATGCCCTCAAAGATTATGCCGGCAACGGATGGGTGCGCCTTGGCTTCACCTTCGACGATGCCGATGGCAGCAGCGAACAGAAAGTGTATATCGACGACATAAGCATCGACGACCTCAAGGACGTAGATGCTGCCGTAACGCTTGAGAATGTGCCGGCACAGATAGAGAAAGGCCAGAGCGGCATGTGTACAGTCAAGATCCGCAACTACGGCGACAAGGCCGTGAGCAGCTACAAAGTGAAGATCACTGTCGGCGACGAGGAGATCATCAACCAGACCATGAAACGCAAGCTCGCCTCGTTTGGCACCCACAGCTACCCTGTAGACATTGAGCCAGCCATCATACAGCTCGGCGACAAACTGACCGTCAGAGCTGAGGTGACCGCCGACAACGACGGCATGGCCAACAACAACGTGGCAACCGCCGACGTGGTGTTGACCTCTCCCGACCTTCTCCCAGCCACCGACCTGGCTGTGACCGAAGCGCAGAACACCCACACGTTGGCATGGAAGGCACCTGCTGCCACACGCACCATCACCGATAGCTTCGAGAACGAGACCAACTGGGCAACAAGCAACATCGGCAAATGGTCGATGATTGACGGCGATGGCGGCATCTGCAGCGGCTTGCTAAGCAAATATGACGTGTATTATGGCAGTGAGAACACCCCCTTCGCGTTCACCGTCTTCAACCCATACAACTATGGCGGCTACGAGATAGTGTCATCTTGGCCCTGCACCGCTACGAAGAGCGGGAAGAAATCGCTTGCTGCCTTCTACGGCACAAAAACAGATGCTGTGACAGGTGAGGAAAACGTTGTCGATGCCGACAACTGGCTCATCAGTCCGGAACTCCCAGGCAAGGCACAGGAGATCAGCTTCTGGGCAAACAATTTCTTCGAGAGCGGCACAGACAGCGAGACACAGGAGAAGTGGGCATACGACTATCCCGAGACCTTCGACATACTCTACTCTACCACCGACACAGACATCGCAAGCTTCACAAAGATCGGCGACACCAAGGAGCAGACAGAGGGTGTGTGGAAGGAATATAAGGCACAGCTGCCCGAAGGAGCGAAATATTTCGCTATCCATCACAACTCAAAGGCTACCTTCGACGACGACGGCATCGTGTCGCCCTTCCTCTTCCAGATTGACGACGTGACGTTTGCCTCTCTCAACCTCAAGGTGTTGAAGTATAACATCTACCGCGACGGCGAGCTGCTCACCAGCACCACCGCCACCACTTATGTCGACAACAGCGCCACCGCCGGCAACCATGTTTATCAGGTTACCACCGTCTACGAGGGCGACCTTGAGAGCATACCCGTGACCGAAGGCGCCCCCACAGGCATCGTTCCCGTCACCACCGCCACCTCCAGTGCCGTTCAGGGCATCTACACCATCGACGGCAAGAAGGTGTCTCACGCTGTCAAGGGCATCAACATCATCAAGATGCAGGACGGCAGCGCCAAGAAAAGAGTTTATTGATGGTTAGACCCTATCAGGTTAGCCCCTGACGTTTAAGACAAGAAATCGTCCTCAAGACAGGCGAACAACGTAACACCATCTGTTGCCGTTGTTCACCTTGCTTGAGGACGATTTTTTCATGGCAAAAAGTCAGCACGGCAAGGAGCAGAAAAAACGGCGGTTTGAAAAAACATTCACATTATTTTGCGCTATTCAACATAAATTATTAACTTTGCACCCGATTTACAGAATGTAAGTTAAGGGGTGTCCGAGGTTTCGGGCTGAGATTATACCCTCATACTTGATCCGGGTAATGCCGGCGAAAGGATTGCAAGGTACATAAAAAGTGCCCCTTTTTGTGTGTTTTATTTTTCATTATTCAGGAAATCAAAAAAGATGAAAAGATTTGTTAGCATTGCGTTTGCATCGGCCTGCGCATTGTACTCGCATGTGGCTATGGCCCAGCAAGACATCGACACCGTGAAGGTGCAGCAGGTAGACGAAGTGGTAGTGAAGGCTGTGAGAGCCTCAAAGAACGCACCGTTTGCCGTGGCAAACATCAAGAAAACAGACCTGCAAGCATTCTCACGCACAGGTAAGGAGCTTCCTTTCCTCTTCGCACGCACACCGGGCGTGCTGGCATGGAGTGAGAACGGCACAGGCGTGGGCAACGCTTATGTGCGCATGCGTGGCGCTGCTGCCAGCCGCATCAACGTTACACTTGACGGCGTGTCGCTCAACTCGCCCGAGGACCAGAGCGTGTTCTGGGCAAACATGAACAGCTATGGCGCACTGATGAGCAGCGCTCAGATCCAGCGCGGCGTAGGCACATCAACCAACGGTGACGGCGCCTTCGGCGGCTCCATCTCACTTGCCACAGCCACTCCTTCTCTGAAGCCTACCATGGAGCTGACAGGCTCTTATGGCTCATACGAAACCTATAACGTGGGTGCCAACTTCTCAACAGGTCTCCTCTGGAACCACCTTATCTTTGACGGCGCTTATCACGAGAGCTCTACCCAGGGCTTCGTACACGCCACCGACGGCCGCTCAGGATCCTACTATGGCGGTCTGACATGGCTGGGCAACAACTTCCAGATCCGTTACAAGAACATCGGCAACTTCGAGAAGACTGGACAGGCATGGAACGGCGTGCTCACAAGCGACTATAAAACCAACGACGTGTTCCCCAACATCAATTCTTACAAGGATCTGTGGAACGCTGGCCTGGGACGTGTCAACACCCTCGTTGAGGACGTGGTTTACGATGCCGACGCATGGGCTGCCGGCAACTACACCGTGAAGCCTTACCTCATGCGCAACGGCAAGAAGTGGGACAAGACCACTGACAACTTCTACCAGAACCACAACATCCTGTCGTTCGCATGGACGCCCTCTGAGCACTGGAGCCACAACATGGCTATCCATTACACCTACGGACGTGGCTATTACAAGGAGTTTAAGAAGAACACATCACTCGCCGAGAAGTTTGGCATGCCTGAGAACAAGGACCTCAAGGACGACGCAATACGCAAGAAGGGCCTCACACAAAACTGCTACGGCATGGTCTACAACGTGAACTTCAAGAACGACCACTGGGACATCATCGGTGGCGTGAACCTGCAGAAGTTCAGCTGCAACCACTGGGGCTATGTTACATACATCGGCAGCCAAGAGCTGGAGCAGAAATATTTGGGAAAGAACGGCAAGTACAAATATTACGACTCTGACGCCAACAAGGACGACTACAGCGGATTTCTGAAGGCAACCTACAGCTTCCTTGACCACTGGAACGTGTTTGCCGACTTGCAGTATCGTTATGTTAAATACAAGACCGACGGTCTGAACGACCGCTTCGTGAAGAAGGACGGCAAGTATGTGAACCAGGAGCTGAACATCGATGACGATTTCAACTTCTTCAACCCGAAGGCAGGCATCAGCTACACCAACGAGGGCCACAAGGCTTACGCATCGGTGGCACTGGCAAACCGCGAGCCCGAGCGTAACAACTACACCAACAACTACAACTATCCCTACCCGAAGAACGAGAAGGTGATCGACGTGGAGGCCGGTTACCAGTATTTCGGAACCAACTGGAACGTGGGTGCCAACTTCTACTACATGGACTACGACAACCAGCTGGTGCAGACAGGTGAGACGAGCGACATCGGCGAGGCACTGACCACCAACGTCAAGAAGTCGTATCGCATGGGTGTGGAGCTGAGCGCCGGATGGGCTCCCCTGTCATGGCTGTCGGTTGAGGGCAATGCCGCTCTGAGCAAGAACAAGATCAAGGACTTTGACGAGTATGTGGAGAGCTGGGATGAATCAGAGGACTATGTTCACAAGAACCACTACAGCAACTCTACCCTGTCTTACTCGCCATCGGCTATCCTCAACGGATTCATCGACTTCCACCACAAGGGCTTCACTGCTACATGGCACACCAACTTCGTGAGCAAGCAGTATATTGACAACTCTGAGAGCGATGTGCGCTCACTGCCCTGCTACTCGCAGAGTGACCTGCAGCTGCGTTACACAAGCGACGTGACCAAGGCTGCCGGCATCAAGAACGTTACATTGGGTCTCGACTTCAACAACGTGTTCAGTCGCCACTATGCTGCCAGCGGCAGCACCTGGTACGGCTGGTACACCGGTGGACAACGTTATCAAGCCCTGGCATACATGCCTATGGCAGGATTTAACGTGATGGGACATCTCACGCTGAAGTTCTAATTTTTTAGGGAGTTAACGGGAGTTAGAAGGAAGTTAGAAGGAAGTTAACGGACATATGCACTATTGCTTGAGCTATAAAGCTATTGTCCGTTAACTCCCATTAACTCCCGATATCTTCCGTTAACTCCCTTAAAAATTTCAGTTAACTTCCGTTTTTAAAAACCTTCTAAAAAAATGATTGATTATCTCTCTATTCACTGGTTAGACATTCTGACGACGGTGCTCGGTCTTGTCTACCTGCTGCTCGAGTATCGCGCAAGCATAGCCCTGTGGCTTGTGGGCATCATAATGCCGGCCATGGACGTTTATCTCTACTGGACACACGGTCTCTATGGCGATGCCGGCATGGCGGTCTACTATACCGTGGCAGCAATTTATGGCTACGCCGTGTGGAAGTTTGGCCGCAAGAGTGGACAGAAGGAGAGCGAGGAGATGCCTATAACCCATTTCCGCCGCAACCTTATTCTCCCTACCGTCCTGTTCTTTGCTGCCGCCTGGGCTTTGACCTACTGGGTCCTGGTGACCTACACCAACAGCACGATACCCGTCTGCGACTCGTTCACCAACGCTCTCAGCTTTGTTGGCCTCTGGGCTTTGTCGCGCAAATATATCGAGCAGTGGTGGTTCTGGCTTGTGGTCGATGTCATCAGCTGCTACCTTTATGTCGGCAAAGGCATTCCGTTTAAAGCCGGTCTCTATGGTCTCTACTCGGTTGTGGCTATCATGGGCTACTTCAAATGGAAGAAGATGATGAAGCAAAATTGAGAAATTAATTAAAAATTATTCATATAAAACGGCGATAATTAATAATCTGCTATTAATAAATTTATTTAATTTAAGTTTGAGTGATTAGTTAAGAAAAAACATGTACCTTTGCAGTGCAAAATCAGTCAACGAACAGTAAAGCCATGCACTCATACCTTTTGACATGTTCTGCATGATGGCATGTTCTCATAACCAAAACCATTCAAACAAAATGTTAAAGCAAATTATCAATGGTCGCATCTTGACACCACAAGGTTGGTTAAAGGGCGGATCAGTAATTATCGACGGAAACAAGATTAAAGCTGTTTCAAACATCGACCTCCACATCGAGGGGGCAGAAATAATTGATGCCAAAGGTTGCACCGTGGTTCCAGGTGGTGTGGACATGCATGTTCACGGCGGTGGCGGACGCGACTTCATGGAAGGCACCGAAGAGGCATTCCGTGTGGCTGTCAATGCTCACATGAAGCATGGCACAACATCGATCTTTCCCACCCTGTCATCATCGACCGTGGAGATGATCGAGGCTGCTTGCCAGACATGCGGCAAACTGATGGCAGAAGAAAACAGCGCGGTGCTCGGTCTGCACCTTGAGGGTCCCTATTTTAACCCTGCACAGGCTGGCGCACAGATACCAGAATGGATCAAGGCCCCCGTGCCTTCAGAATATGAGCCGCTGCTCAGCACCTACAGCTGCATCAAGCGCTGGGACGAGGCTCCTGAGCTCCCCGGATCAGTGGAGTTTATCAAGACATGCAAGAAGCATGGCGTTCTACCTGCCATCGCTCACACACACGCCACATACGAGAACGTGCTCCAAGGCTTTGAGGCTGGCATGACGCACGCAACCCACTTCTACAACGCCATGCCTGTGGTCTATAAGGAGCACGAGTTTAAGGTTCCCGGCACCGTGGAGAGTATCTATGCTCTTCAAGACATGACCGTAGAGGTTATCGCCGACGGCATTCATGTGCCTCCAGTGATGCTCCGCGTGGTTTACATGATCAAGGGTGTGGAGAGAACAGCTCTTATCACCGACTCGCTGGCATGTGCAGCAAGCGACGGCGACATCGCTTTCGACCCCCGCGTTATCCTTGAGGACGGCGTGTGCAAGCTCGCTGACCACTCTGCCCTCGCCGGCTCTATCGCTACCATGGACCGTCTTATCCGCACATGTGTGCAGAAGGCAAGAATCCCGATGGAAGATGCATGCCGCATGGCGAGCGAGACACCTGCCAAGATCATGGGTGTGTTCGACCGCAAGGGATCGCTTGAGGACGGCAAGGATGCCGACATCATAATGTTTGACAAGGATCTCAACCTCACCTACGTTATGCAGATGGGTAGAGAGGTTACAAACGACCTGTAAAAAAAGACAACAGCTTCGTTCACGACAGTTTAAGGAAGTGAACGAAGGGCAACGATACGAAGAGGTGGGTTCTATTTTTTTAGAGCTCACCTTTTTTGTTATAATTGAAGTGAGCACTTTCTAAAAGGAAATAATAGGTTTAACAAGAAGATGAGAGAAATGGAAAAAGAAGAGTTTGACGCCGTGATATTGTGCAACGGCGAGTTTCCGACACACCCCAAGGCGCTGGAGGTTCTCCACGACGCCAAGTATCTGTGTTGCTGTGACGGTGCGGCAGAAGAGTGTCTCGCCCACGGCATCTGTCCAGACGCTATCGTGGGCGACGGCGACTCGCTGCCTAAGGCACTGAAAGAGCGCTATGCCGACATCGTGCATATTGTGAAAGAGCAAGAGTTTAACGACATGACGAAAGCCACGCGCTTTTGCAAGAATCGCGGACCGCGCATAGCCTACCTCGGTGCCACGGGCAAGCGCGAAGACCACACGGTTGGAAACATCTTCTTGCTGCCGTTCTATCTGGAGGAGGAGCACGTTGAGCCCGTCATGTTTACGGACCACGGCATCTTCATTCCTGCCAAAGGCACACGCACCTTCGCTTCTTATGCAAAGCAGCAGGTAAGCATCTTCAACATCAGTTGCACAAAGCTGTCGAGCGAGAACCTGCGCTGGCAGAGCTACGCCTACAAGCAGTTGTGGCAAGGAACGCTCAACGAGGCTGTCGGGACAACGTTTACGATGAAAGGCGACGGCGTGTATATGATGTTTTTAAATTACCAATGACTGTTTTTTAGCAACGTCGACAATAACAAAGCTACGAGACGACTTGCAAGCTTTTTTCAGGAAACATTCAAGCCCTTTACAGAAAACATTCAAGCCCATTCCGGGAAAAATTCATTGCCATTTCATTGAAGTTTAGCATGCCTAAGAGAAAACTAACAATGAATAATCAGTGCAAGGAGCGGTATGGTGATAATGGAACCGACGGTGGTGATGAAAGTCATCTCTGTCATAAGAGAGGCGTTACGGCCATACTTTAGACAAAACATGGTGCCGTAGGATGCTACGGGCATGGCAATGACAACGGTGTTGATGTTGTTGACCATGCTGTTCACGCCACAAACCTTGAAGAGCAGATAAATTGAGAGGGGAACTATAATGAGACGAACGAAAGAGGAAACATAAACCTTCTTGCTACCGATGATGTCGCGCAAGGGGAGACGCGCCATGGAAGAACCTATGACCATAAGGGCAACGGGCACCGTGATGTTGCCTACCATGGTGACGGGACGTGAGAACATCTCTGGTGTGTGTATTCCAAAAGCGACGATGAAAGCAGCCACAAAGGCGGCAATCATGGCAGGAGAAAACAGCACCTTTGCACTGAGTTGATGTATGCTGTACTGTCCCTTCACAAGCATTACGCCAGCGGTGAAGATAAAGAAGGTGTTGGGGATGTTAAGCAGGGCTGCATAGAAGACAGCCTGTGGTCCGAAAATGGAGCTCACGATAGGATAGCCTATGAAGCCCACATTTGCAAACATAAGGGCGAAGCCTATCATGCCTTGCTCATCATGGTTCTTGGATATGAGCTTGGGCACAGCAAAACCGAAAATCAGCAAGAGGATATAGGTCAAGAAGCCTATGCCTACGAGTGGCAGGATGAGAGTTCGGTCGGGCAAAGTGTCGCCCATTACTGATGACAAGATGAGGGCCGGACAGGTTATATCGATAACAATGGTAGACAGCTTTTGGTCAAACTTGTCGCCCATATAGCCCAACTTACATAAGACATAACCTAACACAACGATGGTAAAAAGAATTACCATCACTTGAAACTTTTCCATTCTAAATTGTCTTTTTGTTCCTGAATATATGCATAAATTTGTGCTATTGGCACCTTGAATGCAAAAATAGAAAACTTTAAGGAGAATGGCAAAAAACAGAAGAAAAAAAATCTACTTGTCTACTCGTTTACTTACAGCATGTCGAAGACATGTGAAACTTGATTAAAATAAAAACAAGTTTTTATTTGGTATTGTCTTCGATTTGCGCTACCTTTAAATAAGGTAGGCGGCATCTCAACAATAAAATAAAAAACGGTTTTTATTTGGTATTGTCTTCGATTTGCGCTACCTTTGCACACGTTTTGTCGGATGACAAAACGTTTTTTTATTTATAAACATTTTAAAATTTTATGTTCAAACAGACATTCAACAAGCTCCAAGCCCTGCGTTTCAAGCATTTCACACGCAACGGCTACGCTCTGTTCAACTGCATTGGCAAGGAGGTGCTCATCTGCACACTCAGCGTCACGACACTGACCTACGCCAAGGCTGAAGGCATCAGCGTTAAAGATGCTGCTGCCGCCGACTCGCTCGGCCATCAGGAGGTGAAGCTTGACGAGGTGATCGTCACAGGCTCACGAGCACCGCTGACTGCCATACAGTCGGCAAAGATTGTTTCTGTGATCACACGCGACGACATTGACCGTGCGCCAGCAGAAACCGTAAACGACCTCTTAAAATTAGCTATCGGCGCGGATGTCCGTCAGCGCGGAAGCTTTGGTGTACAGACGGACATCTCCATAAACGGCGGTACCAGTGACCAGATCACCATTCTATTGAATGGCATCAACATTTCCAGTCCACAAACAGGCCACAACGCTGCCGATTTCCCTGTAGACATGGCCGACATTGAGCGCATAGAGATTCTTGAAGGCTCGTCGGCACGCGTGTTCGGAAGCTCCGCATTCAACGGAGCAATAAACATCGTGACCAAACGCGAGAAGCGCACAGGCGCACGACTGTCGGCTGAGGGTGGCTCCTTCGGCACATGGGGCGTCAACGGACGCGTCAGCGTGGCAACAGGTGCGGTGACCAACAGCGTTAGCGGCGGATACCGCCAAAGCGACGGCGGCACACTGCACAGCGACTTCAAACGCCGCCAGATGTTCTATCAGGGTGACCTCGCATCACAACATATAGACCTGCAATGGCAGGTGGGACTGTCATCGCAAGACTTTGGTGCCAACACGTTCTACAGCGCAAAGTTTAACGACCAGTTTGAGGCTACACGCCGCTATCTCACCTCTCTGTCAGGCACAATAAAGCCGTTCGACACCGACTGGCTGACGCTGGTGCCACAGCTCTACTGGCACCGCGACTACGACCACTACCAGCTCATCAGAGGCAAGGAAGGTGCGGCAGCAGGCGAAAACTATCACCGCACCGATGTTTATGGCGGCGGCATGACCGCCAACCTGCGCTGGCTCCTCGGTACCACCTCGGTGGGTGCCGACATTCGCCGCGAACACATAGTGAGCACAGCCTATGGCGACGAGCTGTCAGAGGACGAATGGATAAACATCAGTGGGTCTGACCGCAAATACTCGCGTCGCGGCGACCGCACAAACACCAGTCTGTTCCTTGAACACAACATCATCGTTGGCGGACTGACGGTGTCGGCTGGCGTGATGGCAAACCGCAACACCTGTCTCGACAGCGACTACCGTTTCTACCCCGGCGTAGACATCAGCTATCGTCCCGACGAACACTGGAAGGTGTATGCGTCATGGAACAAGGCGCTGCGCGTGCCTACATACACCGACCTCTATGCCAAGAACTCGGTACAGGTGGGCGACCTGGAGCTGAAGCCTGAGCGCAACAGCACGTTCAAGGTAGGCACCCGCTACCGCACATTGGGCTTTGCAGCCGTGCTCAGCGGTTTCTACTCGCACGGCACAAACATCATCGACTGGGTGTATGAGACAGCAGAGAGCAAGACCTATCACGCCCTCAACATCGGCAAGCTTAACAACATGGGCTACTCGCTCGACGCCACGCTCAACATTGCCGAACTGATGCACAACCCGTTTGTGACACGTCTGAAGGCCGGCTATGCCTACATCAACCAGGAGCACGACACCGAGCACCAGATCTACGGCTCGCTCTATGCGCTGGAGTATTTGCGTCACAAGTTTACGATGCAGCTCGACCACCGCATCGTGTCACGCCTCTCGGCACAGTGGAACCTGCGCTGGCAGCAGCGCATGAACGGTTTCCACCCCTACTGTAAGATAGACGCAAAACTTATGTGGAAGGCACCAAAATATGACCTCTTCGTCAAGGCAGACAACATCACCGCACATCGTTATTATGACCTCGGTGGCGTGAAGCAGCCCGGACTGTGGGTTATGGCTGGTGCAAGTGTGAACTTGTAAGAAGAAAGGGAAGAATGAAAAGAGAAGTTATTGGAAGATAAAAGGAAGTTAACTCGCTTCGCGAGGGAAGTTAACGGACAAAAGCTGTCGTTTAATAATTTCTCTTTTGATTCGCCCAATATATTATATCAAACAAAAAAGTTCTTGCCTTAACGGCAAGAACTTTTTTTTATTGTGTTTTTAAAAACTTATACTGCTTTGAGAGAGAACGAGGTCTCTATGCTCTGAAGCTCGTCAGAGAACTTGTGGTCAACCTTCAGACGGCGCTCAACCTGAGCACAGCTGTGGATAACAGTGCTGTGGTCGCGGCCACCAACCATCTTGCCGATGCGTATGGCAGGAATCTTGGTATATTTCTGTGCGAGGTACATAGACACCTGACGCGCCATGACAAACTCGCGCTTGCGGCTGCGGCTGTTGACATCGTTGATGGTTACGTTGAAATGGTTGCACACAGCATCGATAATCTCCTCCACGGTGATGTCCTTCTTCTCCTCCACCTTAACGGAGCTTTTGAGCACCTGCTGAGCCACCGACATGTCTACGCCACGCTGGTAGACCATAGAGAAGGCCTGAAGCATGTTGAGCACGCCCTGAAGGTCGCGCACAGAGCCGTTGGCGTTGCGGGCGATAAACTCGGCCACATCGCGCGGAATGTTAAGGTTCTCCTGATAGATGTGCTTGCTGAGGATGTCCATGCACAACTGGGCGTTGGGACGCTCCAGCGGCGCAATGAGACCACACTTGAAACGTGTGAGCAGACGGTCCATCATACCCTGCAGCTCTACTGGTGGACGGTCAGCGGCAAGGATTATACGCTTGTTGTTGCGGAATAGATGATTAAAGATATGGAAGAAGGTGTTCTGAGTGCCTTTCTTGTTCTCCCACTCCTGTATGTCGTCAACTATCAGAACGTCGATGGTCTGATAGAAATTGATGAAATCGTTAATCTTGTTCTGAATCTGCGCTGTGGTATACTGCATCTCGAAGGTGCGGGCGCTGAGATAGAGCACACGCTTGTCGGGGAAGCGCTCCAAGGTGCGCATGCCGATGGCGTTGATAAGATGCGTCTTTCCACTGCCCGATGGGCCATAGATAAAGAACGGATTAAACTGCGGGGTGTTGGGATGCTCCGCCAGGGTCTCACCTACAGAGCGTGCGAGCTTGTTGCACACACCCTCGATGTAGTTGTCGAACGTCTGGTCGGGGTTTAGCTGAGAGTCGAAAGCGACGGGCTGTGCTGCCTCGTTGGGCTGTGCTGCTGCCTCATTGGGCTGCGCCGGTGCGTTAGCGCCAGTCTGATTGGCTGTGGCCTGTGGCTCTGCCTCAACGGCAGCCACCTCTTTCTCAGCAACAAGACGGTACTTCAAGCCCACCTCTGGACAGAAATTCTGCCTCAGAGCCTTCCCAAGCAAGCCTACATAGTTTTCCTCCAGATACTCGCACACAAAGTGGCTGGGCACCTGCAGAATGACTGTCTTCGATTTGTCATCGTATGACTCGAAGCCAATCTTCTTAAACCATGTGTTGTAAACTTGCTCCGAAACATTGGCGCGTATCAGTGAAAGCGCATTGTTCCACGGAGAGTTTGGACTAATTACCATTCGCTAATTTATGATTACGTCTTGTGACTTTGTTTGACCTTTTTCTGAAATTTACTGCAAAATTAGTAAAATAAAAGTATATTCAAGAATGAAAGTTGCAATATTTTTTTAACCTCCTCCCATTCCGCGGCCACGAAAAGGCACAAAAACAAGGATAACAAGGTTAAAGCCAACAGATTATCTGCAAAGGTTTAAAATATGTTATTTTCTCCTACTCTTATCTATATTCACAGCAATGTGGGTCGCCGCACAAAGGTTAAGCCTCAACAAGCATTTGCGGCGACCATGCCCCTCGGCATAAGACAGAGGGGCTGTTGCCCCGTGTCTTGCCGTGAAACATTTGATCACTTGTCCTTTCTGCCGAAGACAGAGAAATGGACATAGCGCTTAGGATGCTGACGGAGGTCTATGACGAGCGAGTCGGCATTGCGCATTGTCGAGTTGAGGTTTTCATAGAGCTGCGTGTCGTTCATGAGCAGTCCGAGCGATCCCTCCTTGCTGTTGAGCTTGGCTGTGAGCTGTTGCACGTTGGCAATGGTCTGGTCAACCTCTCGCATGGTCGATGCCACGTCAACGGCAGCAAGGTTTGCTGTCAGCGTCTCTGTGTTGTCAAGCACGTTGTTCGCCTTTGCCATCATGCCCGGCACGTTCTTGTTAAGACCGGCCATGAGCGTGTTGAGCTGCGCCGTAGAGGTTGTGAGGTTGTCGGTGATGGTCTGCACGTTGTGCAGCGACTGACGTATGGCGGGGTCAGCAAGAATGGCGTTCAGGCTTGTCATGATGCTGTCGAGCTTAGGCAGCATCTTCTCCACGGCAGGCACCATGTCTTGAAGCTTACCCATGGCGCCATCGTTGATCATGCCTTTGATGAGACCGCCGGGTGCCACCTTCTCACGAGGATTGTTGGCAAGGAGGAGGTTCACCTTAACGTTGCCAAGCATGTCGCTCACGATCTCGGCAGAGCTGCCTTGCGGTATGCGTAGCTGCTTGTCGACGCCAATGAGCACCTTTGATCCTTCGGTGTGGGTATAGTCGTAGATGATGTCTTTGACCACGCCCACCTTGAATCCGTCGGCATAGACAGGACTCGACGACGAGAGTCCGGTGATATCAGAGAACTGCACATAGTAGTTGTCCTCGGAAGAGAAGATGTTTAGACCTTTCAGAAAGTTCATTCCGAAGAACAGCACCACCACTCCGGCTATTGCCACGAGTGCTATTTTTACCTCTTTTGTAAAATATTTCATAGCCTCTTAATTTTCTTACCTTTTTATTATATTGTTACAATGCAGAACCGAGATTATCTCTTTTTGTTCTGCATAAACTCTTTAATTGCCTGGTTGACGTTCATCTTCTCACCGTTCTTGAAGGCGATGATGAAGCATGACGGGAACAGGTCGAGAATCTGCTTACGCATGCGCGCGATCTCATTATAGTTGTTTGACGCGCCGTAGGTGCATTTCCAATCGCCGTTCTCCTGATAATAGTCGCAGCCCTTCAGAC
>OQVT01000336.1_pt1 | contig 24670 bp, 27 predicted proteins | sample 1691561 | NCBI WGS metagenome assembly OQVT01 (sample SAMN03418260, study PRJEB22391) | human gut metagenome | biome: human-gut; feature: organic feature; material: feces | host: Homo sapiens | place: Tanzania | collected 2013-01 | reverse complement strand
ATCCTTAATCTTTGGTTCGATGCCAAAGTTAAGGATAAATCCCATTTTCATTCTCGTGGACGACTTGTAAAAGTCATGGGTGTTTCATATCACAAAATTTCCCCAAAGGTATAAAAAAAGACCCAAATTACAAATTCTGCCCATACTCCTCCTCGTGAGCCAAAGCAGTCTGATTTATAGCCTCTTCGTGTCCGGACAGGGCAGCGAACGAAGCGAACTGTCCGGCGCGCGCCTCGCGACTCATCTTCGCGAAACGGCTTTCCGGCCTTTTCATATATAGTATTTTCTCGTATTTAGGATTCACGCCTTATGTCCTCCTATCTGTTTGTTCCTCTCGATGGCCGTCGCCCCATCCTCGAAATTGTATCCCTTCAGGATGGAATTAGAGCCGAATTTCTTCTTTATGTTTATAAGAGTCTCCTGCAATCCCTTTTCCTTCAGCAGATTCTTCTCCTCGTCCGGTTCGCTGAACAGCTCGAGCTGCCTTGTGCCCCCACTCTGGCCTTCTCGGGCCAATTTGTTCACGGCTATGTAGATTCTCCTGATGCTCAGAGTCTTGTTCGTAATGTCGTCGTAGAGTTTTTTCAAGCCTTCCGACAACTGCCTGCAAGACGATGTGGGCGAGACCCAATTAAACGTGCCCTGCGACGATTTGGCCACGGCCCTTCCGTAGTGATCCATCTCGACAGGCCCATCGTAGCGAACATTAGGGTCGCTCAATGCCGATACGTCGTAGCAGATGGTAAGGACCAATTGGCTCGTAACCAATCCCTTGTCTACGAGCTCGAGAGACAGTCCGTCTATCATCTCCAGCGCCACTATCCTCGCCTTCTCGAAACTGTAAGGCTGGCTCAGCACTTGCCCTCGGCTAAGCGAACTGCTCTGAGGACGGTATTTCTTGATGTCCGCCATCGTGCAAGGCTCGTAGCCCCAGGCGTGGTCTATCAAAAGCTCCGCCATCACCCCGAACTGCTTGAAAAGGAAGGCCTCGTTATGAAGGGAACAAAGCGCCACGTCGCCCATATTCATAAGGCCGCAGCGTTCGAGCCTGGCGGCCGTCCCTCTACCCACTCTCCAGAAATCAGTCAGCGGCCGATGCTCCCACAGCTTCTCCCTATAGCTTAATTCGTCGAGCTCCGCTATTCTCACTCCGTCCTTGTCGGCCGGTATGTGCTTGGCCACTATGTCCATAGCCACCTTACACAGATACAGGTTAGTCCCTATTCCGGCAGTCGCCGTGATGCCCGTTTCCCTTAGCACCTCGCGTATGATCTTGATGGTAAGGTCGTGAGCATTCATCTTATAGGTAGAAAGGTAATGCGTGGCGTCTATGAACACCTCGTCTATGGAATAGACGTGAATGTCCTCGGCCGAAAAATACTTCAAATAGATGTTGTAGATGCGCGTGCTATAATCTATATAGTATGACATACGCGGCGGCGCCACGATATAGGTAATCTTGTCCCTACGAGTACGATTCAGTTCGCGCACCCTCTGCTCCACTTCGAAAAGCCTCGCCCTTCCTCCTATCCCATAAGCCTTTAGTGAAGGGGATACGGCCAGGCAAATAGTCTTGTTAGTCCTCGATTCGTCCGCCACTACGAGGTTAGTGGTGAGCGGGTCCAGCCCTCTCTCCACGCACTCTACGGAAGCGAAATAAGACTTCAAGTCTATGGCTATGAACGTGTTCACTGCCTCTCTCCGAAAATGGCCGTACCTATTCTTATCATAGTCGCCCCGTGCTTCAGGGCTATCTGCCAATCCTCCGACATCCCTATGGACAACTGGTCGAAATCTTCCATCTCCCAGAATAGCTCCTTAAGATAAGCCATAAACGAGTCAATTCTCTCGAAATCGGCGTCTATCGTTTCGACATCGGTGGTGTGCGTCGCCATCCCCATCAATCCGCGGAAGCGGATGTGCGTGTATTTGGCCGCATTGAAGAGCAGCTCGATAATCTCCTCTTCGTAGAAACCCTGCTTGCTCTCCTCGGCCGCTATATGGACTTCGAGCAGCACGTCGACCTTCTTGTTATGGGCCAATCCCCACTTCTGAATCTCGTCCAGCAGGTGCACGCTGTCTACCGATTCCACCAGTGCGACATACGGAAGCACCATCTTCAGCTTGTTCGTCTGCAGGTGTCCTATGAAATGCCAATTAAGCCCCGGGAATTCTGCCGGATCCAGTTCCTTCACCTTCTCGGCCAATTCCTGCGGCCTGCTCTCGGCAAATAGCCTCTGCCCGGCTTCGTAGGCCTGCTTGATGGAGTCGGCTGGATGAAACTTGCTTACTGCCACGAGTTCTACCCCTGCAGGAAGCGCTTGCTTGAATCGTTCTATGTTTTCGGCTATGCTCATATATTAAAGCTGTTTTTCATTCTCTCCAAGTAATTCCCTAGCCTTAAGCGGTTCATTCGTAGTGATATAGTCTATTTCCCAAGAAAAGAGCTTGCTCATCTTCTTAGGGGAGTCCACTGTCCAGACATTCGCGTCGAGTCCCTGCTTGTGGAGCGACTTGACCTTCGCGCGATTGTACAGAGCCTGATGGTAGTCGGCTCCGGTAAGCCCGGCTTTCTTAAGCGCAGAAGCCGACATGTTGCCGGTAAGGTATTGGCAGTCAAACTGAGGGTACGTCTTCGCTATGTGCAGGCAGGCTGGTTTTGAAAAGCTGATGAACATTATGCGCGAAGGGTCGAAAAGGCCTTCCTCGCGAATGATTTGCATGGTCTTCTCCACGAGCAGGAGCGTAAGCTCATCCGTGCGCTGCTTCTTGAATTCCAGTACCAGTTTGGTGGTGGCGCACTCGCGGCCCTGGCGAAGGTAGTCCGAAAGGGTAGGGAGGGTCTCACCGTTAGGGAGAGGGAATTGGCATAGTTCGGCATAGGTATGGTCGATGATGTGCCATTTGTATGGGCCGTACTCCTTATCGTGGTTTGAAACCACTATGGTATCGGCGGTGAGCTGAACGTCGAATTCGCTGCCCCAAAAGCCTGCGAGCTGGGCCTGACGAAGCGCGGCTACGCTGTTCTGGGCATATCCGGCCTCTTCGCAGTTCCAAAACCCGCGGTGCGCGACGATGCCCACTTTATGCTCCGGAAGTGAGGATGTCGTGGTGGTGGTATTCGCACAAGAAACCGATGACAGGATGACGATGGCCGAAAGAAGGCCCGATAATGATGTATTTCTCATAACATTTTATTTTTCAAATTATAAAAATAGGAAAAAATGCTTAATTTTGCGAAACTTGATATGAAATAGTTATAGTGTAAATTATACAAATATGGTAAAAATCAATCTTGGAGGCTGCAGCTCCTTCGTAAAGGATGCGCAGTATAAAGAGTATGTGGAGAAAGCGCTTGCAGCGTATGATACTTTAATCGCTGAAAATGGCGCCGGTAACGATTTTCTAGGATGGAAAACCCTCCCTGTAGACATAGATGAGGCTTTGATAGGCGCTCTCGAAGAGGTAAGGGATGATTGGAAGTCAAAGGGCGTGGAGCTCGTAATAGTAATAGGCATAGGCGGCTCGTATCTGGGTGCACGCTGTGCCATAGAAGCCCTCAGCCACAGTTTCGTGCGTCCTGAAGGTGTTCCTCAGGTAGTTTTCGCCGGAAATAACCTCAGCGAGGATTACATCGCGGAGCTTATGGACTTGGCATCGGTACGTAACACAGCTTGCGTAGTGATTTCCAAATCGGGAACCACCACGGAGCCGGCAGTTGCATTCCGAATCGTAAAGGAGCACATCGAAAAGACATACGGAAAGGCAGAGGCAAGCAGCCGCATCGTGGCTGTGACCGACGCTCACAAGGGCGCTCTCAAGACGCTTTCCACTCAGGAAGGATACAGGACTTTCGTGGTTCCGGATAACGTAGGCGGACGTTTCAGCGTGCTTACTCCGGTAGGACTTTTGCCTATCGTGCTCGCAGGATTCGACATCCGCGCTATGCTCAAGGGTGCAGCGGAGCAGAGAGAGGCTCTTCTCGAAAGGGGAGAGGAGAACACGGCCATCCAGTATGCCGCTATGAGAAACCTGCTTCACAGCGACTATAACAAGGCAGTGGAGATTCTCGTAACATATTCTCCTAAACTCGTTTATCTCGCAGAGTGGTGGAAACAGCTCTATGGCGAGAGCGAGGGTAAGGACGGAAAGGGCATTTTCCCTGCAAGCGTTACCAACACCGCAGACCTTCACTCTATGGGCCAATTCATTCAGGAGGGAAGCCGCGTGATGTTCGAGACCGTAATCAAGGTAGAGAACGCAGTGAGAAACGTGGTAATCGGCAGCGACGAGCAGAATCTGGATTGCCTGAACTATCTTGCAGGCCAGAGAGTAGAGCACTGTAATGCTATGGCTCAGCTCGGCGTAAAGGTCGCTCATATCGACGGAGGCGTGCCTCAGCTCGAGCTCTCCATCGATAAGATAGACGAGTATAATTTGGGCGCCATCTTCTATTTCTTCGAGTTCGCTTGTGGCGTATCGGCTTATGTGCTGGGAGTAAATCCTTTCAACCAGCCGGGCGTGGAGGCATATAAGAAGAATATGTTCGCGCTCCTTCGCAAGCCTGGTTTCGAGGCTCAAACAGAAGAGATTTTGAAACGCATCTAAGACGATGACAGCACTTATAGTAATAGCCGTAATACTGGGAGTGATAGGCGTACTGGGCAGCGTCCTCCCGGGACTTGCGGGACCTCCCATCAGCTGGGTAGGCCTTCTACTTATGTATCTTGCTCATACTTCTGACCCTGTGAGCCTCACGGCACTTCTGGTGTGGCTCGCGGTGGTAGTCGTAATTACGGTGGTAGACTATTTCATTCCGGCAGCCCTCACCCGTACTTTCGGGGGACACAAGGCTGCTTCGGTAGGTGCTACCATCGGACTTTTCGCCGGTATGTTCCTTACTCCGGTGGGAATGATAGGCGGAAGCATCTTGGGCGCCTTCCTCGCAGAGCTTTTGGTAGCCGATCACGGCGTGTGGTCGTCTTTCAAGGCTGCGCTGGGGACATTCATAGGCTTTATGCTGACGACGGGCCTTAACCTGATACTCAGCGGAGTGTTACTATGGTGCATTATAGATGCCATCAAATAATATAGACATACTATCCGGATATAACTATTATCTTAAAGTGGAAAGAGGCCTTTCTCCGAATACGGTGAAAGCGTACACTGCTGATATAGAAGGATTTTATGAGTTTTTAAGGCATCGCGGGGTGCCTCTTCGCGATGCCTCTTCTTCTGACATATCCGACTATATAATAAGCGTGTCGGACTATCTTTCCAAACGTTCGCAGGCGAGACTGCTCAGCTCTCTCAACTCCTTTTTCGATTATCTGGTGAGCGAGGGCGAGAGAAAGGACAATCCTTCGAGCGCCGTGGATTCGCCTAAACTGGGCAAATATCTTCCCGTGGTCCTTTCTGTCGAGGAGGTGCGCGCCATCTTGAAGGCGGCTCCGAATGAAAGGGACAGGGCCATACTGAAAGTGCTTTATGGCTGTGGGCTTCGCGTGAGCGAGGTGTGTACGCTGAAGATTTCGGAAGTCTATCTAAAGGATATGTTCGTGAAGGTGATGGGAAAGGGAAGTAAGGAAAGATTGGTTCCTATGGCCCCTTCCACGGCTTCGGCCATAATGGATTACCTATCGGTGCGTCCGGAAAGCGATGCCGGATGCGAGGACGTGTTGTTTCTGAACCGTTTCGGCAGGGCCCTTAGTCGTGTCGCAGTGTTCAAGATGGTAAAGTCCGTCGCTCTGGTGGCTGGAGTGGACAAGAATCTCTCTCCACACACCTTCAGGCATTCATTTGCCACACATCTTATAGAAAACGGGGCCGACCTTAGGGTGGTCCAGGAAATGCTCGGCCACGAGAGCATACTCACGACCGAGATTTATACCCACGTGGACAGTGCCACGTGGCAAAGGGAAATCAAGGAGATTATTTCGACTGTTCTTCAGCGATAGCCTTGTTATAGCACTCCCTGCAGAGAGGCTCATAGACGTCCTTCTCGCCGAGAACCACCAGATTCTCATTCTTCGAGAGACGATGCGAGTGGTTCGCGAGGTTTCCGCATTTTACGCAGATGGCGTGAACTTTCTGTACGTCTTCGGCTACGGCCATAAGCGAAGGCATTGGCCCGAAAGGCTTTCCCAAGAAGTCGGTGTCGAGTCCGGCGATAATGACGCGGACTCCACGATTGGCCAGAGTCTGGCATACATCCACTATGTTTTCATCGAAGAACTGGGCCTCGTCTATGCCCACTACCTGTATGTCCTCGGGGATGTCCAGCATAAACTTGGCATCCGTGATAGGGGTCGACTTGATGCTGTGGAGGTCGTGGGATACGACTTCGACCTCGGAATAGCGCACGTCGATGCTCGGCTTGAAGATGGCTATTTTCTGATTTGCAAACTGCGCTCTTTTCAAGCGACGAATCAGTTCTTCGGTCTTTCCGGAGAACATCGAACCGCATATAACCTCTATGCAGCCTGATTTCTTGTGGTTTTCTGAAAACATTTGTGTAGATTTGTGTTTTATTACGAATGCAAAGTTAAAAACTTCGCGCGAAGTATTAAAGTATTTAGGACATAAGTTATCCACAATTTATGAAGGCCGGTATTCTTTACATAGTCCCTACTCCGGTGGGAAATCTCGCTGATATGACTTATAGAGCCGTAGAGGTGTTACGTAGTGTCGATTTGATTCTCGCCGAGGACACCAGAACGAGTTCCATACTGCTTCAGCATTACGGAATAGAGGGAAGAGTGCTGTCCCATCATAAATTCAACGAGCACCAGACAAGCGCTCAGATAAAGAAGCAGATACTGGAAGAGGGACTCAGTGTGGCACTCATAAGCGATGCCGGCACTCCCGGAATTTCCGACCCCGGCTTTCTTCTGGTAAGGGAATGTGCCGCAGAAGGCATCGAGGTGCAGACTCTGCCGGGCGCCACTGCTTGCATTCCGGCCATAGTGTCTTCCGGATTGCCTTGCGACAGATTCTGTTTCGAGGGCTTCCTCCCTCAGAAAAAAGGCAGGTCTACCCGTCTCGAAGCGCTTAAGGAAGAAACCAGAACTATGATTTTCTACGAATCGCCTTACCGACTCGTAAAGACTCTGGAGCAATTCGCCGAGGCCTTCGGACCGGACAGGGCCTGCTGTGTGTCCAGAGAGATATCGAAATTACACGAAACCCATCACAGGGGAACTATAACTGAACTGTTGAATTACTTTTATGAAAACGAACCTAAAGGGGAAATCGTCATTACGCTCGCCGGAGCCCCCGTCCCGAAACGAGGCGAGCACACGAACAAGTACAAGCTCGGCGACCTTTAAATACGGCGCCATCTGCTTCGCTTTCTTGATAGTAGGATACCAAGTCTGCCTTTTCGTCCACCGTGCCGCAGTGCTTCGCATAGAATCGCTGCAGGACCATCCCGACACTGTCTACATAGTTTCGGCCCCCGGTGCCCCGCAGTCATCCCTTTCTTCCGGGCCAATTCCGGCGGCATCTTCGACGGCGGCGGATACCGTGCGCGTGAACTCGAGCCACAGCGCCGCAGTGCGACAGGTGCGCCGCGCCCATCGACCGGTGGAGAACTTCGCCTTCAATCCCAATACCGTGAGCCTCGAAGACTTGCAGCGACTCGGATTTAGTCCGCGTCAGGCGCAAAGCATAGTGAACTACAGGGAAAAGGGAGGCAGGTTCGCCCGCGCCGAAGACTTCGGCAAGTCCTACGTGGTCAGCGACAGTGTCTTCAGAAGGCTTAGACCATTTATAAGGATTCCCAAGCTGGACATAAACAGCGCCGATTCCGCAGCCTTCGACGATTTGCCGGGGATAGGGCCCTATTACGCCTCGCAGATAGTCAAATACCGCACGCAGTTAGGCGGATACGCCAGTACGGAGCAGCTTATGGACCTATACCGATTCGACGAGGAAAAGTTCGCGAAGATAGAGGACCTCATAGAGTGCAAGACTCCTAATTACTTCGATTTGTGGAATGTAGACGAAGATGCGCTTTCCTCCCATCCCGTAATACGAAAACGAAGTACGGCTCGCGCCATACTTCGTTATAAGGAAAACACTTCGCGTGATAAGTGGTCGATAGATGACCTCTATACGGTCGGTGTCATAGATTCACTGCAGAGGCTGCGGCTTATTCGCTGTACTTCTCCTGCTGCTTTTTGATGAGTTCGTCCAGCACACCCGCATCGAAATAGTTAATGCGCATAGCCTCCTTTACCTCCTTAAGGGTCTGGGCGGCTTCTTTCTGTGCTATTTCCGAACCCTGACGCAGAATCTCGTATACATAAGGGATATTCTGCTCCAGAGCCTTACGGCGCTCCCTGATAGGCTCAAGCGCGTCGTTAAGCACTGCTGCGAGGAAGTTCTTAATCATCATGTCGCCCAAACCTCCGGCCCTGTACTGAGCCTTCACCTCGTCGAGGGTATGGAAGTCGAAACTTACCTTCTTTCCTACGAAGCAAGACCCAAATTTCTCGAAGTGCTCGTCGCGGCAGAAAGCGTCCAGATAGGTGAACACCGTGTTACACTCCACGTTACCCGGGTCGCAGACCTGAAGGTGGTTAGGGTCGGTAAACATACCCTTCACCTTTTTGTTTACTTCTTCGGCGCTGTCCGAAAGGTATATGCAGTTTCCGAGCGATTTGCTCATCTTGGCCTTTCCGTCTGTTCCCGGGAGTCTCAGGCAAGCCTGCTCCTCAGGAAGTAGAATTTCCGGCTCCACCAGCACAGGAGAATAGGTGGAGTTGAACTTGCGGACGATTTCGCGAGTCTGCTCTATCATAGGCTTCTGGTCCTCGCCTGCAGGCACTACGTTAGCCTTGAATGCCGTGATGTCGGCAGCCTGGCTGATAGGGTAGCAGAAGAATCCCACCGGAAGTCCGGCCTTGTTGTCGTTATCTTCGCATTCGTTGAATCCTCGCATCTGAATTTCGGCCTTTACGGTCGGGTTACGCTGGAGTCTCTGAACTGTTACCAGGTTATTATAGAAGAAAGTGAGCTCGGTAAGCTCGCTTACCATACTCTGGATGAAGATGACGCATTTCGACGGGTCCAGGCCTGCCGAAAGATAGTCGAGAGCCACTTCCAGAATATTCTCCCTTACCTTTTCCGGATTATCCGCATTATCGGTTAGAGCCTGCGCATCGGCGATCATAATGAAGATCTTGTCGAATTTGCCGCTGTTCTGTAATTCCACCCTTCTGCGAAGGGAACCTACATAGTGTCCTATATGCAGGCGGCCTGTAGGACGGTCGCCTGTCAAGATGATGTTCTTTCCCATTAGTCCTTAACTTCCTTTAGAGCCTGGCGAACTTGAGCCTCTATCTCGTCGCACAATTCCACGTTATCCTTAAGCACCTGCTTTACCGCAGCGGCGCCCTGAGCCAATTTCTCTCCGTTATAGCTGAACCAAGAGCCGCTCTTGTGGATGATGTCGTATTCCACTGCGAGATCCACGATTTCGCCTACGTGGGAGATGCCCTCGCCGTAAACTATGTCGAACTCAGCCTTCTTGAAAGGTGGAGCCATCTTGTTCTTCACCACTTTCACGCGAGTGCGGTTACCCGTAGCCTCGTCGCCGTCCTTAAGCTGAGTGGTCCTGCGCACGTCGAGACGTACCGAAGCGTAGAACTTCAAGGCGTTACCACCGGTAGTGGTCTCCGGATTACCGAACATTACTCCGATTTTCTCACGAAGCTGGTTTATGAAGATGCAGCAGGTGTTAGTCTTCGCGATGTTAGCAGTAAGCTTACGAAGCGCCTGGCTCATAAGTCTGGCCTGAAGGCCCACTTTGTTATCACCCATCTCGCCCTCGATTTCCGCCTTAGGAGTAAGTGCGGCCACCGAGTCTATCACCACGATGTCGATGGCACCGCTTCTAATCAGGTTATCGGCGATTTCGAGAGCCTGCTCGCCGTTATCCGGCTGCGAAATCAGCAAATTCTCCAAGTCCACGCCCAGAGCCTTAGCGTATGTGCGGTCAAATGCGTGCTCCGCATCTATCATCGCTGCGATGCCGCCGGCTTTCTGCGCCTGCGCTATCGCGTGTATGGCCAATGTGGTCTTACCGCTGGATTCCGGTCCGTAGATTTCGATTATTCGGCCGCGAGGGTATCCGCCTATGCCCAATGCGTGGTCAAGAGCGATGCTGCCGCTCGGGATGACCTGTACATCCCAGTCCATCTGCTCGCCCAGGGTCATTATCGTACCCTTGCCGAAGTCTTTTTCTATTTTGTCGATAGTGGCTTGTAAAGCCTTGAGCTTAGCGGCATTTACCTGCTCGCCCTGTTTGTTTTCTACTTCTTTACCCATAATACAATAATAAATAAGTTAATAATAGCCAAGTCGGTTAAGACTTATGATTACAATTAGACAAACTTACGCAAAAATGCTTATTTTTGCAACCTATGTCTAAGGAAAAATTACTGGGAAAAACTCCCGAAGAATTGAAGGAAGTGGTCGCATCTGTCGGACTTCCGGCCTATACCGCGAAGCAACTCGCTGATTGGATGTATGTAAAGAGGGTTAAGAGTCTCGACGAGATGACGAATATCTCTAAGGAAGGTCGTCGAAAACTAAGTGAAAACTACGATTTGGGCATAAGGCTACCTTCGCAGCTCATCGAATCCACCGATGGTACGAAAAAGTATCTCTTCGAGTTCGATGGAGGCGGCGTGGAAGCCGTGATGATACCCGACGATGACCGTAAGACCCTGTGCGTCAGTTCGCAAGTGGGGTGCAAGATGGGTTGCAAATTCTGTATGACAGGCCGTCAGGGCTTTCACGGTAACCTTAGCGTAGCCGAGATTCTAAGCCAATTCCTCAGCATCGACGAGTCCCTCACCCTTACGAATACCGTCTTTATGGGTATGGGCGAGCCATTGAATAACTACGAGAATGTTTCGAAGGCCATAGACGTCCTTACGGCGGACTGGGGCTTCGGTTGGAGTCCGAAGAGGGTGACTCTAAGTACAATTGGCCTGATACCTGCGCTGCGTCTCTATCTCGAGCAGAGTCGCTGTCATCTGGCAGTCAGCCTGCATAATCCTTTCCCCGAGGAGCGTTTTCAGATGATGCCCGTGCAGAAGGCCTATGACATCCGCGACGTGGTTGAGCTCATCAAGCACTACGATTTCTATGGCCAGAGGCGTGTCAGCTTCGAATATACGATGTTCAGCGGCTGGAACGACGATCTGCGTCACGCGGCCGGATTGGCCAGAATGCTGAAAGGGCTGGAGTGTAGGGTGAATCTCATCAGATTCCACCAGATTCCGGATTTCCCTTATGTGTGCAGCAGCCCCGAAAAGATGGTGGCGTTCAGGGATTACCTTAATGCTCAGGGGATTACTTGTACGATTAGGGCCTCGCGAGGAGAGGATATCCTGGCGGCTTGCGGAATGTTGGCCGGAAAAAAGAACGAGTAGCTATGGCAGTGGATGCGATTCTTTCGAAACTTCAGGCGCTCTGTGTCAAGCGGGAGTATTGCCGTTACGACGTCACTCAGAAGGCGCAGAAACTCCTTAAGGATGAGCATAATCCGGAGGAGAAACTGCAGGCGATGGTGGATAGTCTCGTGGAAGACGGGTTCGTCAGCGACTTGCGCTACAGCAGTGCCTATGCTCGCGAGAAGGCGTCGATAAGCGGATGGGGACCTATCAAGATTCGTACTGCATTGCTCGCTAAAAGGATAGAAAGGAGCGTCATAGATGAGGCGCTGGGCGAGGTCGACGGTGACCGCGCGCAGGAAAAACTTCGAAAGGTGCTTCAGAACAAGTGGAGAAGCCTTTCCGAGGACCCTCAGGGAAAGCTTAAATTGATTCGTTTTGCCCTGTCTCGGGGTTATGACTACGATTCCGTTCGTCCTGTGGTGGAAGATATAGTTTCAGTTTCAGATTAGTGAATCCGTCGCGCTCCACGCTGCCTTCCTCGACAAATCCCAGTGCCTTATACGCCGCGCCATCCGAGCGCGAAGCATCTACATAGGTCATAACGTCTTCAGGATGAACCTGTTCGATGAAGAATTTCAGAATCTTTCCCATTCCTCCCATCACCCTCATATCCTTTAGGGAAGAATAGCGAATCCACTCGTAGCTAAGATGCCCGTCCCGGAAGCGCCTGCCGTTCGAGAAACTTCCTACTGCTACCAAAGTCCCTTTAGGACAGGCCAATTCGTCCTCGCCGGTGGTCCTTTCCACGAAAAGTCCATAGTAGTAGCGCGCGTGACAAGCCCCCAGAAAGTGGTTCTGTGCTAAAAAAGCGGCGGCTCTTGAAGGTTCGAGCCGCCTGACTATACAATTTCTGGCGAATACGCAGTCCGAAGGTCCCATTAGGCGATCTGCGGCCTGCCGTTATTAGGCCTTTCCTCTTCTGCAGGACGCAGGTCTATCATCTTATTCTCCTGCAGGGTGCGATAACTCTGCTTTCTGCGGTATATGTCTATCGCTTCGAATATGGCCGAGCGCATGGAAGAAGCATCTGCGAGGTCTCTTCCGGCCAATTCGAACGCCGTTCCGTGGTCCGGCGAGGTGCGCACTACAGGAAGTCCTGCCGTGTAGTTCACTCCGTCGCTGAATGCTATGGTCTTGAACGGAGACAATCCCTGGTCGTGATACATAGCGAGAGTGGCGTCGAATTTCTGATAGGTGCCCAGTCCGAAGTAACCGTCAGGAGAGAATGGGCCGAATACCCTTATGCCCTCCTCGTTAGCCTCCTTGATGGCAGGAATGATGATTTCCTGCTCCTCGGTGCCGAGCAATCCGCCGTCTCCGCTGTGAGGGTTAAGGCTAAGCACGCCTATGATAGGGTCCTGAAGGGAGAAGTCCTCTATAAGTGACTGCTTCATAAGACGAAGCTTGCTCAGAATGTGCTCCTTGGTTATCTGTGCAGGCACATCCTTAAGCGGAATGTGACCCGTTACTACGCCGAGCTTTATGCGGTTGCTCACCATAAGCATAGTGACGTCCTTTACGCCGAAGGCGTTCTGCAGGAACTCTGTGTGGCCCGGGAACTTGAAGCCTTGACCCGACATCGATTTCTTGTTTATAGGACCTGTCACCAGAACGTCTATCTTCTTAGCCTTTATGTCTTCCACCGCGCGGCTAAGACAGGTAATGGCGTCTTGGGCTGCTATCGGAGTGGCAGTGCCAGGCTCCGCGAATGCGCTTTCCGGAAGGCAATCCACGATGTTTATCTTCTTAGACTGAATGCGTGAGGCATCGTCCACCACGTAGGTGTTAAGATGCTCGATTTCAGGAATGGTCTTGCTATAGAATCCGAAAAGTTTCGGAGAACCATAAACTACGGGGGTAAACTGATCCAGAATGCGTTCGTCGCTGAGCGCCTTGATGATGACCTCGTATCCGATTCCGTTAGAATCACCCTGAGTGATACCGACTACTATTTTATTATCTTTAGGCATAATATCTATATAAGTGTTTGTTCCGTAATTACATAACCTTCATCTACGGGAAGGTTTTCCTGATGGTACGCTTCCACGGCCAGTGTGTCGCACCTTTCATTCTCGGGATGTCCCGCGTGTCCTTTTATCCAGTTGAAATTCACCCTGTGGGCTCTGTATAAGGGCACGAACCTCTGCCAGAGGTCCGGGTTCTTTACCTTTACCCAGCCTTTTCGTATCCAATTCTCCAGCCAACCCTTGTTTATGGCGTTTACCACGTAGGCCGAGTCGGAAAATACCTCGATATGGGCGTTCTGCCATTTGATGACTTCCAATCCCTTTATCACTGCGAGGAGCTCCATCCTGTTATTAGTGGTGCGTGCGAATCCTCCGCTCATCTCCTTTTCCTTTCCGGCACACTTAAGAACCACCCCGTAGCCTCCCGGGCCAGGGTTACCGCTCGCTGCACCATCCGTGTAGAGATATATGACGGGTCTTTCTTCCACCATCTCGCAAATATAGTAAAAAATGCGGTTCCCCTCGCATAAAAACGACTATAGAAAGAGGCCGATTAACACTCCCAGAAGGCATCCGCCCACCGCGGCGCTTATTCCGAGGTTTCTTCGGGTCTCGTAGTCTGAGCGTCCAGGATTGACTGTTATGGACTTGTATTTCTTTTCGCTCGGATAGGAAATCATTATCGAGTCGAAGTCGCTCCTGCTCGTTTCGAAATAATGTTTCGAGTTTTCGAGAGGTCTGCGATCGAAACGGATGTTCCCGTCTTTAGTCAAGGCGATGTAGAGGGTGTGGTCCTGCTGGAATTGGGATTTCTGTAGAAAGGCCCTGCGTACGAAGTCATTGGCATTATAGTCTTGTCCGAAGAACCTGATGTCGGTGGTCGAGTAGGTGGCCGCCATCGTCACGCTTCGGCAAGAATCTATGGCGCTGTATTTCAGCCATTCGTCCTCTTCGAAGATTAGGCACATATACTCAGGATGGGTGTGCCAGCCTTCTTGAATGGCTTCGTACTCGTATTCTCCGATGCGGAATGCCCATAGCAGGACGAAGTATGGCCGGCCTTCGAATTCGCAGGTAAAGCTCTGCAGGTAGGAGATTTCGTCCGGTAGCCTATCCTCTTTCCACTTTAAGTCGAAATCGTCGTATCTCCAGTAAGATGCGTATTTCATCTGTGGAGACTTGCTGTTGAAGACGAAGTCGTCGGCTTCGACTCTGTCCTGTACCTGTGAAAAGGACGGGAGCGACACGAAAAGCAGCAGTGCGCTCAATATCAGTGTGTAGTGTAATCTCATATGTACCACAAAATTAATATTTTTTTTGCTAAACTTGTCTTAGTTGTGTATTTTTGTGCGGAAAGAGGTTATGAATATATTGGTAACAGGGGCTAACGGTCAGCTCGGCAGGGAACTTCGTCGGGCTAGCCTTTATAGTAACGAGCATTTCATCTTTAGTGACATAAGTGGAACGCCCGGAGAGGAGATCGTTTATCTGGACGTGGCCGACAAGGAGGCTGTGGAACTCATCGCCGAGAGCGAGAAGATAGACCTCATCATAAACTGCGCCGCCTTTACTAATGTAGACAAGTCCGAAGACGACTTGTATATGGCAGACCTCCTTAACCATCAGGCTCCGCGATTTCTGGCGGAAGTCTCTCGCGAAAGGGGAGCGCGACTGATTCACATATCCACGGACTATGTCTTCGACGGGTGGAATCATTCCATTCCTTATAGGGAAGTGGATGAGCCTCAGCCGTGTAACGCCTATGGAGCTACGAAATTGGCCGGGGAGAGCGAGGTGATAAAGTCCGGCTGCGAGTACATCATAATCCGTACGGCCTGGATGTATTCGGCTCACGGTAAGAATTTTATGAAGACGATTCTAAATATCGTGCAGCAGGGCAAGTCTCCTAAGGTGGTGTTCGATTCCGTGGGTACGCCGACGTTCGCGGGCGATTTGGCCGATGCCATTATGCACATAATCGACGCTGGTCTTCTCGACAGGAAGGGGCTGTATCACTATTCTAACGAGGGAGTTGCGAGCTGGTACGACTTCGCCGAGGCAGTGTGCCGAATTAGCGGGAGCGACGTATCCGCGCAGCCGGTTCTGGGTGAAGAATATCCTACGAAGGCTCGTCGTCCGTCCTATTCCGTGCTGGACAAGTCCTTGTTCAAGTCTACTTTCGGCGTGGAGATACCTTACTGGCGCGATTCGTTGGAAAAATGTATGAAAAGTCTATGAAAGTTCTAAAAACAGATATTCCGGGAGTGTGTATTGTCGAGCCTTCCGTGTTTGGGGATTCGCGCGGCTACTTTTTCGAGTCTTATAATGCGCGGGAGTTCGAGGAGGCGGTGGGAGATGTCCGTTTCGTTCAGGATAACGAGAGTTTTTCGACCTATGGGGTGGTTCGCGGACTGCATTTCCAGAAGGGAGAATGGGCTCAGGCGAAGCTAGTCAGGGCCGTAAGGGGACGTATCTGGGATGTGTGTGTGGATTTGCGGAAGGGAAGCCCTACTTTCGGCAAGTGGATGGGGGTCGAGCTGTCCGGTGAGAATCACAGGCAACTCTTCATTCCTCGCGGGCTTGCGCACGGCTTCAGCGTGCTTTCTCCCGATGCTTTGTTTCAGTATAAATGTGATAATTTCTATGCCCCCGAGTCGGCCGGCTCCATCGATGCGCTGGATGCGACGCTAGGGATTGATTGGCATATAAAAGAGGAAGATATGGTGCGCTCCGAAAAGGATTTGAAGGCACCGCTCTTCGAGGCCCTGTCAGGGGATTCATTCTATGATTAAAAAGTTGATTTTAGTGTTTTTGTGCCTTTCGGCGTGCTGTAGGGCATATTCTCGCGTGAACGAGTGGGCGCATTTCGAGACTTATTGCCAATTCGCTCCAGCCGTCTTTATGCTTGGTGCGGGACTGGTGGGCATCCGCCACGAAAACGGATTTGCCGACAGATTGGCAAACACCACTGCGACATATCTCTATCAGACGGCGTTGACCTATCCTTTCAAATGGACCATCAGGGAGAAGCGCCCCGACGGAACAGCCTATAATTCATTCCCTTCGGGACATACGGCAGCTACGTTTGCCGGTGCCGAGATGGTGCGTATGGAATATGGTTGGGGCTGGGGAGCCGTCTTTTATGCCAATGCCGTCGTGGTCGGGACCATGCGCGTCGTACACAGGCGGCACTGGTGGTGGGATGTCGCCAGCGGAGCTGCGCTTGGCGTGGTCAGTGCACATCTGGGACGCATAACTACCGATAATCTTAAAGTATTCATAAGTCCAAGCAGTGTCTCGCTTACCTATTCGTTTTAGCGTTTTATTCGGAAATTTTTTTATATTTATGCAAAAAATTCCGACTATGCGCTTATCGAATATTTTTCGGGCTATTTTGCCCCTTTTTGTAATAGCCAATTCCTATACGACTCCGGTGGCCGCTGCTTCCGAGGCCGTCCAGCGTCCTAAGGTGGCACTGGTGCTTTCCGGAGGTGGCGCGAAAGGCGTTTCGCACGTAGGCGTGATTCGTTACCTTCGCGAGGTGGGCATTCCTATCGATATGGTGGTGGGCACCAGCATGGGTTCCATCGTGGGTTGTATGTTCTCGCTTGGCTATAGCGACGAGCAGATGATAGAGATAATCTCGGCGATGGATTGGCCATATTATATGGGAGACGGAGTCGAGAGAAACGAACTGTCTTACAGGGCCAAGTCCGACTATGACCGTTATTCGGTGACCCTACCGTTCGGAACCAAGGAGTTCCTGAATGACGAATTGAACCAGTTGAAAAAGGATAAGGGTCTGGCGAAGGACTTGATAACCAGTGTTATGCCGAGTGGTTTGATTAGCGGTAATAACATCTTGAACCTCTTCTATAACCTCTGCGTGGGTTATACCGACCCTATCGACTTCGACGATTTGCCGATACCATTTGCCTGCGTTTCTACGAACATCGTGGATGGTACGGCCAATATCCATCGCAGTGGTATCCTGCCTATAGCCATCCGCGCGAGTATGGCCATCCCCGGAGTATTCGCTCCTGTCTATAACGACACCCAGGTGCTGGTCGACGGAGGTATTAAGGATAATTTTCCTACGGACATAGCCAAGCAGATGGGCGCCGACATTATCATCGGCGTGAACTTGGCCATAGAAAAGGAGAAGGACCCTGAGAAACTGCGCTCGCTGATGGTGCAGATAGATCAGTTTACGAAGATTTTCACTACGAGTAATCTCGAATCGAACAAGTCGCTTTGCGATGTGCTCATCTACCCTGATATGACTGGTCATACTTCGCTGGATTTCAGTAAGAAGAATATAAAGCAGGTCATTCGGATGGGTTACGACGAGGCTAAGAAACACGCTAGGGAATTGCAGGACATTCACGATTTTCTGGCAGCCTATGGTGACACGAAGCAGCAGTATAAGGCTCCGCGCGTGCAGCCTATAGTGGGAAGTAAGTTCCGTATGACCCAAATCACTATGCCCGGACTTAGCGAGGGTGACAAGGAGTGGCTCATAAAGCAGAGCGGACTGGTCGTGGACGAGGATGTGACTCTCGAAAGGCTTGATGAAGCGGTGTCGGTATTCTATGGCACGAAAGCCTATTCTGTAGTGCTTTATGTAGTGGAGAAGGACCCGAACGAAGATGGTTATATGGTGGAATTTCACCTGACTCCGGAAAAACCTCACTCTTTGGATATGGGATTGAGGGTGGATTCGCACGATGCGGTGCAGTACGTATTTCGTATGGGATTTAACGAAAGGATATTGTATGGCCTGCAGGGAGAGTTTGCCGCCAAGGTGGCTTATAATCCTTCGGCTAACATTACGCTTTCGCTTCTGCCTAAGGTTATGCCTCGTTTGAGTTTATCTTACGATGTATGCAGGAGGGAGACGGATTTGTATACGGACGGCTTGCTCACCGACAATTATCGCTATGTGGACCAGCGTTTCCAGCTTTTCTTCTCGGAGTATATGCTTAGGAACCTGCACTTCCGTCTGGGTACGAAGTATGAGAGAATGAGTTTCCTTCGAGCTATGTCGTCTTACTGGGAGACCTCCATAGATTCGAAGATGAGACCTATGCGTACCTTTGGACTTATCGCAGAGGGCTACTACGATAATATGGACGATATCTATTTCGCCAACAAGGGTATAAATGCATCTATTCGCATAGGACAGAACCTGTGGCACTTCCGGGATAAGAGCACGGACTTTCGTCCTTTCACGGTGGTGAATCTGTCTTACAAGCAGGTCTTTACGCTTAATGACAGGTGGGCATTGATACCACAGGTTTACACTGCGCTTAATTTCGACAAGCAGTGCAAGTGGTCCGAGGAGGAGTTCCCGTCGAACTATGGCGAGGATATGGCTCTCGGTTTCTATCCTGTCTATCGTCAGAAGATAGGTGGCACGCACCCAGACTACGACTTCCAGGGACAGGTGCCTTTCGCCGGAATGTATCACACTCTCGTCGTGGATAATGCGCTGGTGGCTAGGGTGGACACTCGTTTCGACTTGAAGAGTAACCAGTTCCTTACTTTCAAGTTAAACTATGCGAGAGCGGCTAGCCAGGATTATCTGTTCACGGATAAGGTAGTCACATCTTCGGGTGTTTATTATCTGAATGGTCTTAACTATTTCGGTACGGCGCTGGAGTATGCCGTGAACACGAGAGTAGGACCTTTCACCGTGGAGGTGGGCTGGAATAACGTCACCGAAAAGTTCGGTGCGGCTTTCTCTATAGGTAAATTCTTCTAATCCTTCTTTAAGAAGAGGATTGCCATAAGCGGAAGGGCTATGATGGCCATCGTGGCGCTTATCGGAAGATATATGCCGAAGTTAACGTATTTTACTACCAGATAAGTAATTAAAAGGAGCGCTATCCCTATCCCGGAAGAGATGAGATAGTGCTTTTTTATATTGGTGTCCTTACTCAGGATTCGACTCAGGTTAGGTACTCCCAGGGAGATGAATCCGATAGGCCCGCATATACTCACAGAGCTGGTTACCAGGCACATAATCGAAAGCAGCTGGATGGCTTTGAAATTGGCCGAGAGCTCCGTCTCTTCCTTGAAGTGGGCGGTGAGTTTCGGTGCCGAGCAGATGGCGGCGATGATTCCCACTGCGAACAGTGCGAGCGAGAAGATTATGTCGGGGGTAGTGACTCCTTCCAGGCGGAAATTGGCCGCTCCCCAGAGGTAGTATTGCTTGAGAAGCTCTCCGTTCGGGGCGTTGGTGACTACGATGGTGCCGAGCGAGCCGATGAAGGTTCCGAACAAGATTCCGAAGGTGATGAGGTGCTGGGTGTTGACCTTTAGGGTTACGAAATAGCAGATGAGGGTGCAAACCAGCGTGCAGATGAAACTGCCGACCGTAAGTGAGCACCATCCGCTCATAGTGGCTGCCGCTGCGCCCAGGCACGCTGCGCTTCCGAGGCCGAGGCTGTAGACGTCTCCGAGCTGGTTGCGCCAGAGGTATTGCATTTGAATGCCCCCTACCGGCAGGGCTATTCCGCTGAGGATGACATAAAGTAAACTTAGCATAGTGGGCACAAAGGTAATAAATATCGAAGATTTATTCGTATATTCGTAGGCTCTATGAGAAAGAAATTGGTCATACGGATGATAGGCATTTCGCTGCTTCTGGAGGCGGCGATGATGTTCATCTCTGCTATGGTCGCCGCGCATAACGGAAGGGACGACAGTTTCGTTCCGCTTCTTTTTTCCGGACTCATAGTGGGCATCTTCGGGGCTTTCCCCCAGATTTTCGTAAAGGACCATTCTACTGAGAAACACAGGATTACCATTAAGGAGGGTTACTATATAGTAGTGGGCTCATGGCTTTTTGCCTGTTTTTTCGGCATCATTCCATATCTAATGTATGGAGGGGAGTTCACTTTCATTAATGCCCTTTTCGAGAGCGTATCGGGTTTTACGACCACTGGTGCTTCGATTTTGAATGACATAGAGGGACTTCCTCCGGGACTTCTTTTCTGGCGTATGTCCACGGCTTGGATGGGAGGTATAGGAATTGTGGCTTTATTCTCGCTCGTCCTGCCTCCGAATTCCGGTAATGGTGCCGTGTTGACCGGTGTGGAGGTGTCCGGGATAGCGCGTGATGACGCCTCTACGAGGGAAAAGTCTCTAGTTAAGATGATGGTGACGGTATATCTTTCCCTGACTTTCATTTTTATTTTCGCTTTCAGACTATGTGGTATGCGCTGGTTCGATGCCGTGGCGCACGCTATGTCCACCGTATCCACTTGTGGCTTTTCTACGAAAAATGCGAGCATCGCGGCTTTTAACAGTCCGCTGATAGAGGTCGTGATGTCGATATTTATGCTGGTGTCCAGTATTAATTTCTGTCTTGTCTATTCGGTTTTTACGAAAGATAAGCAGAAGAATATGTTTCAGAGCGAGGTGTCTCGTTCTTATATGGCCGTGCTAGGCGTATGCGTGCTTGTCATCAGTGTCTTCCTTTTCTTTACCGGGAGCTATTCGAGCTTTGGGGAGAGCGTATGTAAGGCCTTGTTTCAGGTTACTGCATTGGCCAGTACAAGTGGATTTGCTACGGCAGACACTAACCTCTGGCCTCCGGTCTGCATCGTCATTCTGATAGGCTGCTCCGTGGTGTGCGGATGCTCCGGCTCTACTTCCGGAGGTATGAAATTCGACCGTCTGCTGGTTTGCTACAAGTCCATCAGGGCTCATTTGAATTGCTTGGTGAACCCTTCTCAGGTGAATATGGTGAAGGTGGACGGGCGCCCTATAAGCGAGCGAAGGGTCTCCGACTCTAAGACTTTTATGGCTATTTATATGTTTCTGATAGCTATAGGCGCGATTATCAACACCGCTTTCGGAATGGATTTGGTCAGCGGTTTCACGGCGAGCGTAGCATCTTTAAGTAATGTGGGACCTGGTTTCGGTACTGTGGGCTCGATGAGCAATTATTCGCAACTGCCCATAATTCTCAAGTTCAATTGTGCCTTTCTTATGCTGCTTGGCCGTCTGGAAATATTCTCTCTGTTTTATGTTTTAGGCTTTAGAAATCGCAAATAGGTATGGATGTGCAGGGTATATTAGGGGTGTTTGTGGAGTCGCTGAAGGTGTGTGCTTTCGTGGGGGTGATGATGACTCTCATCGAGGCGCTTAACCTGGAGTCGCACGGAAGCATTTTTCGTGCGGTGCGTAAGAGTCGTGTAGGCCAAGTGGGGCTCGGTGCGGCGCTTGGCATTATCCCCGGGTGCGTGGGCGGCTTTGCGGTGACTTCGCTTTATAATCACGGGCTGCTTAGTTTCGGGGCGTTGGTGGCGATGATGATAGCGTCTTCGGGCGATGAGGCTTTCGTGATGCTGTCTATGTTTCCGCGTAAGGCTCTGTGTATTATGGGATTCCTTCTGGTTCTCGCTTTCGTGGTGGGACTTTTGGTGGATAGGATGAGGATTAATGAGCATCAGTGCGACGACATAGACATATCGCCTGACGTGGATGCGGAGCATTGTCATCATCATCGTACATTCAAGTCTTTTATGAAGGAGAGCGTGTGGCATCACGTGGTGCTCAAGCATCTTCCGAGGGTGTTTGCGTGGACTTTTTCCGTGCTGCTCCTGATTACTTTCTTAGGGAAGTATGTGGATATTGAGGCTTGGATTAGCGATAATACGGCTTTGATGATAGTGCTTGCCGCCTTGGTGGGAATTATTCCGGAGTCGGGGCCACATCTTATCTTCGTGACGCTTTTCGCGCAGGGAGTTTTGCCTTTGCCTGTTCTTTTAGCGAGTTGTATTTCGCAGGATGGCCATTCGGGGCTTCCGCTCTTGGCTGAGAATAAGAGGAGCTTTTTCGTCGGAAAGGTCATCAACGTGGCTGTCGCCATTCTCATCGGCTTTGTGACGATGTGGATTCTTTAATCGTTTCCGCAGTCCGTTCTACCAATTCTCGCTGACGGCCTCGTATGTGCCGAGTGAGTATTTCTCTTCTGTGAGTGCCGGGGCATCTTTCTTTATGGTGATGTCGACATAGATAGGGAAGTGGTCGGATGCATCGGTGACCTTACAGCAGTCTACGCTTTTGCAAATGTCAGCCTTCACGACTCCGACTTCCGGTCCTCCTTTCCAGAGGAAGATGTAGTCGATGCAGATGAGGCTGTTAGGCTGGTCCGGATTATAGTAGGTGGACATGTCAGCTCTGGAGATAATCTCCCATTCCTTCGTAAATTCTTTCATCTCCTCGGCATAAGGTCGGGTGTTCATATCTCCACAGAAAATCACCGGCTTACCCTTTTTCGCATATTCAGCCTTGACCTTGTCGGTAATAAGCTTGGTGTGAATAGGGAAGTCGTCTTTTTCCAAGTGCGAGCCCAGTAAGATGAAATCTTCGAATTCCACGAAGAGACATATTCTGTTCTCGTTATAGGTCATCTCGTTTTTGACATTTTTAAGCTCGAGGTAATCTTCGCCTAGTTTCTTCAGTTTAGAAGGATTGTATGTAATCACATTTCCCATCGTGAAGATGGCTTTCTTAAAGAAGTACTCCCAGCCTAAGTATTTGGCTATCTTCGAATAGTCCGACGGAAATGCCCTCACCTCGTTCATTACGGCTACATCTGCCCCGATTTCTTTCGTGACGTCGGCGATAAGACTCGCGCTTGAATTGCCTCCTTGGGTGCATTGGCCTATATTATAGGACATTATCCTATACATCTTGTCCGCCTTATAGCTTATCGGTGCGAATTTGTGGATGGTTCCTGCCGTGAATGTCGGTGAAGACAGAATCGTGCTCATCGCACCCGACGCTGAGGCGAAGACGACAGTTACCTTTTCGGGTTTCTGCGCAGGGACTACGATGTAGAATGGAGTGGCTGTGGAGCTCAACTGAACGGAAGGGACGGAAAGGGCGTAGGCCTTACCGTCTTTAATGGATACTTTTATGGAATTGAGTTTGTCTGTTCCCTTAAGTTGAAAACAAAGAATGCTCGATTCGTTTCGAAGCATTATGTCGGAGTTGTCCTTAGCTGACGGGTTATGATATGCAAGAGTCAGGGCTGAGGCATCGAATGTTCCTGCCTTGTAGCTCTGCTCCGCAGAAATGCTCAATGCTCTCGAAGCCGGGTAGATTACATCCGTAACCACCTTATGATTCTTAGCTCCGCTCTTGTACTCAAATACTCCCGAAGTCGAACCGGCACCGGACTTAAGACGGAAGATGGATTCTCCCGCAGCGCTTTTCACGCAGACCTCGTCGCCCGTAGACCATACGAAGTCCATCTTGCCCTCGGACTCCTTCCCGAAAGACACTTTCGTGTCGGAAGCGTGTATCCCTATGGCCAATTCTGTCAACTCTTCCACCGGGGTGGTGTTACCGGTGCCGTCGCCGTCACCGGTAATACCGGAGTTTCCCCCGTTGTTTTCTTTAGTGCAGCCCGCTGCCACAAAAGCGGCAGCGAGCAGCATTAAACAGACTTTTTTCTTCATTTATTATAACCAAGTTTTTTCGTCTACGACGGTGAATGAACCTAGAGAAGAACTGTCTTCCATAAGTGGAAGGCTGCTGTTTCCCACGGTTACATCGACATAGATAGGGAAGTGGTCGGATGCATCGGTAATCGTTCCGCAGTTTACGCTTTTACATACCATGGTCTTGGTGACATTTACATCCGGTCCGCCTTTATAGAGAAAAATATAGTCGATACAGATCAAATTATCCGGCTGCTCCGCGTTATAAAGAGTCGCTTGATCTATTTTCGAAAGGGTTCTCCACTCCGACGTAAACTTCACCATATCTTCGGCGTAAGGTCGGGTGTTCATATCTCCGCAAAGGATGATAGGTTTGCCTTTCTTAGCATAATCTTTCTTCACTTTGTCAGTAATCATCTTAGCGTGCGCAGCGAAGTCGTCTTGTTCCAAATGAGTTCCTACTATGATGATGTCCTCGAACTCGACGAAAAGACACACCCTGTCTTCATTATATTTAACGAAAGCGTCCGGCCAGACACATATCGGTTTCTATAGGAACTTGGTGTAACTTTGCGCAGTTTGGTGGAGTCTGCCAAGTTTTGTGAAGTTCAGCGAAGTTTGACGAAGTTCCGTAAAGTTAGCGAAGTCCGGCGATTACTTTGAGTTCTCTTTGGATGACTCTTCTTCGGCTTCCTTTCTCTTTGCCCTAGATTTCAGGATGGCAGCCACGTGTTCAGCCTCGGTAGTGTGATGGACCATCGAGTGGGATTCCGGA
>OQVT01000334.1_pt1 | contig 24743 bp, 19 predicted proteins | sample 1691561 | NCBI WGS metagenome assembly OQVT01 (sample SAMN03418260, study PRJEB22391) | human gut metagenome | biome: human-gut; feature: organic feature; material: feces | host: Homo sapiens | place: Tanzania | collected 2013-01 | reverse complement strand
ACGACGCTCTTCCGATCTCATAGGCGAATATCCTGTCCACCCTGGGGAAATGGTTCCGGGCCCAGGCCATTCTGCTGGGGGTCACGTTCTGTGAGCTGCTGGCGGGCTTTCTGCTGATGGGCCAGCGATACGCCCTGCCGGTGGTGAAAAACACCGCCAGGGCCGTGGTGCCGCAGAACAGGAACACTTGCGCTGGTGGACGCCCTGCCGGTGTTCGGCACGGGGACGGTGCTGCTGCCCTGGGCAGCGGCGTGCCTGCTGCTGGGGCAGGCCCCCCGGGCGGTGGCTCTTGCGGCACTGTATGCGGTGATCTCTGCTGTGCGCAGCTTTCTGGAGCCCAAGGTCATGGCCGCCCAGGCGGGCCTTCCCCCTCTTGCGGCGCTGGCGGCTATGTACGCCGGCTTCCGGGCCTTCGGCGTGGCGGGCATGATCCTGCTGCCTGTGGCGCTGCTGTTCGTCAAGCAGCTCCATGACCAGGGCTATGTGGGGCTGTGGAAATAGTCTGAAAAGGGAAAATAACTGTTTTCTTGCCGGATGATCTGTGGTATAATGAAACATTAGTGAAGATTTTTCGACAGGAGAATGCCAAGATGAACAAACAACGCCGCGCGGACCTGCTGCTGGTGATGACCACTTTTTTCTGGGGCGCCAGCTATTATCTGACGGATATCTGTCTGGACGACCTGCCTCCCATGACCCTCAATGCCTTTCGCTTCATCGTGGCCTTTGTGGTTCTGGGGCTGATTTTCTGGAAGCACGTGGTCCATGTGAACCGCATCACCCTGCGGTACAGCCTCATCGTGGGCCTGGCCCTGGCAGGGACATACGTGGCGTATAACTACGGCATTACCCGCACCTCCCTCTCCAACGCCGCTTTCATCTGTGCCCTGCAGGTGATTTTTGCCCCGCTGCTGGGCTTTCTGTTCTTCCGGCAGAGACCCGGGTGGAAGCTGGGCGCCGCCCTGGCGGTGTGTACCGTGGGCATGGCCCTGTTGACGCTGAACGGTCAGCTGCGCCCGGCCTCCGGGGACCTGATCTGTATCATCACGCCCCTGTGCTATGCCGCAGACCTGCTGATTACGGAGAAGGCCGTCCGGGACCCCCGGGTGGACCCCCTGGGCCTGGGCGTGTGCCAGCTGGCAGTGGTGGGCGCCGTGACCCTGGCCCTGGCTCTGGTGCTGGGGGAATCCATCCATCTGCCTTCCTCCGGCAAAACCTGGGCGGCGGCGCTGTTTCTGGGCGTGGTATGCTCCGGCATTGCCTTCGTCATTCAGTCTGTCCAGCAGCAGTATACCACCGCCAGCCATGTGGGCCTGATCTTTACCCTGGAGCCGGTATTTGCTTCCATGGTGGCCTTTGTCATGACCGGCGAGGTCCTGTCTCTGCGGGGCTATATCGGCGCGGCGCTGATGCTGCTGAGCCTGTTCATCATGGAGGGCGACTGGTCCTTCCTCCGCCGCAAAAAGCATACATAAAGGAGAACTTACCGTGGATAAACGATTGGAGCGCATCCTGCCCCGGGTGCAGAAGCCTGCCCGCTACGTGGGCGGGGAATACAACGCCGTGAAGAAGGACCCGGCCCAGGTGGATACCCGCATTGCCTTCTGCTTCCCGGACACCTATGAGATCGGCATGTCCAACCTGGGCATGCGCATTCTCTACGGCGTTATGAACAATATGGAGGGCGTGTGGTGCCAGCGGGTGTTTGCCCCCTGGGGCGACATGGAGGAGGAGATGCGCCGGGCGGGGATGCCCCTGTTTGCCCTGGAGTCCGGCGAGGCCATCACGGATTTTGACATTGTGGCCTTCTCCGTGGGCTATGAGATGGCCTTTCCCGCCATCCTGAATATGCTGGACCTGGCAAACATTCCCATTCACAGCGCGGAGCGCACGGCTCTGACCCCGCTGGTCATCGCCGGGGGCACCGCCATGTACAACGCCGAGCCCATCGCCGATTTCGTGGATCTGGTGAGCCTGGGCGAGGGCGAGGATCTCACCGTGGAGCTGGTGGAGCTGCACCGCCAGGCCCGGCGGGAGGGCTGGTCCAAGGAGGAGTTTCTCCGGGCTGCCGCCCGGCTGCCGGGGATCTATGTCCCCAGCCTGTACGACGTGACGTATCACGATGACGGCACCGTGGCCGCCATTACCCCCCGGGACGGGGCTCCGGCGGTGGTGACCAAGCGCATCGTCCGGGATATGGACAAGTCCTTCTTTCCCACAAAAACCATTGTACCCTCCACGGAGATCGTCCAGGACCGGGTGATGCTGGAGCTGTTCCGGGGCTGCATCCGGGGGTGCCGGTTCTGTCAGGCGGGGTATGTGTACCGCCCCGTCCGCAACCGCAGCCGGGAGCTTTGCGCCCGGTACGGCGTGGAGGCCTGCAACGACTCTGGATATCAGGAGGTGACGCTGTCCAGCCTGTCCACCAGCGACTATCCGCCGCTGACGGAGCTGTGCGATGAGCTGGAGCCCTTCTGCCAGCAGCGGCACGTGAATCTCTCTCTGCCCAGTCTGCGGGCGGATAATTTCTCCATGAGCCTGATGGAGCGGCTGGCCAAGGGCCGCAAAACCGGTCTGACCTTCGCCCCGGAGGCCGGGACCCAGCGGCTCCGGGACGTGATCAACAAGAACGTTACCCAGGAGGACCTGCTGCAGTCCTGCCGCACGGCCTTCGCCGGGGGGTACAGCGCCGTGAAGCTGTATTTCATGCTGGGCCTGCCCACGGAAACCGACGAGGACGTGCTGGGCATCGCGGAGCTGGTATATAAGATCATCAACGTCTGGAAAAAGACGGCCACCAACAAAAAGCGGGGCCTGCGGGTCCATGTGGCCACGGCCTATTTTGTGCCGAAGCCCTTTACGCCCTTTCAGTTTGAACCGCAGATTTCAAAGGAGGAAACCGAGCGCCGCCAGTATTACCTGCGTAACTGCAATAAAAACCGCAAGGTAAACATAAGCTGGCACGATTCGGCAACCAGCTATATGGAGGGCGTTTTAGCCCGAGGCGACAGGCGGTTATCCGCAGTTATTGAAGCGGCGTTTAAAAAGGGCTGCAAGTTTGACAGCTGGACGGAATATTTCAGCCTTGAAAAATGGCTTGAAACCTTTAAGGAATGCGGCAGAGTTGTTCTATCATTTGTTTGCCTATCAATCCTGCGTGCCACGATGTACCACAGGCTACGATGATGAAGCGATTGGCATCAAGCAGTTGTTTCTTATAATCGATTACTGCCGAGAGTACTACGTTGTCGGTATCTACGTTGACGCGTCCTCGCATACAGTTGGTCAGACATTCGGGCTGCTCAAAGATTTCCTTAAGCATAAAGTGTGGGAATCCACCTTTTTCAAGTTGTCCAAGGTTAATATCCACCTTTTTCACCTTGAGTTGCTGTTCCTCTCCAAAAATACTTACCACTTTGAGTTCTTCTCCGCGACGGATCACGGCAATATTTCCATCTTCGAGATAGACTACCTTGTCGGTATATTCCACCAGTGGTGTGGCGTCTGAACCTAAGAAGAATTCGTCTTTACCTATTCCGACCACAAGTGGACTCTGCTTACGGGCAGCAATAATCTGATTGGGGTCGCGTTTGTCGATAATGGCGATTGCATAGGCACCGATGACCTGGAAGAGGGCTACCTGTACGGCTGTGAGAAGATCGACATCCTTATGCACCATAATATACTCTACCAGTTGCACGAGTACTTCTGTATCCGTATCAGAACGAAACTCTACGCCTTTGGATTGAAGTTTACGCTTCAAGTCTGCGTAGTTTTCTATGATTCCATTATGTATAATTGCGAGATTCTTTGATTCAGAATAGTGAGGGTGTGCATTTACGGCAGATGGTTCTCCGTGGGTAGCCCAACGGGTATGAGCAATACCTACTGTTCCGCTTACATCCTTGTCTTTGCAATATTCCTCCAGGTTATCGACCTTGCCTTTTGTCTTACAGACATTAAGGTTGCCATTATCATTGATAAGGGCAACACCGGCAGAATCATAACCACGGTATTCAAGACGTCGCAAGCCTTTTATCAAGATGGGATAGGCTTGTTTGTTGCCTATGTATCCTACTATTCCACACATATATTTCCTCGTTTATAAAGTTTGTGTTCGCTATTTCGGGTGCAAAGATAAAAAAAAATCGGCTATCATGTGCAACGATAGCCGATTTTTTTATTAATAGAATTTGAAATATCTTCTTGCGTTGTTATAAGAGATGTCTTCTACCATCTTTCCGAGCAACTCGCGATCGTCGGGAAGAAGTCCCTTTTCTACGTCATTTCCGAGCATATTGCAAAGGATGCGACGGAAATATTCGTGACGTGGATAGCTGAGGAACGAACGGCTGTCGGTAAGCATTCCAACGAAACGGCTGAGAAGACCAAGTACTGAGAGGGCGTTCATCTGGCGCTCCATACCATCTTTCTGATCGTTGAACCACCATCCTGAACCAAACTGGATTTTTCCAGGTTCTCCGCCTTGGAAGTTACCGAGCATAGTAGCGATTACTTCGTTGGCGCAAGGATTCAACGTATATAATATGGTACGTGTGAGCTTATCTTCCATGTTGAGCTTGTTAAGGAACTTCGACATGGCCTTAGCGGTATTGAATTCGCCGATAGAGTCGAAACCGGTATCAGGACCGAGAGCATTATACATCTTCGTGTTGTTGTCGCGGATTGCTCCGTAGTGGAACTGTTGGGTCCAGTCTGCATCAGCATCCATTTCTGCCATAATGGTCAGGAAACAGTTTTTGTACTGACGAGTCTCTAAGGCAGAGAGCTGCTGACCACGAAGTGCCTTTTCGAAAATCACTTCAATCTGTGAATCTGTATATTCCTCATCATAGAATTCCTCAATTCCATGGTCTGAGAGTTTACAGCCATTGGCACTAAAGAAATCGTGACGTTTCTGAAGTGCGTCAACCATATCGGCAAACTTAGTGATGGTTACTCCGCTGACCTCTTCGAGCTGATGAACATAAGCGCCAAAATCAGGCTTTTCGATATTCATAGCCTTGTCGGGACGCCATGCAGGAATCATCATGGGATCATCGGCAGCCTTGCTCTTTGCATATTCGATGTGGTTGTGAAGGTCATCAACGGGATCGTCGGTAGTACATACGCACTCCACATTATAATGCTTCATGAGGCCACGTGCAGAGAACTCAGGCTGTTTGAGCTTCTCGTTACACTCGTCGAAAATCTCACGTGCGGTCTTTGGAGACAGAAGTTTTTCGATTCCGAAAGCTGTTTTCAGCTCAAGGTGTGTCCAGTGGTAAAGTGGGTTGCGAAGAGTATAGGGAACGGTCTCAGCCCATTTCTCAAATTTTTCCCAATCGCTGGTATCCTTTCCTGTACAATAGCGTTCATCTACGCCATTGGTACGCATTGCACGCCATTTGTAGTGGTCACCACCGAGCCAGAGTTCAGTAATACTGTTGAATTTGTGGTCTTTCGCTACCATTTCTGGAATCAGATGGCAATGGTAGTCGATGATTGGCATTTTGGACGCATGATTGTGGAAGAGGTCCTGAGCCACTTCGTTGTCAAGAACGAAGTTTTTGTCATTGAATTGCTTCATTTCTTATTGTTTTAGTTTGATTCGTTTTAATTTTAACCTTGCAAAGGTAGCATTTTTTTTTGTTTTATAAAATATTATATATTAAAATATTGTCTTTTTTTACGTAAACGATGACGGAAAGACAACCTAAGATTTACGTTTTCCCATTTACTTACCCTCTCTCCTTCCCCTTCATCTCCCATCCTTCTTCCATCCTTCTTCCATCAAGTTCGCATGATTGTGGAAAGATAATGGGACTTAATTGGGACTTATTGGGGACTTGTTTGGGACTTGTTTGGGACTATAACATAAACTTCCATATTCACAAATCCCGAACCCATCCCGAAGGCTTCCCGAAGCCGAGAGCAGAGCAAAAAAAACAGTAATAATTTCTCAATAACACGACTCATTTTTACGAAAGTTTAGTTACATTTCTTCCACTTCTTGCTCCACCATTCTTCCTTCATTATTTCCAAATCATTTGAGATTTTTCCGAGTCTTCCCACGTTCCTATGTTTGTTTTTGCTGATTTTCAACTAAGAACCACATAGAATAGCGAAAAAAGCCGTATTTTTCTTTGTAATTCGATTGATTTGCAGTAACTTTGCAAGAAATATATATTTTAAATAAAGAGAAAAGAAGAAATGATTACAGTCACAAACTTGGCTATTCAGTTTGGAAAGAAGACGCTCTACAAAGACGTCAACATGAAATTTACCAATGGGAACATTTACGGCATTATCGGTGCCAATGGTGCAGGAAAATCTACATATCTTCGAGCTATCAGTGGAGAACTTGAACCCAACAAGGGCACTATCGAACAAGGACCTGGCGAGCGTATGTCTGTGCTCGAGCAGGACCACTTCAAATACGATGCATTCTCGGTAATGGATACCGTCCTTATGGGACACCAGCCACTTTGGCAGAACATGAAAGAGCGTGAAGCACTCTATGCGAAAGACGAAATGACAGAAGAGGATGGAAACCGTGCCGCAGAACTGGAAATGGCATTCGCTGAAATGAATGGCTGGGAAGCAGAAAGCGAAGCCGCACAACTCTTGCAAAACCTTGGTGTGGCAGACTCACAGCACTACAAGCAGATGGAAGAAATATCAAACAACGAGAAGGTGCGCGTCATGCTGGCCAAAGCACTTTTCGGACACCCCGACAACCTCCTGCTCGACGAGCCGACCAACGACCTCGACCTCGATACCGTACAATGGCTGGAAGAATATCTTTCAAACCTTGAACAATGCGTATTGGTAGTCAGCCACGACCGTCACTTCCTCGATGCCGTTTCCACCCAGACCGTCGATATCGACTTTGGAAAGATTACACTTTTCTCAGGAAACTATTCTTTCTGGTATGAATCAAGCCAATTGGCACTCCGTCAGGCTCAGAACCAGAAAATGAAAAACGAAGAAAAAAGAAAGCAGTTGGAAGAGTTTATCCGCCGATTCTCTGCCAATGTGGCAAAGTCAAAGCAAACAACATCAAGAAAAAAGATGCTGGAGAAACTCAACGTGGAAGAAATCCGTCCGTCAAGCCGCAAATATCCAGGAATCATATTCACTATGGACCGCGAACCTGGAACACAAATCCTCGAAGTAGAAGGTCTCAAGGCTGTTGACACAGACGGAACCGTACTCTTTGACAATGTAAACTTCACCATCGAAAAGGGACAAAAGACCGTATTCCTGTCACACAACCCCAAGGCCATGACAGCACTCTTCGAAATCATCAACGACAACAGAAAAGCTGATGCTGGAACATACAAATGGGGCGTTACCATCACAACAGCATATCTGCCGTTGGACAACACCTCTTTCTTTGAATCTGAGATGAATCTCGTGGAATGGCTCTCACAATGGGGAAAAGGTAACGAAGTGACTATGAAGTCGTTCCTCGGAAGAATGCTCTTCAAAGAAGAAGATGTGCTCAAGCATGTCAACGTACTCTCAGGAGGTGAGAAAATGCGCTGTATGATTGCACGTATGCAATTAAAAAATGCCAACTGTCTCATCCTTGACACCCCAACCAACCACCTCGATCTGGAGTCTATCCAGGCATTCAACAATAACCTTGTCAACTTCAAGGGCAATATTCTCTTCTCTTCACACGACCACGAATTCATCAATACCGTTGCCGACAGAATCATCGAACTCACACCAAAAGGAACAATTGACAAACTGACAACCTATGATGACTACATTTATGATGAGGCCATCAAGGAACAACGCGCGTCTATGTATGAGTAAATGAAAACATGGCACAGAATTTGCATGTTCCTTAAGAAACAAATAAAAACATTATGAAAGAGAATAAAGAAGAGCAAATAAATTGCGAAGAACAGGAAATGAATAAAGAGGAGGAATGCACACAGCAAGAATCCGCTCAGCAAGAATCTGCTGATAACACACAGCAAGCAGAAAACGAAGATTCTGAAGAAGAGGAAAAGGATCCGCTGGCTGCTGCACAAGAGGAAATCGAACAACTCAAAGATCAGGTATTGAGAAAGGCTGCGGAGTTTGAAAACCTCCGCAAGCGCACCATCAAGGAAAAAGCAGAACTCATACTCAACGGAGGCGAGAAGGCAATTGTCACTATCCTGCCCATCATCGACGATATGGAGCGAGCTATTGAGAATGGCACCAAGACGGACGATCCTAAAGTGCTCAGAGAAGGCATGGAAATCATCTATCATAAATGTATCAAAGCATTGGAGTCGCTCGGAGTGAAGACCATCGACACAACAGACGCAGACTTCGATACCGACGAACATGAAGCAGTTGCCATGGTACCTGGTATGGGCGACGATAAAAAAGGAAAAGTCATCGATTGCATCCAAACAGGATACAAACTCAACGACAAAGTCATTCGCCATGCCAAAGTGGCAGTTGGGCAATAAAGATTCATAGAATCAATAAAAACTAAGACAACACAATTATGGCAAAGAGAGACTATTATGAAGTTCTGGGCATTGACAAAAATGCCACAGAAGACCAAATAAAGAAGGCCTATCGCACCATCGCCATCAAATACCACCCTGACAGAAACCCCGGCGACAAAGAAGCCGAGGAGAAATTCAAGGAGGCGGCTGAAGCGTATGATGTGCTACACGACCCTCAAAAACGTCAGCAATACGACCAATTCGGATTCAACGGACCACAAGGTGCGGGAGGATTCGGAGGATTCGGCGGACAAAGCATGAACATGGACGATATCTTCTCTATGTTCGGCGATATCTTCGGAGGTGGCGGAGGATTCGGAGGATTCGGCGGAAGCAGAAGAAGTGCCGGACCCAAAGAACATCGAGGAAGTGACCTTCGCCTGAAAGTCAAACTCACCTTGGAAGAAATCGCCACAGGAGTGACCAAAAAGTTCAAAGTGCGCAAAGACGTGCCTTGCTCACATTGCCACGGAACTGGATCAGAAGACGGCAGCGGCACAGAAAACTGCCCCACATGTCATGGTTCGGGAGTAATCACCCATACCACACAAAGTCTTTTCGGCATGATGCAGACACAAGGTGTTTGTCCTACATGCGGCGGAACAGGCCGTATCATCAAGAACAAATGCAAATATTGTGGCGGTACTGGCGTAGAGAAAGGTGAAGAAGTAGTTGAAATCACTATCCCTGCAGGAGTAGCACAGGGCATGATCGTCAACGTTCCCGGCAAGGGTAATGCTGGACACAACAAAGGAGCTAACGGAAACATTCAAGTATATGTGGAAGAAATCGAACACGACACCTTCATCCGCGACGATAACGACCTCATATACAACCTATTGCTCGATTTTCCAACAGCATCACTTGGAGGTGAAGTGGAGATTCCGACCATCTACGGAACACGCCTGAGAGTGAAAATCGAACCAGGCACACAACCTGGCAAGACTCTCCGTCTGCGCGGCAAGGGCCTTCCTTCCGTACAGGGCTATGGACGTGGCACAGGAGACCTCGTTGTCAACATCAGCGTTTATGTGCCAAAGACACTCAGCAGCGATGAAAAGAAAGCAATAGAAAGCTTCAAAAGTAGCGACAACTTCAAAGGTGACGCTTCAACTAAGCGATCTATCTTCCAACGCTTCAAGAATTATTTCAACTGATTCTGTTTCAAAAACACATAAAAAAAGTATAGTCCATGAACTATCAGGAAACTTGCGAATACCTATTCAGCAGAACCACAGCTTTCGAAACTCAAGGAAAGAGTGGCTACAAAGAAGGATTAGAAAACACGCTGGCGCTGGACGAACATTTCGGTCATCCACACCAAAAGTATCTCACCATCCATGTGGCAGGTACCAACGGCAAAGGTTCCGTTTCTAATATGCTCTCTGCAGCACTACAAAGCTGCGGATACAGAGTAGGACTATACACCTCTCCACATCTCGTCGATTTCAGAGAAAGAATTCGTGTCAACGGCGAGATGATTCCAGAGGACTATGTGATGAATTTCGTTGAAGACGAAAGAAATTTTTGGGAACCATTGTCGCCGTCATTCTTTGAAGTGACGACGGCAATGGCTTTTAAGTATTTTGCAGAACAAAATGTTGATATTGCAATTATTGAAGTAGGGCTTGGGGGACGACTCGATTGTACCAACATCATCCACCCTATCCTATCCATCATCACCAATATCAGTCTGGATCATACAGAATTCTTAGGAAACACCATCGCAGAAATAGCACGAGAGAAAGCAGGCATCATCAAACATGCCACAACGGTCATCATCGGAGAAAACCAAAACGAGACACGACCTGTCTTCGAAGAAAAGGCACGGGAAATGGAAGCACCCATCATCTTTGCCGAAGACGACAATTTCATCAAAAGTGCAGAAATAACTGACCAAGGCGACATCAAATGCGAAACAGCCAAATACGGAAACGTATTTTGCGATCTCGGAGGAATCTACCAACCAAAGAATATCAATACCACATTACACGCCCTTCAGATTCTTGAAGACAAAGGCTATCTGATCATTGACAAAGACGCAACAAGCGGAAATGTGCTCAAAGCATTCGACAACGTCAAGAAGCTCACAGGATTGGCAGGAAGATGGCAAACAATAAGTTCGTCACCACATGTAATTTGCGACACAGGACATAATCCTGGCGGTTGGCACTTCATCAGCCAACAGCTAAACCATGTGATTGCCCATTGCCACCAATTACATATTATATTTGGAATGGTCGACGACAAAGATGTAGATGCAATACTTCAGATGCTTCCAAAAGAGGCAATCTACTATTTTACTAAAGCCAAAACAAAACGAGCACTCAACGAGCAGATTATTTTCGCGTTGGCACAGAAGTACCAACTGAAAGGAAAGACGTATTTATCTGTAAGTGAGGCATATCACGAAGCAGAGAAAGCTGCAGGAAACAACGATGTGATATTTGTTGGAGGCAGCAACTATATCGTCGGAGAATTGCTCAAAGATGGCATTTAGTTGTTTTTAACATTCCTTTTGCTCAATTTTTCGCCATTAAATTTGTTAAACTCACTTTTTTTTGGTTACTTTGCAATATAATTTAGTAACTAAAAACAACTGATTATGGCGAACACAACGGAAAACGTTAATTTGTGTGGTTTGAATCGCAAAGATTTTCAAACCACAGTAAACGGGAAAAAAACAGATTTATATATCCTACGCAACCGCAAAGGATACGAAGTAGCAGTAACCAATTTCGGTGGAGCAATTGTGGCCATCATGGTTCCAGATAAAGACGGAAAAGTAGCAAACGTCATTCAGGGACATGACAACATCCAAGATGTTATCAATAGCCCAGAGCCTTTCCTCTCAACCCTTATCGGACGCTACGGAAACCGTATTTGCAAAGGTACCTACACCCTCAACGGTAAAGAATACCAGCTTGCTCTCAACGATGGTCCTAACCATCTGCACGGCGGTCCTACAGGTTTCCACTCTCGCATCTGGGATGCCAAGCAAATGGGACCTCGCGCCTTGGCTTTATCATACATCTCATCGTATGGAGAGGAAGGATTCTCAGGTGAATGTCGCATCAACGTGGAATATACTTTCACAGACAACAACGAACTGGTTATTGAATATCTTGCCACTACCAACAAGAAGACCATCATCAACCTGACTCACCACGCATTTTTCTCATTGGCAGGTATTGCAAACCCCACACCTGCTGTTGACAACGTAGAATTACAGCTCAACGCAGATTTCTATCTGCCTATTGATAAGGTATCCATCCCTACTGGCGAAATTCTTAAGGTAGAAGGAACACCATTCGACTTCCGCACACCAAAGCCAATCGGTCAAGATATCAACGCGGACAACGAGCAACTGAAAAACGGATCTGGTTACGACCACAACTACGTTCTTAATAAAAAGGAAGAAGGAGAACTCAGTTTTGCTGCTAAACTAAAAGAGCCTAATAGCGGTCGTACCATGGAGGTTTATACCACAGAACCAGGACTCCAACTCTATACAGGTAATTTCGAATCAGGAATCTCTGGAACTCACGGTTCAACTTATCCTTGGCGTAGTGCTGTTTGTCTTGAAGCACAACACTTCCCCGATACTCCAAATCGTCCTTACTTCCCTTCTGTCGTACTCCGTCCAGGTGAACAGTACAAGCAGAAAACCATCTATAAGTTTGGAGCAGAAAAATAATATAAAGCAACAAAAAGAGTGGCTGATAGCTATCAGCCACCCATTTTGTGTATAATAGCTATCTTTGTATAACAGAAAAAAATCAAAACATAGAATTATAATACACAATTCTTATTGTTCTATAATCGAAAACACATTTTTCGTAATTACTAACAACATTAAAATCCTATAAAACCAATGTCACAAACAAACAAAAACCAGAAGAACCTTGTGGCTATCATCACAATGTTCTTCATCTTTGCCATGATTAGCTTTGTAACAAACATGGCAGCTCCCTTCGGAAACATTTGGGGTATGTCATACAACTGGGCAGGTATGGCCGGCAACCTCATGAACTTTACTGCCTACCTCATCATGGGTATTCCTGCCGGAAACATGCTCATCAAGTACGGATACAAAAAGACCGCGCTCATCGCACTTATTATTGGTGCAATAGGTCTGGGTGTTCAGCTGCTCTCTGGCGTAGTCAACAATATCTTTGTTTACCTACTCGGTGCTCTTATCTGCGGATTCTGCGTATGTATGCTCAACACCGTAGTAAACCCCATGCTTAACCTCCTCGGTGGCGGCGGTAACACCGGAAATCAGCTCGTACAGGCAGGGGGTACTCTCAACTCTCTTTCTGCAACAGCAACTCCTATCCTTACCGGTTTCCTCGTAGGAACTTTAACAAAGGATTCTTTCCCCGATGTTGCACCACTCATCATCACAGGTATCGTAGTATTCTTGGCTGCCTTCTTCATCATTTCTGCCATCCAGATTAACGAACCTCAGGGCGACTTGAAGAATGTAACATACGAAAAATCACCTCTCGCTTTCCGCCATTGTCTCCTCGGTATCATCGCTATCTTCTTCTATGTAGGTATCGAGATTGCCACTCCTGGTATGATGAACCAATGGATTAGCCGTGAAGGAGGTTTTGAAGGTGCAGCAGCCGTTGCAGGATCATTGGCTGGTATCTACTGGTTCCTGATGCTCTGTGGCCGTCTGATCTCAACCGTTATCTCTGGTAAGGTTTCTACCCGTGCGCAGATGATTACCGTTTCTTCCGTAGGTATTGCACTTATTGTCGCTGCCATCTTCACAGGTGATGTGACCACAACCCTCAATATCGACCTCAACATCATCAAGATTGAGAACGCTACAGTTCCTTTGTCTTGTGTATTCATTTTCCTCTGCGGTCTCTGCACCTCTGTTATGTGGGGCGGAATCTTCAACCTTTCAACAGAAGGACTTGGCAAATACACCGCTAAAGCATCTGGTCTGTTCATGGTTATGGTATTCGGTGGAGGTATGATGCCTTTCTTCCAGGACCTCGTACTCGTTCAACAGCTTGGAATCAGCTACCTCAATTCATATTGGCTGATCGTTGCCATGCTCGCCTACATCCTCTACTATGCTATCTGGGGATGCAAGAACGTAAACAAAGACATCAAAGTGGATTAAGACAACATGATTTGTCACAGTCCATATTTAAATAAAAAGATACTTCAAACCTTTAAACAACAAGACTATGAACATCGAATCAGTAAGAACACGTTTTGCCAAGCATTTTGATGGCAAGGAAGGTCATGTGTATGCATCACCCGGACGTATCAATCTCATCGGTGAACACACCGACTATAATGGAGGATTTGTTTTTCCAGGAGCCGTAGATAAAGGTGTTGTTGCAGAAATGCGTGCAAACGGAACAGAAGATACCGTTATGGCTTATGCCATTGACTTGAAAGACCGCGTAGATTTCAAACTCTCTGATCCCAATGGACCTAAAGCCAGCTGGGCACGTTATATTTATGGTACCGCATTGGAAATGAAGAAACTCGGAGTGCCTGTTAAAGGATTCAATATCGCATTCTCTGGCGATGTCCCCTTGGGTGCAGGTATGTCATCTTCTGCTGCCATGGAGAGTTGCTTTGCCTGTGGTCTCAACGACATCTTCGGTGATAACAAGGTAAGCCAATGGGATATGGTATTGGCAGGACAAGCTACAGAGCACAACTACTGTGGTGTGAAATGCGGTATCATGGACCAGTTTGCTTCTGTATTCGGAAAAGCAGGTTGTCTGATGCGTCTCGACTGCCGTTCTCGCGAATATGAATATTTCCCATTCAAACCGGATGGCTACCGTTTGGTATTGCTCGATTCTGTTGTAAAACACCAGTTGGCAGGATCTCCTTACAACGACCGCCGCAATTCTTGTGAAAATGTTGTTCGCCATATTGCTGCCAAACATCCAGAAGGAAAGTTTGAAACACTTCGCGACTGCACATGGGAACAACTTGAAGAAGTCAAAGCCGAAGTGGGCGAAGAAGACTACAAGCGTGCTAAATTCGTGCTGGGCGAAAAAGACCGTGTACTTGCCGTTTGCGATGCTCTGAACAAAGGCGACTATGAAAAAGTTGGCGAGTTGATGTACAAGACTCACGAAGGTCTGTCAAGAGACTATGAGGTTTCTTGTGAAGAACTCGATTTCCTCAACGATCTTGCCAAGGAATGTGGAGTTACCGGTTCACGTATCATGGGTGGCGGTTTCGGAGGTTGCACCATCAACCTTGTCCGCAACGACCTCTACAGCCAGTTTATCGCCACAGCAAAAGAGAAGTTTAATGCCAAATACGGTCACGAACCAAAAGTCTATGATGTTGTCATCGGCGATGGTTCACGTAAGATTTGCTAATCAGAACCAGCTATTTAAAGTGTATTCCGGTCTGAAAAACAACCCTTTAATACACGTATAGAATAGCGCGTTTTATTCCTCTATAAAACGGAAATGAATATCAATTTCATTTCCGTTTTTTTATGCTATGTAACAAGAAACTATAAAAATAGTGTAAGCACAACACTTTTCTCCATAATATCTTTGTCAATTCAGAAAATAGTCGTAACTTAGCACGCAGAATTAGAAACATAACTAACAACTAAAAACTCTTCGCAATGAGAAAAATCAATTCAATGCTTATTGGTCTTGGCACTATTGCACTTCTTTCTGCAGCATGTGCCTCTAAGCAAGAAGCCACATTAACAGCTTCCGGACTTGACACAGCAAAGTTTGACACCACCCTTCAGGAAAAGCCCGTCAAACTGTATGTACTTAAAAACAATAATGGCATGGAAGCCTGCATCACCAACTATGGTGGTCGCGTGGTAAGCCTTGTGGTGCCCGACAAAGACGGAAAGCCTACCGATGTTGTCCTTGGATTCGATAATATCGCTCAGTATGCTGATACGATCAAAACACCTTCTGATTACGGATCAAGTGTAGGTCGTTATGCTAACCGCATCAACAAAGGAAAGTTTACCCTTTCAGGCACAACCTACCAGTTGCGTCAGAACGATTTTCATCCAGGTGCCATCCATTGCCTTCACGGAGGTGGAAATACCGGATGGATGCATAAAGTCTATGATGCCGAACAGATTGGTGACTCTATTCTCAAGCTCACCATCGTAGCTCCCGATGGAGAAAATGGATTCCCCGGTACTGTTACCGCCACTACCACTTATAAGGTAACTGCCGACAATACCCTTGACATCGTTTGGGAAGCCACTACCGATAAGGAAACGATCATCAACATGACCAACCACAACTACTACAATCTTAGTGGTGATTTCACCAAACCTGGTTATGACCAGATACTCTATGTGAATGCCGATAATTTCACTCCTTCTGACGCTACTTACATGACAACGGGTGAGATTCTTCCTGTGGCTGGTACTGCCATGGATTTCCGCACTCCTCATGCTGTAGGCGATAGTATTCATTCCAACTACCAGCAGATCAAGAATGCCACAGGCTACGATCACAACTATTGTCTGAACACTTATAAAGACGGAACGGGCGACGACACACAGGTTTGTGCTTCACTCTATAGTCCAAAGAGTGGCATCTTTATGGAGATGTTCACCAACGAACCAGGTGTTCAGGTATATTCTGGAAACTTCCAGGGTGTTGGTGCTGATGCGAAGATAGCCCGCAAACACGGTCTTACCTACCCCAAACATGTAAGCATTTGTTTGGAGAGTCAGAAGTATCCCGATAGTCCCAATAAGAAAGACTGGGTTCAGCCCACACTTAAACCCGGTGAGAAATATCACAGTCATGCTGCTTACCGCTTCTCTATCAAGTAATATGTTTTATCCACTAATATACCTATAATAATTATGAATAGTATTTCAGGAGCAATTGCAATGTCTGGTTTCAAGACCATCGACTTTGTGATTCTCGCATTCTACCTAATCTTGTTGGTCGGTTTAGGATTGTTTTTAAGTCGCAACAAAGACGGAAAAGAAAAAAGTGCCAACGACTACTTCCTTGCTGGCAACACACTAACATGGTGGGCTGTAGGTGCATCATTGATAGCTGCTAACATTTCTGCCGAACAGTTTATCGGAATGTCAGGAACAGGATTCCGTGACGGTATCGCTATTGCCGCCTATGAAGTAATGGCAGCTGCCGCATTGGTAGTCATTGGAAAGTTCTTGCTTCCCGTCATGCTTGAGCGTAAGATTTTCACTATTCCACAATTTCTCCGTGAACGCTATAATGATGGCGTAGGCCTTGCCTTCTCTATTCTGTGGCTTTTCCTTTATGTCTTCGTCAACCTGACTTCTGTAGCATGGTTGGGCGCTTTGGCCATCGAACAGATTCTCGGTCTTCAAGGTCTTGGCGTCAGCATCTTCGGCATGGAGGTTTCCATCCGTATGTTGATCATCCTCGGATTGTTCATTGTGGCAGGAACCTATTCTATCTATGGCGGACTTGCCTCTGTGGCTTGGACCGACGTGATGCAAGTCACCTTCCTCGTAGGTGGTGGTCTTATTACCGCTTACATCGCATTACAGGAAATGGGTATAGTCATGGGAACCGACGCATTAGGCGCCCTTGGACAGGTTTATAACGACATGACGACAGGCGCCCATGCACAGGATGTTCATTTCCACTTAGTCATCCAGCAAAGCCATAATGCAGATGCCTTTGCCAATGTTCCTGGTATTGCCGCTGTAGTAGGTGGAGTTTGGCTTACCAATCTCGGTTATTGGGGTTTCAACCAATACATCATTCAGAAAGGACTTGCCGCCAAAAGTATCAACGAAGCCAAGAAAGGTCTTATCTTCGCCGGTTTCCTTAAGATTCTCATTCCTTTCATCGTTGTACTTCCTGGCATCTGCGCCTATTATATTATGGAGAATCCCGAATTCTTCAAGAACATGGAATTGGCAGGCAATATCAACGTTGCCGATGATGCCTATCCTTGGCTCATCCGCAACTTCACACCTACAGGTATCAAGGGCTTGAGTTTTGCCGCTCTTGTAGCCGCCATCATCTCTTCTTTGGCTTCTATGTTCAACTCCACCTCAACCCTTTTCACGATGGACATATACAAGAAGTACATCAACAAGGGTGCGAGTGACAAGCAGTTGGTAAATACCGGCCGTATCGTAGCCGTTGTGTCATTGGTTATAGCCCTTGTTACCGTTAAACCGTTGCTGGGCGGACTTGACCAGGCATTCCAGTACATTCAGGAATATTCAGGTTTCATCTATCCAGGTATCATCACCGTCTTTGGTCTTGGTCTGCTGTGGAAGCGTGCCTCTTCTACTGCAGCAGTATGGACAGCCATCCTAACCATCCCCATGGGTGTACTCTTCAAGGTTTGCTTCCCCGATGTAGCCTTCCAGTTCCGTGCTTCCTACATTTTCATCATCCTTGTCACCTTCTTCATCCTTGTATCTTATCTCGATAAGAAATATGTAAGTACAGAAACTCCTTCTGCCGCAGATCAGAAGCAGATGATGACATGGGCACGCATCCTGGCAGTAGCTGGTCTTGCCATGATTATCGTGGCTGCAATAGTAGTAATTCTCGGCGCCACTCACGATGTGAAGTCTCCAGAAACCAATTTCATCGACTATCTGAACGACATCGGTTTCCAGGCGTTCATCTTCTTCGGCGTACTCGTAGGCTGCAATGCCGTATGGCTCTACAGCAACTCACGTGATAAGGTCAAGGACGAGAAAGCCCTTCCTATCAATCTCTCTATCTTCTCTACCGACCGCAACTACACATACGGTGCCGTAGGAATCTGTGTCATTACCTTGTTGCTTTACGCCTTACTTTGGTAGTATTATGACAAGTTTCTATCAAGATAAAACAAAAGTCCTCGTATCGGTCGATTGTATCATTTTCGGATTCGACCAGAACGAACTCAAGATCCTGATCGGCAAACGTCAGATGGATCCTGGGCGTGGTGAATGGAGTCTCTACGGAGGCTTCATCCACCTCGATGAGGGCATCGACGAAGCTGCCGACCGCGTGCTCTACGAACTTACCGGTATGCGCAATGTATATATGCGTCAAGTAGGCGCTTTCGGTAGTGTTGACCGTGACCCGGGTGAACGTGTGGTCTCTATTGCCTACTACGCCCTGATCAACGTCAAACAATACGACGACGAACTGCGCGAACAGCATGGCGTGGAATGGGTGAGCATAGACAATATCCCCCCACTCTATTCTGACCATAAAATAATGGTGGAGAAGGCACGTCGCATCATGAAAGAAAAGATTCGCACCGCACCAATTGGCTTCACGCTGTTACCGAGTCTCTTCACCCTTACCCAACTTCAACATCTGTATGAAGCTGTCAACGGCGAGGAACTCGACAAGCGCAATTTCCGTAAGCGCGTGAAGGAAATGGACTTCATCGAGAAGACAGAACTGATAGATAAGACCAGTTCACGTCGTGGCGCCTATCTCTACCGTTTCAACAAGAAAGCGTACAACGAAGATCCTAATTTCAAACTATAGGATTGCTGTGCCACACGGCACAGTTATCCTTGTCTAATTTATAATCTAAACATCATGTTAGAAGAACTGAAAGAAAAAGTATTCCAAGCCAATCTCGACCTCGTGAAACACAATCTCGTGATTTTCACGTGGGGCAATGTCTCTGCCATCGACCGCGAAAAGGGATTGGTAGTCATCAAGCCCTCTGGAGTCAGCTATGACACCATGAAGGCATCCGATATGGTTGTTGTTGATCTCCACAGCGGCAAAGTAGTGGAAGGCGACCTCAACCCCTCATCCGACACACCTACCCATTTGGTACTCTACCGTGCCTTCCCTGAAATCGGAGGCGTTGTCCACACCCACTCTACCTATGCCACCGCTTGGGCACAGGCAGGACGCGACATTCCCAATATCGGTACTACCCATGCCGACTATTTCCACGATGACATTCCGTGTACTGACGATATGACAGCCGACCAGATGGCAGAATACGAATACCATACTGGTGTCGTTATCGTCAACCGCATCTCTTCTGGCAATATCAATCCCATCCACACCCCTGGTGTCTTGGTCAAAAACCATGGTCCTTTCTCCTGGGGTAAAGATGCCGACCAGGCAGTCTATAACGCCGTAGTGATGGAACAAGTGGCAAAAATGGCATTCATCTCTCTGTCGGTCAATCCCGACACCACGATGAATCCCCTGCTCGTTGAAAAGCATTTCTCACGCAAGCATGGTCCTAATGCCTACTACGGTCAGAAGAAGAAACAATAGGTTTCATATTTCAACAATTCATGGATTCCTTCCTTCATTAACAAAACAGTAGCAAAATGACAAACAATGCAAAACAAACAATAGAAAGTGGTAAGGCTGTACTCGGCATCGAGTTTGGCTCTACCCGCATCAAGGCTGTACTCATCGATGAGAACCACCATCCTATAGCCCAAGGTGCTCACGAATGGGAGAACCAGCTCGTTGATGGTCTGTGGACATACAGCATCGATGCCATCTGGAAAGGTCTTCAAGACTGCTATGCAGACCTCCGTGCCCAGGTACGCAAGGAGTATGACGTCGAATTGGAAACGCTGGCAGGCCTTGGCTTTAGTGCCATGATGCACGGCTATATGGCATTCAACCAAGACGAGCAGATACTCGTGCCCTTCCGCACTTGGCGCAATACCAATACACAGAAGGCTGCTGCCGAACTTTCTAAACTGTTCCAATACAACATTCCCTTGCGCTGGAGCATCAGCCACCTTTACCAATGTATTCTCGATGGAGAGGCACATGTGAAAGACATCAAATATCTGACCACTTTGGCAGGATATGTTCATTGGCACCTGACTGGCGAATTTGTACTCGGCATCGGCGACGCTTCAGGTATGATTCCCGTTGACCCCAACACCAAGACCTACGACGCAACCATGGTTGATAAGTTCAACACCCTCGTTGCCTCTAAACACTATCCCTGGCAATTACTTGACATCCTCCCCACCACGCTGAATGCAGGAGAGAAAGCCGGTTGCCTGACAGAGAAAGGTGCCCGTCTGCTCGATGTCTCGGGTCATCTGAAAGCCGGATGCCCATTATGTCCTCCTGAGGGCGATGCTGGCACAGGCATGGTAGCCACCAATGCTGTCAAGCAACGCACCGGAAACGTAAGTGCAGGCACCTCGTCATTTTCTATGATTGTATTGGAGAAAGAACTCTCCAAGCCCTACGAGATGATCGACATGGTGACCACCCCCGACGGTTCTCTCGTCGCCATGGTTCATTGCAACAACTGCACCAGCGACCTCAACGCATGGGTCAATATTTTCAAGGAGTACCAGCAGTTACTCGGCGTACCTGTTGACATGAATGAGGTATTCGGTAAACTCTATAACCACGCCATGACAGGCGATGCTGACTGTGGCGGACTTGTTGCCTACAACTATTTCTCAGGCGAACCAGTAACCGGACTGGCAGAAGGTCGCCCCCTATTTGTGCGCTCTGCCAACGACCGTTTCTCATTGGCCAATTTCATGCGTGCCAACCTCTATGCCTCTGTTGCAGTATTGAAAATTGGTAACGACATCCTTTTCAACGACGAACACGTGAAGGTAGATCGTATCACCGGACATGGTGGACTCTTCAAGACCGAAGGTGTTGGTCAACGCGTATTGGCAGCCGCCATCAATTCCCCCATCTCTGTCATGAAGACTGCAGGTGAAGGCGGAGCATGGGGTATTGCCCTTTTGGCAGACTACCTCGTCAACAACGACAAGCAACTGAACCTTGCCGACTATCTTGAGCACAAGGTATTCAACGGCAATACTGGTACAGAGATAGCTCCTGACGCTCATGACGTGGCAGGATTCAATGCCTATATTGAAAACTACAAGAGCGGTCTCGCCATAGAACAGGCTGCCACCGCCAACAAAAAGTAAAACATAAACAAATTTAAAATCCAATACTAACTATGCATTACCATTATTTTCTATCAGCAGCCTTTGCCCTCTGCGCTTCTCAGGTATCTGCAGAAAGCATCAAGGCAACACTCAAAACCGACCAAGGTAAGAACACCATCAACCGTGAGATCTACGGACAGTTTGCCGAACATCTCGGATCTTGCATCTATGGTGGTCTCTGGGTGGGCGAGAACTCTCCCATTCCCAATATCAACGGCTATCGAAAAGACGTGTTTGAAGCCCTCAAAGACTTGAACGTCCCTGTGCTCCGTTGGCCTGGTGGATGCTTTGCCGACGACTACCATTGGATGGACGGTATCGGTCCTCGCGACAAGCGTCCTTCGTTGCGCAACAACAACTGGGGCGGAACAATCGAAGACAACTCTTTCGGCACACACGAATTTCTGAACCTCTGCGAAATGCTGGGTTGCGAACCCTACATCAGCGGTAACGTTGGAAGCGGAACAGTCAAGGAGATGGCACAATGGGTGGAGTATATGACCAGCAACGGAGACACGCCGATGGCACGTCTGCGTCGTCAGAACGGTCGCGACAAGGCTTGGCACGTGAAGTATTTCGGTATCGGCAACGAAGCATGGGGCTGTGGTGGCAACATGACACCAGAATACTACTCAGACGAATTCCGTAAATTCAACACCTACTTGCGCGACCAACCAGGCAACCGCCTCTACCGCATCGGAAGTGGTGCTTCCGACTACGACTACAAATGGACCAGCGTATTGATGGACCGCATCGGCGGACGCATGAACGGCGTATCGCTCCACTACTATACCGTGACAGGATGGAACGGTTCGAAAGGTTCTGCTATCAAGTTCGACAACGACCAGTACTACTGGGCACTCGGCAAATGTCTCGAGATAGAAGAGGTCATCAAGAAGCACAAAGCAATCATGGACGAGAAAGACCCCAACCATAAAGTAGATCTTTTGGTTGACGAATGGGGCACCTGGTGGGACGAAGAACCCGGAACCATCGCCGGTCACCTCTATCAGCAGAATGCCCTGCGCGACGCTTTTGTGGCTTCCCTCTCCCTCGACGTTTTCCATCGTCATACCGACCGTGTGAAGATGGCGAATATCGCACAGGTAGTCAACGTGCTGCAATCCATGATTCTTACCGACCAGAAAGGCACGGGCCACATGGTACTCACCCCCACCTACTATGTTTTCAAGATGTACGCACCTTTCCAGGATGCCAGCTATCTACCCATGACCATAGCCTGCGACACCATGAAGGTGCGCCACGAGTATTTCACCCCGATGGATGCTCAGAAGGCCAATGGCTATCGCAACCTGCCCTTGCTGTCCTATTCAGCAGCCAAGACCAAGGATGGTCAGATTGTCATTGCCCTTACCAATGTCAGCCTTGACAAAGAACAGGCCATCGACATCGCCCTCGAAGGTACCAATGCCAAGAGTGTCAACGGACAGATTCTTACCGCTAAAAACGTAGCTGACTTCAACGATTTCGATCACCCCGACCGCGTAAAAGTTGCTGATTTCAAGCAAGCCAAACTCAAGAAAAACGTGCTCTCGGTGAAGATTCCTGCTAAGAGTGTGGTAGTAATGACCCTGAAATAAGCGACATAAAAGGACTTTATTGAGGAAAATCACAAAAAAGCAATACATAAAGTAATCTTTTCGGATTTTTTTCTGTATATTTGCATGTGATATTACAACAAAACTAACGTTATCAAAATAAAACATTGATTATGAACGACAACAAAATCATGAACAAGGCTGCAGATAATATTCGTATTCTCGCAGCTTCAATGGTAGAGAAAGCCAAGTCAGGACACCCTGGAGGCGCTATGGGTGGTGCCGATTTCATCAACACCCTCTATAGCGAATTCCTCGTATATGATCCAGAACATCCTGAGTGGGAAGGACGCGACCGTTTCTTCCTCGACCCAGGTCACATGGCTCCTATGCTTTACTCACAGCTCGCCCTCATCGGCAAGTTCACCCTTGAAGACCTTAAAAACCTCCGTCAATGGGGTTCGGTAACTCCTGGTCACCCTGAGCGTGAAATCGCCCGTGGCATCGAGAACACCTCAGGTCCTCTCGGACAAGGCCATTGCTTTGCCGTAGGTGCTGCCATTGCTGCCAAGTTCCTCAAGGCACGCATGGGCGACGTGATGGGACAGACCATCTATGCCTATATCTCTGACGGTGGTGTACAGGAGGAAATCTCACAGGGCGCAGGACGTATTGCCGGAACATTAGGACTCGACAACCTCATCATGTTCTATGATGCCAACGATATCCAGCTCTCCACCAAGACCGAAGTGGTGACCAATGAGGATACCGCCAAGAAATACGAAGCATGGGGATGGTACGTACAGAAGATCAATGGTAACGACGTTGACCAGATTCGCGAAGCCATCAAGAATGCTCAGAAGGAAACCGATCGTCCAAGCCTGATCATCGGCCATTGTGTCATGGGTAAGGGCGCTCGCAAGGCTGACAACAGCAGCTACGAATGCAACTGTGCTACCCACGGCGCTCCACTCGGCGGCGATGCTTACGTCAACACGATGAAGAACCTTGGTGCTGATCCTGAGAATCCATTCCAGATCTTCCCAGAAGTGAAAGAGATGTACGCTAAACGCGCAGAAGAACTTAAGAAAATTGTGGCAGAGCGTTACGCACAGAAAGCTGCATGGGCAAAGGAGAATCCTGAAAAGGCTCAACTCCTGGAAGAGTGGTTCAGCGGTAAAGCTCCCAAGATTGACTGGAGTCTCGTACAGCAGAAGGCAGGTGCCGCTACACGTGGTGCAAGCGCTACCGTACTCGGTGTATTAGCAGAACAGGTGCCCAACATGATCTGCGCCTCTGCCGACCTTTCAAACTCAGATAAGACCGACGGATTCCTCAAGAAGACCCACGACATCGTACGTGGCGATTTCAGCGGTGCCTTCTTCCAGGCTGGTGTTGCAGAGCTCACCATGGCATGCTGCTGCATCGGTATGGCTCTCCACGGAGGTGTAATCCCTGCATGCGGCACATTCTTTGTATTCTCCGACTATATGAAACCTGCCGTACGTATGGCAGCCCTAATGGAACTCCCCGTGAAGTTCATCTGGACCCACGATGCCTTCCGTGTAGGTGAAGACGGACCTACCCATGAGCCCGTAGAGCAAGAGGCACAGATTCGCCTGATGGAGAAACTCAAGAACCACCACGGCAAGAACTCCATACTCGTTGTACGTCCTGCCGATGCAGAAGAAACTACCGTATGCTGGCGCATGGCGATGGAGAATACCGATACTC
>OQVT01000333.1_pt1 | contig 24759 bp, 20 predicted proteins | sample 1691561 | NCBI WGS metagenome assembly OQVT01 (sample SAMN03418260, study PRJEB22391) | human gut metagenome | biome: human-gut; feature: organic feature; material: feces | host: Homo sapiens | place: Tanzania | collected 2013-01 | reverse complement strand
AAAACACTGAACAACAAAACAATATAAGGGTGAATAATTGTTTACCGGACAGCAATAATTCAATATAGAGATTGTATTGCATATCATAACTTTCAACTCTCAACACCTCACCACCTCAACATCTCAACATCTTTAAAAACATGAACAAATCAACATTAATTTCACTCGCTCTTCTGTCAGCCCTCTCGGCTACGGCGCAGCGCACGACGCAAAATCTGCGCCAATGGCAGTTCTCACGCGACAGCATCAACTACAAATCGGTGACAATACCGCACGACTGGGCTATAAACGGACCGTTCGACAAGAAGTGGGACCTGCAGTATGTGGCTATCGTGCAGAACGGCGAGACGGAGAAGACAGAGAAGTCGGGACGCTCGGGCGCTCTGCCTTGGATTGGTCGCGGCTACTATAAGACGACTGTCGACATAAAGCGCCTGCCGAAGACCGCCGTACTGGAGTTTGACGGCGCGATGGCAGACCCGCACGTGTACATCAACGGCAAGTTGGCTGGTCACTGGGCGTACGGCTACAACGCCTTCCGCGTGGATGCGGCGCCGTTTCTGAAGAAAGGCAAGAACGAGATAAGCGTGAGCCTCAACAACCGTGAGGAGAGTTCGCGCTGGTATCCCGGCGGCGGACTCTATCGTCCCGTTCAGCTCGTGACAACCGCCGACCGCGCAAGTATCAACCCGTGGGGAAGCTACTTCCGCACGGAGCTGATAAAGGACGGCAAGGCTGAGGTGAGCATCTGCACGAACATAAACAATGCGGAGAAGAATCTCGTGGTGGAGAACCTGCTCATCGACAACGAGGGCAAAACGGTAGCTCAGACAAAGACAACAAGCGACGTGGAGAAGCTCCTTACGGTTGAGAACGCGCAGCTATGGTCGCCGGAGACACCTTATTTATATAAACTCGTCACACGCCTTTACCGCAACAACAAGCTCGTAGACGAGACCACCGAGAAAGTAGGAATACGCACGGTGAGCGTGGCGCAATACGACGGCTTTCAGCTGAACGGCAAGCAGCGCAAGATAAAGGGCGTGTGTCTGCACCACGACCTCGGTCCGCTGGGCGCAGCCGTGAACAAAGCGGCGCTCATACGACAGATTCGCACGATGAAGGACATGGGATGCGACGCAATACGCACGGCGCACAACATGCCGTCGACTTGGCAGATGGAGGTGTGCGACTCGATGGGTATGATGGTGATGGCGGAGAGCTTCGACATGTGGATATACCCCAAATGCAAGAACGGCTACGCGCTGAACTTCAAGGAATGGGCTGACCGCGACATAGAGAACCTCGTGCGCAACCACCGCAACCATCCGTCTATCGTGATGTGGAGCATCGGCAACGAGATACCTGAGCAATGGGGCAAAGAAGGTCGTCAAATAAGCGAACATCTGCAGGCGCTCTGCCACAAGTACGACCCTACACGTCCCGTTACGCAGGGCATGGACCAGGCTGAAGCGGCGCTCGGATCGGGCTTCGCGCAGGTGATGGACGTGCCGGGCTTCAACTATCGCGTGTATAAGTACGACAACAACATAAAGCAACTGCCGAAGGGATTCCTCTTGGGTTCGGAGACAGCGTCGACGGTGAGCTCGCGCGGCGTGTATAAGTTCCCCGTGGAGCCGTCAGACTCGAAGACATACGCCGACGGACAGTGCTCGTCGTACGACGTAGAGTATTGTCCGTGGAGCAATCTGCCGGACGACGACTGGCGTATGCAGGACGACCGCGACTATGTGATAGGCGAGTTCGTATGGACGGGCTACGACTATCTGGGCGAGCCGTCGCCGTACGACGAATACTGGCCTTCGCGTTCGAGCTACTTCGGCATCTGCGACCTCGCCGGACTGCCGAAAGACCGCTTCTGGCTGTATCGTTCGCACTGGCGCACGGACGTGAACACGCTGCACGTGCTGCCCCACTGGACTTTCCCGGGACGCGAGGGCGAAGTGACACCGGTATACTGCTACACCAATGCGCCGTCGGCTGAATTGTTCGTGAACGGAAAGAGTCAGGGTCGCATCGTGAAGAACCCCGACACACGCCTCGACCGCTACCGCTTGCGCTGGAACAACGTGAAGTATGAGCCGGGCGAGATGAAGGTGGTGGCTTACAACTACGACGGCTCGGTTATGGGCGAGAAGGTGGTGCGCACGGCTGGCGAACCGGCACGCATCGTGCTCGAAGCCGACCGCAGCAGCATCTCGTCGAAGGGCGAAGACCTCGCGTTCGTGAAGGTGTCGGTAGTGGACAAGGACGGAACGCCCTGCCCGACGGCAACCAACAAGATGAAGTTTGAGGTGAAGGGCGCGGCGAAGTTCCGCGCAGCTTGCAACGGCGACGCAACATCGCTCGTGGCGTTCAACTCGACGGAGATGCCGCTCTTCAGTGGTGAGCTCGTCGTCGTAGTGGAAGGCACAAAGCAGGGCAAGGCTACGCTGAGCGTGTCGGCTGAAGGACTGCCAAAGGAGACATTGTCTATCAACATCAAATAGCATTTTATAAATATGAAAAAAATGATTTATGCGGTGATGGCTATTGCCTCACTAACCTATCCGACTCACGCAACGGCGCAATCGCAGGACTTGCAGAAAACGGTGAATGCCTATTTCGAGCAGTCGCTGCAAGCGCAGCAGAAAGCATTGGAGCAGGACGGCAAGGCGAACTTCGCTCAGAACACTCCGCTTGACACTAAGCTTCAGACAGCAATAAAGAAGAAAGACATAGCCAACTATCAGAAGATGGTTTGGGCGGCATGGTGCGAGGCGAACAACGCGCTGCAGGAGGAAAAGCTCATAGAGCCTGCCGACCTAAAACTGGCTAAGAACAGTGCTTGGCACTTGCCGCAGTGCTTGGAGCCGAATGCGGTGATGCCTTATTATTACGGCAAGAAGGGTGTGGCTGCCAATGGTCAATACCCGCTCTTCCTCTACACACATGGTTCGGGCTCGAAGGACAGAGAATGGTCGAATGGTATCGAACTGGGACTTGGCTTCAAGGATGCGCCGTCTATCTATTTCATTCCGCAGATTCCGAACGAGGGCGAATACTATCGCTGGTGGCATCTGTCGAAGCAGTATGCCTTCGAAAAGCTTATCCGCTTGAGTTTGACGAGCGGCGAGGTGGACGCCAACCGACTCTACGTGTTCGGCATCAGCGAGGGCGGTTATGGCAGTCAGCGTCTCGCCTCGTTCTACGCCGACTATTGGGCGGCAGCGGGCCCGATGGCAGGTGGCGAACCTCTGAAGAATGCGCCGGTAGAGAACTGTGCCAACATCGGTTTCTCGCTGCTTACGGGTGCTGACGACACGGGATTTTACCGCAACGACCTCACATGGTTCACTCAGGTGGCTTTCGACTCTGTGCAGCTGGCTCGTCCGTTGGCTGTGGACAACACGCCCATCTTCCGCCATCGCATCAACCTCTTACCAGGCATGCAGCATCACATCACATACGGACTGACCACACCTTGGCTCAAGCAGTTTGTGCGCAATCCATATCCGAAGACCGTGCTTTGGGAGGACTTCGAGATGGATGGCAGACATCGTTCAGGATTCTATAACCTGCAGGTGCTGGCACGCCCGTCAGAGGCAAGAACGTATTACGAGATGGATATCGACAAGAACGTGGTTTCTATCAAGGTAAGTGATGTAGAATACTCGACGACGATGAAGGACAAGCACTGGGGCATCGACCTGAAGTTCAAACGCAACTATACTATAGCTACGGGTGGCAAACTGAGGGTGTATCTCAACGAACAGTTGGTGAACCTCAACAAGCCGGTAACTATCAAGATAAACGGCAAGCAGGTTTTCCATGGTGTTGCCAAGGCAGATTTGCAGGCAATGGTGAACAGCTGCATGGAATACTTCGACCCGTACCGCGTGTATCCGGTTGCTATCGACTTAGCTTATTAATGTAAAGAAAAGTATCTGCTTAATACAAAGAGATAAAAAAAGAGCTGCATCAAAACTCTGCTTGGAGAGTTTTGATGCAGCCCTGTGTGTTTTTACAAAGTATCGTGTTTTCCCGATTATCAATTTACTAACTAACTACTTATTAACCTAATCAACTATACTTAAACAACTATACTAATCAAAATCTATTAACAATCTATATCATTATCCAATCTATACATTTTCGTTAGACGTGTTTTCTTTAAAGATTTGAAGCCTTACGGTCTTTAAATGTTTTTTTCTTTTGACATTGCAAAGATAGAAATAAGCAACCAACTGATATTCAACATATCGTTCACGCTGTTGTAATTATGTTGCATGAAACAAAAATGCTTGAATAATATGCACAAATGCATTATTTTTGCTATATTTGCAGCGAATTTCAGCGATAAAGTTCAAAAAAATAGTAGGAAACGTGGTTTTTCCTATCCCGATAAATACAAACAACTTAAAAACAACATATCTAATGAAACACTCAGCACGCAGATTCTGCAAGTATCTCCTTCTGTTTCTGCTCCCACTGATAATCTCATGCACCAGTCAGCCGAAGCGCTTCGTCATAGGCGTGTCGCAATGCTCGGAAGACGTGTGGCGCGAGAAGCTCAACGAGGAGCTACGCATCGCCGCACTCTACTACAACGATGTAGACCTGCGCATCAGTTCGGCTAACGACAACGTGCAGTTGCAGACCGAACAGATAAACAAGTTCGTGGACGAGGGTGTAGACCTGCTCATCGTGGCGCCGGGTCAGGTGAGCATATCGCCTGCGATAGACCGCGCATACGAAAAGGGCATACCGGTGATTATCTTCGACCGACGCACACGGTCGAACAAGTACACGGCGTATATAGGCGCAGACAACAAGCAGATTGGCAGCTCGATGGGCGAATACCTGGCGGGCGCACTAACCGAAGGCGGACGCATACTGGAGCTGTGCGGGCTCTCTACGTCGTCGCCGGCGATAGAGCGCAAGCAGGGCTTCGACAGCTTGGTGGCTTGCCGACCGGGACTGAGCATTGTGGAACAGCTGAACGCCGACTGGACTGAGGAGGGCGCATTCCGCACCATCGACTCGCTGCTCTCGAAACCGCACAACGAGTTCGACTGCGTGTTTGCTCATAACGACCGCATGGCAATAGGCGCACGCCGCGCCGCCGAAAAGCACGGACTCGACCTCTCGCACATAAAGTTCTGCGGCATCGACGCCATGCCGCAGAATGGCGGAGGCATGGAACTCGTGAACAACGGCACGCTCTTTGCCTCATACACCTACCCCACTCGCGGCGATGAGGTGATGCAGCTCGCCATAAAAATACTGACAGGAAAGAAATACAACAGAGAGACCCAGCTCTCGTCTGCACTCGTGACGCGCAACAACGCTCGCGTGCTGCTCATGCAGAACGACGAAACGGTGCGTCAGCGCGATCGACTCTCTACGCTTCGCTCGCGTGTAGACAAGGCTGCCAGCGACTTCAATACGCAGCGCATCTATCTGCTCGTGCTGCTGGTGTTCGTGGTGCTGCTCATCGTGGTGTGCGCCGCAGCTATCTACGCCTTCATCACCCGCACCCGCATCAACCGACAGTTGAAAGCCTCGATGGACGAGCAGCGCCGAATGACGGAGGAGATGGAGGAGATGACGCAGACGCAGCTGCAGTTCTTCACGAACGTGAGTCATGAACTGCGCACGCCGCTGACGCTCATCGCCGGACCTACGGAACAACTGCTCGAAGACCCTACGATAAAGGGTGGGCAGCGTTCGATGCTGGAGATGGTGCAGCGCAACACACGCATACTGATACAACTGGTGGGCGAGATTCTCGACTTCCGCAAGGTGCAGAACAACAAGGCTGAGCTGCACCTCAACCGCTTCTGCCTGCAGCAGGAACTGACAACATGGACTGAGGATTTCCGCACGGTGGCGGCACGCCGCAGCATCACGATACGCGTGGATGTGTCGGGCGTGGAGGACGATGCGGTGCTGATTGCAGACCGCGACAAGATGGAGCATGTATACTTTAATATAATGTCGAACGCACTGAAGTATACGCCTGAGAATGGATGCATCAGCATTTCGCTGCAACACAGCGACCACAGCTACACGCTGCGCATAGCCGACACGGGCAAGGGTATTCCGGCTGAAGATCTGCCACATCTCTTCGAGCGCTTCTACCAGGCGAAGGGCGCCATCGGCGGTACGGGCATCGGCCTGTCACTCGTGAAGGCGTACATAGACATGCACCACGGCGACGTTCACGCCGAGAGCGAGGATGGCAAGGGCACAACATTCGTCATCAAGTTGCCCGACTCGCAGCCCGGTTACGACCCTGCGAAGGATGCGCCGGCTGCAACTCAGGCGGAGAAGGGTCTGGTGGACGACAACTATATTGCCACCGACAGCACGCCGAAAGAGAACTCAGACCGCATTACGAACGCCGAGGACTTCGACGCAGAGCGTCCGCTCGTGCTCATCATCGACGACAACAACGGCATGCGTGCCTACCTGCGTTCTATTCTGCAGGACAAGTACAACGTATCAGAGGCTACGAACGGCGAGCAGGGCTTGGAGAAAGCGCGTCGCGAAGTGCCGAAACTGGTGGTGTGCGACGTGATGATGCCGGTGATGAACGGCTTGGAATTCACAAAACGACTGAAGGCGGACACCGCAACGAGCCATATTCCGGTGGTGCTGCTCACGGCTCGCTCGCTCTCGGAACAGCGCAAGGAGGGCTACGACACGGGCGCCGACTCGTATATCACGAAGCCGTTCTCGGGTCAGGTGCTGCTCTCGCGCATCGAAAACCTGATGCGTTCGCGCGTAATGCTGCGGTCGGTGTTCGCCGGCGACAAGCAGGAGGCGGAGGAAGAGGAGAAACTGAACGCAGCCGACAAGTCGTTCGTGGGCAGACTGCGTGCGGCTATTCAGGAGAATCTCGGCGACAGCGACTTCTCGGTGGAGCGATTGGGCGAAGAGATAGGACTCTCGCGCGTGCAGCTATATAGAAAGGTGAAGGCTCTGACGGGTCAGACGCCAGTGGAGCTGCTGCGCAAGGCACGACTCGCGAAGGCTCGTCAACTGTTGGAAAAGACAGAGAAGAGTGTTTCCGAGATTGCATACGAGGTGGGCTTCACCTCTCCCTCGTACTTCAACAAGTGCTTCAAGGACGAATTTGATATAAACCCAAGCAGCTTGCGATAAACCGCAAGAACCGAAGCTGGCAGATTGGCTGGTAGATATCTCCTTTTTGCGTGATATCTACCAGCCATTATTACATTAATAATGTGCGTGTTACGGCAATTCTGGCAGATATGGAGGATTTTTTCACGTACTTAATCAATAACACTAATTATATATTATAACGATTTCATGTGTTATGAACATTTACGATTTTTACTGTTGCCATACCATCCTGCAGATACAAAAAATACGGGGTAGAATGTTGAACATTCTACCCCGTATCAAGTCGGGATGACAAGAGTGTGACTTTATGCCCCTCTTTCCCGCAATACCTTTGTTTATCGGGGTTCTCGATAGCAGATTTTCTAAAAATCCATAGGATTTCACCGAAATTTCGCTGATTTCTATTTATCATAATTCAACTCTCCGCAGATTCTTCCTGCGGATTAACGCCCTTGTTTTCAGGCAGTTCTATGCGTTTGCGTTTGGGCAGACGCTTCTTTTTTGCATCGTCTCCACCTTCAAAACGCTCCAGTTTTGCCTTCAGTATGGTGTTCTCCTGAAGGAGCTGGCGCACTTCAACCTGCAGCTCCGAGAAGGTTTGGAGCAGGTAACGGCCAATCATGCCCTCGTTGACATACTTCTCGTCGATGAGTGGCGTGCCTTCCCCCAACAATATATAATACGGATTGATCTGGGGGAAGGTCTTCAGTAGGGGTACGAGCAGCTTTGTCGTTATGTCCTTCTGTTGCGAGGAGAGCACGTTGTCTTTCACTCCGCACTGAAGGCATATCTGACGCGAGGTCACTCCGAGCTGCTTTCCAGCCTCTATCACCCTGAGGATATATTCCGATTTCTCTGCCATATTGTTAATTTTGTTTAAGTATGCGATATTTCTAATATTCTTTTGTTGTGTATTAGAAATATTGCATACCTTTGCATTAAACATTGTCATTTCGACAATCAAATATAATAAAAATAATAATATTATCAATGCGAAAAGTCCACTATTCTTTTTGCCGAGGGTACAAAAGTCTAAAAAAGAGAGATATCCCGGCTGCCAGAGCTGAATTAATGACTGTTTTAGGGCTAAAGTACGAATGTTCGTTCTATGCTAAAAAGAAAAATATCGTAAATATTCCGGCTTTCATGAAGGATGAAATCGAGAGAATATTCGAAAAATACGGCGTTAAACCATGCGATATATGGGATATTACAGGTTAAAATGTGCGATATAACTATGTTAGATATTTAAGATATAAAACTATATGGATATGACAAAAGCAAAAAAAGAATATATAGGCGTAATGCTCAACGATGGCAAGTTCTATGTGGTGGTGACACGTGATGATTGTGGCGAGAAGCGCATCACTTATGTTGTGTGTCCATTCCAAAGCAACAAGCTGGGGTTTGTCGACCTTCTCGACCATTCACTGAAGCTCGCCGGATACAAGGGCGTTATCTCATATACGGCCGACGACGACCTTACTTTTATCGTCATCGACGACAGTGCTGCCGACATGCGCAAGCTCGTGCGTATGGTAGACTCGTTGCTCTCGGTTCTCAACTACAAGCACGAGGGCGATGTTACTGACGACATGACAAAATTTATGCGCCAGTTTCTGCTTGTTACCCAACATCACTGGATGACTCGTGCGAAATATGACCTTCTAAGCTCTATCGCCAATGAGCAGCGGTGACACCAAACGGCGCTGGACTGCCGACGAGGTGAGGTTCGTGCGCGACAACGCCACGCGGCTCTCCATCAAGGATATGGCTGCGAAACTCTCGCGCTCTGAGCTGTCAGTGCAGCTCTACATGCTGCGACATGGCATAGCGCGACATACTCAAGTGAAGCGCAATTTGCTGCGAGAACTTGTGGCGGTAAAGATTGACACTGCCTATTTCCACCCTACCAAGGAGTTCTATCAGGCTGTGGCCATCAACCAGGTGCGGTTCCAGCAGGTATGGCAGGGCTACCGCCAGGCCACCACGGAGGAGATGGAGCGTGTGGCGCGGCATCTCAACTTCACGCGCGACGAACTTCTGAAGTTCATGTTCAACCGCCAGCTCGACCTCTTCGACAATGACTGACACTACACACTATTATTAACTGACATTATGAGAATATCTGAAAATGACATCAACCGCATACTCGACGCTGCGCCAATCGTCGATGTAGTGTCGCAATATGTGACACTGCGCAAGAGCGGCGCCAACTATTTCGGCTGCTGCCCGTTCCACGACGAGCGCACGGCATCGATGTCGGTATCGCCGGCCAGGCGCATGTTCAAGTGCTTCGGGTGCGGTGAGCACGGCAACGCTATTTGGTTCGTGCACAAGATTGAGGGCATCAGCTACCCCGAGGCGGCTCAGAAGCTCGCCCGTGAATATCATGTCGCCATAAAGGTAGAGGAGAAAACCGACGAAGAACTGCGCCGCGAACGTGAGCGCGAGGGGGTATTGATTGTGCTTGATGCCGCCGAGAAATGGCTGCAGGGGCATATCGACACGGCTGCCGACCGTTACATACAGTCGCGCGGCATGAACGACTGGTCACGGGCAGAGTTCCGCGTGGGTGCATCGGGTTCCTATCGCCAGATGCTCGACGACCTTTCGGCTCATTACAAGCCGGAGACTCTGAAGCGTGCCGGTCTGGTTTACACAAGCGAGCGTGGCGAGAGCATGGATTATTTCCGGCATCGCGTCACGTTCCCGTTCCTCGACCGCTATGGGCGTGTCATCGGCTTCACGGCCCGCGATACGTCGGGCAATGCCAAGGCTAAATACCTTAACTCGCCAGACACCATTGTGTTCAAGAAGGGTGCGGAGTTCTTCGGTCTTTATCAGGCACGCGCCGAAATTTCAAAATACAACAAGGTGTATCTCGTGGAGGGGCAGTTCGATGTTATCTCCTTCGCCCAAAACGGCATCCGCAACGTTATCTGCAAGTCGGGGTCGGCTCTCGACCAGACGCAGGTGAAGCGTCTGCGCTCACTGGCCGAGAATGTCACGCTCGTCTACGACGACGACAAGGCTGGCATCCACGCTGCCATCACGCAAATTCCGGTGCTGCTCGATGCTGGCATGAATGTGCGTTGTGTCATGCTCCCCGAAGGGCAAGACCCCGACGACTTCGCCCGTGCCAACGTGGGGCAACTGCGCGAGAAGCTAAAGCCTATGGAGATGGGGTTCGTACAATACCTATACGAAAAACTCTACCGCCATGCCACCGACGAGCCAGAGCGCGAAGCTGGACTGAAGACCATCGTGGCCGCCATAGCGCATGTGCCGGAGGAGACTATGCGCGGCGACTACATGCGGTCGCTCGCCAAACTCACCGCCACATCGTCCGACAAGCTCATGCCTAAGTTGCGCCAAGCCATGTCGGGTGTGAAGCGGCGCGACGAGCCTGCTGCAGGGTTCTGCGGCATCGAGGAAGCAGCGGAGATTTACGACAAAGACCGCGACAAGATACGCCTCACATCGTCGTGGCGAGAGTTCGAGGAGAACGTGGGCGAGCGGCCTTACATTTATTATAGGGGTTGCCCTGAGGAGAGCGACATACAGAAACTGCGCCAGCTCGACAACTCTGTCATCGTCTACGCTCCCGACGATGACTTCAACGACAAGACTGAGTGCACCGACATTCTGCTACTAAAGCAACTCTTCCGCGCCGGATTCAACATCGACGTGTCTATCGAGGGCAACACACTCGGCTTCATTCAGTGGTATGTGCGCATCTATGGTCATACCATCAACAGCGATGAGCCAACGACTAACGTCATGGATCTTTATCTCGACCGCATAGCCGAGATGATTGCCGAAGCTACCGAGGTGACACGCACGCGCTCGATGAAAGACTGGGCCAAGACTCTCTCGCTACCTTCGGAGAAGGCTCTGAAGGATATCGTTAAGCCCTACATCACGCGCAAGCGGTCGAAGAACAAGGTGGAAGCGGAGCGCGAGAACCTCGACGATGTGGCCGATGTCGACGGCAACACGCTGCCCGACTATGTGGAGGAGAGCGACGAGTACAAGCGTATGCTGTCACGCTACGGCTTCTATCCGCTGCTGTCGAAGAGCAAGGGCGAGCCGGTGTGCTACATGTTCAAGAACGAGAGCGGCGGCTTCGGGCGCGTTTGCGATTTCTTCATGACTCCACTGCTGCATGTCTACGACAAAGACCCGGAGCTTAACAAGCGTATAGTCAAAATCACTTCCATGTCGCCAGAGATTCGCAAGGCGAAATATGTGGAGTGGAAGTCGTCGGTGTTTGCCAATATGGCCACGTTCCGCGCAGCTCTCGTCAACGAGGGTGCCTACAACTTCGAGAACGGCAACATCAAGCACTACGACAAGATTTGGACGTGGATGTCGCACCAGTTCAAGACGTGCTACCAGTTGCGCACCTTCGGCCAGCAGAAGGAGGATTTCTTCGCCTGGTCTAATGCAATATTCCACCGTGGCGACGACGGCAATTTTGAAATCAAGAAGGTTGACAACCTCGGCCTCGTCGAGCATGGCGGCGACCTATTCTACTCGCCTGCCTACTCCGAGATATATGCCTACGACCGCAACGACTCCGACATCTTCGAGCAAGACCGTCACCTGCGCTACATCGATGTGCCTGAGCAGCGCCGCATCACTTTCGCCCAGTGGGCCGACCTGATGAACCGCGTCTACCGCATCGAGGACAACGGCAAGTGGGCGATTATATATGCCATTCTGTGCGGCTTCCGCTCCGACCTCTACCCCGTGATAGGCAACTTCACCGCTATCTTCTTCATCGGCCAGACATCCTCAGGCAAGTCGCAGATAGCGCAGAGCATACGCGCCCTCTACGAGGTGCCGTCGGCTCCGTCGTCTAACCTTAACCAGATTTCCGATGCGGCGTTCTTCTCCATACTCGAGCGGTTCCGCGATGTGCCGTGCATATTCGAGGAGTACAACGACGAGGAAATCTCCGACCAGAAGTTCCAGGGGCTGAAGGCTGTCACCTACGACGGCGACGGCAAGCAGAAGCGCCGCTCTGCCACTGGCAACGACATCGAGACATCGAAGGTCAACGCCTCCATCATACTGCTCGGCCAAGAGGCCCCGCAGCGCGACGACAACGCGCTGTCGAACCGCGTGGTGCTGTGCGAGGTTCCGGCGCACAACTTCTCGGGCGACCAGGAGGCACAACGCATATTCAAGGAGCTGAAGGGCTACGAGAAGGAGGGGCTGTCGTACCTTCTTGTCGAGGTACAGAAGCTGCGTCCGCTGTTTCGCACTCGTTTCATCGGCTACATGGAGCAGTCGCGCAAGGAGCTGCAAGACGCGCTCACCGGCATGTCGGGCCGATCGGGCGACCAGAGCCGCATCATCGGCACCATATCCATGTTTCTCGCCACCTGCAAGCTGCTCATCAGCGACGCGCCACACCTGCGGCTGCCGTTCACCTACGAGGAGTTCTTCGAGCTGGCAGTGAAGAAGGTGCGCCACCAGTGCGAGATGCTTGCCAAGAGCGACAAGCTCGCTACATTCTTCACGACTCTCGACTTCCTCATCGACAAAGGCACGCTTAAGCTCGGCCGCGACTTCACCATCGACACGCCCGACAAGGTGACGCTAAAGGGTGGCGTGGTGAAGCCGATGGCAGAGGGCCAGAAGGTAATGTACATGAACCTCTCCAACGTACACAAGCATTACATTGCCGCCATGCAGGGCGGCGAGCGTCCGCTGACGCTCACCACGCTTGTCGTCAACCTCAAGTCGCACCCGGCATACATCGGCGACGTGAGCAACAAGAAATTCATCTGGCAAGAGGAGGTGCGCACCATGCGCACTCCGCCAAACACAATGGACAAGCAGACTGGCACGGTCATGGCTCCCGACGACACGATGATAATCAAGATCGAGAAGAAGTCGAAGCAGACCTCCGCCATCGTGCTCGACTACAACATTCTTCAGCAGTTCATGGGCATCGACTTCGAGCGAGCCACCATCACAGCCTCCGAAGAGGATACCCGACCATTTTAGTACCGCATCAAGCGGCTGAAGTAATCTTCCGCAAGCGGCAAAGGTAATCAGAACATCCAATTGTCAGGCAATAATAGTGCAGACGGGCAGGTGTCGCGAGACACTTGTCCGTCGTTCCGTTTTCCCCCGACCACCCCCATCTGAAAGAGAGAGTTTTTAAAACGTAGTTTTGAAAAGCTCAGAGGGCAAAAATCACGTCCAACCGACCAACCGTCCAACCATGCGGAAATTTTCAAAACCGCACAAGTAATATAAGTAGTTAGTAATAAGTAAGTTAAGTAGTAATAAGTATATGGTTGGAGTGGTTGGAAATGGTTGGTCAGGTTGGTCGGTTGGTTGGTTTCGGTTGGAAATGGGTTTCCAACACAGGGCATTTTCCGCCCGTCGGAGTCTGCCGTCGGCACAGGCAAAATTGCTAAATTGGAGCGGTTGGTCGGGTTGGTTGGCGTAAAAACGCCACCAACCAACGCATAACTCGCTGATAATCAGCGTTAATTACTGCATGGTTGGACGGTTGGTCGGTTGGACGCGAAAATGCACCATCCCATACATGCCGATTAAAAATTCATTTCACTTGGTTGACACTCTATCTTACACAGACAATAACAAAAAACAATATAATCATGACAAAACGTAGAAAACAGTCTGACCGCATGGCGGTCTGGATGCCCTGCAAGGGTTATGTGAAACGTTGGCTGCTTGCCAACTACAACCGTCCCGATGAGAACTGGCCGGAATTGGTAAATTTGTCCGCCAACCGCGATCTCGCCGACGACTTCCGCCGACGGCTTATTCGCGGCGAGGCACGGCGCGACCAGTCGCTGCGCGGCCGCTACACCACGCGCGTGGCAATAGAGATCAGCATGGACACGTTCCAGCGCTACGGCTGGGAGCTGTCGCCCACGGAGACTCTCCACTTCAACACCCGGCTGGAGCGCGAGGTGAAGCAGGTGCTCCACACCTACTCGGCCATGCTCTCCGTCACGGGTCTGAGCATCGCCGACCGCATAAAGCGGTTCCGCCGCGCCACGGGCATCACCGAACTCGACTGGGACACCGACTCCATACGCAAGGAGCTGCAGCGCAACGCAAAAATCAACGGCGAGAGCGATTTCGAGCAAATGGTCAAAAATATGGAGCTAAAGTGTTGGGCAGTTCTGTCCAAAAGCGGACACATCACCGAACAGGGCAGAGAGCGGTATTCAGAGCAACAGTCACCCTCTGATTAGAGAGGCTTTAAAAGGCTCATTTAGGCTTAAAATAACTATGGAAAAAATCAATTTCGACTTCAACAACGTGGGAGGACTGGCGGAAATTTACGCCATTCCTCCTTCCGATGTGCTCCGCATACGCCACGACTTCCGCCGTGACACCGATGCGCTCGAGCTTGTTACTCGCGACAATATCATTGTCATACCCGTCTATGGCGACCGCTCCTTCAGCTTCATCGAGCAGAAATCCACTGCCGATGGGGGCGATTGTTGGGACTTGTCCATCGAAGGTATTATTCCGAAGCTGTGCCGCAACAATGCCGCGCTCATTGAGCGGCTTGAGCGTGGCGTGTGGCTTGTGCTCTCTTCCGACAACAACGGCACGGCACTTCTGTCTGGTTCTGTCGACATTCCGTTGCAGTTCTCCGCTGAGAAAGCTACCGGCGACTCGTTCACTGCACTCAACGGCACTACATTCACGTTCTCGGGCAAGCAGCCTTCACCGTCGCTTGTCATTGATTTGGATGACTTGAATAATATATAATCCGTCGCTTTTATTGTCTGACTGCCCCGCACCTCGTCTAAGGTACGGGGCTTTTTTCTTTCTAATTTTGCCGCATATCACATATATCTATAGATTATGCCAAATAATGTTTTACGTATCAATGGTGAGATTTCGAGCTACCAGGTTTGGCGTGTCAACCAGTTCCTGAGCGACAACAAGGGCAAGCCAGTCACCGTGCGCATGGCATCGCCTGGCGGTGATGTGGCTGCTGCAGTGCAGATTTCTCATGCTTTTGCCGAGCATGGCGATGTCACGCTCGTTCACGACTCTTTCAACGCTTCGGCGGCTACATGGCTTTTCGGTGCCAAGACCATCAAGATGTATTCCGACTGCATGCTTTATGTGCATTGCTCCAGCAAGGATGTGTTCTATTGGCAGAGCATGAATGCCGACGAGCTGAAGCAGATGGGCATCGCCAATGCTGAAGACATCAAGAATCTTGAGAATATCGACCGCATCATTGCCGACAAGTATGCCTCTCGTGGCAAGCGCACATCCGACGACATGCTCGCTGTCATGAAATCGCACCCGTGGCTCACAGCCAAGGAGTGCAAAGATTATGGTCTTGTCGACGAGATTATCAATGAGAAGGCTCCTGCCAAGGCTGCCAATGAGATGATCAGCGCATTCCGCAACTGTGCCATTCCTATTCCCGAAGATGGGTTGGCTGAGGAGCGTACCTTCTTCCAGCGTCTCGGCGAACTTCTTGGCTTGCATGGCGGCAACTCTTCGTTGCCTGATTATAAGAATACACCTGCGCCACCTCCAAATTCTCCCGTTAATCCCACACCAACTGCAATGAATAAGACTTTCACCACTGTCAACACTCTCCTCAAGGTGGAGGGCGTTGACGAGAATGATTCTAAAATCGTTCTTACAACTGCCCAGCTTCAGACCATCAACGACCGTCTCGCCGAGCTTCAGGGCAAGGTCGAGAACCATGGCAATCTTGAGAAGCAGGTCACTGACCAGCTCGACAAGTTCTCCGACGAGGTCAAAAGCACTGAGGGCATCGATGCCAAGATTTCAAAAATCAAGGAAGCCTTCGACAAAATCCCGGCTTCAGTCACTCCTCCTTCAGGCAAGACCGAAGAACCGCAAGACGAGTTTAAGGACTGCCGCAAAGATCCTATCAACAACTTTTACGACGAATAGACTATGAATTTCAACGATCCTATCGACATCACCGCCGTCAACACTGCGGTGAAGGCTCACAGCAAAGAGATTATTGCTATCAACCACCAGGGTGCCGACGCTATGCTGCGTCACATGTCGCCCATGGTGGGCATCACCGACTCTTACACGTTCACCGAGGCTTTCTTCAAAAAGGTTTCTTCGCGCTACACTGGCGTATTCAAGGGCCAGAAGAACATCGGCTCTTTCGGCAACCGCACGCTCACCGTGCATCCGTGCGTCATCGAGGTGCTCGATGAGCCTGAGCGTTACCGCCGCACTTACATCACCGAGGTGCGCGGTGCCATAGAGATAGCCAAGCATCCCTTCGAGATTTGGCTTGTCAACCATATCCTTCAGCAGGCTTCCGAAGACTTGCTGCCGTGTATCTGGAATGCAGTGCTAAAGGAAGACTCCTCACACACCGACCTGAAGGATTCATTCAACGGTCTCGGCTATCACATCAAGCAGGGCAAGACCGACGGCACAATTGCTGCAGGCAAGAGCAACCTTGTCACTACCGGCAAGTTCACTCGTGCCGATGTGGGCACACAGCTTCTCTCTATGTGGCGACACATGCCTGAACTGTTCCGCAACCAGAAGTCAAAGCTCTACATTCCTTATGCTGTGGGCGACCTCTACGATGACTGGTTTGCCGACGAGCATCCCAATGTACACTCGCCCGGCCAGTCGCCCGACGAGACCAAGCAACAAACTCTCTATGGCTCTAAGGGTATGTGCGAACTGGTGCGCTGCCCGGGTATGCCCGACGACTCGTCATTTGCCATGCTCACGCTTCAGAGCAACGTGGTCTATGGCATGGACAAGCAGAGCGATATGCGTACTCTCCGAGCTGTTCCTTCCGACTATATGTTCAAGGCTCTTGGCAAGTATCTCTTCGGCACGCAGTTCACCACGTTCCGCTATGAGATGTTCTGCTGCAACGACCAGCCGGTTGACCCTGCTGATGTTTAACCTCCTAACAATGTAGATTATGGACAAGAAAAAATGTTACGACCTCGCCGACATTGACCCGGCTTTTGAGTGCGATGCCCAGGACAACATGGGCGGCATTGTTGAGTCTGTCACTTTCGGCTACCACAACGAGGTTGCCACTTGGCCTGACTACCCTACATCGTCCGATGCTGCGCTCTCGCTTGAAAAGGCGGGGGCGCTTGAGGGCGATGTGGTCATGGCTAATGGCTGCAAAGCTTACAAGTTCAACTTCACCGACAACACTGGTTCGTTCACCATCAAGCCGCAGGGCGAGACTGGCGGAGAGTCGTTCCTTATGGAGCTTACACTTGTGTCGGCTCGCATACGCAAGAAGATTCTCGGCTTCCTCAATGCTACCAAGGGGCGCAAGCTGTTCTTCATCGTCGAGGACAACAACGGCACCAAGTATCTCATGGGCGATTCTCGGCGCGGGGCTATCCTTGCTTCCGACAGCGACGGCGCGACAACTGGCACAACTGCCACTGAGCGCAACCAGACAACTCTCAAGTTCCAGTACAACACTCCGCGGGCTCTCGTCTATGAGGGCGATTGTGAGAATATTCTCACGGCTGCAGGAGCATAATTTTGGTTTATATGCAACTCACACAAGATTATTTCGAGGCTCGTTCGGCGGCAATGAAGTGGCTTGCGCAGCCAGTTGACAAGCGCAACTATGCCGCCGGACTTCAGATTCTCGGCAAGTCGGGCTTCAAGCCTACAATTCATGCCATGCTTTTGCGAAAGGGCGAACAGCCTTGGACTGCCGAGAAACTGACCTCGTGCCTTCGCGATGTCATACAGCTTTACTACAATCCCGACGACCCGCGCTTCACCGATGTGCCTGATGTCGACGACCTTAACGATCGCGATGGCGAGCACCAGTCTATCAACGAGCAGGTGGCCATGGCGAAGACTGCCGACACGGAGTCGTTCAACAAGATGCCTGAGGTCATGCAGCTTGTTATCAAGGCTTTTGCCGATGCCTACAAGCAGAGGGCGAAACTCGCGCGTCAGCGTCTGGAGATTGGCGAGAACAACGACGAGGAGTCGGTCGCACGGCGCAAGGAGATCGGCGAGCAGATGGAGTCGCTCACTGCCTACATGGATGCACTTGCTCCTCTCAAGGAGGCTTACGACCGCGATGGCAAGGTGCCTGACAAGACTGAATTTGAAAACATCGCGATTTCGGTTCAACAGAAGCAGTCGGCTGAGCCGGAGCCCAAGACCGACTACAAGACTATGGACACTGAGGCTCTGCGCAAACGCCGCAAGTCGCTCACCAACCAAATTACACGCAAGGAGAACCAGCTTCTCTATCAGTCTGACTCTAAGCAGCCGACTGAGAATCCGATGCCTGACTCACCCAAGCGTGTCAAGCTCACCAATCAGGTTGAGAGTCTCAAGGCGGAGCGTTCCAAGGTTGAGTATGAACTTGCTTCACGATCATGATTCTCGACCCTCTTTCCGTTAAAACTCGACAGAGCGATGACCCCCAGCCGGATCATCGCTCTCTTGTTAATGTGCTCGACCGTTCCGAGTCCGACATCGAGGTCATCGCTTCTGTGCTTGAGCGCACGTCGCAGCTTGGCACTATCCGCCAAGGCTCCGACAAGCATTTCTACAGCAACGGGGCGTTCAACCTTGTGCAGCTCATGCTATATGTGCTGCGGCAGACTGGTCCGGCCGATGTTTTTCTCTCGACTTACTCTATAGCCGAGGACTCTGTTTCTACGCTACGGCGATATGTCGACGAGGGGCGTATTCTCTCTATACGCTTCCTTATCGACAACCGTGTGCGGTCTATCTCTCCCAAACCTTTCGCTCATCTTATCGCGTCGTTTCCCGATGCCTACCGCTGCACGTCGCTCCACGCAAAGGTGGCGCTCATCAGCAACGGCGACTGGCACGTCAGCATCGTGGGCAGCCAAAACGCTACGCACAACCCCAAACTTGAGCGGGGCATTATCCACACGTCGCCTGAGATATGGCGCTTCGACAATAATATAATGTATGATCAATTTGAACGAGGAGCAAAGTAAGGCGGTCGAGGATATGGCTTACTGCCTTATTCCGTTGCCGCTCATTGCCGTCAACCTTGAGATTGAGGAGTTCGAACTGAAGGAACTGCTGCGCGAGCCGTCACCCGTGCGCACTGCCTACTATCGGGGCTACATCCGCCAGAAGATGGAGGTGCAGCGGTCTATCATCCAGGCGGCACAAAACGGTAGCAACCCTGCCATCGAACAGCTTGTCAAGATGCTCGGCGACATTTCAAATCAACTGAAGTATGGTTAGAGAATACAAGTCTATAGCCCGTCTCACCCACGATGAGATTGAAGCGCACATCACCGATCCGGAGAATAATCCTCTGCCGGAGCGGTGCCGCGAGCAGTTCGGGCGTGTGCTGTCGGCTGCGCGTCTGCTCGACGACTACCCTGATGACAATCATGTCATACGGCTCATGCGGGCCAAGTACGATGTGTCGCCGTCCACCGTGCGCCGCGACATCGCTCTGGCACGCCAGCTCTACAAGTCGCGCCACACTTTCGACTGGGACTTCTGGCAGGCGTGGATGATCAAAGACCAGCTTGAGCTTATACGCGAGTGCAAACTGCGCGGCGACCTGAAGGAGTGGAACAAGGCGAAGCTCGTGCTCCACAAGATTATCGGCGAGCGGCCCGTCGGCGAGGAAGATCCGCGCCGTATGCAGGCTAACCAGTTCTTTATCCAGATCGTGCAAAACGGTCAGACTCAGAACGTTTCGCTCGGCGATGTGCGCAACTATTCCGACCGCGACAAGAAAGAGCTTATCGACAACCTTTATCAGCCTATCGACGACAGCGAGGCTGAAGAAATTATGCAGACATGACACATCCACACAAGCAGGACTTTTGGCAGGAGGACATCCATGTCAATCGCGTGCAGTATGCCTACCTCATGCTTCAGGCCAAAAACAAGTATGCCATCATGTCGCGCGGCACGGGCAAGTCGTTCATCGTCGGTGCAGAGGTCGACGAGAATGTGCGCATCATGCCGCGCGGTGTCACCACCATCGCGCAGGCTACCATCGGCCAGGCTCTCACCAAGACACTGCCTTCCACGTTCAAGATGCTCGAAATGCTGGGCTACAAGCCCTACGACTACGACACTCACACGGGCGACTATGTGGTGTGCAAGCGTCCGCCCGACTCCTTCATCCGTCCCTATGAGCACCTCATGCAGTTCGACCATGTCATCAGTTTCAGCAATGGCCACTGCCTCTACATCCTCACGCAGGAGGGCAACTCGCGTGGTCCAAACGCCGACTTCAACATCACCGACGAGGCGCTGACCATTAACAAGGAGAAGTTCGACCAGGAGGTGGCACCTACCAACCGTGGCAACGAGTGCATCTTCGGCCGGCGCAGTGAGCACCCAATAGTCAAGCACCATGGCAATGCCTTTCTGTCGTCCATGCCCTACACGGCACAGCAGAAGTGGTTGCTCTCACCGGCTGAGTACTACGAGAAGGAGCGCGGCATTCCGCTCTTCCAGAAGTGGAACCGCATGGTCACTGTACAGATGCAGCTCATCGAGGCTTACATAGCCAACGACCGGCAACTATTCCGCGACCTATGGAATGAGGCGGTGCGACAGCGTCACGAGCTGACGCCTTTCGTCTCGCGCGACTCCACGCTGTTCATCCTCGGCTCGGTGTTCGACAATATCGAGAACCTCGGCATGTCGTACATCGTCAACCAATACCGCGTCATGGACAAGCTCTCGTTCATGGTGGAGATTCTCAATTTCGTGCTCGACAAGGTCGACCACTGCTACTACAAGCTCGACGACCGTCACCTCTACTACAACGCCACCAACGACTCCTACCTGCGCGACTTCGCCGAGAACTCGGGCTACAACTGGCACGACCTCGCCCAGGTGCAGGACTCGCGTGCCGACCTCGACTGCGACCCCACACAGCCGCTTGAGATTTCAACCGACTGGGGTTCGGCAGCGTCGTTCCTCTCCGTGGGGCAGGAGCGTATGTTCGACTTCGCTTCCAAACTTGTGTCGCAGCAGCCAGTCGATTGCGTCATCAACGAGTTCTTCGTGCGGCGCGACGACGAGACCGACACCGAGGTCAACGCCCTTGCCGACAAGTTCATCGCCTACTACGAGCACCATGCCTGCAAGCGCGTCACCTTCTACCGCGACCGCTATGGCGACGCACGGCGTGCCAACGCCAAGAAGTCGTACAACGAACTGTTCATCGAGCGGCTACAACGCTACGGCTGGCAGGTGGAGCAGCGCGTGCATCCGGGCATGGAGCCGCCGCAGCATGAGAAGTTCTTGCTATGGACTTACATCCTGTCCGAGACCGACCCGCGCTTCCCTCATGTGCGCTTCAACGCCACACGCTGCCGCTACACGCTCATCTCCATGCAGAACACGCGCGTCATCGAGGACTCGCAGGGCCGATTCGCCAAAGACAAAAGCTCGGAGCGCAAGCAGAGCATCATGCCCGAGGAGGCAACCCACTTCGGCGACTGTGTTGACAAGCGCATCTGGACCAAGTACTTCACACGGCTGCAGGGACTCAACACGGCTTTCGTCGATGCTCGCGTGTAGCTCTGTCGCCTTATGTTTCTGTCGCCTTTTCTGTCGCCAAGCCGACTGCTTGCGGTTCGTTCAGGACTGCTTGCGGTCGGCTTTTTTGCGTTCTGTGCGCCGTGGGCGGTGGCTCGTTGGTTGGTGGGGCGTGTCATATTTCAACTGAATGGCGCACGTTTGGGCGCACCGCTCGGTAGGGCGCGGCTGGCTCCGTTATCACGGAGGAGCGGACTTTTTAGAAAAGTCCACACGAAAACCCTTTAAAATCGGTATGCTTAACATATTTTAATGAAACAATTTTGCCCCGAAAATCGGAGGTTTCGCCCGACGCTGAAGCTACAAAACCGCCGATTTTCGGGGATTTCGGTATGTGCGCCAAATTTGTCGCCCATCGGTGTGCCGTGGGCTGGTGCCATCGGCTAAAGCGGTATTTTCCGAGTGGAAAATGTGTGTATCTGTACGTCTTCTGCCGCAGCCGAGAGCTTTTTTCATATAGGTGGCTTCGCATCAGCTCAAATCCCGTTTTTCCGCTCGCGAAGTTACGGCAGACGGGCTGCTGCCAAGAACCGCCCTTGGGCTAAAGCGATGTTTTTTTAACGGCAGCCTTCCGCAGTTTTTCTTCTCTGACGCTCCCGAAAAACAGGGTTTCCCATTAAAAAAGCACCGCTTTTTCTTGTCTTCAGCCCTTTCCTCTGCCGTTTTGTTTGCGGCGTAAAAAGCGACATTCGACCCGACGTGAATAACGTTCAAAAAAAACTCTCGGCAGCGGTTCAGACGAGTTGTAAAAAGCTCTCTTCTCGCCTCTGAGAATAAATTCCGAAGATTATGAAGACTGCAAGTTATTACAACTACATCCCACAACGCGCTAACATCGCCGACGAGCGTGCCGCCAAGGTTCGCCATTTCATCTACGCTTTCAAGGACGGCAAGCGCGATGCCACCGACTTCGCCATCAATCTCGTATCGGCTACGCTCACAAAGTGGTACGGCGCAAGCTGCTCCGACTATGTTCTTTGCTGCATCCCAGCCGCGAGCAATGCCAAATATGTGCGCCGTTTCAAGCGGTTTGCCGCCGAGGTGTCGAAGCGTACCGGAATACAGAACGGCACGGCACATGTCAATATCTTCGGCATCCGCGAAGCCAAGCACAACAACGCGCGACACATCGTAAGCGAGTCTTTCGGCTACATCGTCAGCGCCGACCCCGAATTTTTCAAGGGCAAGAATGTCATACTCTTCGATGACCTTATCACCACAGGCACAACCGCCAACGACTTCGCCGCAGAACTTGAAGCCGTAGACGCTAACGTATTGGGCGCGATGTTCTTAGCTCGCACCATAAAAGTAAAATAACAATATTTCCATCATTATGACTACCGATTTCACTAACCTCCTCCGCGAGGAACGCCCCGACTACAAAGTAAGCAACCAAGGTATCGCCGCACTCAACGCCGTTGAGCTGCTATCGCTCATCATCGGGCAAGGCAAAGACCCACGCGCCGCCATCCGCCAGTCGCGCCAACTCCTTAACGCTTGTGGCGGCTCACTCCGCGAACTTGCCACACGCCGCGCCGCCGACATCGAAGCCGTACAAGGCGTTGACCCTACAAAGGCAATGGCACTGCAAGCCGCTTTCGAGCTTGCCAAGCGGTTGCAGACAGAAGCAGCCGCCGACCGCACCGAGTTCGGCTCTGCCGATGCCGTTTGGCAATATTTCCGCCCCACGCTCGGCACTGCCGACCACGAGGAAGCCCACGCCCTACTGATGAACAACCGACTAAGGCTCATAAAAGCCGTGCGCCTTTCGAGCGGCGGACTGACTGAAACCGCCGTCGACGTGCGCTGCATACTCCGCGAAGCTCTTCTAAACAACGCCACCGCGCTCACGCTCATTCACAACCACCCGAGCGGCAACCCACGACCGAGCCGCGACGACGACAACATAAACCAGAAAAGAGCCAATGCGCTGAAGAATATTACAATTCCGAAATATGAAGAATTGACAAAATCCATCAGTAACGCACTCGAAGAAAAAGAGAGAGAAGAATTTACAAGGTTAAAAGTAATTAAACGAATGCAGGGAAAATAAAAAACATAGTTTTTATAGAAGAGAAGTTGTTAAAAGAGAGAATTTTAACAACTTCTTTTTTTTACCAAAATTTAACATGAGACAGATTTTATATTTTACTTTGCTTTTTTATACTGAGACTCGTAAATGAGAGCAATACTAAAAAAGATAAAAATTATAAAGCAAGGAGAATTCAATTATGAAGAAAAAAGTAGTAGCATTATTAATTACAGGAATTATGGCAGTGGCAATGACAGCATGTGGAAGCAGTAATTCAGGAACAGACGGAACTGCAAAAGCAGAGAGCAGTGCTGATGCAGGAAGTGATTGGGATAATACAAGAGACATTACAGTCGTATCAAGAGAAGATGGTTCTGGTACAAGAGGTGCTTTCGTAGAATTATTTGGAATTGAAGAGGAAGTAAATGGGGAAAAAGTGGATATGACAACAGAAGAAGCAAATATCACAAACAGTACTTCTGTTATGATGTCTACCGTGGCACAGGATGAATACGCAATTGGTTATATCTCACTTGGTTCTTTAGATGATTCCGTAAAAGCAGTTAAGATTGATGGAAGCGAAGCAACAGCAGAAAACATCAAAAATGGAAGTTATAAAATTTCCAGACCGTTTAACATTGCGACAAAAGATGATTTAAGTGACGCAGCACAGGATTTTGAAGACTTTATTTTAAGTACAGAAGGACAGAAAGTAGTGGAAGATAACAAATACATCCCGCTTGATGATGTGAGTGATTATAAATCAAACGGAGCAAGCGGAAAAGTTGTTGTTGCAGGTTCTTCTTCTGTATCTCCTGTAATGGAAAAATTAAAAGAGGCTTATCAGGCAGTCAACAGTGATGTAGAAGTAGAAATCCAGACAAGTGATTCTACAACAGGTATGCAGAATGCAATTGATGGTGTATGTGATATCGGAATGGCTTCCAGAGAATTAAAAGATTCTGAAAAAGAAGCAGGTCTGA